>Ga0157379_10002565_pt1 | contig 15242 bp, 12 predicted proteins | sample S25metaG_FD_121802 | JGI IMG/M metagenome (GOLD analysis project Ga0157379, IMG submission 121802) | Switchgrass rhizosphere microbial communities from Kellogg Biological Station, Michigan, USA - S2-5 metaG | ecosystem: Host-associated > Plants > Roots > Rhizosphere > Soil | place: USA... | reverse complement strand
GCGCCGACTTCATCGCCATGATGCAGCAACTCAACCTTGACGCGCCCACCCATCTGACCGAAGCGCTGCGCACCAATATGAGCGGCGGCAAGACGGTGGAACAGCTGTTGTCCGAGGCATCCGCCCAGGTGCCCTTCGTGTCCATGGCCGAACTGGCGGAGCGGGTGAACCGCAACGACCTTGGCTTGATCCTGCTGGACGTGCGGGAGAAAGAGGAATTTTCGAAAGGCCATATCCCCGGCGCGCGGCACCTGCCGCGCGGGCAGCTGGAGCTTCGGGTCAATACCGAACTGCCCGATCCCACCCAGCGCATCCTGGTGGCGTGCGAGTTCGGCCGTATCTCGACCCTGGCGGCGGCGACCTTGCGCGAGTTGGGCTACACCAAAGCCGCCGCCCTGGACGGCGGCATCAAGGCCTGGCGCGAAGGCGGCCTGCCGCTCAGCACGCTCTAGCCCGGATTCCCGCGCCGGGGAGAAAGGGAGGCATCAGGCCGATAGCGCAAAGGCCCTAGGCCTCACGATTTGGCAACTGATCCAGCATCCAGCGGCGTGCCGCAAGCGATACCAGCCAGAGCAGAGAAGCAGCGGCGGCCACGGCCAACGGCCAGCGAAGTCCGCTCACGACATCGGCAAGGGTGAATGCGGGCCAGGGAAATTGCTGCAGCACCCCCAAACGCTCGATCATCCAGTGCCACGCCTGGTGGGCAATGATGGCAGACAGGATAATCACGCCCATGCGCTCTGCCACGACGCGGCGGAACACAAGGTTGAGAAGCGGCACGCAAAGCGCAAGCACCAGCAATTGGCCCAATTCGATGCCGATATTGAACGACAGCAGCGAGAGCAACAGGTGCGATCCGGCGAACTGGAGCGTGTTCTGCAGCCCGAAGGAAAAGCCGAACCCGTGCACCAGGCCAAAGCAGAACGTGATGATCCAGCGCCGCCTTGGGCTGGTCACCACGATATTTTCCAGTGCCATGTAAAAGATCGAGGCCGCGATCAGGGTCTCGATCAGTGGCGGAAACCACATGGCATCGGGACCGTAGTGATAGGCCGCGCTGATCAGGGTAATGGAATGCGCCACGGTGAAAGCCGTGACGATGGCAACCAGCGGCCGGATGCGGCGGAACGGAATGATCAGGCAAAGCAGGAACAGCAGATGGTCGATACCGTCCAGAATGTGGTGAAAGCCCATCACCACAAACCGCGCGGCGGCGTGGTACCAGTTGGGTTCCAGCCGTACCAGTCCGGAATCTCCCGGCAGCTCATAGGCTCGCGAAGGCCCCTGGGGAGGGATGAATTGGACCGTGGTCACCTCGTGCTGGGCGAGCCGGTCGAAGGCGGCGTGGATCGAGAAATAGGACCGATCCGACTGGATGGGATACTCGAACAGCACGTCCAGGAGTCCCTGTTCCCAGTAGAGCGTTTCGGTGACCGGCAGCGGGGCGCCCGAGACATGGGCCAGGGCCGCATCATAGCCGATGAAAGATTGGTCGGAGTCCAGCGACATGCGTGTCGACGCGATGCGCGGCGCGGTCAGCAGGCGTCCATCTTCGTAGATCTCAAGGCTATCCTGCAGCGCGATCTTGGCCGCATCGCGCAGGAAGGGATCCACCCGCGCCAGGTCGACAAAATCGCGTTCCTTGCGGGGATATTCCGCGTCAGCGAGGGATTTCAGAGGCATGCGCACCAAGACACGCAGCGTGTGTCCCTGCGGCTTTACGAACATCCGCACCATCGCCTCGATGGGAATATCGTGCGCCGCGGCGGGAGCTGCAAAACCCAGCGCCAACAGTAACCCAATAGCGATCCGGCCCACTCTCAACCGCATGATGTCGGATGTCCGGCCCTACTTGGCGGGCCAGGGAGCGCCCTGATTCATCTTGGTCACCGGTGCCAGGCCCTTCAGCAGAAAGCGCTGCAAGCGCTTACCCTCATAGGTCTCGGTCGTATAGAGGTTGCCCTTCGAGTCTATAGCGATGCTGTGCACACCATAGAATTGGCCGGGCTGCCGTCCGCCGTCACCAAACGTCGTCAGCTCCTGAAGCGTCTGGCGATCAATGATCTTTACCTTTTCATTCACGCCGTCGGTGATGAAAATGTATTTCTGCTGCGGGTCTTTCGAGAAGGCGATATCCCAGACCGAGCCGGAATTCAGCGTGTTCTTCTCATAGAACCCTTCCTTGACGAACTTGCCTTGGGGGGTAAAGACCTGAAGCCGATCACCGGCGCGATCACAGACGTAGATCATCCGATCGACTGACATATCGGCGCAGTGAACAGGATTGCGGAACTGCTTCGCCGGAGGCGCTGACGGATCATAGGCGGCGAGCGGCGCGTCGTCCGGTTTGTTGCCGTAAGCGCCCCACCACCGCTTCATCTTGCCGGTGTCGGCATCGATCACCGCGACGCGTTTGTTCAGATAACCATCGGCGATGTAGGCCTCATTCTCTTTCGGGTCGACAAAGATCTTGGCAACGCGTCCGAAGCTTACCGGGTCGTTGCTGTTGCCGGCGAAGCCGGCCACGCCCCCTTCATCGCGGCCGGCCACTGCGCCCGCCTTGCGGCGCGCGCCTTTCTTGCCGACCTGCATCAGGAACTTTCCGTCTTTTGTGAATTTCAGGATTTGGGAGTCGGGACCGCCATTGCCGCCGATCCAGACATTGCCCTTATAGTCGATAAAAATCCCGTGATTGGAATCCGGCCATTCATAGCCCTGGCCCGGTCCGCCCCAATGCCGCAACAGGTTGCCCGCCTGATCGAATTCGAGAACCGGCGGCGCCCCGGCGCAGCATTCCCCTGTCTTCAATTCCAGCGGCCGCTCATTGACGGCAAGCGTGGCGGAGCTGCGATGGATAATCCACACGTGATCGTCTGTGTCGACCCAGACGCCAATCGTGGAGCCCAGAACCCAGTGATTGGGAAGAGGTTTGGGCCACAAGGGGTCGACTTCGAACCTCGGCGCCATGACACCCGGCCCGGACTGCGCCACCGCGATATTCTTGAGAACCGGCGGCCCCGCAACAAGAGCAGCAAGCAATGTGGCAATTCCCACGCCGGCAAAAAGCTTTCGAGAGCGCATCACCTCGATACGGGCCATATGACTTATCCTTATTGGAACGGCTGGCGTGAGTCGAAATCCGAGGTCATCCGGCGGATGACCCTCTCCTGAAGGCGACTAGCGGAATGAAAATGCGTGATTGCAGCGATGCAGCCAATCAATCGATGCTGAATACCCTTGCGCATACCGAACCCCAGACCGGATAGCATCGAGTAGTCGAGCGGCTAACCTAGCGCAGCGGGCAATTTCGCACCACTGGCGTGCAGGGCGGGGCCATTGGCTTTGATTCTGTTGAACAAATGCGGAGCCAGGGCGGCGGGGCAGATTTTTGCGGTGTTGTCGCTCTGCGCCTCTGCTCACGCGTTACGTGCCGAGGCTCTCACTCCGCCGCGATCTGATTGCGCTTATCAAAATTCGCCCACACGCCCTCGCCGCCGTCCCAACTGCCGCGCGACGCCCCCTTTGAATACTCCGTGGCGCGCTGCTCGAAGAAATTGGCGTGCTCGACCCCGTTGAGGATCTCCACCAGCCAGGGCAGCGGATGGGCCTTGAGCTGCTTGTAGCCGCTCTGGGTCTCTTCGAAATTGCCGAACACGGGCGACAGCTTGAGCTGGGTCAACCGCCAGTCGGCGATGTAGCGGACATAGGCCTTGATCTCGGCGGCCGTCATGCCCTGGACCTCGCCCAGCCCGAAGGCCAGGTCGATAAAGCCCTCTTCCAGCTTGACCATGTTGCTGGCGACGTCGCGGATATCGTCGCGCACCTGCTTGGTGACGCAGGCGGTTTCGTCGTTCCAGGCGTGATAGAGCTTGGTGATGCCTTCGCAATGCAGGCTTTCGTCGCGCACCGACCAGGACACGATCTGGCCCATGCCGTTCATCTTGTTGAAGCGGGGGAAGTTCATCAGCATGGCGAAGCTGGCGAACAGCGACATGCCTTCGGTGAAGGCGCCGAACATGGCCAAGGTCCGGGCCACATCGGCGCAGGTGCCGACCCCGAAGGTGTGCATGTAATCGGCCTTGGCCTTCATCTCGCGATAGTCGCGGAAGGCCTCGAACTCGGTCTGGGGCATGCCCAGGGTCTTGAGCAGCAGCGCATAGGCGTCGATATGCACCGTCTCCATATTGGTGAAGGCGGCCATCATCATCTGCACTTCCAGCGGCTGGAAGATGGGGATGTAGCGCTTCAAGTAGTTGTCGCCCACTTCCACGTCGCTCTGGGTGAAGAAGCGGAAAATCTGGGTCAGCAGGCCCTTTTCCGCAGCGCTGAGATGGCCCGACTGCCAGTCGCGGATGTCGGAGCCCAGCGGCACTTCCTCGCCCATCCAATGGGTCTGCTGCTGGCGCTTCCAGCAGTCATAGGCCCAGGGATAACGGGTAATGTCATAGGTACCGGTGGCGTTCAGCAGCCCGACAGTCCCTTTTCCGATCAAGGTGCGCGGATCGACAGATCCCAACGATTTCATTGACATGCGAGGCACTCTTCATAATCGGTGCGAGGAGCGGGGGAGACGGCGCCCTTTTCCTTCTTCTCAAGCTGTCCCGCGAAACCGGCGCGGCTGATGGACTTGGAGCGGCAGTAATAGAGGCTCTTGATGCCCCGCTCCCACGCCGTCCAGTGCAGCATGTGCAGGTCCCACTTATCGATATCGGCCGGCAGGAACAGGTTCAGCGATTGGCTCTGGCAGATATAGGGCGTGCGGTCGGCGGCCAGTTCGATGATCCAGCGCTGGTCGATCTCGAACGCCGTGCGATAGACGGCTTTCTCCTCGTCGGTGAGGCAGTCCAGATGCTGGACCGAACCTTCCTGCTCGACGATCGACTGCCAGGTCGCGTCGGTGTTCTGCCCCTTGGCTTCCAGCAATTCCTGCAAATAGGGATTGCGTACCGAGAAGGCGCCCGACAGCGTCTTGTGGGTGTAAACATTGGCCGGGATCGGTTCGACGCAGGCGCTGGCGCCGCCGCAGATAATGGAAATGGAGGCGGTGGGCGCGATCGCCAGCTTGTGGCTGAAGCGGGCCTTCATGCCCTTTTCCTGCGCGTCCAGACAGGCGCCGCGCTCTTCGGCCAGGATATAAGACGCCGCATCAGCTTCCCGCCGTATCTTCTTGAAGATACGCAGATTCCACGCCTTGGCCATGGCGCTTTCCAAGGGGATGTTTTTCATCTGCAGGAAGGAGTGGAAACCCATCACGCCGAGGCCGACCGAGCGCTCGCGCAGGGCGCTGTACTTGGCGCGATCCATGCCGGCGGGCGCGGTCTCGATGAAGCTGGTCAGGACATTGTCCAGCATGCGCAGCACGTCTTCGACAAAGCCCTCTTCCTCGGCCCACTGGTCCCAGGTCTCGATGTTCAGGGACGACAGGCAGCAGACCGCGGTCCGCTCCTTGCCGTCATGGTCCCTGCCCGTGGGAAGGGTGATCTCACTGCACAGGTTGGAGGTGTTGACCTTCAGTCCCAGCTCGCGCTGGTGCTTGGGCAGCGCCCGGTTCACCGCATCGATATTGAGGATATAGGGCTCGCCGGTCTGCAGCCGGGTTTCCAGGACGCGCTGCCACAGTTCGCGGGCATTGATTTCGCGCAGGACACTCTGATCCTTGGGGCTGCGCAGGCCGAACATCTTGTCTTGCTTCACGCAATCCATGAACTCGTCGGTAATGTTAATGCCGTGATGCAGGTTGAGACCTTTGCGGTTGAAGTCGCCGCTGGCCTTGCGGATCTCCAGGAACTCCTCGATCTCGGGATGGGTGATGTCGAGATAGACCGCCGCCGAACCGCGGCGCAGCGAGCCCTGAGAGATCGCCAAGGTCAGTCCGTCCATCACATGGATGAAGGGGATGATGCCGCTGGTCTTGCCGGTCTTCACCTTCTCGCCGATGGAGCGGACCTTGCCCCAATAGGTGCCGATGCCGCCGCCGTTCGACGCCAGCGCCACATTCTCGTTCCACACGCCCACGATGCCGTCGAGGGAGTCCGGCACGTCATTGAGGAAGCAGGAGATCGGCAGACCCCGGTTGGTGCCGCCATTGGACAGGATCGGCGTCGCCGGCATGAACCACAACCGGCTCATATAGTCGTACAACCGCTGGGCGTGGTCGACGTCATCGGCATAGGCACAGGAGACGCGGGCGAACATGTCCTGGAAGCTTTCGCCGGGCATCAGGTAGCGATCGGTCAAGGTCGCCTTGCCGAACGGCGTCAGCAGGTCGTCACGCGAGCGATCCAAGGTAAGGTCGGACGGCTTGGGACGCGGCGCCAGCGGATAGGGCAGCGGCGGCTGGGTCATGTGGCGGGAATGATCCTGCTCGGCCTTGGGGGTGGCAGGCTTTGCCTTCACAACCGGTGCCTCAGTGACCGTGCGGGTCACAACCACCGAGCGCTCGATCACCCGTTCCACCGGCGTCTGCACGACCACCTGGCCGCTTTCGTCGAAATCGCCTTCCAAAACGGATTTACCGAGTGCCGACATTTGCATTCCCCTTGTGCGGAACGGGGAATCTGGTGGCGTCGGCGCGAGACACACTCGCTCCCTACAGCCCCCCTGGGACGCCCCGCCCCATAAGCTCCAAACCCGTCCCCGGCAGGTCTCCTGGCTCACGACCCCTTTTTCCGCGGCCTTCCCGGGACGGATCCCAGTGGCTTTTCGCGGAAAATCAGCCGTTTACAGTTGCGGGGGCAGCCCCGGTTCCGGTCCCACCAGACCGGTCCGAAGTTCCCTTGAATCCCCTATCTAGAGCATTCGAGTGACCGTGAACGACTATATCTAGGGGCCTATTCGAGGAATCCGTCAAGCCGGAAAACTTTCACACAGGCGTCATTTTTTGCTTGGGGACAAAAGTGTGAACGAGCGCGAATCTCCCTGCCCGCTCAGCACGGCCCTCACGCCGAACGCCCTGTGGATGAGTTCTTCTGTGAGCAAATCCGCATCCCCGATGGCCTCGCCATCCACAAGTATGATGACGCGGCCCGGATAACGCGCCGCCAGGCTCAGATCATGCAGTGAAGCGATCACCAGATTACCGCCGCGCGCATAGTCCTTAAGCAGCTGCATGGATTGCATGGCGTGTTTGGGATCAAGCCCGGTTATCGGTTCATCCACGATCAGCATGGCGGGCTCGCCGACAAGGGCGCGCGCCAGCATGGCGCGGGCGAATTCGCCGCCGGATAAAGTTGTGGCAGGCTGGTCGCGCTTGTCGCTCAGATCGCATTGTGTAAGGGCGCGATCGATCAGGACGCGGAAATCCTCCGGCAATCCGCCGGTGGCGGGAAGACGCGGCGTCAGCCCCAGCGCCACCAGCCTTTCCACCGAAATCGGCCATTCCAAATGCGGGTTTTGGGGTAGATAGGCGCGCTGCGCCGCCAACTCGCGCAAGGAAAGGGATGCCAGCTTCCTGGGCCCCAGCATCACCTGCCCGCTGTCGGGTTTGAGCAGTCCGGCCAGCACTTTCAGCAAGGTGGATTTGCCGGCGCCGTTGGGGCCCAGCACAGCGATGAATTCTCCGGCATGGGCCTGGAGCGAGACATTGCGCAGGATGGCGCGGCTGCCACGCCGGACCGAGATATTTTCCACCGCCAACAGAGTCATGGCGCCACCTTGCGGATACGCACCACCAGCCAGAAGAAGAAGGGCGTGCCCAACAGGCTGGTGAAGACGCCTAGCCGGAGTTCTGGATTGGTGTGCACCAGCCGTGCCGCGATGTCGGCACACAGAAGCAGCAATGCTCCGCACAAGGTTGCGGGCAACAACACGCGGCGGGGCGAATAGCCCACAAAGGGACGCACCAGATGCGGCGCCACCAACCCAATAAAACCGATGGCACCTGTGACCGAGGTGATGGCGCCGACGCAGAGCGCGGTGCCGCCCACCACCAGCGCCGCCAGCCGGGTAAGATTGATGCCCAAGGCCTGTGCCTGCAATTCGCCCAGGCTCAACGCGTCCAGAGCGCGGCCGCTCAAAGCCAGCAGCCCGCAGCCAGCCATTGCAAAAGGCAGCACCAGCGCGACCTGGGTCCAACTCTTGTCGGCCAGCGAACCCAGGATCCAGGAGATAATCTCATAAGCAGCGTAGGGATTGGGCGCGAAGTTCAGCGCCAGGGCGATGCCCGCCGCCGTCAGGCTGCTAACCGCCGCCCCTGCCAGCACCAGCGCCACGGTACCATTGCGACCCAAGGCGAAAGTCAGGACGCAGGCAGCCAATGCGCCCACCATGCCCATCAATGGCGCGGTGACGGGAGAGACCGCGGCCAGTCCGAAATAGATCGCAATGACGGCTCCCAGTGCCGCGCCACTGGACACGCCCAGCAGCGCCGGCTCCGCGAGCGGATTGCGGGTAAAGCCCTGCAGCACCGCACCCGACAGGCCCAGCACGCCGCCGGTGACCAGCGCCAGCACGGTGCGTGGCAGGCGGATGTCGTACAGGATCAGTCCGGGCAAAGAGTCATGTGGCGACAGCAACGACGCAGGTGGCAACCACACCCGCCCGGCCAGCAGCGACGCGGCAAAAGCCAGCGCGATCAGCAGCAGCAGCGGGATGCCCAGCCATTTCATGGCGAGACTTTCAGCAAGGCATCCTGCAGGTTTTTTGCGATGCGCGCGCTCTCGGGCACGCCACAGCCATAAAGTGCCGTATAGGTGACGCGGCGTCCGGCATAACGCTTGAGCAGCGCGGGATGCAGGTCCTGGTCGGCGCGCAGGGAGGCGGTGCCGCTATAGGTGTCGCCATAGACCAGCACATCGGGTTTGGCGGCGATCAGGCTTTCGACATCGTAATAACCGAAGGCCCCGTGCTCGACATTGCGCGCACCGGCCACCGTCAGCATTGTATCGAACAATCCGCCCGTGCCGGGCACATAACCGCCAGTACCCCAGCCCGCCACTATCAGCGGCTTTGGGGGGCGGTGCGCCTTCAGCACCGCAAGATCGGCATCCATCTTCGCAATCAGGGCCTCGCCGCGCGCTTCCTCGCCCACCGCTTTGGCCACCAGGCGGGTGACGGCGCGGATCTGGTCGAAATTCTCCGCCGGCGGGACTTCCACGATTTTCGCGCCCGTTTTGGCCAGCAGCGGACGCAGAGATGGCGGCATGAAGGGATCGGTGAGGATCAAGTCGGGATGGAGGCTGAGGATTTCTTCGGCGCTGCCGTGATTGACGGGAATGTTTGCGGCCTGGGGCCAGAATTTCAAGCCCGCTTTCTCGCGGGATAGGAACGTAACAGAGGCGATCCGCGACGGCGGCACCAGATCAAGCAGCAGCTCATCAGTACAAATCTTCAAAGACATGATGCGTTGAGGTGGCGCAGCCGCCGCTTGCTCCAGTGACAGGAGCAGGACGGCGGCCGCGACGACGCTCAGCTTCATGTTCAGAGATTTACCTTGATCCCGCCATAAGCGCCAATCCGCGGACGCAGGAATCCATCGGGGCTCTGATAGTTGGTGTCGGTCAGATTTTCGATCCGCCCGAACAGGCTCCATTGCTCCGTCAGCCGGTAACTGGCCGCCAGGTTGATGGTGACATAGTCCGGCATTTTCAGGCGCGGGATGGAGAAGTCGCGGTTGCCGTCGGTCTGCGGTCCCACATAGAGCAGGCCGGCATCCAGGCTGAGATCGTCCGTCGCCTGCCAGTCGGCATCGACGCTCACCTTGTGCCGGGGCCGCCGCAGCAAGGCCAGCCTGGTGCCGGCATCCAGCGCGTCGGTATAGGTGTAATCGGCACGCAGGGTCAGGGTATCCAGCGCTTTCCAGGCGACGAAGCTTTCCACCCCGTCGGTGCGGGCGCGGCCCACATTCGTCAGCTGGAACGCCGGTGCCGGTCCCGACACGATCAAATTCCGGATATTGTTCTGGAACCAGGTGACACCGCCGGTGACAGCACCACCCAGGATCGATTGCTCGATGCCCACATCATAGCCGAAGCTGGTTTCCGGCTTGAGATTGGCATTGCCGCCAAAGGTGCCATAGAGCTGCTGCAAGGCCGGCGCCTTGAAACCGCTGCCCGCGGTGGCTTTCAGCTTGGTGCCGGTGCTTTCGATCACCCAGGCCGGCGCCACATGCCAGGTTGTCCTGTCACCGAACCGGCTGTTGTCGTCATAGCGCACCGACACACTGTTATAGAGACCGGAGCCGAAGTCGGACTGCAGTTCGGCGAAACCGGCATTGGTGGTGATGCCGCGCGACAAGGGCGAGGGAAAACCGAAGGAAAGGCCCGGATGCAGCGCATCGCGCGCCGTCTCCGCCCCCAACACGACGGTCTGGCCATCCATCACCCGGACATTACCCTGCCAGTCCAGTTTCACCCGGTCGCCGATCTGGCGGCTGTCGCCATTGTCTGGGTCCTGGGTGGCGCTGATGGTGTGGCCATAGGCCAGTCCCAGGGTCTGGTCCAGGCGGCCGTCCCACAACACCAGATGGGCGGTGCCGCGGGTCTGGTATTGCAAAGTCTCGATGCGTGTCTGGGTGGGCGACGGGAAAGACGCGAAGGTGGTGAAATCGAAGGCATCGCCAGTGATCTTGCCCAGGCTGTTGGTGTAACGCCCCACCAGGCCCAGATCGAAATTCTCCGCCACGTCATAACCAAGCTTCAGGCTGGCGGTGACATTGTCGTAAAAATCGTCATGACGCTTTTCGCCGGGCTGCAGCAGGTTCAGCGGCGTCACCGGCGTGGCGCCGGAATGGAAATGCTGCACGCTGGCGGCATAATGGAAATCGCCTTCCGAACCCGACACCGAGCCGCGCTGGTTGAAAGTGTCGAAGCTGCCGCCTTCCGCATCGGCGCTGAGCTTCATTGGCCCGTCACCGTTCTGGGTGATGATATTGACCACGCCGCCGATGGCATCGGAACCATAGAGAGCGCCTTGCGGCCCGCGCAGCACTTCCACCTCAGCGATGTCGCCCGCCAGCAGCTTGGAGATATCGGCCGCGCCACTGGGGGTGGAGGGATCGGCCAGGTCGATCCCATCCAACAGCAGCTTGACGTGATTGGAATTGGTGCCGCGCACGAACAGCGAGGTCTGTCCCCCGGCGCCGCCGCTCTGCACGATATCGACTCCCGGCACATCGCGCAGCACGTCCGGGAGCGAGCGCTGCTGGCGGGCCTCGATATCGGCGGCGGTGATCACGGTGACGCTGCTGGCGACTTGCGAAACGGGCGTGGGGATTCGTGTGGCGCTGACCACCACATCCTCGTCATTTGATGTGGTTTGCGCCAAAGCCGGCGCGGCAAGCGCGATCAAGGCAGCGGAAGAAAAAAATATGGACTTCATCAAACGTCTCCTGGCTCAGGAGGCGTCACGCGGTCTTGTCAAAAAAGGCTTTCGGCCCCCGCATGGCGACTCCAACTTCGTCGCCACAGCGGTTCACCCCGCTGCACCCCGCACACCCCGGCGGACTGCAAGACGACGGTGCGAGGCAGGTTTCCTGGCTAGCCGGATCAGCACCTTGGCCCGTCTTCCCAAGACCCCATTGGAAACAGGGCCTAAGTGACTTTTATGAGGCGGTTCGGCTTGTGCCTTACGCCTCTGGACCAAAGCTCACCGGCGACAGTTGCGGGGGCAGCCGCGGTCTTTTGATTGGGCGGTCCGGCTCTCGCCTAACGCCCTCTCCCGCGTTCCCTACACCTTGCACCTGGACGGGCTTATGGGACCGCGTGTGCGGTCCGTCAAGAGCGCTATTTAAAGGCGGTCCGGCTTTCGCCTAACGCCTTTTGCGGGGCTGACATAGCTGACAGGCGTCATCTGCTTGCGCTAGGCTCCGCCGCCAAATTCCAGGAGATTGTCCATGCCGCTCGGTATCAACGACACCGCCCCCGATTTCACCGCCGACTCCACCGAAGGCAAATTGCACTTTTATGATTGGGCCGGCGACAGTTGGGTGCTGTTCTTCTCCCATCCCAAGGATTTCACACCCGTCTGCACCACCGAACTGGGTGCTGTCGCCAAGCTGAAGCCGGAATTCGACAAGCGCGGCGTCAAGGTACTGGGACTGTCGGTGGACCCGGTGACCAATCACGAGAAGTGGGCCGCCGACATATTGGAGACCCAGGGCACAGCGCCCAACTATCCCATGATCGGCGACACCGACCTCAAGGTCTCCAAGCTCTACGGCATGCTGCCCGCCGATGCGCCCGGTACATCGGAAGGCCGTACGCCCGCCGACAATGCCACAGTGCGCAATGTCTTCATCATCGGGCCGGACAAGAAGATCAAGCTGGTGCTGGTCTATCCCATGACAACGGGGCGCAATTTCGCGGAGATCGTGCGGGTGATCGACTCCATGCAGTTGACCGCCAAGCATAAGGTGGCGACACCGGCAGACTGGAAACAGGGCGGTGACGTGATCATCACCGGCGCGGTCAGCAACGAGGACGCCGCTAAGATTTTCCCGGGCTACAAGACGCACAAGCCCTATCTCAGGACCACACCGCAGCCTCATTAGCATGAACGCGCTGCTTGAGCGCATCGGCCTGGAATGGCCGATCTTCCAGGCGCCCATGGCCGGCACCTCCACGCCGGCCATGGCGGCGGCCGTGTCCAACGCCGGCGCGCTGGGGGCGATCGGGGTGGCGGCCGAGACAACGGACGGCGCGGGAAAGATGATCCGCGCCACCCAGGCGCTGACCAACCGGCCCTTCAATGTGAATGTCTTCTGTCATCGCCGCGCGATCCCGAATGCGGAGGTCGAAGCCGGCTGGATCGCGCGGCTGAAGCCGGAATTTGCAGCGTTGGGGGCAGAGCCGCCCACAACCTTGCGCGAGATCTACCAGACTTTCCCAGGCAATGCGGCCATGACGGCGCTGCTTGTGGAGACGCGGCCCGCCATTGTCAGTTTTCATTTTGGCCTGCCGGAAGGAGACCAGGTCCGCGCGTTGAAACAGGCCGGCATCATCTTGTTCGGCTCGGCCACCAGTCTTGCGGAAGCAAAGCAACTCGCCGATGCCGGCATCGATGCCATCGTCGCCCAAGGATACGAGGCGGGTGGCCATCGCGGCTTGTTCGATTATCAGGCCTATGACGACCGGCTGGCGACATTCACCCTCACACGGCTTCTGGTGCGCAATTTCAACCTGCCGGTGATCGCGGCCGGCGGCATCATGGACGGCGCGGGTATCGCCGCGGCGCTCAGGCTTGGCGCGGCGGCAGCGCAGATGGGCACGGCCTTTGTCGGTTGCCCGGAATCTTCCGCCGACCAAGGCTATCGCGCCGCGCTGGCCGGCGACGCCGCCAATCACACCGTGATGGTGCGGGCCATATCGGGGCGCCCTGCCCGCTGCCTCGCCAACCGTTTCACCAGACTGGCGGAAAGCGTGCCGGACGCGGCGATTCCCGACTATCCCATCGCCTACGACCTGGGAAAGGCGCTGCACGCCGCCGGCAAGGCCAAGGGCGAATTCGGCTTCGGCGCCCAATGGGCGGGACAAGGCGCGCCGCTGTCACGGCCCATGCCGGCGGCGGAGCTGGTCAAGCTGTTGGCAGCGGAATTGCAGGCTACCGGGCGGTAATAAAAGGGGACGCAGCATGCCCAAGATCGACATCGCATCCGTGCCGGAACGCAAAGGCACGGGCTATCCGCCTCAGTTCAACACACCTTGTGCAGACCGCATACGGCAGCGGCTGGGCAATGCCGGCGGGCTTAGCGATTTCGGCGTCAACCTGATGCGGCTGCCGCCCGGCAACTGGTCCAGTCAACGCCACTGGCATTCCCATGAGGATGAATTCGTCTATGTGCTGCAAGGCGAGTTGGCCTTGATCGAAGACGGTGGCGAGACGATTTTGCGCGCTGGTGACTGCGCGGCTTTTCCCAAGGGCAGCGGCGACGGCCATCACCTGATCAACAAATCAGGCGCCATGGCGGTCTATCTGGAGGTGGGCTCGCGTCAGCCTGCCGATCTCACGACCTGCTCCGACATCGACATGATGAGCGCCAATGCAGACGGCCGGTTCGTGCACAAGGACGGCACGCCTTACGTGTAAATAAATACTTGTCATTCCCGCGTAAGCGGGAATCCATCTCGCACACTTGCGTCGGTGGATGGAAGTTGGATGCCCGCTTTCGCGGGCATGACAATTATAGCGGCGGCTGGTTCTTCGCGCGCTTCTTCCACTTGTAGAAGGTCAGCGAATTCTTCCAGAAATACTTCTCTGCCGCCGCGCGCGAGCGGGTGGAAAAATAGGCCCGCGCGATATCCACGATCTGGGCCGGGGTGGCGGTGCCCCAACTGTTGGGCCAGTCGCTGCCGAACACCACCCGGTCCTCGCCGAAAGCTTCCATCAACTGGTCCAACCGCGCCTTGTGGGCGGCGAGCCCCCGCGCCTTCATCGAGCGGTGATCGATCTCCGACAGCTTGGCCCAGATATTGGGCCGGCCATGAATCTCATTCAGCACCGCGTCATAAGCGGCCTGCTCCTCGGGCTTGGGATCGAGGGACGGCAGATGGTCCACCATGATCCGCAAATTCGGAATCTTGTCGTTGATCTTCACCATCGTCTGCAGCAGTCCCACGGTGGGATTGGCGCTGTCCATCACCTGATCGGCATCGGCAACGCGTTTCAGGCCATCGATGAACTTGGGATCCTCGACCTGCTTGGAGACGTCACGGCTCCAGATATTGCCGCAGCGGATACCCAGGAACAGCGGGTCCTTGCGGAAGCGGGCATAGATTTCCGCGAATTCGGGCTTTTCCGGCTCCAGGTCGCCCACCGTGCCGACAAACAGCGGGTCAGTATGCTCCTGCTCCAGGACCCAGAGATTGTCCTCGATCCAGGGGCTGGCCTCCAGCTCGATGGCGCCGACAATGTTCAGGGGCTCGGCATAGGCGCGATAGGTGGAGGGCAGCGCCACGCCGTTCTTCTCCTTGGCCCATTCCGGCGAACCGGCATAAGGCACGCCTTGCGGCCGGCGGGAGTCGAACAGATGCACATGGGTGTCGATGATGGGAATGTCGGCCAGCGGTGCCGCCGCTTCCGCGATCGATGCCCACAGTGCCGCCGCCGCGCTGCCCGCCAGAAAATCCCGCCGCTGCATCATCTTACGTCATCCTCTGCTTATTCATTCCGATGCCGGAGCGGCGCGCCCCATATCGGCGTCCTTCGCCTCCGGCCCCAGATACATCATGGCGGCGATCAGCAGCGCCGCGAAACAGGCCACCACCGCCAAAGCGAGCGAGTAATCCGAGAGGCCCAGGAAGCTTTTG
>Ga0157379_10002560_pt1 | contig 15253 bp, 12 predicted proteins | sample S25metaG_FD_121802 | JGI IMG/M metagenome (GOLD analysis project Ga0157379, IMG submission 121802) | Switchgrass rhizosphere microbial communities from Kellogg Biological Station, Michigan, USA - S2-5 metaG | ecosystem: Host-associated > Plants > Roots > Rhizosphere > Soil | place: USA... | reverse complement strand
GCCCCACGTCTGGAAGTTGCCGGCGTGAGCGGGGAGGTCCCGCAACCGGGCGCGGTCGTGGTGCCACCGGCACCGGCTGAATTGGCGCCGCTGGAGCGGCCGCCGACCTTCTCGATCGTGATCACCGCCTACGAAGTGGCGGACACGATCGCCGCCGCGGTCCGCTCGGCACTCGGGCAGACCCACCCGGCGCACGAGGTGATCGTCGTCGACGACGGTTCCAAGGATGACCTTGCCGCCGCCTTGGCGCCTTTCGAGGGGCAGATCAAGGTGGTGAGCAAGGAGAACGGGGGAGGGGCCTCGGCCCGCAACGCCGGCGTCGCCGCCGCCTCCGGCGAGTTCATGGCCGTGCTCGACGCCGATGACACCTACCAGCCGCGCAGGCTGGAGGCGCTCGCCGGTTTGGCCACGGCGCGCCCCGACCTCGACCTGATCACCACCGACGCTCGCTTCGTCGTCGAGGGACGCGGGGTGGGCAGCTTCAGCGCTCACAATCCCTTTGCTGTAGTTGACCAGCGCACGGCGATCTTCGGCAACTGCTTCGTCGGCGGCTGGCCAGCGGTGCGGCTCTCAGCGCTTGCTGAAGTCGGCGGCTTCGACGAGCAGATGCGGATCGCCTACGACTGGGATTGCTGGCTGCGGCTGATCCTGCACGGCTCCGGCGCCGGCCTGGTCGACGAGCCGCTCTACGACTACGTCCTGCACTCCGGCAGCCTCGCCTCCAGCCGCGTCGCCAGCCTCTGGGAGCGGGTGCGGTTGCTGGAGAAGGCCGCGGTGAGCCCCGACTTGCGGCCCGAAGAGCGTGAGCCGCTGGCGGCGGCGATCCGCTGGCGCCGCAGCGAGGCAACGCGGGAGGAGACCAAGGCGGTGCTCGACGGGGAGATGCCGCGGGCGCGCCTGCGCGGGCTGGTCGCCGACGGCGGCAGCGGCACTCGCGAGCGTGCCTTTGCCGCGCTCGCCCTGTTGGCGCCGCCGCTGGCCCGCCGGGTCGTTTCGACCCGGCCCTCGCCCGAGCAGCGCTTCGCAGAGAGCGAGAGTTGAGGCGCTTCAGCGTCATCGTCCCCACCTTCCAGCGCCGCGAGACGGTTCTGCACACCGTCTCGGCCCTGGACCAGCAGCGCGAGCGGGACTTCGAGGTGATCGTCGTCGACGACGGCTCCGGCGACGGCAGTGCCGCAGCGCTGCGGGAGCTGCGGGTGGGTTTCCCGCTGACGGTGCTGGAGCAGCCCAACCGCGGCGCCGCCGCCGCCCGCAACGCCGGCGCCGAGGCCGCGGAGGGCGAGCTGCTCGTCTTCCTCGACGACGACATGCGGGCTGACCCGGCTCTCCTCGCCGAGCACGATCGTTCCCACCGCGAGGGGGCGGACATGGTGATGGGCGACCTGCCGCTCGACCCCGCCTCGCCGCGCAACCTGCTCAGCTGGGGCGTCGGCTCTTGGGCGGCGCGGCGCTGCGAGCGGTTGACCGCGCCCGGCGCTGCCCAAATAGGGATCGGCGACCTGCTGACCGGTCAGATGTCGATCTCGCGCGAGGCATTCACAGCGCTCGGCGGCCTCGACCCGACCTTCACCCGCGACGGCCTATTTGGTGGCGAGGACCTCGACTTCGGCCATCGGGTGCTCGCCGCCGGCTACAAGGTCGTCTTCAACCCGGCCGCGATCAGCTACCAGTACTACGACGTGGACCCGGCCAAGTACCTGCGCCGCGCCCGAGAGACCGGGCGCTCCGACCGTGAGCTCGTCGCCAAGCACCCCGAGCTCGCCGCGGCGCTCGCCGCCGGCCCGAGCTTCAAGACCCGCCGCAGCCGTTGGCTGTTGACTCCGTTCCTGCTGGCGCCGTCCTTCTTCTCGGCGCCGCTGCGCGGGGGTGCGGCGCTGCTGGTCCGCTCCGGGCTCAACACGCCGCGGGCGCGCAGTCTCTTCTTCGCCGTGCGCACGCTCGAGTACCTGCGGGGGGCCCGCCAGGTGGAGCGGAAGGCGGCGGTGTGAGCAAGCCAGGTGTCAGAGGTTCTCGCCGTTTGATCGATTTGCCCACGGATTCGGTGGTAAATCGATCAAACGGGCCGGCGCGAGAGCGAGAAGAGCGCGTTGGCGCGGCCGCCGGTCAGCCCCCAGCGCTCGGCGCGCACGGCGGCGACCATCGCTGGAAAGGCGACGGCCCGCAACGCCGTGCCCCGCTCCTTGATCCGATCACGCAGCTCCTGGGCGAGCTCCACCGTGGCGCGGAAGGTGGGTCGGACCTCGACTTCGGCGAGCCCGGCCTCGCTCAGCGCCGCAGCAAGGCTCTCGGCGCTGTAGCCGTGGCGGACCTCCTCGCGCCAGGTCGGGTCGCTGCCCTCGAGGATCGGCTTCCAATTCTCCTCGGGCGCCTGCACGATGGCGAGCCCGCCGGGGCGCAGCGAGAGCGCCATCGTGCGCAGGGCAGCACGGTCGTCTGGGATCTCGTTGAGGCACTCGAGCGCGATCACCGCGTCGAACTCGCCCGCCCAGGCAGGCGACTCGGTCAGGTCGGCCTGGCGGAAGGAGGCGTTGGCGAGCCCGCGGTAGGCGGCGCGCTCACGGGCCCCGCCGAGCAGCGTCTCGCTGAGGTCGACGCCGACCAGGGTCCAGTCCGGGTGGCGCTTGGCGATCGAGAGCAGCGGCAGGCCGTCGCCGCAACCGGCGTCGAGCACGCGCAGCGGCTGCCCGCAGGCGAACTCCGTCAGAGCCTCCTCGGCCAGCGCCATGCGCAGCCGGCGCGAGGGCGCCATCAGCGCGATCCGCTCCTCCAGCGCTCCCCGGACCTTCCTGCTCAGCCCATCTTTGCGTTCCCCAGCCACGATGCGGGGCGAGTCTAGGTGAGCCGCATGACCTTCGGGCAGCGGTTGGCCTCGGAGCGACGGCGCCTCTCCGGCCGCTCCTACGTCGTCCTCGTCTACCACCGCATCGCCGGCGAGCTGAAGCCCGGGCAGGAGCGGATCGACATCGCCCCGCAGCGCTTCTCGCGCCAGCTGCGGGCACTGCGCCTAGCCGGCTTCAAGCCGATCTCGCCCGAGGCGATCCTCGCCTTCCACGCCGGCGAGGCGGAGGCGGTCGCTCGCCGCGGCGTCGCGATCACCGTCGACGATGCGATCGAGGATTGCGTCGAGCCGCTGGGTCGCCACGCTGACTGGGAGCCGCAGCTCTTCGTGCCCACCGCTGAGCTGGGCAAGACTGCGCACTGGATCGACGGCGAGCCGGTGGCGAGCTGGCAGCAAGTTGCCACACTCGCCGAGGCCGGCGTGCGGATCGGATCCCACACCCGCCACCACCGTCGCCTGACGACTCTTGGGGACGAGGAGCGTGCCGAGGAGCTGACCGGCTCGCTGAGCGAACTGAGAGCCCGTATCCCTACCGCGATCGAGATCATCGCCTACCCCAACGGCGACCACGACGACGCCGTCTGCGCCGCCACCCGCGAGGCGGGCTACACCGCCGCCTTCACTACCGAAAAGGGCCGCAACGACGCCACCACCGACCCCTTCCGCCTTAAGCGAGTCAGCGTCCACGCCGCCGACGGCGTCCTCGCGATCCTCTGGAAGGCCTGGACCGGCCGAGGCCTACCGCCGCTCTGGCTGCGCCTGCGTAGCCGTCTCGGGCGCGACTGAATCTACCGCGGCGCAAAGAAATCGGGTGGTGCCGCAGTTAAGTCGTGCAACACGAATACCTCATCGCGGACCGGAACGGTCTCCGTGGAGCCTCGAGTGTGGACATCAACCCGATCAGCACCGTCGGGTGCCAGGCCGACGATCAGCCGACCGGCTTTCACTCTCGAACCAGGAACTGCACGAGCAACTGTGATGGCGGCGATTCCGTGTTGACGTGCTTTCGAAGTACGCGCACAGGTCGTGCCAATAGTATTGCTCCCCATACTTCCGTCGGATACGACGCACATGTAACCATTACCTGGAAGGAGCCAGTAGGCGCCTGATGTGGGGGCGGGAATACGCTGAGCAAAATCCCAGTTCGAGCCGAATACGGGATCCCCTAGGAGGTGCCGGACGGTCATCGGAAGTCCCTCCGGGGGTGTACGCAAGAGGGCGAAATTTGCAAGTTGCTGGGGTTCCACCCTGGCGATAACTCGTACGGCCTGCGGATCGTTAATGCCTGACGATGCCTTTGGCAGCGGTGACGAAGTGCGACCGTAATTGCCGACGTGATCCGGGTTCGACGCCCCGCAAGCACTGATGCACACAATGAGCAAGATGGCAGATAGTGAGCAGAGACAATTGCGTCTGCTCACTATCCCAGGGATCGTCTTCATGGCTGTGACAATCGCCGACATCCCACCAGCCTCAGGCGATTAGAATGATTCACCCCAAACTGTGGTTTCGCCAGCGGCGTTGTCTTCGATCCACGGTTCGGCGAAGTATGGTCCTTCGGTGTTCAGGTGTGTCGAAACCCATTGACCCCCTCCGCCCGAGCAATTACCGAAGATGATTCCTGCACCAACACAGACAGAGTGCGCGTTACCCATCCCACGTACTTCAGTCTGGCTGCGAGCAGTGCCACGACATTTTCCGAAATTAGAGAGTTTTTGCCCTCCACAGTAGGTGCTCGCGGAGGCTAATCCAGCAGAAAAAATCAGCGTGATCGCCAGCATCGCAAGGATGCTGGTCAATGCCACAAGGTGCGGGATTCGACGATGGCTATTCGTCATTTCAATCACCTCTTTCTGTTGAGAATTGTCTGAGCTATGGCGCCCGCAACGACCATAAGGGCAGGTTGGCTTCAATGAAATAGAATATTTGATTAATTTAAAAAATCTGATCGATTGGGAGGCCGGACGTGCAACCTCTGGGCCCAAGAGGCCTTCAGGGGTTTTCGCTCAGCTCGGTTTCGAGCAGGCCGAGGAAGGAGCTTTGGCGCAGAGCCTCGGGGCTGGGGGCGCCGGCCGCTGCCATGGTCAGGTGCTGGTGGTCTGAGGCGGTGTGGATGAGCCAGCAGAGCAGGCGGAGGCGGGCGTAGTCGGCGGTCGAGATGCCGGTGGCGGCGCGGTAGCGCTCGGCGGCGGTGGTGGCGACGGTGCCGTGGGGGGTGGTGGGGTCGAGCAGGCAGGTGTAGGTCTCGCGGGTGCGGCCGGAGTCGAGGGCGCCGTCGAGGATGAAGGCGCAGTTGGCGAGGAAGTAGGTGAGGTCGAGGCCCGGTAGGCCGTGGGGCTCGGATGACTCCCAGTCGTGTAGGCCGGGGGCGCCCTCGCGGTCGAGGACAACGTTCCAGGGCGAGCAGTCACGGTGCTCGCAAGCCCCGGGTAGCTCGCCCAGTTGCTCGAGGCGGCGGCGCAGCTCTGCGACCAAGTCGGCTGTGACCACGCTGCGGAAGTTGCGCTCGAACTCTGTCAGCCGCTCGCCGACTAGGCGCGGCCACCATTCGTCCCGCGGGCTTGGAGCGTTCCCGGCGAGGCCAGCCAGCCAGTCGCCGACGCGCGTCGCTAGCTCGCCGAAGTTCTCCTCGGTGAGGGCTCCAAGCAGCGGCTCGCCGTGGACGGCGCTCTCGGCGAGGGCGTGGCGGCCGGCGCGCCGGCCCTCGGCCAGCAGGCGGGGTACACCCGGCACGTCGGGATGGTCGCGCTCGACCGCGCGCAGCACCGCTGCCTCTCGTTCGAGCGCCGCATCCGCGACGGCGACGCGGGCGAACTTGACGATCTTCTCCGGGGCTTCCCCGTCCTCGCCGAAGGGAAAGCCAACGACCTTGTTGATGCTGCGCTTGCCGCCGGTTAGGAGCAGCCGGCCGCCCTCGACCGGCAGCGTGGCGTCGATCTCATCTCGCGGCTCCTCGGCGCCCGGGGTTCGCCCAATCACGACGAGCGGCGCCAGCAGCCCGATGCGGGAGCAGGCGCGCCAGAGTGGGCGCAGCGCTGCCTGTACGGCTCCGCCGGGGGGGCGCTGTGCGAGCAGCCCGGTGGTGGCCGCCTTGGAGTCGAGGTCGAGCCAGAACTGCGGCGGGCGGTGGGGGAGGGGGCCGGCCCAGAAGGCGCGCACCTGGCACAGGCCGGCGCTGCGCATGCGTGCCGTCGCCCGCCTCGTTGCCAGCGGTCGCGGCAAGCGCCAGAGGCAGACCACGTGCCCGCCGGGCCGCGTCGCTTCGAGCGCTGAGCTCAAGGTCCGTCGGGTCGGGAATCCGATCACGGTGACGTCGGCCTCGCCGGTACCGGGCTTGCCTGGCGCCGCGATCAGCTCGATCGCGCGCGAGTCGTCACGACCGGTCAGGTTGGCGATCCGCGGCGACTCACCATCGAGGAGGTTCGCAACCAGCGGCGCGTCCTCACCGCTCAGCAGGAAGCGCCAGTCGGCGCGGCGCAGCAGCGCGTTGAGTCGGTCCTCGGGCAGCGCCTCAGCCCTGGGGTGGTCCGCCACCGTCGAGCTCCCTGTAGATCGCTTCGACCCGCTGGGTCATCACGGTTGGGGTGAAGTCCCGCTCGACCCGCCGGCGCGCCCGTTCGGCAAAGGCACGGCGCAGCGGCTGGTCGTTGATCAGCTGCCGCAGCGCCGAGACCAGTCGCTTGACGTCGCCGGGGGGGACGAGGAGGCCGTCCCGGCCGTCGTCGATCAGCTCGTTGGTGCCGCCGATCGCCGAGCTGATCACCGGCCGTTCGGCAGCCATCGCCTCCAGTACCGCCAGCGAGGATCCCTCGTAGAGCGATGGCAAAGCGAAGATGTCGCAGGCGGCGAGCAGGTCGGCGATGTCGCTGCGGTAACCGAGGAAGCGAACCCGGTCCGTGATCCCAAGCTCAGCGGCGAGCGCTTCCAGGCCCACCCGTTCCGGTCCTTCGCCGGCGAAGGCGAAGTCGACGTCGGGCAGCTCGGCGGCGGCGCGCAGTAGCACCGGGTGACCCTTCTGCTCGTCGAGCCGGGCGGGGGTGAGGACGAGCGGGCGCTTGGCGCTGCCGCCGATCTGCTCGCGCAGGCCAGCCGGGCCGTCGCCGCCGAAGCGAGTCACCTCAACCGCGTTGTAGCCAATCACGATCTTCTCGGCCGGCCAACCGAAGCGCTCGATCAGCTCCTCGCGAACGTCGCGCGAGACGGCGATGTAGCGGTCGACTTTGGAGGCGAGCGCGCGCAGCTGCCGCCGCGAGGAGGACTCGAGCTCGAACTCGGGGATCAGCTGGATCGTCGCCAGCGTCGGCCGCCGCGCCAGCACCGAGGCCGCCAGCGCCCACTTGGCGGCGAGCGGCCAGCTCAGGTGGGCGTGAAAGACGGCGGGGCGCTCGCGGCGCAGCATGCGGGCGAGTCCGAGCCCGTGCCGGGCGCCGGCCAGACCGAGCGGCATCGGTGCCACCCGGCGCACCTCCGCCCCCAGCTCTTCGGCCCGCTCGGCCAGTGGCTGCGAGCCGGGATCGTCGTCGACGAGCAGGGTCGGGCGCCAGGTGGCGTCGAGGTTCTCGATCAGCATCAGCAGCGCCATCTCGGCGCCGCCGAGCTCACGGCTGTCGGTGTAGAAGAAGATCGATCGGGCCACGAGAGAGGTCCTTCGCGAGCCGCCCCAGCTCGCCGTCGGGGTTGGATTCGCGCAGCTCGGCATCGACACCTGCCCAGAAGGCGTAGTCGAGGACGGCGCGGTAGAAGAGGGGCTGGCGCCAGAGGCCGAGCCGCTCAAGCAGGCTCGCCTTCCAGCGCGCCAGCGCCAGGGTCGCTCCGATCCGCCGGGTCAGCCAGAGCAGCACCGCGCGCGCGGCAAGCCAGGGCGGCGAGCCGTCCCAAGGCTGGGCCAGCCTCAGCATCGGGAAGACGTCGGGGTGGGCGTGGGCGAGCTGCACGGCGGTGCGGCCTTTCGCCGTGGTGTCGTCAAATAGTTCAGCCAGGTCCTTGTCGTACTCCTGGCGGGCGAGCGCCTCCGGGTCATAGCCGAGCTCGACCCCGTTGGCCTGCAGGCGCAGCGAGAGGTCGACGTCCTCGTTGCCATAGACCGTGAACGACTCGCTGAAGCCGCCGACCGCGCGCATCTCCGCCGTCCGCAGCGAGGCGTTGCCGGAGTAGAAGTCGCGGGGGACGAAGCGGTGCCCGGGGCGAGCGAGCTCGGCCAGGTGGGCGTTGAACTTGTCGCGGGCGTGGCGAGCGGCGTGCGGGCTGGAGTCGTCGAGCTCGATCGGCACTGCCCCCATCACGCAGAGCCGCGAGCCCTCGGGGTGGTTGGCGAGGTGGCGCTCGATGAAGGCGGGCGCCGGCTGCATGTCGTCGTCGAGGACGATCAAGACCTCGCCCTGCGCCAGCTCGATCGCCTTGTTGCAGGCTGCGGCGCGACCGCGACCCGGGCCGGCCACCTGGCGCAGTGCGTAGGGGGCGCTGAAGTTCGCCAGCATCTCGGTCGTGCCGTCGGTGGAGCCATCGACGGAGACGATCACCTCGTAGCTGTCCGGCGCCGCCGTCTGCGCGTTCAGCGCCAGCAGCGCGCGCCGCAGCGCCTCGCGACGCTGGTGGGTAGGAATGACGACGCTCGCGAACTGCATCAAATTCTGGCCCCGCTGGGTAGAGAATTTGATGCAGTTCGGTGGTGGGACGCGGTCATCCCTCGATCACCTCCGCGTAGAGGGATTCCAGCCGCTCCGCCCAGGCGACGGGGCTGTAGTGAGCCTCGGCGAAGGAGCGTGCCCTGGCGCCCGTCTCGCGCCGCCGCGCCGGGTCGTCGAGCAGCGCCGCGACCTCGGCAGCGAAGGTGTCCGCGTCGTCGGCGACCGCGAGCGGTGCCGGTTCGGGGAAGCAGTCGAAGCCCTCGCTGCCCCGGCTCGTCGTCACCACCGCCTTGCCGGCGGCAAGCGCCTGCAGCACCTTCATCCGCATGCCGCCGCCGGTCCGCACCGGGGCGACGACCACGGCGGCGGCAGCGAGGTAGGGCTCGACGCTGGGTGCGTCGGGGACCACCTCGATCGCCTCCGAGGCGAGCGAGAGGATCTCGGCCGGGGCGCTGCTGCCGACCAGGTGCAAGCGCGCCCGCGGTTGGCGGGCGAGCAGCGCCGGCATGATCTCGCGCGCCAGCCAGAGCGCCGCGTCGCGATTCGGCTGGTGGGTGAAGTTGCCGACGAAGAGCAGGCGCTCGGCTTCGACCAGCTCGGGGTCGGTTGCCGCCGGCAGGGCGAGGCCGAAGGGGCTGACCCGCACCCGCCCCTCCAGCTCCGGGGCGAGCTCGGCGATTGCCGCCGCGTCGCGCTTGCCGAAGGCGAGCACGCGGTCGAACCGCGCCCAGGCGGCGCGCTGGAATGGCGGTCGCTTACGCCAGTCGAGCTCGCCGAAGGCCCAGCCCGGCCAGGCGCGCGGCGGGCCGGCGTGCCAGTCGAAGCGGCGCGGGCGCAGCACCTCGTGCTCGGTCAACAGCGAAGGGACGCCGGCGGGTAGGCGATAGCCGGACATCGCGCTGTCCTCGACCACGGCGACGTCGAACTCGTGGCTGTGGGCGAGGCGGTCGAGGATCGCCTGCAGGCCGGGGTCGGCGAACCAGACGGCCCGCCAGGGGCGCCCGCCGAAGGCCCAGGCGCTGACCATGCGCGCCCGCCGCCGCCAGCGCTGCCGGGCCGCGCGCGGCTGGCGGCGGTCGGCGAAGTGGGCGTCGAGCCCGGACTCGCGCAGGCGCTCGGCCGCCGCGGCTTCCTCGGGCTCATCGCCGACGGCGCTGACAAAGGTCACCTCGTTGCGCTCTCGCAGTCCCGCCAGCTGGGCGTCGAGCAGGACGGGGATCGCCCCGCCGCCGGCGGCCTGCGGCGGCACCGCCGCGACGATCAGGATCTTCATTCGGACTTGGCGTTGCCCGCTGCGATCACGCTGCGGTAGGCGTCCTCGAAGCGCGGCAAGACGTTTTCCGCCCGGAACGAGCGCGCCCGCTCGGCGGCCGCCTTGCCCATCTCCTCGCGCAATTGCGGATCGGCGATCAGGCGCTCCATCGCCGCGCGCAGGGCCCCGACGTCGCCCTGTGGGACGACGATCCCGGCCGACTCGGTGAGCATGTCGGTGTGGCCACCGGGCTTGGTGCCGATCACCGGGCGGCCGCGGCTCATCCCCTCTGCCACGGTCGCCCCGAGAGGCTCGGGCCAGAGCGAGGGCATGACGCCGAACATCGCCCGGTCCCAGGCGGCCATGACTACGGCGTTGGGAACGTCGGTGAGTACGACCGCCTCGGGTGGGAAGTCGGCGGGCGAGTCGCGCTCGTAGGTGCCCATCAGGACCAAGGGCGGCGGCGAGTCGAGCTGCCGGTAGGCGTCAAAGAGCGTCTCCAGGCCCTTGACCTTGCGGAAGGCGCCGACGAAGAGGATGAACGGCTCGGTGGGCAGTCGCGCCAGCCAGGCGTCGACGTCGATGCCCTCGCGAGAGGGAACCTCCTGGAAGCTGGGGATGGTGACCTCGACCAGGCCGTTGCCCGAGTGCATGTGCTCGACGGTGACATCGTGGACGTAGGTGCTGACGCTGTGCAGGCCGGTCATCTTGCGCGCCAGCAGGGGCTTGGAGATGGCGACGCCTGCGGCGGCGATCCAGCCCTTCGGTCGCCCGTAGTAATCGCCAGCGCAGGAGAGGCACTTGGCGGGAGCTGGGCCGCTGCAGTGCGATCCCTTGTGCAGCAGCGTCCTGGTCGCGCAGAAATAGCCGTAGTCGCGGGCCGAGACCAGCATCGGGATGCGGCGGCGACCGAGAGCGAAGGCGAGGGAGAAGGCAAGCCAGCCATAGGCGTGGATGACCTCGGGCTGGAAGTCGTCGATCAGCCTGCGCAGGCCGGCGACCGTGACCGGGTCCGGGAAGGGGGTCTGGTGACGTTGGCCCTCGTCGCGGACGAGGGCGGGGAAGAGGGTGCGCATCTGGCGCACGCGGTGCACGGTGACGCCGCCATCTTCTTCGACCCGGGGCAGGCCGCCGTGCCAGGGCGTCGCCACCGCGACCTCGTGGCCGCGCTCGGCCATCGCTCGCGCGATCAGCTGGGCCTGGCGGTGCGCGCCGCCGATGAAGGGCGGGAAGTGGTCTGTGGCGATCAGGATTCGCATCTCAGGCCACCGCCGCCGTGCCGGCGCCGCCCCCGCGTTGCAGGCGTCCCAACAGGCCGTTGAGCGAGCGCCTCCGCTCGGGGAACATGAAGAGCTCGGCGAGGCGCTCGGCGAGCCCGCGCGGCACCGCGGCCATCGCCGCGAACCAGGCGACGAAGGCGAGCTTCATCGCTGCCGAGACGCCCTGGCGTCGGCGCACCGCCCGCACCGAGTCGGCGAGCAGGCCGAGCCGCCGGTCGCTGGGGAGCGGGTGGCGGCTGGGGTCGAGTCGTAGCGAGGTCATGCGGTTGGCGAGGTCGGCGACGGAGAGGATGCGCTCTGGATGCTCGATGCCGAGCTCCCCGGCGAGGCGCAGCAGCTCGCGCGAGGTGCTGGCGGCGAAGCCGATCGCCTGGCGCAGGTGGTCGAGATCGATGCTGCTCTGCTCGAGTTCGTAGCTGTTGGCGCCGTGCACACGGTAGCCGGCGCCGACCTCCTCGAGCGAGACGACGCGACCCAGCAGGGCGGTGAGGTGGACCAGGTACCAGTCGGCACCGGTGACCGGGTACTCCGCCACCGGGATCGGCAGGATGCGCTGCAAAGCCGCAGCGCGGAAGGCGTTGGCGCTGGTCGCCATCCAGACCAGGTCATAGGGCGAGGCGAGCTCGGCGCGGCGCAGGTCACCGTTCGGCATCGGCAGGTGGGCGGCGGGCTTGAGCTCGCCGGTCGGCCGCCCGGCGGCGTCGATCGTCTCCATGCGGAACTGGACCTTGCTGACGCCCGGGTCGGCGGCGAAGGCAGCGGCGACGCGGGCGGCCGCTTCGGGACGCAGCACGTCGTCGGCGTCGAGAAACATCACCACGTCGCCCTTGCAGGCTTCAACGCCGGCGTTCAGCGCCGACGCCTGGCCGCCGTTCTCGCGCAAGATCAAGCCGATGCGGTCGCCGTGACGGGCGAGGATCTCACGCGAGTCGTCGGTCGAGCCGTCGTCGACCGCAAGCACGTTGACCCGCCTGTGGGTTTGTCCACACGCGCTCTCGATTGCGGCCTCGAGGTAGGCGCCGTAGTTGTGGTTGTTGATCACGATGTCGACCACAAGGTCGCTGGCACTGGTGCTCATCGCGGCTCCCCCGGCGCGACCAGCGAGCCCTTGACCCGCCGGTAGACGCTGGTCGGCCGATTGTGACGCAAGAGCGTCGCGATCACCGGCAGTACGCCTTCGCTGCCTGCCGGCGCCCGCACGTGGACGACGTGGGTTTCCCCGGGCGCGAGGCGGAAGCTGCGCTTGACGACTTCGTCCTCGCCGATCTTGATCCGCAGGTCGTAGTCGAGCGAGGCCTGCTGCTGGCTGCGCACGCCGACCTGGGCTTCGTGACCCTTCGTCCCGGCCTGGGGCAGGATCCAAAGCTGGGTGTAGCCGATCGCGTCGCCGGAGGGCACGGTCGAGGCGGAGAGCACGATCGCCGCGATCGCGGCGACGACACCGCCGAGCAGCAATATCGTCCCCAGCGCGCCCAGCCGCGGTCGCGGCCACCGCGGTCCGCGGTCGGTAGGCCCACGACGCCGCGCCGCGACCAGGCAGGCGACGAAGGTGATCGCCACCAGCAGCACGGCCCAGGAAAGCGGGTGGATGCCGCCGACGTAGTTGAGCAGCAGGGCGCCGAGGATGAGGACGGCGAGGCTGAGGGCGATGCCGAGCACGAAGAAGAGCGCCCACTCGAGCTGGCGCTGGGCGAAGGCCGCGGCCGCGATCGCGTAGCCCGGCAGCAGCAGCGCCAGCGGCACGGCGAAGATCGCCGCCACGCCCGGGATCGGGATCAGCAGCCCCAGTGCCGCGCAGAGCAGCGCCAGCGCCGCGACCAGCCGCAGGTCACCGTGTCCCCTCATCGCGGCGCCCCCAGCTTGTAGACGGAGATGTCGCCGCTCGAATAGATCCGCTTCGCCCCCGGCAGCGAGCCGAACTTGGTCACGGTCGAGAGCGGCAGCAGTTCCGGTTCGTCTCCGCGCATCGTGAAGGCGTAGCCGCGGGTGGCGTCGGAAGCGACTTCGCGCCGGTCGGCGACGATGTAGCGGATCCCTTCTTCACGCAGCAGCGGCAGCTCCCAGTCGGAGAGCTCGGTCTCTTTGAGGATGTCCTCGATGTCCGGCGTCTTGCCCGCCAGGGCGATGTGTTCACCCGGCGTCATCAGCATGCGAGCGTCGGCGATGCCGGCGCCAAAGCGCTGCTCTTCAGGGATGTTGTGCGCGGCCCATTCGGCCAGTGCCAGCGGCGGCGAGGAGATCGTGCGCCCTTCCGCCTTGGCTCGGATCGGAGCGGAGAGCTGCAGGTCCCAGGGCCAGCCGGCGATCGCGCCGCCGACGAGGATGACGCCGAGCGCCGCGGTGAAGGCGGCGCGGCCGAGCCAGGCTCGCTGCAGCGGCCGCCATTCGTGCAAACCCGAGATGGCGGCGATGAAGGCGAGGCCGACGAAGAGGTACTCGCTGAGCCGGTTGCCGGTCTCCCAAGCCGCGGGGGCGAGGCGCAGCACCAGGGTGCCGAAGAAGGCGATCGAGGCGACGGCGAAGATGATCGCGAAGGGTTCCTTGCGGTAGCGGCGCCAGAAGCGGCGCAGACCGAAGAAGACGCCGACGGCGAGCAGGGCGACCGCCAGCAGGGCGATGCCACGGGCGGCCAGGGGCGTCTCCGGCACGCTTGGGCCCTTGCCCTGGAAGAGCCCGCGCGGCGGCGCCTCGCCGGAGGCGGTGTTGAAGATCGCTTCGAAGGCTTCGCCGATTACCGGCCCGAGGTAGCCGAAGGTCGAATTGGCCACGAGCACCAGCCAGCCGACCGCCAGTACCGCCGCCAGCACCGCGTAACGCCAGGGGTTGGGCCAGCTCCACTCGCGCCGCAGCGCCCAGTAGACGACCGCCAGTAGGGCGAGGAAGACGGCGACGGCGTAGGAGGTGAGGTGGTGGGTGACGACGATCGCGGCGATGCCGAGCACGAGTGGCAGCGCCCAATCGCGCCCCCACTCGCGCGGTGCGGCGTCACGCTCGGCCACCGTCATCAGGAGGACGACGAAGAGCGGCAGGGCGAGCGACTCGTAGGAGAACTGCGCGCCCCAGAAGAGGAAGTTGAAGTTGCCGGTGTAGATCGCGGCGGCGAGGCCGGCGGTGCGGGCGGAGCCGCTGACCCGGACGAAGAGCAGGAAGAGGCCGATCACCAGCGAGAGTCGCGCGGCGCCGACGACGATCACCCCGGCGGCGTAGCTCGACATCCCGGTCAGCCCCATCAGGGCCGAGGTCGCGCCCTCGAGACCCGGGTAATTGGGCGTCACCGGCAGGATCGGGTTGTAGCGGAAGAGGTGGTGGTGGTTGGTGATCTGGTCGGCGTTGAAGGCGTGCACCAGCTCGTCGGAGAAGGTGAAGAGCGGCGCGTCGCGGACCACCTTGACGATGTAGAGCGAGAGCCCGAGCAGGCAGACGAGGGCGAGCCGCTCACCGGTCGAGGCCTCGCGCGAGGTCAGCCGCCAGAAGATCGGCAGCGAGATGACGAGGATCCCGGCCCAGTAGAGCAGGGTCGGGTCCGAGCCCCCGCGGGCAAGGGCGTTAGCGACCGAGCAGGCCAGCAGGCCAAGGCCTGCGGTGAGCGCGATCGGCGCTACATAGCCGGTCGTCGGTTTCGGGCGAGCCATATGAGCTGCCCGGTACTCAACCAGTAGTGGCGGCTGCCTTCGCCTTCTCCGCCGGGGCCTTGGCTGCCGGACGCTCGCCGCCGATGCTGCGGCGGCGACGAGCCTCGCGCAGGATCGTGCCGAGCACGCGGAATCCGTCGCGGAAAGTATTGAGGTTGCTCTCGCCGTGGATGCGGTCGAGCTCGTAGCTCGGCACCTCGGTGATCTTCATCCCCGCTCCGGCGATTCGCAGGTTGATCAGTGTCTCCACCTCGAAGCCCGGAACGTCGAGCGAGATGAAGGGGAGGCAGCGAGCCCAGAAGGCGTTGTAGCCGTAGCAGAGGTCGGTGAAGTGGGTGCCGTGCAGCACGTTGGCCGAGCCGCTCAGCACCTTGTTGCCAAGGCTGCGCAGGCCGGTGATGTCGGTGCTGCCGCCGCCGGGGAGGTAACGCGAGCCCTTGGCGAAGTCGGCGCCCGCCTCGAGCGCTTCGATGAAGCGGGGGATCTCAGCCGGGTCGGCGGAGCCGTCGGCGTCGAGCATCACGATCAGGTTGCCGCTGACGGCGGCAAAGCCGGTGCGGAAGGCGTCACCCTTGCCGCGGCCGCTCTGCACGAGCACGCGGATCTCGGGGTAAGCGGCGCGG
>Ga0157379_10002559_pt1 | contig 15257 bp, 12 predicted proteins | sample S25metaG_FD_121802 | JGI IMG/M metagenome (GOLD analysis project Ga0157379, IMG submission 121802) | Switchgrass rhizosphere microbial communities from Kellogg Biological Station, Michigan, USA - S2-5 metaG | ecosystem: Host-associated > Plants > Roots > Rhizosphere > Soil | place: USA... | reverse complement strand
TGATGGTCGAGAACTGCGGGATCACCGAGAGGTCGAACTGCACCAAGCCACGCTCGACCTTCGGTAGGGTCGCGGACTGGACGAACATCCGGGTCGCGGTCGGATTGCTCCCGAACACGTGGTTCGGCTGCTGCTGCGTGACGTACGCGTCCTGGCTCGAAGGCTGGATGACGACGGTCGTGGCATCCGCCACGCCGCTCACCAGCACCAGTGTCACCGCCGCACCGAACAGGCGACGCAAACCGAAGGGAATCATGGGCGCTCCTTCCTGGAAGCGACTCGTGAAGACGAGTCAGTGCAGATGATGGATCGTCGACTCGTGACCCGCACCGGATCCTCCGGATGCGACGCGTGGGGACGACGGCTCGCGCCCCCGCGCGCGATCTGCTCCGTACCACGTGCCGATATCCGTGCGGTAATGAATTCTTACCGAGCGCCAGAAAATTTTTGATATGTTCACGCACACATGGATCAAGTGACCCAAATTGGCGCAGACGCGGCTCCGCAGCGCGGCGACGCGCACCGCGAACGACGCCTTGTTGGAGCGCGCCGGGCTTTGCTATGCTCCGAATTGGCGCAACAGCGTCCGTCGATCTCCAGAATCGACGACATCCACCCGGAATCGCACGATGTCTGAGCTCGCCGCTGCCACGAACGGCCACACGCCGATCAACGCCTTCTCGGTCGACGTCGAGGATTGGTATCAGGTCGCCGATTTCGACGCCGTGATCCCGTTCAGCGACTGGGATCGATATGAGTCGCGCGTCGCCCGTAACACCGACGTCGTCCTACGGCTGCTCGAAGAAGCCGGCTGCCACGGTACCTTCTTCGTGCTGACGTGGAACGCCGAGCGCTATCCGGAGATCGTGCGGCGCATCGCCGCGGCGGGCCACGAGGTCGCGACGCACGGCTACGCGCACCGCATCGTGTACGAGCAGACACCGGAGCAGTTCCGCGCCGATGTCGAGCGCGCCAAGAAGACGTTGGAGGACATCACGGGCGAGGCGGTCCTCGGCTATCGCGCCCCCTCCTTCTCGTTCACCAAGCGCTCCCTGTGGGCGCCGGACGTGCTGCTCGATCTCGGTTTCCGTTACGATTCCAGCGTGTTCCCCGTCCGCGATTCGTTGTACGGCATGCCCGACGCCGAGCGCTTCCCCTACGTCATCCGTGAGCGCGACGGTCGGCGCCTGCTGGAGTTCCCGATCACCACGACGGAGTTCCTCGGTCGCAACCTGCCGCTCGGCGGGGGTGGCTACCTGCGCGTGTTCCCCTACCAATACATGCGCTGGGGCATGCGGCGGGTGAACCGCCAGGAGGGTCGCTCCGCGGTGGTCTACATCCACCCGTGGGAGGTCGATCCGGGGCAGCCGCGCGTGAAGACCGCCGGCAAGCGCGGCTTCAGCAGCCACTACGTCAACCTCGGACGTACGGAGGCGAAGCTGCGCCGCCTGCTGCGCGACTTCCGCTTCGCCCCGATGCGCGACCTCCTGGTCCTCGGATGAGGGCGCGGCTCCTTTGACCCTCGCGGCGATCGTCCTCTGGACCGCCCTCGGGGTGGTGGCCTACGTGTACGTCGGCTATCCGATCCTGCTCTTCCTGCTCGCGAAGGTGGCGTCGAAGCCGGTCAAGAAGGCACCGATCACACCCTCGGCGACGATGATCATCGCGGCCTACAACGAGGAGGACGCGATCGCCGCCAAGCTCGACAACACGCTGGCGCTCGACTACCCGCCTGGCCTGCTCGAGATCCTCGTCGCGTCGGACGGCTCGACCGACCGCACGAACGCGATCGTCGAGCGCGACTACGCCGGGCGTGCCACGCTGCTGGCGTTGCCACGCGGCGGCAAGACCGCGGGCCAGAACCATGCGGCGAGCGTCGCGCGCGGCGAGATCCTCGTCTTCTCCGACGCGACGACCATGTACGACCGCGGCGCGCTGCGCGCGCTGGTCGCGAACTTCGCCGATCCGACCGTCGGCAGCGTCGGCGGCGACGTGCGCTACACCACCGAGGGCGCCGCGGTCGCGGGCCGCGGCCGGCAGCTCTACTGGAACTACGAGGCCGCGATCCGGCGCTGGGAGAGCCGTCTCTTCACGGTGATCGGCGCGACCGGCTGCATCTACTCACTGCGCCGCGCGCTGTACGTCGCGCTCGATCCGGCGGCGATCAGCGACTTCGTGCAACCGGCCATGGCGCTGCTGCGCGGCTACCGCTCGGTGGTGGAGGACGACGCCGGGGCCTACGAGGTGGCGGAGTCGAAGGCCATGGGCGACGAGCTGCAGCGCCGCGCTCGCGTCGTGCTGCGCGGACTCCGCGGCGTCGGCTACATGCCGGCCGTGCTGAACCCGCTCCGCCACCCGTGGCTGTTCGCGCAGATCGTCTCGCACCGCCTGCTGCGCTGGGGCGTGCCGCTCTTCCTCCTCGCGGCGCTCATCGCCAACGCGTTCCTGCTGCGCTCCCCCGGCTACGCGGTGCTCTTCGCGCTGCAGGTCGCCTTCTACGGCGCCGCCGTGCTCGCGCTCCTGCTCGACCGCATCAAGGTGCGGCTTCCCGGCCTCTTCGTGCCGCTCTATTTCTGCTTGGTCAACGTCGCCCCGCTGGTGGCGTTCTGGCTCCTGCTGAAAGGCGAGAAGAAGGTCTTCTGGGAGACCGGCGCGCAGCCGGCCAAGTAGCGGTCAGGCGACGGCGCGCGAGACGAGCGGGCAATCCAGCCGGACCACGGTGCCCTCGCCCGGTGCCGACACCACCTGGAACACGCCACCCAGCGCCAGCGCACGCTCGCGCATGCTGACCAGGCCGAGCGCGTCCACGTGCGTCCCCGGCTCGGCGTCGAAGCCGCGGCCGTCGTCGCTCACCTCGAGCAGCAGCCGCCCCGCGGTGATCGTCAACGTGACCACGATCATGCTCGCATCGGCGTGGCGCGCGGCGTTCGCCAGGGCCTCCTGCGCGATGCGATAGACGGCGAGCTCGATCTCCTCGTCCAGCCGCGGCACGGCGCTCGGGAACTCGGCGCTCACCCTCGTCGTCGCCGAGGCCATGCCATCGGCGAGTGAGCGCAGCGAGCCTTCGAGCCCGAGGTCGCGGAGTAGCATCGGCCGCATGTCGCGCGCCAGGAGCCGGAGATGCTCGACCAGCTCGTTCAGGTAGCGCACTACACGGGTGAAGTCGGCGGCGACGGACGCCGGCACCGGCGCCATGCGCCGCGACAGGGTCTCGATCAGGATCGCGATGCCGATCAGCTCCTGGCAGACGTTGTCGTTCAGGTCGAAGCCGAGGCGCTTGCGCTCCTCCTCGCGGATCTGCGCCTGGCGCTGCGCCAGCATGCGCAGGCGCTCCTCGCTGCGGCGCAGATCGGTGAGCGCGCTCCGCAGCGCGTCCTCGGCGGCGCGACGCTCCGTGACGTCGCGGCCGATGCCGCGCAGCTCGACGATCTCCCCGCTGGCATCCTGGATGGCGCGGCCCTGCCAGGCGAACCAGCGCCAGCCGTCGGCGGTGCGCTGGCGGTTTTCCACGAGGATGCGATGCGGAGCCTCGCCGATCGTGTTCTCGGCGATCGCGGCGAGCGTCGGGCCGAGATCGTCCGGGTGGACGAAGTCGGAGAAGTGCCGGCCGAGGAGCGCCTCGCGCGGCAGGCCGAAGATGCGGCAGTACGAGTCGTTGACGAAGACGTACCGCCCGTCGCCGTCGCAGCGCGAGATGAGGTCGTACTGCGACTCGACCAGCTCGCGGTAGCGCTCCTCGCTGTCGCGCAGCGCCTCCTCCGCCAGCTTACGCTCGGTGATGTCCTGGATCTGCGAGATGAAATAGAGCGGGGCGCCATCCGCGTCCCGCACGAGGGCGGAGCTGAGCAGACCCCAGACGGTGTGCCCGTGCGCGTGCCGGTAGCGCTTCTCCAGGTGGTAGGTCTGGGCGCCTCCGCTCAGGGCGGCGCTCACGTACTCGATCGTCGTGCCGATGTCGTCCGGATGCGTCACCCGCTCGAAGCCGATGCCGAGCAGGTCCGTTTCCGAGTAGCCGAGCATGTCGCACAAGGAGCGGTTCACCTCGGTCGCCCGGCCGTCCGTACCGACGACCACCATGCCGATCGACGCCGAGTCGAAGGCGCGACGGAAGCGCTCCTCGCTGCGCCGCAGGGTCTCGGCCGCCTCGCGGCGCTCCGTGACGTCGCGGCCGATGCCGCGGAAGCCGACGACGCGCCCGGCGCCGTCCTCGATCAGGGACGGCTGCACCTCGACCCACCGTAGTCCCGAGGGGGTGCGGAGCACGAAGGTCATCCGCGGCTGAGGCTCGCCCGAAGCGATCGACGTCAGCACCGTCGGGGTGTCGGCGCTGTCGGGGTGCGGAACGGTGAACTCGTGGAAGTAGCGGCCGATGAGATCCGGCACCGGCGCGCCGATGAAGGCCGCGAGCGCCTCGTTCACGTAGGTGATGCGATTGGCGAGGTCGCCGGCATAGATGAAGTCGCGCTGCTTCTCCGCCAGGTCGCGATACGCGTCACGCGACTCCTCGAGCTCGCGCGCGTGCAGCGCCGCCCGCTGCCGATGGTGGAAGGCGGTCGCGAACGCCCGCTTCGAGCCCTCCGCGATCGCCAGCGAGATGGCCGAGCCCATGGCGACGGCGGTCACGAACGCCGCGAGGGGCACGGCCGTGCCGTGGACGCGCAGCAGCGGCGCGGCCGCCGTTAGGGTCAGCGCCAGCACCGCCAGCTCGGCCTCCCAACCCCAGGCGAAGAGCAGCGCCGCGGCGAGGAACAACGTGAGCAGGGCGAACGCGAGCACGTCCGTCGGCTGTTGCGCGAAGCGGAAGGCCCACGTCGTGGACCAGCCGAGGAGGACGATCATCGCGGCGACGAGCGGTCGTACCCGGGGGTGGGCCGGGTCGTCGCGGCAGAGGCGAAGAGCCACGAGCAGCACGAGGAGCTGCACGACCAGGGCCAGCAACGAGCTTGGAAGCGCCGCCGGGCGCGCCCAGGCGAGCATGGCCCCCCAGGTCGCGGACGTGGCCAGCCAGGCGGCGGCGAAGAGCGGCAAGCGCCGCACGATGAGACGCAACCGGGCACGCTCCAGCACGGGCACCGCTCCCGTCATGTCGATGCCGTCTGCTGAGTCGGGTTCCCGGGGAACCGACGTTGATTGCTGCTGAGACGCGCGCATGCGGCTCCGGCGAACCCGGTGCGTGAAGGCTAACCCAGTGGCGCGGGATGTCAACGACCGATTGCGTCAGGCGGGACGTGGACGTTATGACGAACGCCGAGCGAGGTAGCCGATGTCGTACGAGCAGATCCTGTACGAGGTTCGCGATGCGATCGCGACCATCACCCTGAACCGGCCGTCACGGCTGAACGCGTGGACGCCACACATGGGCCGCGAGCTGTACCACGCTTTTCAGGAGGCCGGGGCCGACGATACCGTGCGGGTCGTGATCGTGACCGGCGCGGGCCGCGGGTTCTGTGCCGGCGCCGACATGGACAACCTGCGCGGCATCCAGGGCGGCGCGCCCGGCGATGCCTCGGCGCACGACGCGCCCGACACGGCGGCACCCATCGAGCCCATCCACCCCGCGCTCGCAACCGCCTACGCCTATCCGGTGAGCATCCCGAAACCGGTCATCGGCGCGATCAACGGTCCCGTCGCCGGTCTCGGCTTCACGTACATGCTCTACTACGACATGCGCATCGCCTCGGAGCGCGCGCGCTTCGGCACCGCTTTCGCGCGCCGCGGTCTGATTGCCGAGCACGGCAGCTCGTGGATGCTGCCGCGCCTCGTCGGCATGGCGCACGCCTGCGACCTCATGTTCTCCGGCCGCATGGTCGACGCACCCGAAGCGCTCGCGATGGGCCTCGTGAATCGCGTCGTGGCGCACGACGACCTCCTGCCCACCGTGCGTGACATCGCGACCGAGCTCGCGACCCGCAGCTCGCCGCGCTCGATCGCCGTCATGAAGCGGATGCTGTACGGGCATCAGTTCACCGATCTCGCGACGGCGACGGCGGAGGGCGACGAGGAGATGGTGGCGAGCTTCCCGACCGAGGACTTTCGCGAGGGCGTCGCCTCCTTTCTCGAGAAGCGCCCGCCGCGTTTCACGGGACGTTGAGGCGGCTTTGTCGGGCGATCCCGCTCCCGCCCTTCGGGGAGGGGCGACGCGCCAATGCCGGGGCGCTACACTCCGTGACGTTCGGCGCCGTGTCGTGTCACGCATGGCGCAACACACTGGCCGCCAAATCAGCCACTTAGGGGTGATCCAGGGCGGCGGAAGCAGGCGGGCTGTGGCGTTGAGATTGCATGGCAACCGAGTATGCATTTCGGCGCTGTCGTCCGCGACGTCCTCAGCGCCAGCTGCGGTGCCGACCTGCGTGAGGCCAGCGCGGGGACCGAGGTCCCCGAGCTGCGGTCGCGGCACACCCAGCGCGTCCTCGCCGCCAATCTCGCCCACGCCTTCGGCGTGACGATTCCCGATCACGATCTCGACCGCCTCGTCACCGTACGCGACGTCCTGCAGTGCGTACGCCTGCATCGCTGGGTGGCGCGGGTCGAGCGCGCCCCCCTCGGCGACCCCGCCGTGCCCACCGCAACGGCGGCCGCGGCCGGCAATGCGGTGCCGGGCGCCGGAACACTACGTATCCGGCGCCGCGCGAGCAGTCCCCCCCTGCCGTCCGCCGCCGACCAGCCGCCGGTGGGTCGTCGCGAGGACCGCCGCTGATCGCTCCCGGCGCCAAGTCGCGACGCGAGCTGTCGGAGCGGCCGGGCCTCCTCGCGCGCTGGGTCGAGGAATCGCACACGCTCGTCGCCGCGCGCCTGCGGGTGAGCTGCTGGCTCGCCATCACGCTGGTGCCGCTCTTCATCGCGCTCGACGTGGTGCTGCATCCGCAGCTCGTGCGCCAGTTCGTCGTCATCCGCATCGCGATGCTGCTCATCAACGTCTGCGTGCTTCTCCTGCTGCGGACGCCCCTCGGGCGGCGCTTCGTCACGCCGCTCAGCCTGTTCACGTTCCTCGGCTTGGGCGCAGGGCTCGTCGTCATGTGCGCCTTCAACGGTGGCGGCTCGAGTCCCTACTACGCGGGGTTGAATCTCGTCATGCTGGCGGGCGGCGTCATCATGCCGTGGGAGCCGATGCTCTCGGCGGTGTGCTGTGTCTTGTTGATCGCCGAGTACGCCGTCATGTGCGTCCTCTGGGGCGGCATCCCCGACGTCCGCGTGTTCACCGGCAACCTCTTCTTCCTGTGGTCGACGGCGACGATCACCGTCGTCAGCCACGTCGTCGGCACCGAGCTGCGCCGGCGCGAACTGCTACAGCGCGTGGCGCTCGAGGAGGCCGGTCGTCATCGCGAACAGTTCCTCGCCAACGTCGGCCACGAGCTGCGCACGCCTCTCACCGCGATCTTCGGCTTCTCCGAGATGCTGACCGACTACATGTCGGACGCGAGCCCCGACGTGCTCGCCTGGCTCGGCCGCATCCACGAGAACGCGGTCGCGCTCTACCGCCTCGTCGGCCAGCTGCTCGACTTCTCGAATCTCGAGACCGGCGAGCTGCGGGTGACGCGCGAGCCGGTACGCCTCGACACCATCGTCGACAAGGTCGCCGATCAGGTGCGGACGCTGCTCGCGGCACCGGCGGTCGAGGTCGCGTGCGGCGTGTCGGAGCCGACCGCGGTCGGCGATTCGGCGCGCGTCGAGGAGATCCTGACCCAGCTGACGTCGAACGCGCTCAAGTTCTCGGGCAACCAGCTCGTGCGCATGCGGGTCGGTACGGCGGCGCTCTACGGCGAGCCGGCGTGGGACCGCGTCGTACCCGAGCCCGGCCCGGACACGAAGGGCCAGGCCTATCTCGAGATCGCGGTCGACGACCGCGGCGGCGGCATCCGGCGCGAGGAGCTGCGCCGCCTCTTCGTCGCGTTCCAGCAGCTCGACGGCTCGTCGTCGCGACGCCACGAGGGCACGGGCATCGGTCTCGCTTTGAGCGCGCGCCTCGCGGCCGCGATGCGCGGCCACATCGCGGTGCGCAGCACGCCCGGCGTCGGCTCGACGTTCGCGCTGCTGCTTCCCGCCGCCTGAGGCGCGGCGCGCGCCCGAGAGGGCGCGGAACTCAGCCGGCCTTGGCCGTGCTCGTCGGCGGACGCGCCGGGATCATGCGCAGCTCCCGGCCGCCGTACCCGAGCGTGCCTTCGAACGCGAAGAACTCGGGCGGATCCTCGCGCGTGAACCAGAAATAGTGCGTCGGGATCATGCTGGCGAAGACGACGTTCTGCACGGAGCCGAGATCGGCCTTGAGCCGGACCTTGGTCGTGGGCTCGCTGGTGTTGCCGACCTTGAAGTTCTCTTCCTGCAGGACGTCGGCGCGCAAGGTGTAGACCTCGGGATCGGGCCGGAAGACGATCGCCTGGATGGCGGCGGCGCGCGTGGCCGCGTCCGGCACCTCGGCCAGGACGACACCGAGCATCGGCCCGATGTAGGTATCGGGCGTGAAGCTGAACGTCTTCTCGCCGCGCGTCCCGTCACGCAGCCAGCTGACGTGGCCGGTGCCGAAATCGACCTGCTCCTCGGCGACGACCTTCCCCCCGATCCGCTCCACCTTGTGGAAGACCTTGGCGCGGTAGCCGTTGGTGGTGTCCATCTCGGCGTGCTCGTCCCAATCCTCGCCGGTGGTGAAATGCGTGGTGACGGTGAGGACGAGGGCGCCGTTCTCGACCACGGCGTGGAAGCGCTGCTCGCCGATGTTCGCGCCATCCGCCAGCGTCCGCAGTACGTGCACTTCGTCGTGCGGCGCCCGCATCTGGCGGATCGCCTGCGGACACGGCATCACGTCGGCGCGCGCGCCAGAGATACCGAGCAGTGCCGCGAGGGCCGCCACCACGACGGACCACCGCCGGCTTTTGATCCCATTCCTACCGTGCATGCAGGTCACCCCCAGCGCGACCACCGGCGTGGCGCGTGGAAGCGGGAAGCATAGCGCAGCTCACGTGGAAGCGCCACCCGAGCAAACCGAGTCTTTTCGGCTGCTTGCTGCGCGCTCTCGCACAGCGCGGCGGTTCACGCCTCGTCGACCAGCGCGACCGGCTCGAGCACGTCCTCGTCGATGTCCTCGAGGAAACGCGAGGTCTTGGCGATGACGAGACCGAGGCCCCGATCGTACGCTTCGATCGGGTAGGTAAGGTAGAGCAGGTCCTTCGCGCGCGTGACCGCAACGTACATGAGGCGGCGCTCCTCCTCGATGTCGTCGTCGTCCCTGGCGCCATAGGTCGACGGAAAGCGGCCGTCCGCCACCCACAGGACGAAAACCGTGTGCCACTCGAGTCCCTTCGCCGAGTGCACGGTCGAGAGCGTCACCACGCCTTCGTCGTCGCCGTCGCCCGCCAGCACCCCGGCGATGCTGTCCGTCGGCGGCTCGAGCGCCATGTCGGCGAGCAGCGAGGTCGTGCTGCGGTAGCGCTCGGCGATGGTCGCGAACTGCTCGAGATCGCGCTCGCGCTTCGGGTAGTCCTCCGGGTGCACGCGGCGCAACACCGGCTCGTAGTAGGTGAGGATGCGGCCGATCTGCTCGCCGGGACGTTCCGCCGCCGCGACCTCGGCGAGGACGCGGGCCAGGCGCTGCACCTCGGCGGCGCTCTTGCCGCGCCCGGGCGACGCCGCGAGCACGTCCCACGGCCGCGCGTTGCCGCGGATGCGGCCGAGGATCTCCTGGCTGCTCTTCGGACCGATGCCCTCGAGGAGCAGAAGGATGCGGTGCCACGACACGGTATCGTCAGGGTTCACGACCACGCGGAGGTGGGCCAAGACATCCTTTACATGTGCCGCTTCGACGAAGCGGAAGCCGCCGCGCTTCACGAACGGGATGTCGCGCCGGCTGAGCGCGATCTCGAGGTCGAAGGAGTGGAAGCTCGAGCGGAAGAGCACGGCGATCTCCGAGAGCGGCACGCCCTCTTCGCGCAGCTCGAGGATGCGCTGGGCGACGAAGTGCGACTGCTCGGGCTCGTCGCGCGCCTGGATCAGCGCCGGGCGCTCTCCCGGCCCGCGCGTGGTGAAGAGGTTCTTCGTATACTGCTGCGGAGCCCGGTTGATCACCGTGTTCGCCAGATCGAGGATCGGCTGCGTCGAGCGATAGTTCTGATCGAGCGTGATGATGCGGGTCCCGGGGAAGAGCTGCGGGAACTCCATGATGTTGCGGATCTCGGCGCCGCGGAAGGCGTAGATCGACTGCGCGTCGTCGCCGACCACCATCACGTTGTCGTGCGCGTGCGCCAGCCGACGCACGATTTCCGCCTGCAGCCGGTTGGTATCCTGGTACTCGTCCACCATCACGTAGCGGTAGCGCTGCCCGAGGCGCTCGGCGAGCCCCTCGTCGGCGAGCGCCGCGTGCAGCTTCACCAGCAGGTCATCGTAGTCGACGAGCTGCCGGCTGCTCTTGAATTCCACGTAGCGCGCGTGCAGCGCCGAGAGGGCGTCGAGGTGCTCCTCGAGATGCGGGTACGCGTCGGCGACGAGCTCGGCGAGCGGCGTCTGGCAATTCACCGCCATGCTGAAGAGCGACGCCACGGCCTGCTTGCGGGGAAAGCGCCGCTCCTTGCGGTCGAGTCCGAGCTCGCCGCGCAGGAGATTGATCACGTCCTCGCTGTCGCCACGATCGAGGATGGTGAAGTCGCGCGACAGCCCGACCCCCTGCCCATGGCGGCGCAGCGTGAGGTGGGCGAACGAGTGGAAGGTGCCGCCCGCCACCTGCGCGCAGTCTCCCCCGACCAGCGCCGTGGCGCGCCGGAGCATCTCCTGCGCCGCCTTGCGGGTGAAGGTGAGCAACAGGATCGTGCCCGCCGGCACCCCGGCCTCGACGAGCCGCGCGACGCGGTAGACCAGCGTGCGCGTCTTGCCGCTGCCGGCACCGGCGATGACCAGGACGGGGCCGTCGAGCGTCGTCGCGGCGGCGAGCTGTTGCGGATTGAGCTCGTCGGCGTAAGCGATGCGGAACTGCGTTTCGGCGCGCCGCGGATCGCTGCGCAACGTGTAGCGCTTCACGACGGCGTCACGGTAGGTGGCGGCCGACGGCTTTGCAACGCGATCCCGCCATGACTTGCCGAGGGCTCAACGGCCGTCGATAATGGTCCGGCGTAGCGGATCGTTCGTGACGCGACTACGAGCCAACATTCATGACGCACTATTGGATCGGCACCTCTGGATACAACTATCAGGAGTGGAAGGGCTCGTTCTATCCGGACGACATCAGCGACAAGAAAATGCTGCCGTACTACGCGGAGCGCTTCGCGAGCGTCGAGATCAATTACACCTTCTACCGGATGCCGACGGTACGCATCCTCGCCAACTGGGCGCGGGAGACGCCTGACGGCTTCCGCTTCTCGCTGAAAGCGCCGCGGCGGATCACGCACGACCAGCGCCTGCGCAGCATCGAGGACACACTCGCGTCGTTCTGCGAGGTCGCCGAAACCCTCGGCCCGAAGCTCGGCCCCCTGCTCTTCCAGCTGCCGCCGTTCCTCAAGAAGGACGTCGAGCTGCTCGAGGTGTTCCTCCACGATCTGCCGACGGGGCTCATGCCGACCATGGAGTTCCGCCATGCCTCGTGGCACTCCGACGACACCTACGAGGTCCTGCGGCGGTTCGGCGTCGCGTTGTGCATCGCCGACAGCGACGAGCGCACGACCCCGTTCGAGGTGACGGCACCGTTCGGATACTTCCGGCTGCGGCGCGCGGCATACGAGGATCACACCCTGCGCGAGTGGGCGGATCGCATCGCCGCCGCCGGCTGGGAGAACGCCTTCGTGTACTTCAAACACGAGGAGCGCGGCACCGGCCCGCGGTTCGCCGAGCAGTTTCGGACCATGGCCGTGCCCGAAGGAGCGTCCACATGAGTGACGAGCAACGCGACCGCCCGCAGGGGACGCCGCAGGGACATCATCACCACATGCAGATCCAGGCCGACGCGCCGACGAGCCTCGGCGTCTACGCCAATCTGATGATGGTGAGCCACCGCAAGGAGGAGTTCATCCTCGACTTCCTCTTCGCCCAGCCGCAGCAGACCGCGAACGGTGAGACCGTCGCCACGTTGCGTTCGCGGATCGTGACCACGCCCGAGCACGCCAAGCGCATCGTCCGCGCCCTGCAGGAGAACATCCAGCGCTACGAGGCCGCCTTCGGCGTCACCGCCGAGGCGACCGACCTGCCGCGGAACATCCACTGAGGCTGCCGCCGGGACGGTCGCGGGTGCTCCGACACCTCTGGCAGCTCGCCGTCGCGCTGTTTCTCGGCGGCGGCATCGCCTTTGGCGGGATGCGCCTGCTCGAGACCGCCCGGCATGGGGTCGGACCACCTCCGTCGCTCGTGCGTGCGGCCCCCGACGACGTCGCGCCGCCGCGCGAGACTGGGCCTGCCGCGAGCGCGCCATCGTCCGCGGGCGCCGGGGATCGCGGCGCGCCCGACGAAGCGCCCCCCCTCACCATGTCGTCGCCCCCGGACGACGGCGACGACGCGTCCGGGATCTCCGAGGCCGAGCAGAAGAACCGCGCCGCCTTCGAGCTCGCGGCGAAGGGCGAGTGGCCGGCCGCCATCGCGCTCCTGCGCGAGGCGCGGAGCCTCGAGCCGCAGAACGATCTCTACGCGCGCAACCTCCAGGCGGCGCTGATCAACGCCGGGTACGCGGCGATCGCGGCCGAGCATTTCGATCAGGCGGCGACGGACTTCATCGAGGCGCGCAAGCTGGGCGAACGCCCTGAGATCAGCCGCGGGCTCGGCTACGCGTACTATCGCCTCGGCAACGTCGATCTCGCCAAGATCACGCTCGAGCAGGCGCTGGCCTCGGGCGGCGAAGACGTCGAGACCCTGCTCACGCTCGGTCGCATCTATCTCGAGCGCCACGATCAGGAGCACGCCCTCGCGATGCTCGATCGGGCGCGCGCGGCCGGTGCCGATCGCCCCGGCCTGGCCGACACTCTGGAGCGCCTGCGCCGCGACGCCGACGCGGAACGCGACATGCAGTCGCTCGCGAGCTCGCACTTCGTGTTGAAGTTCGAGGGCCATGAGAACGTGGCGGCGGGCCGCATCGTGCTGAACGCGCTGGAGGACGCCTATCGTCGCGTCGGCGCGCGCTTCGCCTATTATCCCCTCGAGCGGCTCGAAGTGATCCTCTACGGCGATGAGCAGTTCCGCGAGATCACCAACTCGCCGCATTGGAGCGGCGCGGTGTACGACGGGCGCATCAAGCTGCCGGTCGGCGGCGTCGCGCGCGGCAGCGAGAGCATCGCACGGACGCTGCGCCACGAGTACGCGCACGCCGCGATCGGCACGCTGAGCCGCGGCAAGGCGCCCGTCTGGCTGAACGAGGGTCTGGCGCAAGTCGCCGAGGAGGTCGAGGAAGGCGGCCGAGCCGGCCGTTTGCGTATGGCGCTCGCGGGGAACGGTCTCGTGCCGCTGTCGCAGCTGGAGAGCGGCTTCACGCAGCTCGGACGTGAGGACGCGAGCCTCGCCTACGCCGAGGCCTACTTCGCCGCCGACTGGCTGCTGCGCAAGAAGGGCGGCTACAACGTCCGACGGCTGCTCGAGGCGATGGCGACGGCCAATACGATCGACGACGCGTTCCGCCAGGCGCTCTCCCTCCCCTACGCCGAGTTCCAGCGGCAATTCCTGCGCGACGTCAGCCAACGCGTCGGCTAGAAGCGTCTCCGTGGGGGCGGCTGTGCGAGGCGCAGGGCGCAGGGTGGTCGTGGCGGGCGCGGCGTTCGCCGTCGCCGTCACGCTGACCCTGACCCGACACCTCCTCTCGCCGCTCTTTCTCGATTTCGGCGCCGCGATCTTCTACCCGGCCCGTGCTTTCCTCGACGGCGGCAACCCGTACGACGCCGAGTGGTACCTGGCGCACTACCCCGCGGACTCGCCCTTCGCCTACCCGCCAGGGGTCCTGCTGCTCTCGCTGCCGTTCGCGGCGCTCGGCCTGCGCCTCGCGACGGCGCTCTACCTCGCGCTGACCCTCGTCCTCGTGCCCGTTCTCGCCTATCTCGCGCTTCGCCTGGCAGCGGTCGCGCCCACCCCGACGCGCGTGCTCGGCCTCGCGACCGTGCTGCTCGTGAGCCGTCCCGGCCACACATGGCGATCGTGCAGGGACAACCGAGCCTCGTGTTCATCGCCGCCGGCTACGCCGCGCTGGTACTCGCGCGACGTCGCGACGGATCGGCCGCCGCGGTCGCGCTCCTGGCTCTGGCCATGGGCAAGCCCACGATCGGTGTGCCGCTCGGTCTGTTCTGCCTCGCGCGCGGGCGCATACGGCTCGCCGTCGCTGCCGCGCTGGTCGCGTTCGTCGTCTCGATGGTCACGCTGCCGCAGATCGCGGCGCGCGCCGGCGGCGTCGTCGCGCTCGCGCAGCAGGTGACCGGCAGCAGCACGCGCTTCGGCGCGGATCAGGACAACGATCCGTCACGGAGCATCTACCGTCTCGACACCATCGCACTCGTCGGTCGGCTCGCGGCACGCACTCCTCCGGCGCCGCTGACGCTCGGGTTGGCGTTCGGCATCCTCGCCCTCGCGGCGTGGTCGGCACGGCGCTTCGATCGGGTGGGAGACGGTCCCGCCGCCGATGCGGTGACGTGCCTCGCGGTGACGATGTGCGTCTACCACCAGACCTACGACGCGCTTCTCCTGTGCGGCGCGCTAGCGACGGCAGCATTCGCGCTCGCGGTCCGGCACGTGCGCACCGCGGCGGGCGTCGTCCTCCTCGCGGCGCTCGCGATCCCCTTCCTGAATCACGCCGCCACCTACGCGCTCGTCGAACGCCTCGCGCTCACCGGACCAGCGTGGCTCCTCATCACCTGCGCCAACGGCGCCGCGATCCTCGTCGCCTTCTTCCTCTACGCCGGGCGCGCGGTCCGTCTACGGTAGATAGACACCCCCGTTCGCGAAGTCGTCGCCGTCGGGATCGTCGACGCCGACGAACAGGACCTCGAGGCTCGCGCACCCTGGTAGGCCAGGCTGGTTGAGCGGGGCGCCGTTCAGCATCGAGTCGATGCTGGTCCTCACCGTGGCCTTGCCGAACGTCAGCGGCACGGGAGCGTTCAGCGGCAAGTCGACGATCGTCATGTCGCCTCCCACCCGATCGTCGAGCGTCGCACGCAGGAGGAGCACGAGGCGCCCCGTGCCCGATGCGGGCCCGAGCCCATCGAACACGCTGTGCAGCTTGAGCATCACGTCGACGTCGGCGCTGTTCCCCGGAGGATTGAGGACATTCGGCGGAAACGCGCTCGACGTCTTGAGCTGCACCTGCCCCGTCCCTT
>Ga0157379_10002557_pt1 | contig 15259 bp, 14 predicted proteins | sample S25metaG_FD_121802 | JGI IMG/M metagenome (GOLD analysis project Ga0157379, IMG submission 121802) | Switchgrass rhizosphere microbial communities from Kellogg Biological Station, Michigan, USA - S2-5 metaG | ecosystem: Host-associated > Plants > Roots > Rhizosphere > Soil | place: USA... | reverse complement strand
CGTTCTACGCCACCATCGGCACGCTGGCCGCGCTGCGCGACGTCGAGCGCAGCGGCCTCGGCCAGCGCGTCGATGTCTCGCAGCAGGACTCGGTGGTGACGCTGACCGAGAGTGCGATCGTCAACTACACCGTCGACGGCAAGATCGCCGAGCCGCTCGGCAACGACCATCCGTTCGCGCGACCGTACGGGCAGTACGCGTGCAAGGACGGCCACGTCTTCTTCGGCAGCTACACCGACAAGCTCTGGCGCGAGAGCTGCGCCGTGTTCGGCGAGCCGGAGCTCGCCGACGACCCCGAGATCGACACCATGGCCAAGCGCTTCGACGACGCCACCTACCAGCGTCGCGTGCGGCCGATCATCGAGCGCTGGTTCGCCGGCCGCACCAAGGCCGAGCTCGAGGCGATGGCCGGCGACCGCATCGCGCTGACGCCGATCAAGCGGATCGACGAGGTCGTCGCCGACCCGCACCTGCGCGCACGCGAGATGTTCGTCCAGGTGCCGTTCGGCGGGCAGCGCGTCGAGGTGTTCGGCTCGCCGATGAAGCTGTCGCGAACGCCGCCGCGCACCGACGGCGCGGTGCCGCAGCTCGGCGAGCACAACCGCGCGGTGTACGTCGACTGGCTCGGCATCGACGCCGAGCGCTTCGCTGCGCTCTGCAGCGCTGGCGTGATCTGACGCCGACCGCGCGCCGCAGCGCAGCCATCGCCCGTCGCGCGTTCGATCGATGAAGCCCGAAGACGTCGCTGCGCCGCTCGAGCGCTTCGTGCACGCGCACTACGGCGCGTCGGCAGCGGTCGACGGCCTCGCGGCGATGGAGGCCGGCCACGCGGGGCTCACCTTCGGCTTTCGCGTCGTCGGGCGAAGCGACTCGCGCGTGCGCGCGCGGCTCGTCCTCAAGCTGTCGCCGCCCGGCGTGCGCCGCGCCGGCAACACCGACGTCTATCGCCAGGCGCCGCTCCTGCGCGCGCTCTATGGTGCCGGGTTGCCGGTGCCCGACGTGCCGTGGGCCGGCCCCGACGAGGCGTGGTTCGGGACGCCGTTCGTGATGATGGAATGGCTCGCCGGCACGCCGTTCTTCGTCTGGCAGCCCGACGCGCGCTTCGATCGGTCGCCGGAAGCGGTCGCGCCGCTCTGGCTGCAGTGTGTCGACGCGCTCGTGCAGCTCCATCGCTTCGACTGGCAGCATCATCTGCCCGACTGGGAGCGCGCGACGCCGCTCCACGACGAGATCACGCGGTGGGACGGCATCCTCGCGAAGGCGCCCGAGCCGGCGTGGCTCGACGCCGGCCGACGCGTTCGCGAGCGGCTGCTCGCCGCGCGGCCGGAGAGTCCGCCGCCTGCGCTCGTGCACGGCGACTACCAGCCGGGCAACGTGCTGTACGAACGCGGGCGCCTCTCGGGCGTCATCGACTGGGAACTCGCCTCGATAGGCAGCGCGCTCCTCGACGTCGGCTGGCTGATGATGCTCGCCGACGGCGCGAGCTGGCCATCCGAGTGGCGGCCTGTCTGTCCGCTCTCGCCGGAGGAGATCGCGCTGCGCTACGGCGCCGAGCCGCTCGCGCTCGCGTGGTGGCGCGCGTTCGCCGGCTATCGGCTCGGCGCCATCTCGTGCCTGAACGTCCATCTGCACAGGAGCGGCCGCCGCCCCGATGCCGTCTGGGAGCGCTTCGCGGCGGCGATCCCTTGCATGTTCGCGCGCGCGGCGGCGCTTCTCGACGACGCCGAAGCGAACGCCACCCGGAGGTGATCCGATGATCGATTTCGCGATGCCGACAGAGCACGCCGGGCTGCAGCAGCGGGTGAGCCGGTTCGTTCGCGAGCACGTGATCCCGCGCGAGAACGATCCGCGGCAGACGGCGCACGGCCCGAGCGACGAGCTGCGCCGCGAGCTCGTCGCGCTGGCGCGCGCCGAGGGGCTGCTGTCGCCGCACGCGCCGGTCGAGTACGGCGGCCTCGGCCTCGACCATCGCGGCATGGCGGTCTTCTTCGAGGCCGCGGGCTATAGCCTCCTCGGTCCGCTCGCGTTCAACATCCAGGCGCCCGACGAAGGCAACGCCAACCTGCTGCACAAGGTCGCCACCGCGGAGCAGAAGGAGCGCTGGCTGCGGCCGCTCGTCGCCGGCGAGATCCGCACCGTGTTCTCGATGACCGAGCCCGACGACGGCGCCGGCGCCGACCCGTCGCTGCTGAAGACGATCGCGCGTGCCGACGGCGACCACTTCGTCATCGACGGCCGCAAGTGGCTGATCACCGGCGTTGCCGGCGCTGCGCTCAACATCGTCATGGCGCGGACGATCGACCAGGCGGGCAACGACGTCGGCGCGACGATGTTCCTCGTGCCGATCGACGCGCCCGGCTTTGCCGTCGTGCGCGTGCTCGACACGATCGACGCGGTGTCGCCCGGCGGCCACGCCGTGGTCGACTTCCGCGACGTCCGCGTGCCGGCGAGCGCCGTGCTCGGCGAGATCGGCCAGGGCTTTCGCAACGCGCAGGTGCGGCTCGGCCCGGCGCGGCTGACGCACTGCATGCGCTGGCTCGGCGCAGCCCGGCGCGCGCACGACGTCGCCGTCGAGTACGCGCGGAGGCGCCATGCGTTCGGCCGGCTGATCGGCGAGCACGAGGGCATCGGCTTCATGCTCGCCGACAACGAGATGGACCTGCTGCACTGCCGGCTGGCGGTCTGGCACGCGGCGTGGCTGCTCGACCAGGGGCGCCACGCACGCACCGAGACGAGCCAGTGCAAGGTGTTCTGCTCGGAGGCGCTGAGCCGCGTCGTCGACCGCTCGCTCCAGGTGCTCGGCGGAATGGGCATCACGACCGACACCGTGGTGCAGCGGATCTATCGCGAGATCCGGCCGTTTCGCATCTACGACGGGCCGTCGGAGGTGCATCGCTACGCGCTCGCGCGGCGCATCGTCGCCGGCAGCGGCGAAGGCCGGGAGCGCGGGCCGGCGCACGGATGAGGCGGAGGCGACGATGCTGATCATACCGGCGAAGACCTTCGAGGAGATCCGCCGCGCGTTTCGCTGGCAGCTGCCCGAACGGATGAACATCGCGGCGCTGACGTGCGACTGCCACGCCGCGCGCTCGCCCGAGCGCATCGCGTTGCTGCACGAGCGCGGCGACGGCAGCGTCGCGACGTTCACCTTCGTCGCGGTGCAGCGGCTCGCGAATCGATGCGCGAACACGTTCGAGCAGGGCCTGCAACTTCGCCGCGGCGACCGCGTCATGATCTACCTCGGCCAGGACCCGGCGACCGCGGTCGCGCACCTGGGCTGCTGGAAGGCGGGGCTCGTCTCGGTTCCGACGTCGCTCCTCTTCGGCACCGACGCGCTCGAATACCGCCTGCGCGACAGCGGCGCGAAGGTGCTGATCACCGACGCGGCGCACTACCCGACGGTCGCGGCGGTGCGCGAGCGCGCGCCGGAGCTGCAGACCGTGCTGCTGACCGACGGCAGCGCCGATCACGCATTGCCGTTCTGGGACACGCTCGAGCGCGCCAGCGACGCCTACGACACGCTCGCGCTGCCGCCCGACACGCCCGCCTTCATCAACTACACCTCGGGCACCACCGGGCAGCCCAAGGGTGCTCTGCAGGCTCACCGCTCGATGCTCGGCCACATGCCGGGCAACGAGATCATGTACGACTTCCTGCCGCAGCCCGGCGACGTCATGTGGTCGCCGGCCGACTGGTCGTGGCTCGCTGGATTGATGGACGTGCTCATGCCCGCCTGGTTCTGCGGCCTGCCGGTGCTGACGTACCGCAACACGTCGTTCGACCCCGACGAGGCATTTCGCCTGATGGGCAAGCACCACGTGACGGTGAGCCTGCTGACGCCGACGATGCTGCGCCGGATGGGGCAGGTGCACGATCCGGTGCGGCGCCACGGCTTGCATCTTCGTGCGGTCGCGAGCGGCGGCGAGTCGGTCGGGCGCGAGACGCTCGACTGGGCCGATCGCACGCTCGGCGTGCGCGTCAACGAGGTGTACGGCCAGACCGAGTGCAACCTCGTGCTCGGCAACTGCTGGGAGGTGCTGGCGCCCAAGCCCGGTTCGCTCGGCCAGCCGATGCCCGGGCACACGGCCGCGGTCGTCGACGACGAGGGCCGCGAGCTCGCCGACGGCGAGGTCGGTCAGATCGCCTTTCGCCGGCCCGACCCGGTGATGATGCTCGAGTACTGGCGCAACCCCGAAGCCACCGCGCGCAAGTACGCGGGCGACTGGCTGCTCACGGGCGACCTCGGCCATCGTGACGCCGACGGCTACTTCTGGTACCAGAGCCGCGCCGACGACGTCATCACCAGCGCCGGCTACCGGATCGGCCCGGGCGAGATCGAAGACGCGCTCAACGGGCATCCGGCGGTCGCGATGTCGGCGGTCGTCGGCGTTCCGGATCCGGTGACGACCGAATCGATCCGTGCCTACGTCGTGCTGCGAGCCGGACACGTCGGCGACGACGCGCTGGCCGAGGCGATCCGCGACGCGGTGCGGCAGCGGCTGGCTCGTCACGAGTGCCCGCGCCGGATCGAGTTCGTCGACGCCTTGCCGATGACGGCGACCGGCAAGATCATGCGTCGCGAGCTGCGCAAGCGCGCGAGCGGACAGGGCTGAGCGCCCCAGGCGTCGAGCGCTGTCACGCGTCTCGGTGTCCGTCGCATGCGCGGTGCGCGCAACGCGTCAATCGTGTCCGCTGTCGCGTGTCGTCCGGACGCGCTCGAAATCCGGCGCGCGCTTCTCGATGAACGCCGTCACCGCTCGCGGTGCTCGGCGGTCTTGTGGGCGATCGCCTGGGCTGCGGCGGAGAGATCGAGGAGGCTGTCGAGCCCGAGCTGCTGGCCCTCGCGCAGCAGGCGCTTCGTCAGCCGCAGGGTCGGCCCGGGATGGGCGGCGATGCGCGCGGCGAGGCGCCGCGCCTCCGGCAGCAATTCGGCGTGCGGCACGACGCGCGACACGAGGCCGCATCGCAGCGCCTCGGCGGCATCGAGCGCATCGCCGGTGAACGACATCTCGAGCGCACGCGACATGCCGACCACGCGCGGCAGCAGCCAGGCGCCGCCGTCTCCCGGCACGATGCCGACCTTGATGAAGCTCTCGGCGAAGCTCGCTCGCTCCGAGGCGATGCGGATGTCGCACATGCAGGCGAGGTCGCAGCCGGCACACCGATGGCCGCACCATTGACGGCGGCGATCGCCGGCACCTCGACGTTGTAGAGGCTGCGCGTCAGGCGCTGGATGCCGTTGCGGTACTCGGTGCGGATCGCCGCCGGCGTGGCGGCCTCGGCGAAGAAGCGGTGCATGTCCTTGACGTTGCCGCCCGACGAGAATGCCGGGTCGGCGCCGGTCACGATGACGACGCGCACCGCGCCGTCGTGCTCGATCTGCAGGAACGGGTCCATGCTCGTCCTTTGTGTGCGCGCGCCTCAGCCGTGGCCGGCGTCGAGCCGGGCGAGCGCGAAGTCGAGCGCGCGCGCCTCGCCGCTTCGCCACCACGCCAGGCCGACCTCGCGTGACCAGTACGCCGGCGAGCCCCCCTCGGTTCGCCACGCCAGGAGGCGCCGCGTGCTCAGCTGCAGATCGTAGGCCGCGGTGATGCCGATCGCGCCGTGCACGGCATGGCCGCCGGCGGCGACGATCGCGGCGGCCTCGCCGGCAACGCACTTGGCCATCGCCGCCAGGGTGCGATCGGGCCGCGGCTGTGGCGACGCGAACGCGAGCTGCGCCGCCATCCGCGCCGCGCACGTCTGCTCGGCCATCACCGCGAGCTGGTGCTGGACCGCCTGGAAGCTGCCGATCGGCCGGCCGAACTGCACGCGCTGCTGCGCGTAGGTCGACGCGAGCTCGAGCACGCGCTCCGCAGCGCCTGCGATCAGCGCCGACGTGAGGGCGGCGAGCCAGGTCCCGCGTTCCACGGCGGGCAGCGTCGCATCGTCGAGTTCAGCGAGCCCGAGCGGGCCGTCCGAAGCTGCACGCCCCGCGCGCGCGAGCTCTGCGCGCGCGACCATGGTCTCGGCGAACGGCACCGGCACCGCACGGGCGCCGCACGCCTGGACCAGCGGCCGCGCGGCGGCGAGCGCGAGGCCGGCGCCGCCGTGCGCCTCGGGAACGAGCGCGTCGAGGTAGCCCGAAGACTCGATCTGCTGCCAGAGCGTCGCGGACGAGCCGCCGTCGTCGATCGCGCGCACGATGCCAGGCGGGCAGACGTCGGCGAGCCAAGCGTCGAACGCGGCGGCGAGCTCGTCGTGCATCGTCGGCTTCCGGGCGTCAGCGCAGGCCGAGGCCGCGCGCGATCATGCCGCGCAGAACTTCGCGCGTGCCGCCGCGCAGCGAGAACGAGGGCGCGATCTGCGCGACGTAGCGCAGCGTGCGCGCAAGGCTCTCGGGCAAGGGCGCATCGGGGTCTTCGCCGAGTGCGTCGGCGATCGTCTCCGGGATGAACTGCTCGAGCGTCGTGCCGAGGTCCTTGACGAGCGCGGACTCCACCAAGGGGCTCGCGCCGGCGTCGAGCTGCGCCGTGACGGCGACCGAGAGGCTGCGCAGCACGCTCATCACGGCGAGGATGCGGCCGGCCAGCGCCAGCGATCGCTCGGAAGGCCGGCCGCGTGCGCGCAGCCAGGCGAGCCATTCGTCGAGCAGCAGCAGGCTCGCATAGATGCGCTCGGGGCCCGAGCGCTCGTGCGCGAGCTCGGAGGTCACCTGCTTCCAGCCGTCGCCTTCGTTGCCGAGCAGCGCGTCGGCGGCGAGCTCGACGCCGTCGAAGAAGACCTCGCAGAAATGGGCGTCGCCGTTCAGGTCGGCAATCGGGCGCACGGTGATGCCCGGCGACGCGAGGTCGACGATGAACTGCGAGAGGCCTGCACGGCGGCTGCTGGCATCTCCCGAGCTGCGCGCGAGCGCGAGCATGAAGTGCGTGCGGTGCGCGTTCGTCGTCCAGATCTTCTGGCCCTCGAGGCGCCAGCCGCTCGCGGTGCGCGTCGCGCGGGTGCGCACGCTCGCGAGGTCGGAGCCCGAGTTCGGCTCGCTCATGCCGATGCAGAAGTAGACCTCGCCTCGGCAGATGCCGGGCAGGAAGCGCCGCGCCTGCTCGACCGTGCCGAAGCGCAGGATCTGCGGCGCGCTCTGCCGGTCGGCGACCCAGTGCGCCGCGACCGGCGCGCCGGCGCGCAGCAACTCCTCGACGAGCACGAAGCGCGCGAAGACGCTGCGGCCGCCGCCGCCGTATTCGCTGGGCAGCGTGAGCCCGATCCAGCCCCGCTCGCCGAGCGCGCGGCTGAAGTCCGCGTCGAACCCGCTCCACGAGCGCGCCCGCACCTCGGTCGGCACGCCCGCAAGCGCCCGTTCGAGAAAGATGCGCACCGGCCCTCGCAGGGCCTCGTCGTGGGCCGGGATTCGCGTCAGCGAGAGCGAGTCGAGGAACACCGCGGCCTTTCGCCAAGGGATCGAGTATGCGTGCAAGCAGCAGGCGGCAGCATGCGGCCAGGACCGGTCACATCTACGACTGACCGCTATCAGTTACCGCACACGCGTTTCGCCGTCCGACGGCGAAGGATTTCGCTACTTCCACGCATAGCGCAGGCCGATCCAAGCGCCGCGTGGCGGCACCAGACCGAGGAAGGGCTCGGACGCGGCGTTCGCAGGATCGAAGGTGCGCGCCGGATTTGGAAAGACGTTCCGGCCGAGGATCCCGAAGTTCGCCACCTCGCGATTGAAGACGTTGTCGATTCGGGCGAAGAGCTCCCAGTTCTTGGCGAACCGCCACGTGCCGTCGAGGTTCACGAGCGCGTAGCCGGGAACCGTGCCGTGCACGTCCTTGTTGTTCTCGTCGCCGCGCGACCTGATCGCACTGTTGGCGACGAAATTGGCACCGAAGGCGAGTGCCTCGCTCGCGTTGTAGTCCAGGCGCATGCGCAGCGAGTGCTGCGGAATGCCCGGAATGCGGTCGCCCCCGGCGACGACGATGTCCCCGTTCGCATCCGAGCTCGAATTTGCGGGGCTGTGCTCGGTGAAGCCGCTGACGAAGGTGGCGTCGATGTAGCCGTACCGCGCCACGATGCCGATCGGCCCCCATTTCGTCGCTCCTGTCAATTCGAGTCCCTGGCGGCGCGTCTTGCCGACGTTCTGGAAGAAGCCGGCGTTGATCGCATTGCCACTGCTCACGAACTGAATGTCGTCGAAGAGGTCGGTGCGATAGATCGCCGCGCTCCAGCTCGTCTCCGCGTGCTTCCCGCGCGCTCCGATCTCGATGGTCTTGGCGACCACCTTCTTCAGCGGTGGGTCGGCGAGGAAGCTGTTCGGCAGCTTGCACGGTGCGAGCGGGTCGGCGCAGGTCAGCTCCATCGCCGTCGGCGCGCGCATGCCTTCGTTGTAGCTCGCGTACGACGTCAGGCCTGGAGAGGGGTTGAAGTTCAGTCCGATCGCCGGGTTGAGGCGCTGAAAGCTGTGGTCGCCGTTCAGGTCGGGGTTGGCGCCGCTCTGGTCGCGGATGCTCACCTGATTGTGGTTGTAGCGACCGCTCGCGGTCAGCGTCCACAGCTCGTGAAGCGTGAACGTGTCCATCGCGTAGAGCGCGAAGTTGCGGGTGCGCGTCTTCGCATCGGTCTCCGGCGCGAAGTCGCCGATCGGAACGGTTCCCCGCGACGGGTCAAAGGCCGCCGGCTGCGACTCCTGCGTGAAGCGAGCGTTGCCGGCATCGGCGCTCGCACCGAGCACGAGTTGGTTGGGCCGGCCGCCGAGCGGCTGCGTGAGCGTCAGCTGAAGCGCGCCACCATAGCTCGTTTGATCGATGACCGCGCGGTCGTTGAGCGCCTGTACGTCGTCGACGGTGCCGGTCTCAGGATCGACCGTGCCGAAGTCGTCGTTGACGTTGCTCGAGGTGTTCCTGTTGCGATAGCGGCGCAGGTATGCGTTGCCGGCGACGAGCACGTCGTCGCGGACGAAGTGGCTCGCCTTCACGGCGAGCATCGCGAGCTGGTTCCGGTTGAGATCGGGGTAGGTGTACGCCTGGCGGCGATCGTCTAGGAACGAGAGTGGCAGCGTCTGCGTGCCTTCGAGCCGGTTGCTGGCTGCCGTGAGGCTGATGTCGACGTTGTCGCGCTCCGTCTCGTAGCCGACTTTGCCGAACAGCTGCGCGACACGGCTCGGGTTGTGCTGCGCCCAACCGCGGTCCTTCGAAAGGTTGCCGGTGACGTAGTAGTCCCACGGGCCCGATGCGCCGCCTTGCTCGACAGTGAGCGTGCCCCTTTCGAACGAGCCGCCCGACAGTTCGATGGAGCCGCCTGGATACTGGCGACCGCTCTTCGTGTAGATCGCGAGCGCGCCGCCGAGGGTGTTGAGGCCGAACAGCGGGTTCGAGCCCGGAATGAGCTGCAGGCTCGCGATGGCCGACGACGGCAGCAGGTCCCAGTTGACGACGTCGCCGAACGGCTCGTTGATGCGAATGCCGTCCTGAAACACCGACAGTCCCTGCGGTACGCCGAGCAGCGGCGACGCCGTGAAGCCGCGAAAGCTGATGTCGTTCTGGTAGGGATTGCCCTGCGCCGCGTTGACGGTGACGCTCGTCGGGTTGTTCTCGAGAAACCCGGAAAGGCTTCCCGGGCGCTGCTTCGCGAGATCCTTGCTGCCATAGACCTGTACGTTTGCCGGAACGTCCTTCAAGGGCGTGCCGAGGCCGGGAAGCGGCGTCGTTCCAATGACCTCGACCTTCTCCAGCTCGAGCGCCTCAGCGGGGTTGTCTGCGGCCAGTCCGGGTAGGCAGGCCAGACACGTGCACGCGCACAGTAGGGCAGGGACGATCCGCTCCATCGCACGGCGCGGCAGACCTTGTAGACCAGTTGTTCTGACGCAAAGATGCATAACGGCGTGCTCGCATCGGGGAGCGACGAAGCTGGGCACTGTAAGGCGCGCGCTTCCTAAGCTTCGCTCGTGCCATCTGGACGCACCAGGCGCTGCCGTTCATGATCCACAGGCGAGGGAACGCGATCCCCCGGATCGCGCCTGACGCAGCACCGTCCAAGCTTCCGTCAACGCCAACACGGCCATGACGGAGGCGACCAGGAGGTGCGACCGAGTCATCGCGCCGCTCAAAGGACATCCAGATGCACACCCACGACCTCGCCGAATGGCGTAACGAGCGCGCTCGATTCTCTAGCCGCCGGTCGCAATGACCAGCGCGCCAGCGACGATGAATCCACCGCCAAGCGCGACGCGCCAGGTCAGAGGCTCGCCGAGCACAACGACGCCCAGCAAGATGGCAAAGGCCACGCTCAGTTTGTCGATGGGCGCAACGAGTGAGGCCGGCGCCAGTTGCAGCGCCCGGTAGTAGCAAAGCCATGACAGACCCGTGGCGACGCCCGACAAGACGAGGAACGTCAACGGCTTGGCTGCCATGTCCTCTGGCACCGCCCACTCGTCTCGCAAGGACACGATTCCCGCGGTGACGAAGAAGATGACCACCGTGCGAATCAGCGTTGCGAGGTTCGAGTTCATTCCCGCGACGCCGAGCTTGCCGAGGATGGCAGTCAGGCCCGCGAAAAATGCAGACCCGAGAGCGAAGAGCAGCCAGGGGGCAGTCTTGAAGTTCATGGGCTTCCTTGCAGGGGAGTTGGCGTCTTCCCGACGCATCCGCTATAGTGGCCGCGAAGGAAATGGCATTCTTCCTTTAACCGCCGCAAGGCTGATGATGCCTACGAGGCTCGACCGGGAAACGGCGGGCGCGTAGGCATTTTTCTTGTGCCTGCGCAGTCGCCACGGTCCCGGTCACCTCTTCGGTTCGACACGGAGGCCACTTGGGACTCATCTCCTCTATCGCCGTCGCCGGGGGTGCTGCGCTGGGTGCGCTGCTTCGCTGGGTACTGGGACTGACGCTCAACCCGGTCTTTCCCACCATCCCGCTCGGTACCCTCACCGCCAACCTGCTCGGTGGGTTCCTGATGGGCGTTGCGGTCCATTACTTCGCAAGCCATGCGAATGCCTCGCCGGAGCTGCGTCTCGCCCTGACCACCGGGTTTCTGGGCGGGTTCACGACGTTCTCGACCTTTTCGGCGGAAGCCGTCGACCTCATCAGCCGCAGGCTCTACGGATGGAGCCTTGCGCTCGTCGGAACGCACGTCGTCGGCTCCATTCTCCTGACCGTCGTCGGGCTCGAAGCTGCCCGCCTCGTCCTTTGGCGGAGATAGTCCATGAACGCAGTCGCACTTCGCTTCTATGTGCACCAGCCGAGAAAGCATGGCCGAGAACTCCTCTTCGAGTGGCTGCTCGCTCAAGCCAAGGGTCTTGGCATCCACGGCGGCTCGGCGTTTCTCGCCGTGGCGGGCTATGGCCGTCATGGCGTCATTCACGAGCAGCGCTTCTTCGAATTGCCGGAGGTTCTTCCCGTCATGGTCGAGTTCATCGTGACCCCGGAAGAGGCGGACACGCTGCTGGCTCTCGTCCGGGCCGAAAAGATTCATACGTTTTGCACGCGCACGCCCACGGAGGTGATCCTCCTGGACGCCGAATAGCCGAGACGGAAGGCCCCGATGACCGATATCTTTGCCCTCGCTGCCCTCTGGCTTGGCCTGGCGCTTGTCGCCACCTTGCTGTCCATCTGGATGGGCATCGCGACTGCGATGTCCGAGATCGTCGTCGGCACGGTCGCCCAGCTGGTGCTCGGCGCCGTCATCGGCAGCGCCGTGCTCGGGACCGACCAGTCGTGGGTGCGCTTTCTCTCATCGACGGGCGCCGTGTTGCTCACCTTCCTCGCGGGCGCCGAGCTCGATCCGGCCGTGCTGCGCAAGAGCTGGAAGGAAACCTGCGGCATCGGCATGGTGGGCTTCGTGGCGCCGTTCCTCGGCTGCACGGCAGTGGCGTACTTCCTGCTGCACTGGTCGGTGCCCTCGAGCTGGCTCGCCGGCATCGCCCTTTCGACCACGTCCGTCGCCGTGGTCTACGCAGTGATGCTCGAGTTCGGCTTCAACCGTACCCAGTACGGCAAGACGGTGCTTGCCGCCTGCTTCGTAAACGATCTGGCCACGGTGCTGGCACTGGGTCTGATGTTCTCGCCGTTTACAGTCAAGACGCTGATCTTCGTCTGCGTATCAGTGGTGGCGTTTGCTATCTTGCCGTGGCTCACGCCGCGCTTCTTTCACCGCTTCGGGGATCGACCTTCCGAGCTCGAGGCGAAGTTCCTGCTGCTGTGTATGTTCGGCCTCGGAGCGCTTGCCCTTTGGGCCGACAGCGAGCCGGTGCTGCCGGCTTATGTCATGGGCATGGTGCTGGCCGGGACCGTAGGCAAGGATCACGCGCTCGTCCGCCGGCTGCGCACGCTCACCATGGGGTTCCTCACGCCCTTCTATTTCATACGCGCGGGCTCGTTCGTCTCCGTGCCCGCCCTCGTCGCGGCCCCAGGCGCCTTCGTCGTCCTTCTGCTGGCCAAGATGCTTTCCAAGATCGCGGGCGTATACCCCATGACCAAGGCATTCCGAACTCCGACCAAGGAGGGCATCTACACGACGCTGATGATGTCCACCGGGCTGACCTTCGGCAGTATCTCGGCGCTGTTCGGACTGACGCACGGCATCGTCAACGAGGCCCAGTACTCATACCTCATTGCCGCGGTGGTGGCGAGTGCCGTGGTTCCGACGCTCATCGCGAACGCCTTCTTCTTGCCTCGCCATCTGCTCCCACCGGACGCCCCGGCGTTCGCGTCTGACGTCTCGGTCGTGAAGGAGGCAGCGAAATGACCTACCAAGTGCTGTGTGCGTACGACGGTTCACCGTCGGCCGGACAGGCCTTCGACTTTGCAGTGACGCTGGCGAAGAATTTTCAGGCCGAGTTGCGCGTCCTGTCGGTCGTCCAGGCAGCGGAGCCGGCGGAGGACCTCGAGACTGAGGCGCTCTTTGATTCCGGCCGCGAACGCTTCGCGAAGCTGTTCGAACACCTGCGTGCGCGTGCGGCGCATGCTGGCCTTCAAGCCGAGTTCGAGGTTGCCTTCGGTCACCCCGCCGAACAGATTCTTTACCACGCCGACCAGTGGAAGGCCGACCACATCGTTCTCGGGCACCGGGGCACGAACACGTTCAAGCGTTGGTTGATGGGCTCGGTATCAAATCGGGTCATCGCCTATGCGACGTCTGTGGTTACCGTCGTGCGCGGAACCTGACGCAGAGCGCACCCCGAACCCTCGAGGAGGCCGTTATGCATGGATTTCAGGTCACGTTCTTCACCCAGGAGAACCACCGTCACGGTCACAAGCCGATGCACCGCTGGCTCATGGAAGTCGCGAAGTCGCTCGATATCAAAGGCATGACGACGACAGTGGGTGTCGAGGGCGTTGGCAGAGACGGGCGGCTTCACTCGGCACACTTCATCGAGCTATCGGACCAGCCGGTCGAAGTCACGATGGCCATTACCGAGTCGCAGTGTGCGGCGTTGTTCGAGTTGCTCGAAACGAATCAAGCGAACATCTTCTACGTGAAGACGCCAGTCGAATTTGGCGTAGTCGGGGGCGCGCCCGGCTGAGCACTTGCCGTAACTCTCGACCGCCGCGTCGCTCCCAGCAGAAACGATTGGCACATAACAACGCATGCTCCATGCTGGCAATCGACATCCCCAGCGCAACGACGCTCCGGCTCGAACATCTCGTATTGGATTTCAACGGGACCATCGCTTGCGACGGCGTCCTGCTTGAGGGCGTTTCCCCGCTACTCGCCGCAGTCTCGGCGCATCTGCGAATTCATGTAGTCACCGGTGACACGTTCGGTCGCGCTGCCGAAGCGCTCGCGGGGCTCCCGTGCACGGTGACGACCCTAGACCCGGCGGATCAGGCCGCGGCCAAGCTCGAATTCGTGCAACGGCTTGGGCCCTCGCGCACGGTGTGCATGGGGAACGGCCGCAACGACCGACTGATGCTTGGAACTGCTGCCTTGGGCATCGGAGTTGTGCAGAGCGAAGGCGCGTCGGTAGATGCCATGCACGCGGCGAAGGTGGTCGTCCCGAGCATCCAAGACGCTCTCCGACTCTTATTGAATCCACTCCGCTTGGTGGCGACACTCCGCGACTAGTGATTCGGGGTCGTGAGCTGCCACGGCCGGAAATGGATACCGATTAGCTCGACCGACGGCTTTCGCGCCGTCCATTCCTAACCGCTAAAGGCAGCTTCGGGTCGATTGCGGGCGCTCCTGGCTGCGGTTGACATGATCGAAAGCTGCCGTTTGCGGTGATCAGCCTGACGCACAGCGCCTGCAGCCTCACTAGAGCGGCAAGAGAAGGTCCGGATGGATGGAACGAGAGGATGAGCTGCTCGGTGATCGGTGCGATGCGCGTGATCGTCACCTCGCGCAGCAGCCGCTCGACGTGATATTCCTTCCGGAGAGCGAGCAGTCCACGTCGTTCCCCGCGCACGCGCAGGCTACGACGCCTGGTCGAGCGTGCGCAACGCCTGGGTGAGGTGAGGGCGGTCGATCATCGTGCCGTCGAGGTTGAGCGTTCCCGCGTTCGGATTTGCGGCGAACGCGTCGACGATCCGCTTCGCGTGCGCGAGCTCGGCGGCAGTCGGCGTGTACGCCTCGTGGATGATCGGCACCTGGTCGGGGTGGATCGCGAGGCGGCCGCGAAAGCCGCGCCGGCGCGACGCGCGGCACGCCGCTGCGAGTCCGGCGCTGTCGCGGAAGTCGACGTGCACGGTGTCGATCGCGGGCACGCCGGCGGCGGTGGCGGCGGCGAGGCAGAGCGCGCTCGCGAGCTCGTAGAGCGGCGAGTAGGCACCGTTCTCGTCGCGGTTCGAGACGGCGCCGATCGCGGCAGAGAGGTCCTCGGCGCCCCACGTGATGCCGGCCAGACGCGGCAGCGCGACCTGCGCCCAGCTCGGCATCGTGAGCATCGCCTCGGCGGTCTCGGTCGCGACCGGGACGACGCGCACCGATCCTGCGGCGAGCCCGGCACGCGCTTCGAGCGCGTCGATCCCGTGCGACAGGCGCAGTGCGTCGGCGGCGCTCTTCGACTTCGGCAGGACGATGCCGGCGAGACCCGGCACGACGACGGCCGCGAGGTCCGCCATCGCGAACGGGGTGTCGAGCGGATTGACCCGAACGAACAGCCGCGGCGCGATCCGTGCCGCCTGCGCAGCGATGAACTCGGCGGCCATTCGGCGAGCGGCGTCCTTGCGCGCTTCGGCAACCGAGTCCTCGAGATCGAGGATCAGCACGTCGGCAGGCGAGGCCGTGCCTTTGGCCAGCTTCTTGTCGCTGTCCGCCGGCACGAACAGCATCGAGCGCAGCCTGAGCG
>Ga0157379_10002554_pt1 | contig 15272 bp, 12 predicted proteins | sample S25metaG_FD_121802 | JGI IMG/M metagenome (GOLD analysis project Ga0157379, IMG submission 121802) | Switchgrass rhizosphere microbial communities from Kellogg Biological Station, Michigan, USA - S2-5 metaG | ecosystem: Host-associated > Plants > Roots > Rhizosphere > Soil | place: USA... | reverse complement strand
TTCGTGGGATGGCTGACCTGCCTGCGCGGCTTGACGGCGGATCGGTACAGCGGCTGGCTGTTTCTCTACGGTGAGCTCGCGCGCGCGCTGCGCGCTCGTGATCTCGCACCGGTGTCAGCGATGCTCGACCGTGGGCCGCGCGCGGACCTCGTCGCGATCGCCACGCGCTACCGGCAACAGGTGAACCCGCGAGTGTCGGCAGTCGGCTGGCGGGTCTACGACCGATACCTGAAGGCGAACCGCGTGGAAGCCGGCACCGCCAGCTACGACGAAGTGGTTCGCCTGGTGCTTGGCGTGCGCTTCGGACCCGACTGGACGCCAGTTCGCAGGGCTCAAAGTTCAAAGGTCAAAGGTCAAAGTTTAAAGTAAGTTGACGGTCGACTTTTGAACTTACTTTCCGACTTTGACCTTTGAACTTTGAACTTTCACCTGAGCGGTGTGATCGGCACAAGCTCCGGTGGTCGCGGATCGCCGCGATACGAGACGCGCTCCAGGAACAGACCAGACGCCGGGGCCGTGAGCCTGGCGGGCGCGTCGGATCGCCCGGTGAGCAACGTGGCTGCGACCGCAGGCTCGAGCGAGCCCCGGCCGATCTCCACCAGCACACCGACGAGCCGTCGCACCATTTTCCAGAGAAAGTGCGACCCTTCGACCCCGACGAGCACGAGCTCTCCCGCCTCGACCACGTCGAGGGATTCGACGAGCACCAGCGTAGACGGCCGATCATCCACTGCCGCCTGGTCGCGCTGCGCGAAGGACTGGAAGTCGCGCATCCCGACGAACGCCCGGGCGGCGTCGCGCATGCGGTTGACGTCGACGGGTTCCTTGACCCACCACACGTAGGCCTTGGCAAACGCCGTCCGCCGCCGGGCGATCTGGTACACGTAGCGTCGAGAAACGGCATCGTGCCGCGCGTGGAACCGGTGCGGCACCTGGTCGGCCCGAAGGATGTTGATGTCCGGCGGCAGCTCGTCGTTGATGCGCCGCCGCAGCGACTCCGGTGGCAACGCCGTCACCACGTCGAGATGGGCCACCTGGGCCGATGCATGGACGCCGGCGTCGGTCCGGCCGGCACCGTACAACTCGAAATCCTGCCGCCGCGTCACGGATCTCACGGCGCGGTCGAGCTCGCCTTGCACGGTGCGCGCGTTCTTTTGAATCTGCCAGCCGCTGAACCGCGTGCCGGCGTACTCGATGGTCAGCTTGAAGCGGGGCACAGAGAGGAAATTTACAATTTACAATTTACAATTCACAAGAATTCACGACTCAGAGCCATCCCGTCAGCTTTGTAAATTGTAAATTGTAAATTGCCGACCTCCAGTCGTCCTTCCATTCCCTCCGATCGCCACCGCGATGTGTGGGCGCTCGCCGCGATCGCCGCGTTCTTCGCGCTGGCGTGGCTGCTCGTCGCTCCCAGCGCGGACGTTCCCGTCATCGACGACTGGGTGTACGCGTGGAGTGTCCAGCACCTCGTCGAGTCCGGCCGCCTGCAGGTCCTCGAATTCAGCGCGATCTATCCCGTGGCGCAGATTGCGTGGGGAGCGCTGTTCGTGCGGATCGCGGGGTTTTCGTTCGTCACGCTTCGTCTGTCGACCATCGTGCTGTCGGTGTTCGCGTGCTGGGCGGTCTACCTGACGCTGCGCGAGCTCGGCTGCCGCCGCAGCACGAGCCTGCTCGGTGCGATTGCCCTTGCCTGCGACCCGGTCTATTTCGCCCTGTCGTTTTCGTTCATGACCGACGTGCCGTTCGTCGATCTATCGGCGATCGCCGCCTTCTTCTACGTCAGCGCCGTCAAGCGCGATCAGTCCTCGCGATTCTGGATTGCGGGTGTCTGCTCGATCGCCGCGTTTCTCATCCGTCCCATCGGCATCGCGCTTCCGCTCATCGTTGTGCCGGCCTTGATCGTCCGGCGGGACTGGCGCCACGCGGCCGGTCGCGCTGTGCTTCCGCTCGGCGTTTCCCTCGCGGTGATGGCGGTTCTGCAGGTCGCCATTCCACGTGCACTTGGCCCGCTCGACTGGGCGGCCATCCGCACCGATCAGTTGCAGTGGGTGCTCTCGATCCCGTTGCGCACTTATGCGGTCTGGACCATTCGCATCGTCCTCGAATCGGCGTTCCCGTTCGCCCCTCTGCTCTTCGGCTCGCTGGCCAGGTGGCGCCATCTGGCGATCGTCGGTGCGATCGCCGTACTGCTGGTGGTCCCCATGCGGCGGGCGCGCGGCGAGATCCTGACCCCGTTGCCCGACTGGCAGACGTGGAGCCTGCAGGATATCGGCGCCCGAGCTCTCATCGCCGGCGACGCGACCTCGTCGGCGTGGTCGCGTCGCGTGATGCCGGTGCTTCGCGGGCTGGGACTCGTGACGCTTGCGTCGCTGCTCGTCGTCTGCGCGCGGGGACTGTTTGGCAGTTCGAGATGGCGTCGGGGCGAATGGGTCCTGATCACGTACGCGGTTCTCCTGCTGGGCGCGACGCACGTGCTGTGGCTGTACAACGATCGCTACTACCTCGTCTTCGCGCCAGTCCTCGCGGTTCTCGCCGCCGGCGCGGTCGACCAGGATACGCGGGCGCAGTGGGTCGCCGCCGCTTTGCTGGTCGGATGGGCCGCTATCGCGATCACCGGGACGCGCGACCTTCTCGGGTTCAACGAGGCATGCGCCGCCGAGGTCCGCCGGCTCGAGGCGAGCGGCGTGCCGCCTTACGACATCGATGCAGGGTATCCGTTGAACGGATGGCGTCTCTACGCCCATCCGGAACAGTTGCCCCCTGGCGCGGATCGCCGGTACGACGTGCCGTTCGTCACCTCGAATCGGTCGGCCAGATACGTGATCGTGAGTCATCCGCCGCCGGGCTCCGACGTGGTCCGCGTCGTGCCGCTGCCGCGCGCAACCTGGCAAGCTACCCGCGAGTTGTACGTGGTGAAGCGGCCCTAGGCTCGCCCATGTGGACTGTTCCAGTCGACGAGCGGGCCAACGGGCACGATGCGGCTGGGGTTCAGCTGCTCGTGTGTCATGTAGTAGTGCCGCTTGATGTGGTCGAAGTTCACGGTTTCGCCGAATCCCGGCCGCTGAAACAACTCCCGCGCGTATCCCCACAGGTTCGGGTAGTCGACGATCCGCCGCAGGTTGCACTTGAAATGCCCGAAGTACACGGCATCGAAGCGGACGAGGGTTGTGAACAGCCGGATGTCCGCCTCGGTCACGTGATCGTCCACCAGGTACCGCTGGCGCCCCAACCGTTCTTCGAGCCAATCGAGTCGCGCGAACAGCGCGACAACCGCCGCCTCGTATGCCTGCTGTGATGCGGCAAAACCGGCCTTGTAAACTCCGTTGTTCACGTCTTCGTACACGACGCGGTTGATCTCGTCGATATTTGCGCGCAGCGACTCCGGATACAGATCTGGCGCGCCCGGACGGTGATAGGCGGTGAACTGAGTCTCGAAATCGATCGTGATGTCGGGGTAGTTGTTCGTCACGAGCCGGCCGGTGACACGATCCCACAGGCACGGCACGGTGTAGCGCCCCTTGAACGATGGATCGGTCCGCAAATACGCTTCGGACAGGAACTCGAAGCCGCAGATGGGATCGGGTCCGTGGCCCGGCCCTTCGCGAAAGGCCCAGCCGCGCTCGTCGCGAATCGGATCGACGACCGACATCGTGATCACCGGCTCGAGGCCGAGCAGTCCGCGGACGATGATCGCGCGGTGCGCCCAGGGACAGGCGAGCGACACATAGAGATGATAGCGGCCGGGTTCGGCCCGGAACCCGGACGACCCATCCGCCGTGATGCGATCCCGGATCGTGTACGCCTGGCGCACGAACGCGCCCTGCGCGCTGGTCTCCGCTGGAAATTGGGCCGTCATCTCATCGCTCGTCGTTCTTCATCATATCGACCGGACGGCCGATATCACAGGCTAAGTCAGGCGTGCCCCGCGGCGGCGTTGCTCAGATTGAGGGCGGTCACCTTGAAAAAATCGTCGGTGATCTCTTCGGTGGGCAGCGCCGGCCAGTCGCGTCCGCTGCGACGCACGGCGGCCTCGAAGACGGCCACGGCAATCACCGCGCCGGTCAGCAGCGCGGCAGAGTGCCAGCGATGATTCCAGACAGCCAGCTCGAGGGCCGCGAGACCGCTGGAGAAGCCGTAAGCGCCGAGAACATAGAGCGGCCACCGCGTCTTGAGCTTCGCGTGCCCGGGCCGGTATGGACGCGTGAAGGGCACATGGTCGATCGTCAGCACGACGAAGTCCGCGAGCGCGACGACGAGCAACAGGACGAACGACGCATGTCGAGCCGCAACGGGCCATCCGTAGGCGAGCGCAGCCGTTGCCAGGGCAGCGACGACCGTTGGAGGACCGACGACGGCGACGACCGCCGCTCGCGTCGCCAGGGCGTAAGCACTGGTCCCCCTGGGTGCGTTGGCCCGAAACGTCCACGCCGCCGGGAGCTCGCTCGGCACGAAGAACGCCGCGCGCAACCCGATGCAGGTCCAGAATGCGAGCATCAGCGGCATCGCGAGGAGGACTTCAGGCGCGCGCACCGCCGACGCGAGACCGCCACGATGGCGCGCGAGCTCGAGGATGAACATCGCCAGGCCGATCGACGCGTTGATGGCGACGAGCGCCTGCTGCATCCGGTTCCGCGCGATCGTTGTCAGGACGAAGTCGGAGGCGGCGTGAGCGACACGATTCGATCCGGACAGCCGCCGCGCGAGCGCGCGGCTGAGGCGCGCGCCCCCGATCGTGCCCGCCGACGCCGCCGGCGTCAGGGCGATCTGCAGCTGGCGGCGATAGCCGGCGAGTGTGATGAAGGCGGCGCCACCAATCATCGCCAGCGTTGCTATCGCGCTCCGGCGGGCGACGTTCGCCGCGGCCGCGTTTTGAGGATCACGCAGCTGCTCGTACATCGGCAGGAACCAGCGCGTCGGCATCCAGGCGGGCATGACCGTCATGTGGATCCCGGAGATGGTGATGCCGGCGTTCTGCGGGCGCCGGTCGATTGTCAGCATCGTCGGAGCGAGGATGAAGAAACAGAGCAACGCGCTGACGCACGCGAACTGCAGCAGCGACGCAAGCGCCGAGGCGAGGTGACCGCGCGTTGTCATACCCAGGAGCCCCCGCAGGATGACGATGGCGCTGAAGACACACGCTGCCGCGCAGGTCGTGGCGACCATATGCGCGATGAAGTGATGAACAGTCCCGGAGATGCCTTTGTGCCCGGAGGCGATCATGGAAAAGGGCACGGCCGTCATCAGATTGAGGGGGACACAGGCGCCGAGCAGAAAGACCACCAGGGCGGCCAGTTTCGCCGAGACGACCGTCGCGCGGCCGATGGGAAGTGGTCCGAGGACCATTGCATCCCGTCGATCGAAGCTGAGCGCGTCCCAGGCAAATGCCGAAACCAGACCGACCGACACCGTCGAGAAGGTGAGGAAAAGGCTGGTCAGCTGGCGGGTGAGCGGTTCGACGAGCTCGGGGGCGCCACGGACCGCGTAACTGTACGTCGGGTACATTTGAATCGCCAGAATCATTCCGGGCGCCATCAGGAACGCCACCACCGCGATGATTCCCTGCCGAAGCCTGATGTCGGAGGTCACCGACTCGGAGGCAAAGAACTGTCCGAAAAACTCGCGGAACAGAACTCTGAAAGGAGACATTTCACCTCGGCAACTCTGAGGTTCGAAGTGCGAAGTTCGCCTCAGGCCCACGCTTCAGACTTCACACTTCAAACTCACGCTTCAGACTTCGGCCTTTGAACTTCTAACTTCGAACTTCATGACGGCAATCATCTCGTGCGTTCGCTCTTCGACGCGCTCTTCGGCGACGAGCGCAGCGAACACGGCATCGAGCGACGGCAGCTGCAGCGTGGCGCGGAGGTGCTCGACCGAGTCGTGGCCGACCATGCGGCCATCTTTGAGAATCACGACGCGCGAGCAGACCTGCTCGACGACTTCGAGGACGTGCGAGCTGAACACCACCAGCTTGCCCTCGTCCGCAATCGTGCGCACGAATCCTTTGAGCACGCGGGCCGCGCTCACATCGAGACCAGAAAACGGTTCGTCGAGTATGACGATGCGCGGGTTGTGCAGGACCGCGGCGATGAGGAGCACCTTTTGCCGCATTCCCTTCGAGTACGACGACAGTGTCTGGTACCGGTCGTCGTAGATGCCCAGCAGCTGCAGAAAGCGATCGATCTTGTGATCGAGCGCGGCCTCGGGTACGCCCCGCAGCCGTCCAACCAGGCGCAGGTACTCTGGACCGGTGAGATAGGAATAGAGATGTGGCTCCTCGGGCACGTAGCCGAGGATCGACTTGTAGGCGTCGAGTGTCGCGAAAGCGTCCGCCCCGTCGAGGAGCACGTCGCCGCTCGTCGGCTGCAGCAGCCCGGTCAGAATTTTGACGGTCGTGCTCTTGCCTGAGCCGTTCGGACCGAGCAGGCCGAGCACTTCGCCCGCGCGCACTTCGAACGACACGTCGTGAATGGCGGTGAGCGCGCCATAGCGTTTCGTCAGGTGACGAATCTCAAGCACAATTCACCGTGGGCGTTGGACACCGCACGGACCGAATAGTTCCAGGCTGCCTATTCGTGGCGAAGGGAGATCACCGGATCGAGGCGCGTTGCGCGCCACGTAGGTGTGAGGCACGCAACCGCCGCGACGGCCGACAGGAACATCGAAACTGCGACGAGCGTCGTGGGATCAGTCATGCTGATCTTACCGGCCGCTCCTGTTCCGAACAGCCGGTCCCATCCGAGCGTGCAGGCCACGCCGGCCGCCAGACCAATCGCCAGTTGTGCCGCGGCGCGCTGTAGAACCAGCCAGGCGATCTGCCGTGGTTGTGAGCCGAGCGCCATGCGAACGCCGATCTCCTGTGTTCGCTGCGCCACGCCGTGAGCCGACACGGTGTAGGCGCCGACGGCGGCCAGCATCAGGCCAATCGCGGTGATGCCGTTAATGATGGCCGTCGAGAGTCGCCCGTTCCACTGCGCCTCGCTGAAGGCCGACTCCATGGCCATGAGCCGGTACAGCGGCAGGTCGCGATCGATGCTGCGGACGGTATCGCGCAGGATTGGAGCAATAGCCGCGGTCGACGCCACCGGGCTACGAACGATCAAGACTGCGGTCGCGGGCGGGGACGCCGGCAACGGGAGATAGACAACCGGGTCGGGGTCGGGTAGCGGACGCTGCCTGACCGTGGTCGAGACGCCGATGATCTCGAGCCATGGCGCCGCAGACCGTGGCGCATTCGCCGGCCTCAACCGGATTCGCTGTCCGATCGGATCGCGGTCGGGGAAGAACGTGCCGGCAAAACGCTGATTCACGATCGCGCGCTCGTTGCCGGCTAAGCCGTCTCGTTCGCTGAACGCCCGTCCGCGCAACACCGGCAGCCGCATAGTCGCGTGATACCCGGCGCCGATGGTGACCGCCAGCGCGGTCGCCGGCGCCCGGTCGTCCGGCGGGCGCCCGTCGATCTCAATCTGCTGCATCGAACCGCCGCCGAAGGGCAAGGCGCTGGCGACCGTCGTCGATTCCAGGCGCGTCGCTCGCAGCCGCTCGTCCAGTTGCCGGAAGAAGGCGAATCGCTGATCCATCGACGGGTATCGGTCGGCAGGAAGCGTGACCCATGTGGTGACCAGGCCGGCAGGATCGACGACGATGTCGGCACGGCGCGCTTCGAAATCCGACCGGGCGCTCGTGATCACGCCCGCGAGCAGCACCATGGTGAGACCGAACTCGGCGGTAAGGAAAACGTTCATCCAGCGGCGGCTCCCGACACCGCTCGATCCGGTGCGGCTGCCGTCTTTTAATGTCTCGCTGGTCATCGTCCGGGAGATAACAAGGGCAGGGGCAAGGCCGAACAGGAAGACGGTCCCGAGGCACACGGCCGCGAGGACCCCCAGGATCCGGACATCCCAGGTGTATGTCAGCCAATACGGCAACGTGCCCTCGGGAATGAATCCCGCTGCCAGACGCAGACCCCATGAAGCGAGCACCAGCCCGAGGAGACCGCCGAGTGTCGCGAGCAGGGCGCTCTCGACAACGAGCTGCCTGACGAGGCGCCCTCGCGTGGCGCCGAGCGATACGCGCAGGGCGAGCTCGTGCGAGCGGCTCATCCCTCGCATCAGCAGCATGTTGGCGACGTTCGCGCACGCGATGAGCAGCACGACGGCACCCGCCGTGGTGAATGCCTCCCAGGCCGGATCCGTGAGCTTGGAGTTGTAGCGCTCGTTGATAGGCACGCCGGACAGCGCGATGCCTTGGTGGGTCGCCGGATAGTCGTGCGCCAGCTGTCCGGACGCGACGCTCAGCTCCGCCTGAACGTCCGCCATTGATCGATCGGTGGCCAGTCGTCCAAAGGCGGACACGATGCGGGCGTCACGCCTGTCGGTCGTGATCCCCGGCATGAGGGCGATCGGTTGCCACAGGTCGACACTGGTGGGAAAACGGAATCCCCTCGGCATGACACCAATGACAGTCGTCGGAATCCCGTCGACTCGAATCTTGCGGCCGACGACCGAAGGGTCTCCTTCGTATCGTGACTGCCAGACGGCATGTCCCAGGATGGCGACCGCCTCGCCTCCCGGCCGATCGTCTTCCTGTCGGAAGTTTCGGCCGTGCGCCGCCGTTTCACCAAGCAGGCGGAATGCACTCGCCGAGATGTAGGCTCCCAGAACGCGGTCCGGCGCGCGTCCCTCGTCGCCGACCGCGAGCGGGGTGGTGGAGAAGGCCGCGACGCCGGCAAACGCCCGTGTCGTGCGCTGCATCTGTTCGAAATCGCGATACGAGAGTCCGCTCTCGCGACCGCGCGCGTCTCGGGCGCCAAGAAAGACGACGCGGTCGGGCGCCTCGATCGGCAGACCACGGATGCAGTGGGCGTACACCATCGTGAACAGCGTGTTGCTGACGCCGATCCCCATCCCGAGCGCCACGACCGCCACCACGGTGAACCCAGGGTCTCTCGCCATTAGTCGAACGGCGAACCGAAAGTCCTGCGCGATGTCCTGAAGCCACGGCCAGATCCAGACGTCACGGGCCTGGTCGCCCGCGAGAGCAGTGCTGCCGAATGCGCGCTGCGCGGCACGGTCTGCCTCGGCGGACTCGCTTCCCTCCTGGACCAGGTCTCGCGCCTTCATCTCGCGATGGAACGCCATTTCCTCGGCGAGATCCGCCTCGGACTGGCGTCGTCGAAGGAAATACAGCACGCGGTGAAGGAGCTCTCGCATGGGCCCAATCCTGCTATGTCGCGTTGAGGACCTTCTGAATGGCGACGACAAGGCGATCGAATTCCCGCCGTTCGCGGGCGAGCTGCTTGCGTCCTGCGGCGGTCAGCGTGTAGTAGCGGGCGCGCCGGTTGTTCTCGGAGGCGCCCCACGCAGCTTTGACCCAGCCTTTGAGGAGCAGCCGCTGCAGTCCGGGGTACAGCGAGCTCTCGCCGACGCGCAGCACGTCGGCCGAGATGTCCTTGAGGCGCTGGGCGATCCCGTAGCCATGCATCGGCCCGGCGACCAGGGTCTTGAGGATCAGCAGATCGAGCGTGCCCGGGAGCAGATCGCTGGCTTCGTCTCTTCCCATCGATTGTCGATGGGAGAATGGATCAGGCGCTGAAATCTGTCAAGGCAGGACACGTGGGCCAACGGGCTCACCTGACAGCCGATGTCAGTGCGCCTGCCGTCCTCGGTGGCGACCCGGCTCTACTGATGCCGGCGGAGCTTCTCGATCTTCGCGTCGCGCTCGGAGGTGAGCCGTTCGCGATCGCGACGGTACTGCTGGTCGAGCGTCTCGCGTTCGGTGGGATCGGCGGTCTTCTGCATCCGCGATTGATGCAGCACCTGGTGCTCGGCGAGCTTCGACTCGTAGAAGTTCCGGGTTTCGGCAATCGCGGCGCGTTGGGCGTCCGTCAAGGGTATCGCTTCGATACCGGCCGCCTCGTCGTTCTTCTTGAGGCGTTCCATGGCGAGCTCGTACGAAGACTTCAGACGTTTCTCGTTACTCATTGTCGAATCGTGACTGACACAGCGAACCGCTCTTACGGCTCTGTGAGAATTCTCGAAATGTGATCGCCGCTCTTTTCAGCTCGGAACTCCCGCTGCTGAATCTGCTCGTCGCTGAACCCCATCTCGCTCGCGAGCTCTTCGATTCTTTCGGCGATGAAACGCAGGAGTTTGGCGTGGCGGTGCTCCGTGCGAAACTCTTTTTCCCTGGCGCACAGCAGCATGAGCTCCTGCCACTGTCTGTCGAGCGCCGTGGGACGGGCATTGAGCGACACAGCGGTTCTTCAGACTTGAATCAGTTCGTCCATGACCTCCATCTCGCCGTCGCTTCGGAAAAAGCCAATCTGCATCCTGGGGCCCAATACCTTACTGACGGCCCGCACGTCGCGCAGCAGATCGCGCATGACGTCGAGATGGTAGTTGAGGCTGTCGTCAATGCCTGTGAGCGCCTTCAACGGGCGGAGCCGCTTCCGGTATTTCACGATGATTGGACTGAGCTCGTCCACCGACACATCCACAGGACGGAGAGTCATCGGAAAGCCGACGTCGACCTCCTGCGCTTTGAACGCATGGTCCAGGTGGTAGAGCTGCAGCTGCAGCTTGCCGCGGCGTCGCGAGGCCAGAATCCATCCGGTGTTCGCCGCCTCACGTTGCACATCCGGCTCGTCCGGCAGTTCCTGGAGCACCGCGGCGTGTCGCTCACGCATGAGCGCGGTGATGTCCTGCGGCCGGAGCGCCGGCCCTTCAAGGAGCGCGTGATACACGGAATCGACGATGGGTAAAGGACCCGACCCGGCGATCAGGCCCGACGGCGTGGCGCGGAGCTTCCGATATTCGTCGTCAACCTTCGAAGGCAAGAAATAGGTCGCTCGCGAGTCCGCACCGAAAAGGCTGTAAGAATCGAGATGGAATGCGGCGACAAATGTCACGAGCTACTTCTTCTTCTCGCTCTTCTGTTTGGCCCAGCGTGCTTTCTGCGCCTCCGAAATCTTCTTGCGCGCCGCGGCCGACATCTTGCGCCGCTTCTTCTTGCTCATGGGTGCTGGAGCCATGTCCGCCGTGCCGGCCGCCGTCGCCGCCGGCCGCCCACGACGTTTGACCACTGCCTGAGCTTGATGGCCGAGCCTCGAAAGAAGCGAAGTCGCGGTATCTCTGATACCTTCGAGGGTCTTGGCAATCTGCTGCCGTTGACCGAGCCAGCTGTCCGCCTTGGCTCGGGCGCTGCCGAGCAGCCGCCCAAGTTCCTCCGCGAAGTCTTCGATTTTTTGTTCTGTCGCCGATACTTCAGATTTCGCCATCTATCCTCCTGATAGTGCATTTGCCGAACTGATATTTAAGTCGATACTGACGTCCGATTTCAAGTTTAAGTAAGGCGCCTCGGAGTCGAAGGTGTCGTTTTGATCAGGGAAGGTTCGGGTTCAGCGGATGTAAGGCTTGAGATCTACGAGTATTTCGGGAGCAATGTTTGGACAGTACGCTCAGATTGCGGATCAAGAGTACCTGAGGAAAGACGGCCCGTCAACAACCGCACCCGCGAGTAAGTCGATGGTTTCGCGTCGTGCAGCGCAAAATCCGATTCGAGAGCCTCGCTCCACGAGGTCGCGATGGACCCTGGCCACGGCACCGCGTCGACGTCAGGCGCCACGCTACACCTGCGCGTTCCCTGGGTAATCGGCAGCAGACGGGCGGGAAAGACGCTGACGAGGAAGGAACAGCAGGTGTATTCTTGCCGCGACCCTCGTGGCCGAACGAAGTCCAGACGCGAGCAGAAATGGAGACGAAAGCCATGGATGCGATAAGGACAGCGCGGGTGGCGCTCCTGGCCGGTGCCTGGTTGTTCGTGGTGACGCCCGCTGCATGGGCACAAGCCATCACCGGAACCGTGACCGACTCGTCCGGGGCGGTGATCCCGGGCGCGACGGTTGAAGCGGTGAGTCCTGCCCTCATCGAACAGTCTCGAACGGCGATCACCGATGGGGCGGGCCTCTATAAGATCATCGATCTGCGGCCGGGGTCCTACACCGTGACGTTCACGCTTTCCGGCTTTCAGGTGGTGAGGCGCGAGAACATCACGTTGACCACAGGGTTCACCGCGACGGTGAACGCGACGCTTCCGCCCGGCTCGGTGCAGGAGTCGATCACCGTCACTACCGAATCTCCTATCGTGGACACGGTGAACACTCGCGTCCAGACAGTGGTCGACCGGACGCTGATCGAGGCGCTGCCCGTCGCCAAGAACGCCGGAGCGTTTGCCGCGCTGATTCCGGGGACGGTTGGGACCCAGGATGTCGGCGGCAGCGCGAACGAAACCGGCCAGACGTTCGCCATCCACGGCGGCAGCGCTGCCGATTTCCAGCAGTTCCGGGACGGCATGAATTCCAACAGCCTGCTCGCTGCCGGCAACATCCTCTCCAGTGAAAATCCTTCGATGATGCAGGAAGTGGTTGTCGAGACCGGGGGCTTCGACCCGACGGCTCAGACCGGCGGCGGGCACATCAACATCGTGTCGAAGGACGGCGGCAACATATTCAGCGGAACGATGCGAGCGGACTTTTCCAACAAAGGGATGCAGTCCAACAATCTGAACGACGATCTGCGGGCGCGCGGCGCGACGGTGCCCGGCGATATTCGAGACCGCCACGATTACAATGGGTCGTTCGGCGGTCCGATCGCGCAGAACAAGTTGTGGTTCATCGCCGGCCTGCGCAATTGGGCCACATCAACCTATCAGGTGAATAACTACTACAACAAAACCCAGGGGACGCTGTTCTACACTCCCGATCTCAGCCGGCCAGCCTATAGTCTCGACACCTACGTCACGGGCGACGTGCGTTTGACGTGGCAAGCCTCGCCGAAGAACAGGTTCACGGGAGCGGTGGCGCCAGAGAGCAACTGCAGCTGCTTCTTCGGTCTCAACGGGAATACGGCCCCTGAAGCCGCCGGCAGCCATCACTTGTATCCCCAGATTCGAACGCAAGGCACCTGGACGTACCCCATGACCTCGAACCTTCTGCTCTGGGCCGGGGGCACCTATCAGTACACCGACCTCGAGCGCTTTACGGAAGGCACCGGGACCGAAGCCGATCGATCGGTGCTCGAGCTCTCGAACAACTACCGGTACGGAGCGGCCGGAAGTCAGCTCGCGACACCCGGCGGCTCCTGGGGCAGCCAGAAGAGCAAACAGATCAACCAGAACTTTACGCTCTCGTACCTCAAGCGGGGGCATTCCTTCCAGGCTGGTTTCACGACGATGCAGGGCATCCAGGCCAAGGTGTCCCGTATCGCCGACTCGTTGAGCTTCAGGTTCAGGAATCAGCTCCCGCAGTCGGTCGATCTCTGGGCCACGCCGTACAACTGGAATCAGCGCGTGGACTACTACGGGGTCTTTGTCGGCGATCAGTGGAGACTCAAGCGGATGACGCTGAATCTCGGGTTGCGCTACGACGGAGAAGTCGGAAGCGTTCCGGCACAGCATCTCGATGCGGGCCCGTATGTGCCAGCGCGCGACTTCCCGGCGCAATCGAACATTCCCAGATACAACGATTTGAGCCCCAGGCTTGGCGTCGTCTACGACCCTTTTGGCGGCGGGAAGACGGCGATCAAAGCAACCTTGTCCCGCAACCTCGCCTTCGACCCTCCTGGCGGGATCGTCCAGCAGAATAATCCCGTGAACCTGATGGTGATCACCGCGAACCGGGTGTGGAATGATGCCAACAAGGATTTCATTCCGCAGGAAAGCGAATTGGATCCGTTGTCGAATGCCGCCTTTGGAACCGTCGTGCGCACGACGAACTGGTCGGATGCGGCGTTGAAGGGATGGTTTACACGGCCGTACAACTGGACAGGATCGATCTCGGTCCAGCAGGAAGTGCGGCCGGGCCTTTCTGTGAATGTGGGCTACTTCCGCACGTGGTACGGCAATTTCATTGTCACCGACAACCTTGCGGTCTCTCCGGCGGACTACGATCCGTACAACATCACGGTGCCAGTCGACCCCCGACTTCCTGGCGGCGGCGGGAACGTCCTCTCGGGTTTCTACGACATTTCGCTTGCGAAATTCGGCCAGGTCAACAATCTGATCGTGCCGGCCAGCACGTTCGGCAACCGGACGCAGGTGTTCAACGGGATCGACGCCACCGCGAGCTACCGGCGGAAAGGCTATTCCATCTCGGGTGGAATGAGCACCGGCTCGACGACGACCGACTCCTGTTTTGTCGTCGATTCGCCGCAGGCGCTCTATCAATGTCACGTCTCGCCGCCGTGGTCTGCGGCGACACAGCTCAAGTTTCAGGGAGTTGTCCCGTTGCCGAAGGACTTTCAGCTTGCCGGCAACTTTCAGATGCTGCCGTCCATCCAGCAGCTGGCGAATCTGTCGGCCACCAACGCGATCGTCAGGCCTTCGCTCGGACGCAACCTGGCGTCAGGCGCCGCCACGCTGTCGCTGATTGCCCCCGGTACCACGTATACGGAAGGGTGGAATCGACAGGTGGACTTCCGCGTGAGCCGGCGGTTCAAGGCGGATCGGCTGAGCGTTCAGCCGTCGCTCGACTTCTACAACGTCTTCAACGCGAGCCCCGTACTGGCGACGCAGGCTGCCTACAGCGCGACGGGCACGAACCAGTGGAACACGATCACGTCGCTGCTTGGCGCGCGCACTCTGAAGCTTGGCGTCCAGGTCAGCTGGCGCTAGACAGGACACGAGGAGTAAGGCGATGAAAATATTCAAGTCCCGGCGCGGTTTTTGGCCCGCGCTCGCCGGCGCGGCCATCTTCTCGAGTTACGCCCTTGTGGGACCGACGGTCGCCGCCGGCCCGCAATGCGTCGATTTCTCCAAAGATCCCGCCGGCTGCCAGCCGAGCACCTTCGATACGCCGATTGGACAGATGCCGTCGGTTCGCGTGAACCGCCAGGGCATCGTCGACCCGACGTCGTCGGAGCAGGACGCCCGGGCAGGCGCGGCGCTGCTCGAAGAGAAACTGCATCTCTTCCGCAACTTCGTGCACCTGCATTGGGTGCTCACGGTGCCGTCGGTCAGAGACGATGCGACCGGTGCGTGGAAAGGCGGCGACCTCGAAGGCGCAGGTGACGCGCGGGGACTCGGCATCGCAGGTAACTGCATCTTTGTCGGGCATGCGAACGGCGCCGGCGTGAGGCACGCGATCAACATCTTCAAGATCCAGGCGGACCCGGAGAAACAGGCCCCCGTTCAGGTCGGGGAAATCCCCGCCATGGCCGAAGGCAATCAGGGATTCGACGAACGCGAGCTCCGCTCGCTGGCCTACAAGACGT
>Ga0157379_10002552_pt1 | contig 15280 bp, 7 predicted proteins | sample S25metaG_FD_121802 | JGI IMG/M metagenome (GOLD analysis project Ga0157379, IMG submission 121802) | Switchgrass rhizosphere microbial communities from Kellogg Biological Station, Michigan, USA - S2-5 metaG | ecosystem: Host-associated > Plants > Roots > Rhizosphere > Soil | place: USA: Michigan... | reverse complement strand
TAACGACTATAGTTTAAAGGTAAAACGTCCGTCTTCCAAACGGATTATGTGGGTTCGATTCCCATTAGTCGTAGGGGGGTATTGTATAAAGGTAGTACTTCAATTTTGCGTATTGGAAGTTCAAGTTCCGATATCTCCATTCGGCGCAAATTCGAGCGCCTCCTTGCTTCGCACACGTGCGATAAAAAGTTAAACATATTAGTCGCAACTACTTAGTAATTGCCCTTTTCCTTATAAAATTTTTTTATGCTTCCCTTCCTCAGGGAAGGGGGGTGCATAAAAAAAATTACATAAAGGGGATGCAAAAAAATTACATAAAGGGGGGGGGATTAAAAAAAATTTTTTACCCCTAAAAGGGGTGAAAAAAGCAGCCAGCGGCTAGCAGTAGCTTCGTGTACTCGCACCCTTACATTGCGAGGGTTCGCAGTAGCTTCGCGTACTCGAGAAACGTACAGTACCGGCGTCAGGGCGGTACCACCTCCACTAGCTTGCAAGGGAGGTGGAACTAGCTCCACACTACTGCCTGTACCCACGAACCCTTAGGGTTGGGGAAGATAGGACTACTGCGCAGTCCGAAGGCAGTAACGTGTAGGACTGCGCTACATAAATTACTGCGCGGCCTAGACATATATCGAAAATAAAAAATATAATTTTTTATTTTCGAAAATAAAAAATATAATTTTTTATTCTCGATATTAAACACCATACGAACCCTAGCAAGGTAGATGCTTTCCCACCTCCGTACGGTAGGAAGTTCTTAGCAAGCACGGAGCACACTTCGTACTAACGCATTAGCCTAATAAATTAGGCGTCCAAGGGATTAGGTTGATTTTCTGGTTCAATTATAGGTATTTTTTTATAAGCCTAAGAAGCTCAATTGGTGGAGCAGAGCATTGAAGCTGCTTTGGTTGAAAGTTCGACTCTTTCCTTAGGCAAAAGAGAGGTATGTGGAGGGCATCCGCGCCCTGTATTTTTTTTAATTAAGGCGCAAGCTCATATTTGTTCCCCCCCTCCCTTTCGGAAGAGGGGGGGGATAAAAAAAGTTGCGGTAGTCCGTAGGCAGGTGCGTACCGGTACGTTTCACGAACCCTTTAGGGTGCTTTTTTTATTTCCCCCATTTATTCCCCCATATTGGGGGGGGGAATAAAAAAGGGGGGGGGGGTAAAAAAAATACCGGACGCGGTGGCTTACATTCTTACTGGAACTACGCTTGCGCTAGCATAAAAAATATATACATTTTTTAAAAGCTTCGCTAGTGAAACGTACTACATTTCATTAGTACGCTAAGCTACCCTGCACCGTTTTTAATCGACGTGAGCCCATGCCGATTAAAAAGGTATTAGGGTTTCTATCTTTATTCTTTGGCTTTTCCCTTTGTCAACCAGGCTTATCCTCTTACTTTTTCTTCACCTTCATCCCTAGCTCCGCGGGCGGTGCGCGGGGAAGGGTGGGGGGGGGGGGGGGACAGGTTTATATTAAAAACTAGGTTGGGGCCAAGGAAACTATAAAAAATAATTTAAGGGGACACCAATTCCTATCCTTTAATAAATGCTGTATTAGTATAGTATTAGTATTAAATTAATATAATATGCTGCATGCGTTAAATTTTATGCACGAGGTGAGAGAGATAGTTCGCAGTAATGATTTTACAAACCTCGGCCGCCTTAGGCTGTTAAAAAATATATATATAAATATATTTTTTATATAAAATCGGGTACCCTAAAGGGTTCGTAAGTTCAAGTCTTATCTTAGGCAGCTTTAAATGGGTGTGCTGGAATTGGTAGACAGGTTCCATTTAGGCTGGAATAGTTTATACTACATGCAAGTTCAAGTCTTGTCACCTATAGCCCAGAGGGCTGGAATCATCTGATGATTACGCTAATTTATTAAGCATTAAACTATCGGCTTTGCAGCTTCGGCACTGAACGGAAGTTACTGCACCAAAAATTTAAGTGCCTAACTACAAACGCAAAAGTTTGGGAACGCAGTACTGCTAACCCACCCATTATCGAACTTCGTTACTGATAGTAACTTATTAGCGGCGAAGCACAACGAGTTTTTTATATTAACCACGCTTCTACTTTCAAAGCTTACCAGCACCAAGGCTGGAAGGTGTTATAAAGAACTATAGCTCAAGCTTTATAGGAACGTCGCACACAAAAGTTTAAGGGAAGCACTCCCTAGTTTATACATTATTAGTGCGAACCTCGCCAGTTTCTAGCTTCTCTAGCAGAGCGTGCGGAGCTCATATTTAAATAAAGGGGGGGGGGGTGGGCGTGGGTCCTTATGGGCAGGTACGCACGTAGCATAAATAGTGCTTCTATAAAATAGCCCCAATAATATGTTGTAGACCAATGGGTAGGTCATAAGTTTTTGATACTTATTATTGAGTGTTCGAATCACTCCAACATAATTAAGGTGGATATGGTTATTCCACTTTATTTTAACTACCGGACTATCAGAGAGGGATGAATTCTATTACCTCACCCTACACTTTTCCTTCCCTCATCTCTCTTCGGCTGTAACTGTATACGCTATGTAACCGTTTTCGCCGAAGGAGGCGCTCAGGTATTTACCTAATAGTAATTAGGGGCGGTTACGTTTTACCAACAGTTTATACTTCGCAGTCCTTTAGCTCCGTAAGCTTTAAAGCTGATGGAGCGCCAGGAGAAGCTTTTGCCCTCATTCAAGACCTATACAGGTCTTGAATGAGGGCAGGCTGATACTGCTCCTGTCCTTGCGAAGCTATCGCTGCCTCAAGAAATTCAGGCTCTACCCAACGACGGTAAAATTTTATTTTTTTTACGCGTTTATAACGCGGACCCGGCGGATCCGCGTTATAAACCAATTTATGTAAGGACTATTGCGCAGGATATTATTTAAAAATCCTTGGCGACCTCCGTCCAAGGATTATTAAGGAAGATATAGTTCAATAGGTAGAACAGCTATTCGTGGTGTAGTACGTTCCCTGTTCAAGTCAGGGTATCCTCCCGGTTAGTGCTAACAGTCTAACTTCGTCTAAATAAATTAGTTATGTGGCAGGCGCCTACAGCGAGCCCATTCTCCTTAGGGTAGCCTTGCGGCAAGCACGTTATTATCTTAACCCTTGTGTGCCGAGAGCTTCGCACGCGAAGCTAGTTTATAACATTAACCTTAGCGAGCTTGCCCCTCTCCTAAGGGAGCCAGGTCCTCCGCCTTCTCCGGGATTGTGAAGGCAAAAATATATTTTTATGGGGGAGGGCAAGCTCCAAGCGAAACTCGTTTATCTGCGAGTTTATAATATAAACCTTAGCTTTGCACAAGGTTTATATTATAAACTCAGGGCTACGCCCAGGAAGTGCCTTCCATTAGCGGGCCTAAAAATAAATTTAGGTGTACGACGTTCCTAGTAAGCTTCGTTGCTAGAATGAAAAATATATATATATTTTTTTATAAAAATTTTTAATAAAAATTTTAATTCTTTAGAATACTTTCCACCTTGGAGCTAAGTTAGTTTATAACACAAACTATAGCTAGCGTGAGGCGAGTTTTCCTTAAGCTAAAACACGTTTCGAGTAAAAAAATTATTTTTTTTTACTACGCGAATAAAAATATATTTTTATACGTTTCGATCCCGAACCTCTGCGCTAGAAAATATATATATATATATTTTTTCGGTATAGGTTATGGCATAAAAAATTATATAAACATCCAGCTTTGCAGGAAGGCATAGAAGCACGGTAAGGGGTATAAAAAATTACAGCCTTAAATAAAAAAATTATACTCTTCCCCTTTATGCAAGGAAAAAAAAGGGGGGGGGGGAGGGGAGGATAAAAATAAAAAAATTGCGTAATGAATACGCAGGTAGTGCCTCGAAGAGAAGCTAGGATTTACACCAAAAAATCGAAATTTCGCACAAAGTTACCACGTAATTAATTCAGCAGGCTAGGGGGGGGGAGGCATTATTCGAAGTACAGCTCAACTTCATGAATATTCACTCTAGGTAGGTAGCGAATTTATTATGCCTTGTAGGGGTCTATCAAGATTGTGACGTAAATGGTTTACACTTTGATTGCAAATCATTAGTAATAGGTTCGATTCCTACACAATCTTCTAATGGCTTGACGAGATAGCTTGCGAGGCTCGTTTTTATCCCCTCTTTTATTCCCCCCTCGAGCTCTGCTGCTTTTATATATATACATATAAAATATGGGGGGGGGGGGAATAAAAAGGGGGGGGGGAAGAAATGTGCGAAGCGAAGGGTTTCTGTGCGAAGCAGAGCTTGTCGGCAGCACAAAAACTAGGTGAAGTTGTTTATTATAATATCTTAGGGAACCAGAAAAAAAATTCAAAACTCCTTAGGCGCGAACTAATAAATTATGGAGCAAGCTCTTAAATTAAGTGCGTACTTCGTTCGCTAAGAATGTCGCAATAACAAGAGCTATGGAAGGATAGCCACCTCCCCACAAACTACGAGTCACTTTTTCATTATTAAGCCCGAGTAGTTTAAAGGTAAAACTTTAATTTCATGCATTAAAAATGAGAATTCGATTTTCTCCTCTGGCTGTTTGTGCGAAGCCAAGACTTTGTTTAGGGTGCTATCAAGCTCTGCTACATTTTTTTTACTACGCTCCTCCGTAATTTATGTAGGGAGAGCCCTACATAAATTAGGTACCGGCCCGGGAACGTCGCCGGCCCGACATAAATTATGGAGGAGCGTAGTTTTGTATCTTGGCGCTAATAATGTAGCTCCCCTCCCCTGTCGTTAGTCCGCAGGCAGGAGCGTATTGTACTAAGAATGTAGAAACTAGGGCGGCCCGGCGTAGCGGGGGGGGGGGGTGCCAGGGTGCCGGCGACCAGGCCTCCGGGTTGTAGCGGCCATAAGAAATTCAGTGCGTACTACGTTCGCTAAGAATGTCGCACTAATAAGAGCTTAGGGGTAGCCACCAATGTTCGCGAATAATGTCGCACTAATAAGAGGGCTAAGAATGCTTTACCTCGCGAAGTCAAAGAAGCGGTTATTAATAAGTGCGGGGGTAGCGAGGCGAAGCATTTGTACGTTAAAACCCGTGCTTAGGAGCCCCTAGCTGCTTCTGAGCACCTAACGCGATAGAGCCCTAATTTATTAAGGGCTCGCTAAGCTCGCGCTAGGTACGTCTAACGCTATATATACTTTTTTAGGTTAAAAAAATTTAATATTTAGCAGCTGTATATTATATATAATATATAAAATTATAACATAATACTAATCGAAAATTTAATATTTTAGCTGTATATTATATATAATATATAAAATTATAACATAATATCTACCGGTGCGCCATTTGGCTTAACTTATCCATACCCATAGGGGAAGGGTGCGTGTAGTGACATCAGGCTAAACCATCGTGTTCATTAAAACCCGAAAGGGGGGGGGCGAAAACTCAGCATGCACGAGAAGAGACAGGACGGGAAAGCTCAAATTCCAGAGGGGAAATTCCCATGAACTAGCGAGGTAATATTATTCATGGTCTGAAACACTACGTGTCTGGGGCCAAGATTAACCCAATTATCGAGCAAAATAAAAGATAATACCAATCCGGAATTTCTTCCATCGATAGGCTGAAACAGTCACTCGAAAAAGCGGATGGACTAACAAAGTTAAAGCGTAAAGACCTAAAAATAAGTAAGGGTAAGTCAGAGAAACTTGGGATCGCCTAAGGGAGGTAACTCCTATGGTGACGGAGCTTTCGTATACAGGGAGGGGGACGACAAAAGTTGAACTAGATGGGGAAACCTTCCAGTCGCATAGTAGGACAAGATACCGATCAGGGAAAGAGTTCTGGTGTCGATGGGGAGCAGCGGAGGAATCTGTAACCAATCAGAAGAGGGTAGTAAAGACTTATTGCTAGTCGAGGAAGACCTTGGCCACCAGCTGCTAATTCAAGGAAGGAAGCTCATAATAGAAAATAATAGAGGGAAACGGTAAACGCTGGTAATCGTGAGTGTTTCCTGGAACCCTTAACCAGATTGTTCAAGGATTGAAGCGTGAAAGAACCTGTTGATCCTAGAGATCATGGCAATTATAGTCAAATCTATTAAGTGATATGAGTAAGATACGCTCGTTAATTGTAGCCGTATGGCTGAGAGATGAGTCGGCAGTGTGGGGAACTTGCTCGACCTTGGGTGTTAGGAGGAGGTTAGTGTTGGAACACCATGGGAGGAAATCCCTAAACAAGGTGGACTCTGCCGTGGAGAGCCCCCCCGTATGCAGTGAAAATTGCACGTACGGTTCGGTGGGAGCGTTTTGGTGACCAATAAACTGCCGCAAATTATTGGTGCTGGCCTGCGACCCAACACATATATTTTATTAACATTTTTTCAACTAATGACACAAATTGAAAAAATAATAGGTACAGATCTAGCAACCATAGTATTAATCTTCCCGAAAGCAATATTATCTCTTAATTTTAGATGTGGCAAGAAATATTTTTAGTTTATTAAGAGAAAATGCTAGTTCTCTAATTTCGCAAACATTTTCTCTTTTCTTACCAATACTAGCTTTGCCTTATTTATTGTTATCAGGAGATAACAATAATGGGCAAAATGCTTAAACTAAGGAAGAGTTGGAACGAGAGTTAAGCGAACTGCAAGAAGAGCGAGAAATCATTAACGATGCTCATAGCAGAGCAGGCGATAACGATGATGAATCGGCAGAAGAAATATTGGGTAAGATGTTAGAAAGAATAGACAAACGAATTGATACTGTAATAGTATTGATAAATGATATTATTAACAACAGTTAATAAATGGGTTAATAATATACTTATACATTTTTATTTTAACATTAACAATTTAATGGGTTCTATGGAAAAAGGGCGCGTTATAACAAGTTAGGGGAATTTGCTAAGCTCGCACTAGATACGTTAAACGGCATATAATTTTTTTAACGTTTAATATTTAGCTGGATATTATATAACATATATGATATTATAACGTCTATTATATTTTCTATTAACATTTTTTAATTAAATGATACAAGTTGCAAAAATAATAGGTACAGGTCTAGCAACCACAGGATTAATCGGCGCAGGAATAGGTATAGGTATAGTATTTGGTGCTTTAATCTTAGGTGTGGCAAGAAATCCTTCACTTCGTTCTCAGTTGTTCAGTTATGCAATATTAGGATTCGCTTTTTCTGAGGCTACGGGTTTATTCGCTTTGATCCGAGGGGGTCTTAGGAGCCCCCTTTTAAGGTCATTAAAAGTCTAGATGAACTCTAGGCTAGTTAATCTATTCTATTCTAAGCAACATAGTAGTGTAGAGAGGCAAGATTTAAAAATTGCGGGAACACCCTAAAGAAATCTTAACCAAGTAAGTATGGTAACATAACTTATGGCACAGGTAATGACTCGTGGTATGGTAATATCAAGATTTATTATTCAATGGGCAATCCGCAGCTAAATACCTTCCTTTACTTCCTGGTTCTTTAAGGGTAAAAGGAGGTGTGCAGTTCAACGACTATACGTAAATCGGCCTTTTTTATTTATATAAATTGGCTTAAGATATAGTCTAACCCGGTATAAAAATACTTACTTTGTAAGGTTCATATCCTTATCATAAGTGGACTTTTTTAAATAAAATCTAATTTAAGTTTTTAGAAATAAAAGTTAGGGAAAAGATCGCCTAACCTGTCTGTATATTTAATGATAGGTCAAAGATCCTTGTTTGGATGGCATTTTTACTATTATATGTTGCTTAATATTTATGGATTATAATCTATATTTGAGCGGGATGACACATAGGGAAATACCTTATTTAATGCCGCCCCGCTCTTCATCTTATCATGCCTTTTATTGTCTAAGAGAGAAGGGTTTTTCTTTAATTAAGTTTGGTTTGTGTAAAAAAAGATCATTTAGCTCAGGTAGTTTTGATATAAATGATAATACTAATTGTATCTCTATTTCTACTATTAGTAAATTAGGAGTTAAAACTTACGAAAATCCTGAAAAATGTCGTGAACTTATTCGTAATGATAATTATGGGAAAGTAGGAGTTTACTGTTGATTTAATAAAGTAAATGGAAAAATTTATATTGGTAGTGGGAATGCTTTATATAATAGATTAAGTGATTATTATCAAGATTGATACTATTTATCTCGTGCTAGTACATACATTGTTAGGGCTCTTTTAAAACATGGTATGAATAATTTCTCTTTGGTTATACTTGAATATACTACTTCGGAGGGCCTTATTATGTGTGAACAAAAATGAATAGATTTACTAAGACCAGAGTATAACCTTAACCCTCAAGCAGGAAATTCTAAAGGTTATGTGCATACAGCTGAAAACAAAGAAAAAATTCGTAGTATGGCTTTAGGCAGAAAACATAGTGATGAAGTTAAGAAATTGATGAGTGAGTCTCGTAAGGGAATTAACAATAATTTTTATGGTAAAAAACACACGGCTGAAGCTTTAAATTCTATGAAAAATGCAGCATTAAATAGAAGTAAACTTCACAAGGCTGGCGTTGAGGTAGAAATTACAGATCTTGAAACTAAACTCACTGTTACTTACGAATCTATCCGTAAGGCAGCGAAAGCTATTAATTCTGACATAAAATCTTTATCCCGTAGGGAAAAATCTCAATTAGAAAAAGGTATTAACACGCCTTATAGAAAAAGATATATGATAGTATTTAATAGATTTTAATTTCTACGAGCTTGCTACGAAGTATGTTGTTTAATGTAACCCCCTTTTTTTTTTAATTAAAAAAAAAGGGGGCTACATTAAACAACTTTATCCCTGTAACTTATTGCTTTAATTTTAGCGCTCCTTATCATAGGCATCATCAATGTTGGCATTTTTTCTTCTATCCGGTGCATTTTTTTGTATATTTGAGTATATTTTTTTATATCTTAAATAACAGCTTGTCCATAGCTTTTTCGAACTACGCTGCTTTTTTTATATCGATGTATTTTTTTATTCCCCCCCTTTAAGGGGGGGGGTAAAGGGGGGGGGGATAAAAAAAAAAGCCGCCAGAGGCGTGAGTTTGCGCCGGGTATCCTAAAGGAGCGGGCTTCGCCTCGCTTGCGCAGTAAAAAAATATATATATATATTTTTGTCCGAAGGGGTGGGTGAGCTCCACCGAAGGGAGGTTTTGATTCATATCCCCCTACCCCTACATAAAGGGGGGGGTAGGGGGGGATAAATTTGTTATAATATAGCATTTTATTCGCAGATGTTCAAAGCATTTTGTAGAATTATATTATTTTTAGCCCGCAGGATAGGCACCTGCCTTAGGATCCGGTTTAAGATATTATAATTTGAGGGGGTTTATTAAGCTAGAAATTCGAATAATCTCATTATGTCCCCGAGCTCGAAGCTTGCGTAGGCTTTTTTAATCGATATATTGCGCGCCTAAGGGCTATTATAACGATTAAAAAATTTATGTAGGGGCAAGCTGGGGGACATAATGAAAGTAGGTTTCGAGCCCTCCGGGTACGAGCCCACCAGGGGCTGCTTTTACCCCGAAAGGGGTAAAAATTTTTTATATGTTCCCGAGCCCACCGGGTACTTTTTTTAATAAAATTAAAAAATTTTTTATTCCCCTCGAGCTCTGCTACTTTTTTATATTATATAAAAAATACAGCCTTGCGCAGCGCGTAGCGCGTGCTGGGGCTGCCTGTGGGCTGAGGGGGGGGGGAATAAAAGTCCTGCGCAGTAGTCCGAAGGCAGAAGCAGCTACCTTCGGATAGCGCGTGCTGTAAAAAAAAGATATATTTTTTTTTTCATGCCCCGGTGGCTGGTAACATATAAAAAAATTATTAAAGGTTTTAGGACCCCCAGGGGGGGGGGGTCGGCACGAGTTTCTAGCTTAATAAACCCGTATAGCGGCGGTGACCTTCATTATGTCCCCGAGCTTGCTCCTTTATGTAGGGGGTAGCAAGCTCGGGGACATAATGAAGGGTATTTTTCAAAATCTAGTGGTGGGTGCTATACAAAAAAACGTGTGGGGGGGGGAGAATTTTAGAGACTATGTCCAGCCCCGCATCGTAGGCAGTCCAGCACGTACCTTCGGGTACTGCGCTGGATTGGTGGTTGATAGTCATAGGTAGGCGCGAGGTGGGGCCTCCCCCCAAACTAAAATGGTTTTACCATGACCCGGCGGGCCATGGGAAAACTACGCCTTAGGCGCGCTAGGGTGGCGGCCGGCTCCTAAGGTTGTTTATAACATTAACCGCACTTCGGAAGAATGACGTGCAGCACGAAGCGGCTACCTCTGTAGCAGCGGTGTAAAAAATTTTTTTTATTTATGAACTTGTGTGCGAAGCGCGAAGCTTAGCACCACCGGGGGGTAGTCAGCACCTTGGAATAAAAAGATATTTTTATTTGTAGTAACGCTAGCCGAAATAAGAGGGGGAGTTTCTAGCCGCGAGCTTTCTTAATTTATTAGGCGCAAGCTCGGTAGGATAATTTTTCTAGCTTGCGTAGCAGGATATAAATAATGACTTCCGGCCTAATTTCATACAGGTGGCTGGGTAGCCAGGATGGTCGCTTCGCGACCTCGGGAATTTATTAGGTTATACCAGGCAGGTAAGCGAATAAATTTGTGCAGTATGAAATTAGGTGGGTAAGAGGGTGCTACACAAAAGACGAGCCCCTAGTGGTGGGCTCCTCCTTCGGAGGCGTGAGTCGTTATAACCTTGGTCCATTGGCACCCGCCTACCCGCAGCCGCTAAGGCGCCCGATAAGAATGTAAGGATTGTCAGGATCATGGTGAAAACTACCCAGAGGTTCACGCTTCGCACAAAACTCATATTGAACATATATTAGACTTACAAGCGCCGGACTTCTTTTCAGTAAATCCGGTACGTTTCACAACCCCTCTGGGGTAGCGTAGCAGCCGGGTTCAATAAATTGAACCCGGCAGGAAGGAGGCCGGGAGGCCTCGCAATAAAATAATGGTATTGAAGTTCCCCAAGGGGGGGGGGGGAGGACCCGACAGGGGTCCCCTTGGGGCACGACGCAAGCTCGTAGGGTTGATAACTTAATTGGTAGAGAACTTTCTTGTCACGAAAGTAGATATCGGTTCGAGCCCGATTTAACCCGTAAGCTTAAATCTATCTTTTCGGACTAAGCATATGTTTATCCAGGTAGACTTAGGCTGAACCCAGCTATCTAATTTATGTGCCAGCTCAATAGCTGTGAAAAAATCCCCTGTAGCGAGGATGGTACCCTCGTATAAATATTAATTTTTATACCTTTTTTATTTAAATATAAGAGGCTTAGTGGATGCCCGGGATCTTACGACCAAGGCCGGTGTTTTTTTTTAACACGAATAAAAAAATATATTTTTTTATGCTAACCTGTATTTTTTTATCCCCCTTATCGAGCTCCGCTGCCTTCCTGCAAAGCTGGATCTTTATCTAATTTTTTTATGTCCCCCTTTCCTTCGAAGAGGGGAAGGGGGGGGACATAAAAAAAAGATGCTACGCTCGGAAAAGGGGGAGGGGGGGGGTAAAAAAATTTTTATATATAAAAAGCACCTTGCTAGGGTTTGCCGTAGCTTCGCGTACTCGAGAAACGTACAGTACCGGCGCCTGGACGGTCCCACCTCCTCCGCCCCATTATCATTATCCCCCCCTTTTAGGGGGGGGGGTTAAAGGGGGATTAAAAAAGCAGCCTCAATAAATTCAGGCTCGCAGTACGCTTCGCTACTCGAGGTGGTGGTGGTACTAGCTCCGCACTACTGCCTGTACCCCACGAACCCTTAGGGTTCGTGGGGAGGGGGGGGGGGAAGATAGGACTACTCCTAATTCGTAACGCAAGCGAGCTGTAGGAGAACACGCTCCTGCCTGTACCTAGGCAAGCTAGGGAAAAGATAGGACTAAAAATTACCTCAAGCGTCGCTAGGCTTACATAAATTACTGAGGGTGCTAGGCTCGAAAAAAATATATATATATATTTTACGCCTCGATAGAGGTGAGTTTTCATTAAGATTCTTACCCTCCGATTACCGGAAAGGAAATCGGAGGCCCCTAGATTGGCCGATAAAAAATTTTATATTTTTGTGCGTAGCTAGAACCCTTAGTACCCCCTCACCGAAGGCGGGCGAGGTTGTTTAATGTATATATATCCTGCGCTAGTTTGCGTTACCTAAGGTACGTGCTAGATTGTATCTTGCTACTGGACATATATCGAAAAATAAAAAATATAATTTTTTATTTTCGACATTAAACAACATACGAACCCACAGGGTGCCCGCCCAGTGAAGCTGGATGTTCTAACGCAAGTTCGAAGCCTGTACGAAGATAGTAATTTATTAGCTTCGCACACAAATCTTGTCTGTAGTCCTAAGGCTAAAGCGTTTGTATTATAAACTAGCTTCGCACACAGGGGTGGCGCTTACGGCTCCGCTAGAAAAAATATATATATATATTTTTTTTTCGAGCCCTCGAATTTTTTTTATACATTTTCTTAATAACCCATGTCGCCGCCGAAGGAAAAAGGGGGGGGGGGACCCCCTCCAGATTGCCCCATCACACGAAGCCAGCTACCCTTCCTCCGGAAGGTTGTTTATGGGGTTCGGGCGGGAGGGGTTAGGGTTATTAATAAAATTTTCAGAGGGGCACGTTCAGCCTCTAGAGTGCGAAGCTAGGCCGAAGTTATTCGGGTGCCGCGAGCGGCTCGAACAAGGATCATGCGTTTCGTCCTAGCCTGCTATGGAAAGTTTATAATACAAGAGCTTCAGCTTCGGACTTCAGATATGGTTTGTTATAAACGTGTTTTTAAAAAACCCCCTTAGGACTACCGGACTACTGCGCAGTAGCCCGAAGGCAGCGTAGCTCGAAAACGTGCTACGCAAGCGAAGCTCGAGTGAAACTATCGCACACGAAACTAGCCTGCGTATTCATTACGCAAGCGAGCCGATTTCTAATTTATGTAAGGCGAGTTTATAAGATTAACCAGTAGCTAGCCTCCCTTCGGACAGAGCGGCAGGAACCTGCCTTTACGCTAGCTAGGGCTAGCATGGTTAATGTTATAATACACTAGTGCTTAAGTTTACCTTCGGCTAAAACACGTTTATAACATTAACCATTAACGAGCACATTATTCGCGTCCGCACTGGGTTAATCTTATAAACTCAGAGAGAAGCACGAAACGTGTTTTTTTATAAAAAAAACTACGCATCGCACGCACCGCACACACCGCACGCTCCGCATGCTCAGCTAGAGAAGCTCGAAACTGACAAGGGTTTACCGAGCTTGCTTGCGAACTTTGTTGCCTTTTTTACATAGATATATGTCGAGCTTGCTGCTGAAGGAGTTTCGTTCACGGATCTCAGTGCGACATTCTTCGCTAGAGATCCGTGCACGAAATTATATCTATATAAAAAAGTCCGCCACAAAAAACGTGCACCCGGGGCTCGCTGAGCGTAGTTTATAACCCAAATCTTATCAGTAGCGAAGCGTTGTGTTATAAACTAGCTTGCAATAGGCACTTTATTTTTAATAACCTAAGTGTGGAAGGTACGTGTAATCCCCGTACGTTAGTAAACCTTAATTTTTTTCTGTGTGGAGTATTTGGCGCTCTACGTGCGAAGCTCCTGAGGAGCTTCGCACAAACACAGATTAATTGTCATTTTTTATGCAGCGCAAGCGATAAAAAATTATTCGCTAAGAATGTAGCGTCTTTACAATAAATTAGGAGCTCGTCGTTGTAAAATTTCGAGCGAAGCAAAGCTTGCGCCGAGCACATTACATTAGCGCCCTAAAAAAATTTTTTTCAATTATAAACGGCTAGCTTAGCAGAAGAATGAAGCTGCTTCGCTTCACCACCGGAAGAGTTTATCCGGGTAGTTTTCATCATGATCCTGACAAGGATCATGATGAAAACGTGCGAAGCTCTTCCTAATTCATCCCCCCCTTCCGAGTCTCCGCTAGTTTATAATACAAACCAGCCCCAACCCCTATAAGGGGACGGTTTGTTATAAACTACGCTTCGCTATAAAATATATATTTTATTCGCGCAAGCGTAGTTTAAACTTAGTTTTGACTAAGTTTAAAACCGCCTTTTTTAAGCATCCCCCTTACCGAGCGTAGCATCTTTTTTTTATATCCCCCTTCCCCATTAAGGGGGGGGGGGGAGGGGGGGGAAAAAAAAAAAAATAACTAAGGGGGATGAAAAAAAAAAATACAAAGAGGGGGGGGGGGGGGGGGGGGGATAAGGACGGAGCAAGCAAGCTCCCTAATTTAGATAGAAAAATACCGTGGGCCGTGGAATAGGATGCTGCCGGCAGAAAGAGGATGCAACCGGCTGGAAGAGGGTGGGAGAGGACTAGGCGGCCCAACTACGAAACGGCGAGCTTGTCCCATAGTCTCTAACCGGCTTGTTGCGGATCCGGTGGCCTTGAAATAGCCCCGGTTACTTGGCGGTTGTCTTGGGTGGACGTTAAGCAGCGGGTCGCTGTTCTTTATTTGGACGGAGCTGCTGTCGCGATTTTTGGGTTGAGGTCGTGCAGGAATGGAGGGTGTTAGTATTTTCCCCAAGTCCTCCGGACTGCTTTTTTTTATAAAATAAAAAAAATATCACGATTTTTAAGAATGATATTTAGTGTTATGTAAAAAAAAACTAAACACTAAACCTTCTTCCTACTACGGTAGTGTGAGGGAGGGTGGGGAGAAATGAAGAGATTATAAGTTCAGGGTTAGGTTAGAGCTAAGGGTTCCCTAGGAAGGGTACCCGGAAGTAGAAAACTAGCTAAAGCTTCGTAGTTAGCGCGAGTAATTTCATTATGTAACGATTAATAAAGCTTTATAAGCAATGCATTACAGCATCGTCTAATAAAGCTTTATTAGGTATTTAAAACAATGTTTATCGTTATTATTACTATAATAATAAAGGTACTTTTACGGCGCGTACGAGTTTACGACATGCCAGGTTCGCGGAGGAGCTTGCGAGGGCACATAAATCCCCTTAGCTCAAAGGTAGAGCAAGATACTTCTAATATCTAGGTTTTTAGTTCAAGTCTAAAAGGGGATTAAATATTTAAGGAGAAAAGTGGTCCTTTTGTTTTTAGGTATTTAGGTTTTTTATTTAGGCTGCGATGGCTACGAATAAAAATATATTTTTGTATCTAGCTAATGAAATGTAGCTAGGCCCTACATTTCATTAGGCGGCCCTATACTAGTCGGCCTCGGAGCATAGGGGGGGGGGGGAGAGAAGGGGAGGGCAAGCTAGAAAAACGGGCCTACGCAAGCTAGGAGGGGGGGGGGGCCCGCTAGGCAAAAATTATTTTTTTTTAGCGAAGACGGGTCAG
>Ga0157379_10002550_pt1 | contig 15282 bp, 12 predicted proteins | sample S25metaG_FD_121802 | JGI IMG/M metagenome (GOLD analysis project Ga0157379, IMG submission 121802) | Switchgrass rhizosphere microbial communities from Kellogg Biological Station, Michigan, USA - S2-5 metaG | ecosystem: Host-associated > Plants > Roots > Rhizosphere > Soil | place: USA... | reverse complement strand
GCCTATGCCGCGCGCACGCCCCGGTCGAACGGCGTCTGAAGGGCAGGGCGACACCTTCCCATTTCCTACCCGATACGCCTGGAATCGGGGGCAAGACTCAGCGATCTCTGAACGTGAAGAATCATGTCGAGCTTGCAGAACGTCGCACCCGGTCGCAGGAAGCGATCGACGTTCCCGGTCTTGAAACCGGTAGGGCGCAAGCCCTCGGGGGTTTGAATCCCTCCCCCTCCGTGGCGGCCGACTGTGCGTTCAACAGACGGGCTGCGCTGAACTGCAAACGGTAGCGCGAATCGCCCGGTCGGACTGGCGGCGAGTGGCGGGCGCATCCGTCGAGCGCAGTCGGGCGTAGTTCGGTTAGCCAGCACCGCGTGCGCCGCCGCCGGGCGGCGCGCGCACTCATGGTTGGAGGGAAAGATGAATCACCTGTCGAGCATCGTTTCGATCGTCGCGTTCACGGCCGTAAGCGCCTCGGCTGCCACGCCCGCGGCTCCGCGACTGGCGCCACACACCGTGCACCGGCTCACGCTTCCGGCTGCTGCGACGGCTGGCAAGAAGCTCGACTCGAAGGTGAGCAGCTGGCTGCGCGTCGCCGCGCGTCGATTCGGCGCCGCGCCTGCGGGTGCGCTCGTGCCAGCCGACCCGCCGCGCGCCGCGGACGGCAAGCTGCAGGTGTACATCGATTGCTCGACGCTCGGCCCCGAGCAGCTGGCCAAGCTCGAGGACGTCGGGGTGACCGTCGACGGTCTCGACCTCCCCCGTGCCCGTGTCCGCGGCAGCGTCGCTCCGGAAGCGCTCACCGAGGTCGCCGCGTTCTCCTGGGTGCGTGCGGTGCGTCCGATCGACCGCGCCGTCGTCCGAGTCGGCAGCGCGACGACCGAGGGTGACGCCGCGGCGCGCGCCGACCTCGTGCGCGCCCAGGGCCTCGACGGCACCGGCGTAGTCGTCGGCGTCATCTCCGACGGGATCGACCACGTGCAGCAGGCGCAGCAAAGCGGCGACCTGCCCGCCGTGACCGTTCCCGCCGGCGCGTGCCAGCGAGGCAGCGGCGACGAGGGCACCGCGCTGCTGGAGATCGTGCACGATATCGCGCCAGGCGCGACTCTCCTATTCGCGGGCGTTGCCGACAGCTTCGGGATGACCGAGGCAGTCGAATGCCTCACGGCCGCGGGTGCCGACGTGATCGTCGACGATCTCGGGTTCTTTGGCGAGCCGTATTTCGAGGACGGGCCGGTTGCGGCGGCGGTCCGTGCCGCTGTGCAAGCCGGCGTGTCGTACCACTCCTCGGCCGGCAACGAGGCCGAGCAGCACCTCGAGCAGGACTTCGCAGGAACGGGCGTCCACGATTTCGGCGGCGGGGACAACACCGACGCCGTCGTGGTGCCGGCGGGCGGCACTCTCACGTGCATCCTCGAATGGAACGATCCCTTCGGCGCCTCGGGCAACGACTACGATCTCTTGCTTCTCGACCAGAACCTGAGCCTCGTCGCGTCGAGCGACGATCCCCAGACCGGCGCGCAGGATCCGATCGAGATCGTCAGCGTCGTCAACCAGGGCACCACCGATGCGATCGCGAACGTCGTGATCGATCGCTTCGCCGGCGAGCAGCGCCGGCTCGAGCTGTTCTGTCTCGGCGCGACCGCGCTCGAGCACGGCACCACCACCGGCAGCATCATCGGTCACCCGGCGCTTGCCGAGGTGGTCGCGGTCGGCGCGATCGACGTCGCCGATCCGGGTCTCGACGCGGTCGAGCCGTTCAGCTCTCGCGGGCCGGCTCGCATCGACTTCCCGACGCGCGAGGACCGCCCCAAGCCGGATCTGGCGGCCTTCGACGGCGTGTCGATCTCCAACGCAGGCGGCTTTCCGGCCTGCCCGCCGTTCTGCGCGTTCTTTGGCACTTCGGCCGCCGCGCCGCACACGGCCGGCGTCGCAGCGCTCCTCCTCCAGCAAGCCCCGACGTTGACGCCCGCGGCCATCCAGAACGCGCTGCGCGCGGGCGCCGTCGACATCATGGGCGCCGGCATCGATGACGCGAGCGGCTTCGGGCGTCTCGACGCGCTCTCCGCGGTCGAGACGCTCGGCGCTGCGCCGACGCCCACGCGCACACCCACACGCACGCCCACGCGCACGCCCACCCGAACGCCGACACGCACGCCGACGCGTACGCCGACCACCACACCGACGCCGAACACGGCCGCGACTGCGACGGCCGCTCGAACCGCGACGGCGACGCGTACATCAACTCCGACACCCACACCGACGCGCACTCCGACCGCGACACTGACGTTCACATCGACGTTCGCGCCGACGCGAACACCGACACCGACGCACACCCCCACGCCTGTTCCCGCGACCACGGCCGTCGCGCCCGACGCCGATGGCGACGGTGTCGCCGACGCGATCGACCCGTGCACCAACGTCGGTCATGGGCAGGACTTCGTCGCGAGCAAGCACTCCAGGATCACCCTCGGCAGAATCAACGCCGATGCGACGACCGGCGACGACCAGGTCACCATCGAGGGGAGTTTCACCCTCGCAGTTGGCAACACGTTCGCGGGACTCGACCCGCTGACTCGCGGAGCGCGCGTCATCGTGCAGAACGGCGCCGGCGCCACGCGCTTCGACGTGACGCTCGGCGGTGGATCGTTCGCGGGGAGCGGCACGCGCGGCTGGGAGCAGAACCGCGCGCATACCGCGTGGACATACAGGGACACGACCGGATCGCCGCTGAACGGCATCACCCGGCTGCGGATCGAGGACGAAAGCAGGACGGAACCGCGGCGGATCGCCGTCAAGGTAACGGGCAGGAACGGAGAGTATCCAGTGATTTCCGGCGACGAGCCGCTCGCGACGATCCTCGTGCTCGGCGATCAGGCGGACGCCGTGGCCGGGGCCTGCGGCGAGAGCGCCTTCGTGGCAGCCGACTGCGCGTTCAACAGACGGGCCACTGCGCTGAACTGCAGGCAGTAGCGCGGGTCCTCCGGCCTGACTGGTGACCTTCGATGGTAGATGTCGTGTCTGACAAACCGCCCTCCCGCAATATGCCGTAGCCCGAGGTCGGCAGCGCGCACGCGCTGCCGACTACGAGCTACGCTCCATCTGGGTCTCCGCCTCGAGGCTTTCCCTATCGCGGAAGATCGTGGCCACGGCGAGCGCCCGGTCGCCGCGCATGAAGCGCACGCTCACGTCGTGTTTGCTCGCATCGCCGTCGACGTCGACGCGGTCCCAGGTCTCGGCGTGGCCGACGTAGTTGATGCTCACGTCGTAGTGCGCGCTCCAAAAGAACGGCGCCTGCGTGAACGCCTCGCGCGCGCCAAGCATGTTGCGTGCGGCCGTTTGGCCGTGCCGCTGCGCGAGCACCCAGTGCTCGACGCGGATGCCGTCGCCCGTGTGCGGATCGGGCCAGCGCGCGATGTCGCCGGCCGCGAAGATCCCGCGCACGCTCGTCTCCAGGAATGCATTCACGGACACGCCGCGATCCATGGCGAGGCCGGCGCCCTCGGCAAGCGCGAGGCGTGGACGGACGCCCACTCCCATCACGACGAGATCGCTCTCGAGGCGCGAGCCGTCGTCGAGCGTGACCGAGTCGGTGTCGATTCGCGCCGGCTTGCGGCCCAGGTGAAACACGACCCCCTTCGACTCGTGTAAGGATTTGACGAACGTTCCGAGATGCTCGCCGAGCACGCGCGCGAGCGGAAGAGACTCCGGGGCGACGACGTGAACCTCGAGATTCCGAGTGCGCAGCGAGGCCGCGGCCTCGAGCCCGATGAAGCTGCCGCCGATCACTACGGCGCGTGTGGCCCGCTTCGCGGCGTCGACGATGGCGCGGCTGTCGGCGAGCGAGCGGAGCGTGTGCACATGCCCGCGGTTGGCGCCGGGCACGTCCAGGCGAATCGGTTCCGCGCCGGTCGCGAGCAGCAGCGCGTCGTACCCGAGCGGCTCGCGCCCGTCCACCTCGAGCTTCCTGTTCTTCGTGTCGATTCCAGTGGCGCGGCCGCGGACGACGTCGATCTCGTGCTCGGTGTAGAAGTCGTCGGGGCGAAGCGGAATCCATTCCTCTGGCGCATTGCCCGCGAGGTAGTCTTTGGAGAGGTTGGGCCGGTCGTAGGGCGATCCGCTGTCCTCGTCGACGATCGTGAGCCGTCCGTCGTAGCCCGAGCGCCGAAGCATCTCGGCGGCCGCGGAGCCGGCGGCGCCCCCGCCGACGATGACGATGGCTCGCGGAGCCGCCGACGAGTCGACGGTGACGGGATACGTTGGGCTCAGCGGATCACGCTCGCGCTTTCCCGTGATGAGAAGTTTCCCGTTGCGCCGTTCCACGGTCCAGCATGCGACGGGCGACAGCGCCGGTGAGCGAAGCGCTTCGCCCGTGCGCAGGCTGAAGCAGGCGTGATGCCACGGACAGCGCACTTCGTCGCCGTCGATGAGCCCCTCGGCGAGCGGGCCGCCGTAGTGCGTGCAGGTCGCGCCGATTGCGAGGAAATCCTCGCCGCGGCGGACGAGGAGCACAGCCTCGCCGTTGGCGTGCCCGAGCAGCGGCTCGCCGTCGCGCACGGTGCTCACGTCCACTCCCGCGCCAAAGTCGGGCCCCGTCAGCTTCGCCTGTTCCGTCATGGTCGTCTCCCACGGCTCGAATCGCGCGCTCGATCTCCTCCTTCCCATTCTCCTTCGCTGAAAGGCATACTCCGTGGTCGTTGCTCGCGCCATCGGGTCGCGCAGCTTGCGGTTTCCCGCTAGGAAGGGTCGACATGGATAGAGAGACTGCCCTTGCGCGCGCGAGGGCCATTGCATCGGAGGTCCTCGCACCCGCCGCCGCCGCGAACGACCGCGAGGGCCGCTTCTCGGTCGAAGCGGTTCGCGCGCTCGGAGAGAGTGGACTCCTCGGGCTGCTGCTTCCAGAAGATCTTGGCGGGGCGCAGCTCGATACGAAGGACTTCGCGGACATCACGGCGATCCTCGCGGAGGTCGACCCCTCCGTCGCGATGGTCTTCGTGATGCACGTCCTCGCGTGCGCGGCCATCCTGGCCGCCCCGGACCGCACGCGCTTGCAGCCGATCCTCGAGGACATTGCGCAGGGCCGTCACCTCTCGACGCTCGCGTTCAGCGAGGCCGGATCGCGCAGCCACTTCTGGGCGCCGGTGTCGCGAGCGGAACGCAATGGCAACGCCGTACGAATCTCGGCGCGGAAGTCGTGGGTGACGAGCGCCGGCTATGCCCAGAGCCACGTGGTCTCGACACTGGCTGCCGACGGGGGTGGACCGACCGATTCGACGCTCTACCTCGTTCTCGCCGACGCTGCGGGGCTGTCGGTCGCAGGCGCGTGGGATGGGATGGGCATGCGCGCCAATGCCGCCGCGCCCATGACGCTCGAAGGGTGCGAGGTGAGCCCCGGGATGCAGCTGACATCGGACGGTGCTGGCTTCGCTGCGATGATGGAAGTCGTGTTGCCGCTCTTCAACCTCGGCTCGGCGGCGGTCGCGCTCGGGATCTGCCGCGCCGTCGTCGCCGCGACCACGGGTCACCTGAAGACGGCCCGCTTCGAGCATCTCGGGGCGTCGCTGGGCGAAGCCCTTCCGACGCTCCGCGCCCAGCTCGCGACCATGCAGATCCAGACCGACGGGCTCGCCGCGCGGATCGACGACCTCGTTCGCCACCTCGCGCAGCCCGACGAGTTGACGACGCTCCGCGTGCTGGAGACGAAGGCGGCGGCCGGCGAGTGTGCGATCGAGGTGACGTCGCTGGCGATGCGCACCTGTGGCGGAGCGGCGTTCTCGAAGCACACCAGTATCGAACGGTTCTTCCGTGATGCCCAGGCCGGTGCCGTCATGGCCCCCACGGCGGACGTGCTGCGCGAGCTGATCGGCAAGGCGCTTCTCGGATTGCCGCTCTTCTGAGGAGGCAGGAAATGGCCCTGGAGCAGACGATCTGGATCGGTGCCGTGGCCTACGACCCCAAGGTCGTCACGATCTGGGAGGGCATGCGGCGCTACCTGCGCGACGAGGCACACCTGCCCGTCGAGATCGTGTTGTTTCAGAGCTACGGGGCGCAGGTAGAGGCTCTGCTCGCGCCGTCCGGCGAGCTCGCCCCGCGTATCGACATCGCCTGGAACACGAACCTTGCGTATCTCCAATCGGTCGAGTGGAGCGGCGGGCGCTGCACGCCGCTTGCGATGCGTGACACCGACCTCGGCTGGACGACCAAGGTCATCGCGCTGCAGGGCGGTCCCATCCGGACGCTCGACGATCTGCGCGGTCGTGTCCTGGCGCTCGGTAGTCGAGACAGCGGGCACGCGGCGATCCTTCCGGTGCACTTTCTCGCCGAGCGTGGGCTCGTCGAGGGGCGGGACTACCGAACGGTGCGCTTCGACACCGATCTCGGCAAGCACGGCGACACGGGCACGAGCGAGATCGACGTGCTTCGCGCCGTCCTCGCGGGGAAGGCGGAGGCGGGCGCGCTCGGGAGCCCCGTGTGGAGCGGTGTGCAGGCACAAGCACTGGTGCCGGAAGGCCTCGCCGAGGTGTGGACGTCGCCGCCCTATTCGCACTGCATGTTCACCGCGCGACCCGGACTCGACGATGACATCGGGCGCCGTTTCGCCGACGCGCTCTCGAAGATGAGCTTCGATGATCCCCGGCACCGACCCGTCCTCGAAGCCGAGGGTTTGAAGCGATGGTTGCCGGCGGACGTGAGCGGCTATGGCTGCCTTCGCGAGGCGGGCCACACGCAGGGCTTCTTCCGGCGCCCAGCCTGACCGTCGAGCTGGCGGCGCTCGTCAGGCGCAATGGAAGACGTTCGCGACGTGCGTCGCGTGCTCACGCTCGCGGCTGAACGCGGCCTCGACCGCCTGCAGCGCGGCGGCGAAGGGCAGAATCTCCCTGGTGACCAGGAAATCGTCGTCGTCGGCGCCGACGGGATGCCAGTAGACGCCGCGCGCGGTCACCGTCATCTCGGGCACGAGATCGGCGCGAGAGAGCGCAATGCCCGCCTCGGCGAAGCCGCGCAGTGCGATGCGCCGGATGACGCGATCCGCCGGCGCAATGGCGTTGCGATCGAGGAACTCCAGGAACCGCTCGGCAGCCTCGTCGCTCGCCACGGTCGCCGCGAGCCGGACCCGGAACCCGGCGTGTCGCGCGGTCTCGATTCCCTCCCACGCGCGCTGCCAGGTGCCCGGCCCACGATACCGGTCGTGCAACGCCGGTGACGGACTGTCGAGGCTGATCTGCAGCGTGAGCCGGTCGCGCGACAGCGTCCGGAGCGCGTCCAGCCGTCGGCCGCGTAGCAGCATGCCGTTGGTGAGCACCGTGGTCGGTGCTGCCTCCGTGCAGGCGCGCAGGATCGGCACGATGTCGGCCAGCAGGAACGGCTCACCGCCGGTCACGAAGAGCTCCTTCAGGCCGAGCGGTCGCGCTTCCTCGACGATCCGGCGCACCAGCGCGAGATCGAGCTCCCGGCGAAGGGCCGTCGGCGACGACCGCACGCAGCAGTACTCGCAGCGCAGGTTGCAATCGAAGTTCGTGTAGAGCCAGAGGCGCTCGCCGAGCGGGCGCTCCGCCTCCTGCTCCCCCGGAGCGTCGCCATGGCGCACGACCCAGCGGGACACTCCATTGTCGGAGGTGGCGTCGACGATCGGGTTGCGCGTCACGCGGGACCAGATCTCGAGGTCGCGTCCCACCGCGGGGTCGTCGCTGCTGATCGCGACGAGATCGCCCGGCATGGCCGTGCGGAGCGCCGCCACGAGGTCGAGGAGAAGGCCCGTGGCGAATGTCCGCCCCCGGGCTGCGATCTCGGTCTTGGCGCTCAGTCCCATGGCCTTTCACGGCCAGTATAGACGGTGCGCGTGAAGACGCGTAGTGAAGGCGCGAAGCGAGGCCGTCCTCGGGGGCATCTGATTCACAAGGAGAAGAGCGGTGGATCGACCATCACGGAATGCGGATATCGCCCGATTGCCTGCCGTCGAGCCGGCAACGGTCCTCGCCATCCTGCGCATCACGCTGGGCGTGATGTTCGTCTGGGTATTCTTCGAAAACCTCGGGAAGGGTCTCTACACGCCCGAGGGCTATGCTGGGTTGATCCAGTACTACATCGACAGCGGCCACGCGCCGGCGCTGTGGAAATCGGTCATGGGCGTGATGGCAAGCCACGCCGCCGTCGCCGCGCCGATCCAGGGCGCGACCGAGCTGACGTTCGGCGTCTGCCTCCTGCTGGGCATCCTCACGCGGCCGATCGCGCTCGGGGCGTTCGGCTTGCTGACCAGTCTCTGGATGTCCGAATGGGGGACGGCGTGGATCTGGGAGCTCCTGGTGCCTATGGTGGTCGCCTTGTGCCTGGCCCTCGGTGCGGCCGGCCGGCGGCTGGCCGTCGACACCGTCCTGGCCGCGCGTTTCCCCGAGGCGCCCATCTGGTAGGAAGTCGGGGTGCGCGTTTCCGTCGTCATCCCCACCTACAACGAGGCGCAATCGATCGGACGGGTGCTCGACGACATTCCGTGGACGGAAGTCAGCGAGGTCTTGGTCGTCGACAGTGACTCGAGCGACGGAACGCGTGACATCGCCGCGGGCCGGGGCGCACGCGTCGTGCTCGAGCCCGAGCGCGGCTACGGCCGTGCCTGCCTCGCCGGTCTCGCTCAGGCAGCGAGCCCCGACGTCGTCGTATTCCTCGACGGCGACTACAGCGACCGCCCGGCCGAGCTGCCGCGGCTGCTCGAGCCGCTGCGCGCCGGACACGGGGACATCGTGATCGGCTCCCGCCTCGCCGGCGATCGTGCCGATGGAGCCCTGCCGTGGCATTCGGTGCTCGGCAATCGGCTCGCGGCGGGATTGATCCGTCTCCTGTGCGGCGTGCGCCTGACCGACCTGGGGCCGTTTCGCGCCGCCCGATACGACGTGTTGCGCTCTCTCGAGCTGCGCGAGCTGACCTACGGCTGGCCCGTCGAGATGATCGTCAAGGGGGCCCTGCGCGGCTTGCGCATCGTCGAGGTCCCGGTCAGCTACCATCCGCGCATCGGCCGGTCGAAGATCACGGGGACCCTCCGGGGCACGATCGGCGCGGGCTGGTGCATCCTGTCCGGCATCGTCAAGTATCGCCTACGGCCCGGCCGGTGACCGTCTCGAGGGGTGCGGCGCGGACGTTGGTCGTGGTCGCGAAGGCGCCGCGTATCGGTCACGTCAAGACGCGCCTCGGCGCCGCGCTGGCCCCCGAGGGGATCGTCGCCCTCTATCGCTGCTTGATCGAGGATACGCTCGAGCTTGCCGGCCGGCTTCCCGCTACGCGCGTCGTGGTCGTGTGCCCGGCTGCCGACGTGGGCGAGCTGCGCGTGTGGCTCGGGCCGACCACGGAGATCGTCGCACAGGAGGGGGGCGGCCTGGCGGCTGCCCTGGATTCGACGTTCCGCGTCTTCCTTGGGGAGGGAGTCGATCGGGTGGTGATCTTCAACGGGGACAGCCCCCACCTGCCACCCGCAGAGCTGGAGCGGGCGTTCGCACTGCTCGACGGGTGCGACCTGACGATCGGCCCGACGATCGACGGCGGGTACTACCTGGTCGGCGGAAGGGCGTATCACCCGGGCCTCTTCGACGCGTCGCGCATGGGGACGCAGACGGCCCTGGACGCGCTGCTGGCCCGCGCTGGCGCCCTCGGCCTGGCCGTGGAGATGACCGCGTCCTGGTACGACGTCGACGAGCCGCACGATTTGGAGCGGCTCGCGCGGGACTTGCACAGCGCCCCGGCGAGCGCGCGGCGGACCGCGGCGCTCCTCGAGCGATGGCGACTCGTCTGATCTACGCGTGTGGGGTCGTCATCGCCGTGGCGATGGTGGCGGTCGCCGGCGTGGATCCCCGAACGTCACCGGTCTGGTTCTTTGCCTGCATGGGCTCGGCGGGCGGAGCGTACCTGGTCGCCGTCCGGCTGCTTCCTCGGGCTGCCCCCGACTCTCGCGCGCCGCTCGTGCTCTGTCTGGCGCTCGCCGCCGTGTGGCGCCTCCCATTGTTCATGGCTCCCCCGGTCCTCTCCACCGACGTCTACCGATACGTCTGGGATGGACGCCTCCAGCACCACGGCTACGATCCGTATACGGTCGTTCCGAACGATCCCGCGGTCGAAGGCCTTCACGATCAGGAAACCAAGGCGCTCAACCATCCGGCGCTGCCGACGCCGTATCCGCCCGCTGCGGAGCTCTTCTTCCGTGCCGTGACGTATGGGCACGAGTCGGCGCGCGCCCTCAAGACGGCGCTCGAGCTCTGCGACGTGCTCATCGTCGTGCTGCTCCTGCGCTCGCTCGCGGCCTCCGGGCGCAGTCGGTGGCTCGTGCTCGCGTATGCGTGGAACCCGCTCGTGGCACTCGAGGTGGCTGGCAACGGCCACGTCGACGTGCTCGGCGCGCTGCTCCTTCTGATCTCGGCATGGTGTCTGGCGGAGCGGCGCCGCACGCCCGCCGTCCTTGCGTGGGCATTGGCGATCGGTGTGAAGTTCCTCCCGATCGTCTTGGCGCCGATCTTCTGGAGACGAGTGCGGCCGCGCGACCTCGCGGCCGGAGCGGCGCTGCTGCTGGCGTTGTACGTTCCCTTCTTTGTCCGGGGGGGCTTGCCGGTCGGCTCGCTCGGGACGTACCTCGACTACTGGCGCTTCAATGCGCCGCTGTTCGCTGTCGCCGAGGCGGTCGCGCCGGGGCGGCTCGTCATGGTTCTCGCCGCTGCCATTGGCGTCGGCGTGGCCGGAGGGCTCCGCGCGTCTCGCCCCGCGAATGCACCGGCCGCCTGGTCGTGGCCGATCGCAGCGGCGCTGCTAGTAGCACCAGCCGTGTACCCCTGGTACGTGGTGTGGCTCACGCCGTTTTTGACCGACGCGGCCACGTGGCCGCTCGCCGTGTGGAGCATCAGCGTGATGCTAGCGTACCTGGACTTGCTCTCGGGGCTTCCGCGCTGGGGTATCGCCGTCGAATACGGGCTCGTGCTCGCGGCGTGTCTGGCCGGTTGGTCGTCCCGCGCAACGTCCATTCAATCTACCGCGGAGGGGAATCCATGACAGATGCGAGGCGCATTACGATGATCCGTCTTCTGGTTCTCGGGGTGCTGGTCGTTGCCGCAAACTCATGGGCAGAAGGCAACTCGCCAGTCGCCGAACGAATCGCAAAGACCTACGGCCTGGATTCGTACCCGCGGGTCGAAGCGATCCGCTACACGTTCAACGTAGAGAGTCCCGTGTTGAACGTCTCCCGGTCGTGGGTTTGGGAGCCGAAGACCGGCAAAATCTCCTACGAGGGCAAAGACAAGGACGGCAAGCCGGTCAACGTCAGCTTCGTTCAATCGGAGCTCAGCGCCGAATCACCCATCGTGAAAGATAGGATCGATTGGTTTTTCGTCAACGACAATTACTGGGCGATCTTGCCCTTCCACGTTTTCTGGGATTCTACCGGCGCCGAGGTGCAAGAGAGGGGAATGCACAAATTACCGACGGGGAAGGGTTCGGCGAAGCTCGTGACGGTGCAATACCCGAAGGGCGGTTACACTCCGGGAGACACCTGGGATTTGTATCTCGGGTCGAACAATCGAATCGTAGCAATGGTCTATCACCGCGGCGACCCAAAGAGCACGGTCCCGGGTAACGTTACGGTGAGTTGGGCGGGCTACAAGAAGGCCGGCCCCCTCCTTTTCTCGACGGAGCATCGCGGCACGGCCGACGGCAAGCCGATTCATCTCTTCTTCTCGAATGTGGCCGTCAAGCTAGAAGGTTCTGAGAAGTGGATCGATGCTACAACGAAATGATCAGGGAGTTCCTCGGCTCCTTTGAGCCGCAGAGTATCGCTCTGCCGTTGTGAGGGGCGACATGGGGCGTTCTCGGGTTTCCGTTCGTCGGGTCTTGCAGAACGTAGCGTTGGTGCTTGCGGCGTCCTGCGTTTCCCTCGGTCACGACGTCCGGCCGCGAGCGTCGGGCGCCGGAGCGACGCTCGCTGACGAGGCGCCGTATCTTGCGGAGAACGATGCCGCGATGACGAGGATGATGAACGACATGGCCGTGAAGCCGAGCGGCGACGTCGATCGCGATTTCGTCGACATGATGGTGCCGCACCACCAGGGCGCGATCGATATGGCCGTCGCAGTCCTACGATACGGCCGCAACGAGAAGGTCCGAAGGCTGGCGCAGGAGATCATCGTCAGCCAACAGGAAGAGATCGCGGCCATGCGTCTGGCCGTGGGTGAGCCGCTGCCGCCCTCCGTTCCCTCGCCGACCAGCTTGGCGCCCACGGCAGCGAACTGAAGAGGAGCCAACGATGAAACCGAACCTTCTCGGGTTGGTCCTGCTCGCCGGCGCTATCGTTCCGATCATGGCCAGGGCCGGCCAGGCGCCCGGCGCGGCGTCCGACCCGGATATCCCGATCACCCATCACGACCGTGTCTATGCGGCCGCGCAGTTCTCCAACACGGTGTCGGTCACCGATCCCGTCGACAACAAGCTCTTGGGCGTCATCCGCTTGGGCGACCCGCAGCCCGGCAATCTGAGCCCGCTCTACCGAGGTCAGCTGCTCGTGCATGGCATGGGCTTCTCGCCCGATCACAAGACCCTGGTGGTCGTCGCGATCGGCACGAACTCCGCGGTGTTCATCGATACCGCCACCAACGCCGTCAAACACACAACCTACGTGGGGCGAGCGCCGCACGAGGCGTTCTTCACGCCCGACGGACGAGAAGTGTGGATCACCGTGCGGGGCGAGAACTACGTCGACGTGCTGGACGGCACGACCTATGAAGAGAAACTGCGAATCACCGTCCCCAACGGTCCGAGCATGACGATCTTCTCGCCGGACGGCAAGTACGGCTACGTCTGCTCCTCCTTCGCTCCCGAAACGGACGTCATTACCGTCGCCGATCACAAGATCGTCGGCAAGGTCGCACAGGCAAGTCCGTTCTGTCCCAACATTGCGGCGACGCCCGATGGCACCGCGGTATGGCTCACGCTGAAGGATGTCGGCAAGACACAGGTGTTCGACGCGCATCCTCCGTTCGCGCTGCTCAAGACGCTCGACACCGGTCCCATCACCAACCATGTCAACTTCGCCCACAACGCCAACGGCACGTTCGCCTATGTCACGATCGGTGGTCTGAATCAGGTCAAGGTGTTCCGCACCGACACGTTCGAGCAGGTCGCCACGATTCCGGTGGGAGACCTGCCGCACGGCATCTGGCCCTCCGGGGACGGGACGCGCATCTATGTCGCGCTCGAGAACGACGATACGCTCCTCGCAATCGACACGCTCGCGAACAAGGTGATGACGACGAGCCCGATCGGGCAGGGCCCCCAGGCGCTCGCCTACGTGCCCAATGCGGTGCCCGAGGGCGACGGCACGCAGAACCTCGAGCCGCTGGGCCTCGCCGGCATGGTCGCACATCTCAAGCTCGCGCCCGTCGGAATGAAAGGCGGCACGGTGCCGACCAGCGTTGCGTTGTTCGATCAGGGGCTGACGCAGATTCTGGAGGCGTCGGTGACGGGGCTCGAACCCAAGCAGGCCTACGTGCTGGCGCTCTCGTCTTCCGCGAATGGCACAGGTGCGCTGGAGCCGCTGGCCGCCTTTACGACCAATCCGGCCGGGTCCGCCATCGTCAACGCCGTCGGGCCGATCCGTCAGATCGTGGAGAATACGAGGAAGACTGAGCGCCGCTATCTGGTGATCGTCAGCGGCACCCCAGCTGCCCACGGCGCGCCGATCCAGGTGCAGGTTCTCTGAGACGAGGGCATAACCGGTGCCCGCAGCGGGCGCCGGGACTAGCTTCGAGCCGCCGCACTTGAAAACCGGCAGGGCGCGAGCCCTCGTGGGTTCAAATCCCTCCCCCTCCGCTGTGACTACGGCCCCGAAGTACCAGAAGGCCGTGACGACCTTGGAGAAGAACATCGATACCATGCTCACGTTCTTCGAGTTTCCCGGCGAGCACTGGAAGCACCTCCGGACATCCAGCGTGATCGAGTCGCCGTTCGCGACCGTGCGGCAGGGGCGCCGCCTGAAAAGCTTGTCCGAATCGGTCCGCGAAAACCGACCCCTGTCCGAGGTGATCGCGGAAGTGGTCAAAATGTCCGCTTCCATTTTCGCGCCCCTGATCGGGCACAGCCATCAATCGGGTCCGTTCTTCCTTCGCGCCTTCGCTCGCGCGCTGCCTGACGACTCGGTGGCTCGGCGGCTGGGTTCTCCTCTATTGCTTCGACGCTGCCACGGCCGATGCGTCGTCTCCCAGCCCACGCCCACTGCCCCTCGGTGCCTAGTCGAGGTCGATGTCCGGGTAGAGCGGATGGCGCCGCAAGAGATCGGCGGCCCGCTTGCGCGCCTCGTCGACGGCGCGCGCGTCGGTCTCGAAGCGCACGGCCGACGGCTCACCGCTCTGCTGGCGTCCGGCCTTGGTGCTCGCGAGCACGCGGTGGAGGACGGCCGCGATCTCGCGCATCTCGTCGGGCCCCATGCCGAGGCCAGTCAGCGCCGGCGTGCCGAGGCGGAGACCGCTCGTGTACCAGGCGCCGTTGGGATCGTACGGGATGACGTTGCGGTTCACGGTGAGATCGGCGGCGCGCAGCGCGGCCTCGGCCTGGCGGCCGTTCAGTCCGTAGCCGCGCACGTCGAGTAGCACGAGGTGGTTCTCGGTGCCGCCCGTCACGACCGTCGCCCCGGCCGCGAGCAATGCTTCGGCGAGCACGCCGGCGTTCTCGACGACGCGCTCGGCGTAGCGGCGAAACGCCGGCGTTCCTGCCTCCGACAGGGCCACCGCCTTCGCGGCGATGACGTGCGGCAAGGGCCCCCCGAGCACGAGCGGACAGCCGCGGTCGACGGTTTCCGCGAACGGCTTCTGACAGAGCACCATGCCGCCGCGCGGCCCGCGCAGCGTCTTGTGCGTCGTCGTGGTGACGAGGTGCGCGTGCGCGACCGGGTCGTCGTCGCCGCGGAACACGCCGCCCGCCACAAGGCCAGCGAAGTGCGCCATGTCGACCATGAGCACGGCCCCGACTTCGTCTGCGATCTCGCGGAAGATGCGGAAGTTGACGCGCCGGGGATACGAGCTGTAGCCCGCGATCAAAAGCAGCGGTCGCTCCTCAAGCGCCCGCTGCCGCACGCGTTGATAGTCGAGACGGCAGGTGTCGGGTTCGACGGCATAGCTGCAGTAGCGAAAGAGCTTGCCGGAGATGTTCGGGCGAAAGCCGTGCGTCAGGTGGCCGCCGGAATCGAGCGCCATCCCCATCATCTTCTGATCGCCGAGCGTGCGCCGGAGTGTCTCCCAATCGGCGCTCGACAGCTCGCCCAGCGTCTTGGCG
>Ga0157379_10002545_pt1 | contig 15301 bp, 18 predicted proteins | sample S25metaG_FD_121802 | JGI IMG/M metagenome (GOLD analysis project Ga0157379, IMG submission 121802) | Switchgrass rhizosphere microbial communities from Kellogg Biological Station, Michigan, USA - S2-5 metaG | ecosystem: Host-associated > Plants > Roots > Rhizosphere > Soil | place: USA... | reverse complement strand
TCTCGCTCTGTCACGTTGCCTCGACCGCACAGCAGCGTTGCTCATGGCGCTCATCCCCCGTGGCTGGCTCCTCGTGGGGCTGCTGGGTCTTGTGCCAGCGCTGGTGGCGGGCCGTGCCACAACCGTGACGATGGCCATCGGCGTGGGTGGAACATTGCTAGCCTATGAAGCCTGTAGAAAGTTCGCGATGGGTCTGGGGCATCTGGCGGGTGCCGCGCTCGCGTGGAACCAAGTGGCTCCGCTCTTTGCGGCGGCAACACGTCCACAGGTTGTGACTCCACCCGCGTATGCCCTGCCGCCAGAAGAGCCTCTGGATGATGGGCGTAGTGCACCCCTGCTGGAAGCGCACGCCATAGTCTTTCGCCATAGTGGACGCAGGGCTGCAGTCTTGCAGGAGTGCAGTCTGCAGATGCGGCTGGGGGATCGCCTCCTTTTGGAAGGGCCGTCGGGGGGCGGGAAGTCCACACTGGCGTCGCTACTCACCGGGTTGCGGCAGCCGGAGTCTGGTCTCCTCCTCCTCGGGGGTCTGGATCTACCGACGCTTGGGACCGTGGGCTGGCGGCGCCGGGTAGTTGCCGCGCCGCAATTCCACGACAATTACATTTTTACCGGGACTCTGGCCTTCAACCTGCTCATGGGCCACCGCTGGCCACCCCATCCGGCAGACCTGCAGGCGGCGGAGACCCTGTGCCGCGCCCTGGATCTTGGGCCGCTCCTCGACCGCATGCCCGCCGGGCTGTGGCAGATAGTCGGCGAGACCGGCTGGCAACTTTCTCATGGCGAGCGCAGTCGGCTCTATATCGCCCGTGCGCTGCTGCAGAGTGCCACCGTCCTCATCCTGGACGAGAGTTTTGCCGCCCTTGATCCCCAGACGCTCCACCGTGTGCAGCAGTGCGTCCTAAAACACGCCCCGACTCTGCTGGTCATCGCGCACTCATAGACCTTACGGATAAACTCGAGAGCTACAGCGCGGCGAAGCGTGAGATACTGCCCGGGGTGGAACATCGCCAGAGTCGCTCTCTCAATCATGGACAAACGTCTGCTCCGGCGGCCGTACGATCTTCTTCTGTGACGGTGACGGTGACGTCCATGCCGAGGACGGAGGACGCGGAGCCGATAAAGGTGCCCCACAACGGCAACACCAGTCTGGGATCCCAGGCGACGGCGACACGAATCAGGTTGCGGTTCCCAATCGTGCTATTGGTCGGATCACAATCGACCCACCCAGCCCCCGGCAGGTAGACCTGCATCCACGCATGCGTAGCACCACCCCCTACGGCGCTGCCAGCGTCCACATGGGGCACAAAGAGATAGCCACTGACGAACCGAGCGGCCAGACCCAGCGCACGCGTCGCTTCCATCATTAGGACGGCAAAATCTCGGCAGCTCCCCCGCCGCCGCTGCAGCGTTTCCTGGGGACTCTGTATCCCCTGCTCACTGCGTCGTGTATAGACAAACGCATCCTTGATGGCCTGTGTTATGGTCCGCAGCAGGCGCATAGTTTCGATGGTCCCGGACGGAGCCAGAAACTGACGCACCCAACGCGCTACCTCCTCGCTTGGGTAGTGGTGGGCCAACGCCCGTGCGAGGTTCGGCACCTCGTCAGCCGCGTAACGGAAGGGGTAGGTGTGCGCATACGACTCGAGCGGATAGTCCGGTAGCATGATTGCGACGTGCTCCAGGGTCACCACGCTGTCAAAACGCAGTTCAGTCGTCGCGCCGTCGAAGGTCGCGATGGCAATGGAGTTATCGAAGACATCGTGGAGCCAGCGCAGACGCGTGGGGCGGGGATGGATGTCCAACCGCGCGTCGAGGAGTCTGAGGTCGTGACTTTCGCGAGGTCGCAACATCATGCGGTGCTCTCCTAATCCGACCGGCTCCGCGTACCGATACACCGTGAGATGACGGACAGTGAAGGGCATAGAAAAGTCCATTCTCAGGATTGCGATGGCGCCGACGCGCCCTGCTCGCTGACTTCTTCGGCCACAACCGTGAAGCGTTCCAGCGTGTTCGGTCCGAAGGTCGTGGTGATGGCGACATCGGCCGCATCGCGACCCCGGGCTATGAGGATACGGCCGATGCGCGGCACGTTGTTCCGCGGATCAAATGTATACCAGCGGCCACCGAGGTACACTTCCATCCAGGCGGCAAAATCCATGGGGCTATAGGGGGGCGGCAAGCCGATGTCACCAAGATACCCGGTGCAGTAGCGCGCCGGAATATTCATACAGCGGCAGAGCGTCACGGCGAGGTGGGTATAGTCGCGGCAGACGCCTGTGCGCTCGTTGAAGGCGTCAAAGGCCGTTTTCGTGACACGCGCATACGCATACCCGAACGTGAGGTGGTGATGGACGTAATCGCAGATCGCCTGCACACGAGCCCATCCGGGGGGCGCTTTGTCGAATAAGTCCCACGCCACCTGCGACAGCACATCGGTTTCACAGTAGCGGCTCCCGCGCAGGAAGACGAGCGTCTCTTCCGGCAAATCCTCCACCGCATGCTGTGGAGCGGAAGGCACCACCACGTCGGGCTGGCCGGCGTCTCTGACCACCCCGCGACTGGTGAAGCGTATCTGGCCGGCCGGGGCCACGAGGCGGGTGCACCAGTTGCCGAAGAGGTCGCGATACGCCGTGATCGGTACGGAGGGGTCGGTGGTGAGGTAATCGGGCATGACAATGTCCGAGACGCGCGAGTAATGAATGTTGACGAGCAGTATCATCGGCGTCGCTTGAGGACAGTGGTAGATGAGTTCATAGCCGACCCGGATGTGCATGCGGTTTCTCCTTCTTTACCCTGGCGGGGCCCTCTTGTAACGCCTTCAGGGTGCAAGCGTCGCAGCAGCCGTGGGTGAGGTAGCCGTGGAGGTATGTATCTCCAGTATACCCTGTGCATCTCAACGGTTTCACCATGTCTATCAACGCCATGGATAGACTAACCCATGGTGTTAGTCTTCTACAAGACCAACAAACACAGTAGGACTTGCTGGCCTTCATCCTGGCTCTGGGCTTTCAGCTCACACAGGGCGACGTGTCGCGGTGGTGGATGCCTGATGCGCCACTCCCATGATATCCGTCTCCGCCTGGGTGGGGTCAGCATCTGGCGGAGACAGTGTACGACGTGTCGCGCCGTGTTCACGGTCCTCCCGCACTTCGTCTTCCGTTCTCGCTCCATGCCACCGGAGATGGCCCGCGATGCTTTGTGAGCGACGTATGGTGGGCTGAGTTTGGAACTCGGCGCAGTCATTGGCCATATCCGTAGCGTAAGAAATTGGCTCAATATGCGTTCCGGGGAGCTACGTGAGCAAGAGCTCGAGCAGGGCTCCCAACAACGCTTTACCTCGTCGTCTCACATTGTGAACAAACGCAAAGAAGCCCAAATACAGGGGTAAGTTGTCTTGTGAAATGCCTCGATGCGGACGCAGCCATGATCTCAACAGTCGCGATGGTGCTCAGGTCGCTCACGCAACGACACCACAACCCGTCACCAGGACGGGTGTACTCCCTAGACGCGCGACGTCAATCACCAGAGGTAGACAAAAAGCCAGGCAAACAGTGCCAAGTGAGGGGGAGCACAGATCGCCATGGGCGCGACCCGCGCCAGCCTGTCGTTGTGTATGCTCTCTCCCAGAGCCTCGCGCCTCAGCGCAGCGCCCCAGCCAGGAGCCTCATCACGGTGCCGCCGGGACGGGGCTCTCCCTCCCCACGCGCATGTATGGGGGAGGCTCCCCACCTGGGGAGTAGACGCCCGCGCGACACCTGCGCTGGGCGCGTGGGACCGCACGATTCTCAGAAGGAGGTCACCATGTCGTTGCCGAGCATCGCTGTCATCAACTTCACATCGACATTACATGATCAGGACGTGCAGGACGCCATTCGGGTCGTGAACCGGCAAGTGCTGGAAGACTTTGTCCCGCTCTGGGGCTACGGCCGGCTGCCGCAGTTGCATGCCGTGGATTTCCGGCCGGCTGATCCAGACATCCTGGCGCCGCAAAAGGTCCCCGCGGACAGCGCCATGTATTTGGTGGACGAGGCGTCCCTGCCTAGGGCGCTGGGCTTTCACGATCTGAACACCCGCGATGTGCCCGTTGGCTTCGTGTTCGTGCTCGATCCGCAGGACTAGGCCGTGACCCTGTCCCACGAGGTCCTGGAGCTCATTCTCGATCCCACCGTCAATTTGTTCGTGCCAGGGCCGGACCCGCGTAATGTTGCCAACCTCGTCTTGCACACCTATGAGGTGTGCGACGCCGTGGAACGCTTCAGCTATACCATTGACGGTATTGCGGTGTCGGACTTTCTGACGCCCAGCTACTTTACCATCGGCGAGGCGCCGGGCACCCGGAACGACTTCCTCGGTGTCGGGGTGCCGTCCTTCGGCGTTACGCCGCGCAGTCACATTGCGTTCTTCGATCTGGCGACCGGCCGGTTTGTCACGGTGGTGGGCCAGCAGGCCGCCGCGATGGCCACGGCCACGAAGCAGGCCCAGCATGACCATCCCAAAGCGCCGCGGCCATCGGAGGAACGGTTGCACCAGATGTTGCAGCGCTACCAGGCGCATCCACCGACGCCGCACAGCACGGGTCTGCCCCAGATGCGTGCGATCACCCGCACCGGCCGCTATCAAGCCCGCGCCGAGGCGCTGGGGGCGGGGATGCGGCGGCGGGCAATGTAGGAGCGCCCTACGTGGGCGCAGACACGGGGTACACAAGAGCGGGTCCAGGAGGGACTGCCGTGACGTGGGAACCCCTGCTGCGTCCCAGGAGAGCAGGGGAGGGAAAAACCCGCCTGCTCAGGCGGGTCTGCCGTACACCGCTCGTGCGAGATCCAAGCGGTGAGACCTCTCTGTGGGGTCTGAGAGGATTTTCATGGCAGTGAGAGAGATGATCGGTGTTAGACCGCGGGAGGTGATACCTCTCCACGGTCCTTGTCAAACGGCAGCATCACGGTAAGGCCGTCCCCCAGGGAGAGGTACTCCCATGTGAGGTTAAACCCCTTGCCGCTTTTATTGGGCCAGACTGCGCCGCTCGCCTTCACACATGGCCGCGACCAGAGTGTAGTAGGCCGTGGGATAGCGCCGAGCGGTAAAGGCTTCCTGGTTGAGCGCTAAAAGCCGATGAAAGTGCGTGTCTGTTGCACTCTGCTCTGCCATGGGCCGCCTCCGTCGTCCCTCTGAGGTGCCATCAACATTGTGTACGCACGCAATTTGTCACCCTCTCCCGGGCTCACCTTGTCCGGCCGGCGCCTCATGCACTGACAGGGTGGGCTCCGGCAGCAACGAGCACGGCCATGATGCCGGAGCGCTCTCAGTGCGTGTGGTCACGGTGAGGGGCGCGGCTGTCCTCTCTCGCCCGCAGCCGCGCTGACACTGCTGGGCCTCGCGGCTCCTCGGCGAGGCGCGAGGTCGCCGGCACACCGCCGAAGCAGACGGCGAGGGCGTGGGCGCGTTGCAGCGCGCGTTGCCCCTCCTCGAGACAGGTACGGTGAAACCAGAGATGCTCGTCCAAAGCCGGATCGCTCTGGATCGCATGCCGACAGCGGGCACATTTTTTCCCTTGCCATGCCTTGCCGAGGTCCATCATGCCTCCTCCACAACTCCCACACCACAGGGAGGAACACTGACCCTGTCGCACGGCGACCTGCGCTCCTACGCAGACGCCCTCGGATAGTGGTGTTCATTGAGCATCAACGCCTGTCCTTTGTGCTAGCAAAAGCTGTCCTTGGATAACATGTATTATACAGCTTTGTTCTAGTGCGAGCACGTTCGGCACTTTTTTCCTGATGCCACCTTGACACTAGGCGGCAAAGACGGTGAAGTATCAGCAAGAGGGAGAGGCTCCTCCTGCAGACAGCCGTAGACAGCCATGGCTCCTTGTGTGGGAGGAAAGGAAGTACAGTGTGCTGTGGTGCTGATGCCTGCGTCTGTATGTCTCTCGGCTTCGCTCAGCGCCATGCTAGCATGGCGTATCTTTTCCTGTGACTGTCAGGGTGTGCATGGCATGCGAGTCGAGCAGACGGGAGAAACAAAGGTGCGCACGGGAGGCATGACGAAAGAAAAACAATGGCCACGTATGGCAAAACTCTCAAGTCCTACGGCCATGCTGCCGACACGAGACCTAATGATCCTTTTTCTCACAGGTCTTACTATGGCTCGTGGTCGCACAACCTCCTTCACCATTCGTCTCACGCCTGCCGAACGACAGACGCTGCTGGCGTGGCAGCGTGCCATAGCCGTCCCTGCTGGGCTTGCCAGGCGTGGCCGAATTATTTTACTCCTGGCGGACGGAATGACGATCACCGACACTGCTGCCACCGTAGGCATGAGCCGTCGTCATACCTACAAGTGGATACAGCGATTTGTGCAAGAAGGTCTGGAAGGACTCCAAGACAGACCGCCAGGCCCGCACCGCCAGCGCGAGCCGCGCCTCTCTGATCTGCCGGATCAGCCCGATGTAGACATCGCGTTCTAGTCCACTGGTGAAGTCGCTCTTCCGTGGTGGCTTTCATCTCATTCCACCGCCTTGCGTGGTGGAGGGTAGCACCACGCAGCGCCAGGCTCCGGAGGTGAGGCTCGGCCGAGGGAGGCACCCGTCTGCAGGGAGGGGGGACGCGTGCCCCTGTTCCGCCCCCGCGCGCCCGCGGTGGCGCCCGCCGTGACGGTGACGGGATCGACCCAGGGGCGGCACCGCGGGCCCAGGGCCACCCCCCGCCCGCTCCTGCGATGGCAAAGGGGACAAGGCCCGCTATAGCCCGGTGGGACTGAAAGCGCAGCGACTCATCACGGAGTATACTGTAGGGCTCGAAAACCCAGCACCGCATGGACCACTCACTGCCTGAGCCCGCACGCACACTGGCGTGCGTCCACTGGCATCTCCTGGTATAGTGGCTAGAGTCACAGCGCGGGCTCCTAGCCTATGCTGTGGCCAAGACGCCGAGCAGAGAGCAAAGGATAGGGCATGCGCTACGACACCATTATCGTCGGTGGCGGCACCGCCGGCTGCATTCTGGCGGCTCGCCTGTCCGAGGACCCACACCGCAGCGTGCTCCTCCTGGAAGCCGGACCGGACTTCCCGGACCCAGCGCAGTTGCCGGAGATGCTGAAATATGGCTGGGGGGCTATCAATCTGGAAGCACGGCAAGCCGGGGCCCCCTACAACTGGTCCCTGGAAGGGACGGCGAATGCGCACCAGCCCCATCCCATGCCCGTGCCCCGTGGCAAGGTCACCGGGGGGACCAGCGCGATCAATGGCCAGACGTTTATTCGTGGCGCCCCGGAGGATTTTGCCACCTGGGCCGCCTGGGGCAACACGGAGTGGTCCTACGAACGGGTGCTACCCTCTTTCAAAAAACTGGAAAACGACGCCGATTTCCGCGATGCGTGGCACGGCACGGACGGCCCCATCCCGGTGCGCCGCTTTCCCCGAGAGTCCTGGCCGCCCCTGCAAGAGGCCTTTTATCGCGCCTGTGTCGCGGCGGACTTTCCCGAGTACCCTGACGTGCATCACCCGGAGGCCACGGGTATCAGTTTGCGGGCGGAGAACAACGTAGACGGCATCCGCATGAGCACCGCCCTGACCTATCTCCAGCCCTGCCGGCACCGCCTCAACCTCACCATCCGGGCACGGGTGTTAGTGCGGCGTCTCCTGTTCAGCGGTACGACAGCCATCGGCGTGGAGGTCGACAGTGCGGGCGAGCGTTTTCGTATCGCAGGGCAGGCCATCGTGCTCAGCGCCGGGGCGGTGGCCTCGCCGCACTTGCTCATGCTCTCGGGGGTGGGACCGCAGGAGCCTCTACGCGCCCTGGGGCTGCCCCTGGTGCAGTGTCTGCCCGGGGTGGGCCAGAACCTGCGTGATCACCCCAATGTGCAGGTGCGGCTACGCCTGAAGCCTGAGGTGCCCGAAGACGACATCGCACGTCGTGCCGTGCGCCTGCGTTATACTGCGGCGGGCTCCAGCACACCCAATGACATGATTCTCTCGCCCGCGTCGCTCAACACGGTCCATGCCACGGGCCAGGATCCGAGTCATACGATTAACTGTGGTTTATATCTGGCCGTCGGTGCTGGTGCACTGCGGCTCACCTCCGCGGACCCGACCGTGCCACCGGCCATGGCGTATCGGTATCTGGACGATCCCTGGGACCTGCAACGCCTGCGCGAAGCCGTGCGCCTGTGTGTGCGGCTCCTGGATGATCCAGCTTTTCAGGCTATTCTTGCGCATCGGGTCTCGCCCACCGATGCCGAACTGGCCTCAGATGCGGCCTTGGATCACTGGCTGCGGCACAATGTGACCAGTTCGTATCACCTTGCTGGGACCTGTAAGATGGGGCCGACCTCCGATCCCATGGCCGTCGTCGACCAGTGGTGTCACGTGCATGGCCTCTCTGGCGTGCGAGTGGCGGATGCTTCCATCATGCCCGATGTGGTGCGCGCCAATACCAATGTCACGACGATGATGATTGCCGAGCGCTGTGCCGATTTTATCAAAGCGGGGCACTAGTACAGCATAGTAGAATACGTGGACGAGGTATACGGCACCCTGCTCTCGGCATACACAGAGGCAGGGCTGCGAGGCACTCTTGACAGAGGAAGGGGCCTATGACGCTGCAGGGGAAGCGAGCCATTGTCCTGGGTGGCACTTCGGGTATTGGTTTAGCAGCCACCAACCAGTTAGCCAGTGAAGGGGTGTCCGTGGTCGCGGCCAGTCGCCATCCGCAACGCGCCCAGCAGAGCGTGCGAGCTGGGGTCGAGCTCCAGGTCTGTGATGTGCAAGACCGTGAGGCGCTGCGGGCCCTGTTTGCCGCCAGCGCGCCGTTTGACATCTTAGTGAATGCCGCCACCGGCGGGCCGCGAGCCATGGGGCCGTTCTTGCAGATGGATCTGGATGGCTATCGCGGGTCGTTTGCGAAACTGTGGGGGTATACCAATTCGGTGCGCTTAGCCGCCGAGCACATGGACGAGCGGGGCACCATTGTGCTGGTGAGCGGCACGCCGGCACGGCGGGCGAAGCCCGGCCAGGTATCGCTGGCGTCAGTAGGGGGAGCCGTGGAAGCCTTTTGCCGCGCCGTGGCCCCCGAACTAGCCCCCCGCCGCATCAACGTCGTGTCCCCTGGGATTATCGACACCCCGATGTTTGGGGATGATCTGGACAGACGTCGGCAGATGTTGTCCGGGGCTACGGCCAACCATCCGATTCCGCGTCCAGGCACGGCTGACGAAGTCGCAGCGGCCATCGTGTTTTTGATCAAAAACGACTTTGTGACCGGCACGACCATTGATGTCGATGGGGGCTGGTTGCTGAGCTGAGGAGCACGGCCCCGCAATGCGTCAGGGCTCTTGAGGCGTCTGTATGGAGGTCGAGCGCAATCTCACCATGTCCTGTATCTCAGTCCTGCCAATCAGCGGACGATGACGCGCGCGGAGGCGGATAATCGCAGGACACTACCACAAACCGCGATAAATTGAGCGTGAGGATTTGCAGGTTGAGCATCCAGTCTGGTGTGGGTACGCGCCCGCCTTCCACTGCCACGCCATACGGGCCGGCATGCTGCGCCCGACGCTGATAGGGGACCAGGTTGTACAGATGGGCCAACCCCGTGAGAAATGCCGGTTGACTGCCACTGGGATGATACAATCCCTTCATGGCGAACAGTTTGCGCTCAATGGCGTTGTGGGCTTGGTCGAAGAGCCTGATTTTGTGTGTCGTGGATGTGAGCGCCGGCATGCCTGGACTCGTCCAGGGGCGTGCTGGTCCATCTGGCCTGTGGCCTCCCGGGCTTACCGCCGCCCCACCATTGACGCGTGGCCGTCATGCACGTATGATACGCCACGATCCGTCTCCCGCGATGCGCACCGTCCGGAGGCCACGTCGCGCGCACACCAGCCCCACACGCGCCGCCTCGGGCAGAGAGGCGCCACAGACGCAGCAATGCGTGATGTGCCAGGAGCACTGATGATCTTCATCGCTGTGAAGTTCTCCATCCGTCCAGAAGTCGCAAACCAGTGGCTCGCGCGTGTCGCCCCCTTCACGGCCGCCACACGGGCCGAGCCGGGCAACCTCTTCTTTGCATGGTCGCGAAGCGCCGACAGGCCCAACCAGTTTGTGTTGCTCGAAGCCTTTAGGGACCGCGCAGCCGGCGAGGCGCACGTGCACTCGGTGCACTTCAAAGCGGCCATGGCGTGGATGCCCGACGCCGTCGCGGCCACGCCGGACATTATCCACGTCGAAGCGCCCGGAGATGGCTGGTCGCCCATGGCGGAACTGCAACCGCGCACCGCCCCGTGACGCGCCACGCCACCAGAGCGTGACCCGCCGGCTATGGCGTCCGCCAGACCGAGAACGTTGCATGCGGAAAGGGATACAGCATGATTACAGCTATTGATTTACATCGCGATCTCGCAGGACTCCCGATGCTCAAAGAACGCTATGGTCACCCGACCGATGCCGAGTCGCTCAAATCGTTTGCCACCCTCGCCGCCTATCGTGATGGGGGCATTTTCGCCACGCATTTTCGCGGGAGCAGTGGCTGGGAGCGGCATCCGCACGGGGATGAGGTCGTGCAGATTCTTGAGGGGGCCACACGCTTTGATATTCTCGTCGATGAGGTCATGCAGTCTCTGGAGCTGTCGGCAGGCATGCTGGTGGTCGTGCCCAAGGGGTGTTGGCATCGCTTCGCATCCGAGAGCGGCGTGAAAGTGCTGACCATCACTCCCAAACCAACGCAACATACCCACGTGGATGATCCAAGGACGGCCGTCGTGGATGACTAGCGTCCTTGCACAGGCTTGGTCTTGAGACCGCATAGGAAGGAGCGAGACGATGCCACGATTGCCGATACCATCCGATACAGAGGCGTTTCCCGAGGAGACGCGCGCCGCCGTGCGCCACATCCTCACGACGCGCAAGAGTCTGCCCCCGCCGAGCAGCTACCTCACGTACGCCGGGCAGGCCGGGGCGCTGCTCTCCGACCTCGTCGACCATTTGCGCTACCACACGTCGCTGACCGCGGCGGAGACGGAGTTGGCGATCTGCACCTCGGCGCGGGCGGCCAACGCCGACTACATCTGGAGCGGGCACGTCCGGCTGGGCCTGCAGGCCGGCACGCGCGAAGAGGCGCTCCAGGCCGTCGACACGCACGGGCCGCTGGACGGCCTGACGGCGGACGAGGCGCTGATCATTCGCTTCGGGCGGGAGCTGCTCGAGTCGCCGCAGGTCAGCGACGCCACGTTCAACGCCGTGCAGGCGCGGTACGGCGCGCAAGGCCTGCTGGAGCTGACGGCCGTGATGAGCGTGTACACGATGAACGCGGCCATCCTGCGGGTGATGGACCACCAGGCGGCGGCGGAGGCGCGGCATATGACGCTGCGGTAGGGCCCAAGACGTCCAGGTGGTCCAGGACGAGACGACGGAGGTCCGCACCGTGCCGTTCGTCGCCGGCCCGCGAGTCTCGCATAGCGCTTCCCCGGCAATTTTCCCCTGGACAACCTGGCCCACTGACGTGACAATCGCCGGCAACCACAATAGTCGCCGCAGGCGATTCGACCCCTCTCACCGTGGAGAACGCTCATGACCGTCCATGGCATGCATCGTGAAGCCAGTATCGAGATCCAGGCATCCCCGGAGGCCGTCTACGACCTCGTCTCCGATCTCCCGCGCATGGGGGAGTGGAGCCCCGAAAACATCGGCGGCGAGTGGCAAGGCGGCGGCAGTGGCCAGGTGGGCGATCGCTATATCGGCCACAATCGGACTGCCGAGCGCGCGTGGTCGGTGCCGGTGCTGGTCACCGTGGCCGAGCGCGGCCGGTGCTTTGCATTCGTGACGCGCCCCGACGAAGGCCCGTATGTGCGCTGGACCTACCGCCTGGAGCCCAGCGGCACCGGCACGCGGGTGACGGAAGTGTGGGATGTGGAACAACTTCCGCCAGCGATGCAGAGTGCCACCCAGGCACAACTCGACGAGCGGTCGCGCTACACCGAAGTGATGTTGGCGACGACCCTCGCCGCCATCAAAGCGACGGCCGAGGGCTGAGCGGCAGTGTGTACGCCCAGCACAGGTCGTATAGCCCAAAAAAGACAGGCTCTACAACCTACACGCCTCCCGCTGACACTGCCAGCACGCGTCTTGCGGTAAGTGGCGCCTGGCCATAGAGGCAGCCTGTCATGCCAGGCCGCACGAGGAAGTAGCGGGGGTGTAAGCCAGGCGACCACTAGGCGGGGTGACGTCCCGTCCTCCCGCCTAGTGGATACGGTGGCGCCATCGAGCGGCGCCACACCGCCTGTCTTAGCGGGCAGCGGTGGCGGGTTGATGCGCCCGGAGGAAGTCGCGCACCTGGCGCACCGCCTGCGGAATCTGCTCCTTGGTGGCCTTCCAGGGGTAGATGCTCACTTCGGCCTTCGGCGCCAGACGCACGGTCTCCATGGCCACGGCGTACGGGTGCGCCGGGACGTCGTCCGGCAGCACCAGGATCGGAGTCTGGCAGGAGCGCATGAAATCGCGCGTCACGGTAAAGACGAAATCGGCGCGCTTGGTGTACATGTTGGTGAGGAAGTCGTGGACCATCGCCATCGTGATGTCGGGCCGGCGGGCGCAGAGCGCCGGGCCCCAGCCCTTGCTATTGTTTTGGTAGAAGAGGTCCGGCATCTCTGGACGGAAGCCGCTGGGCTGCGCCAGCACGGCCGCGACGATCCGCTCGGGGACCCGCTGCAACAGGTTCCAGATGAACGGGCCGCCGATACAGAAGCCCAGGACCAGAAACTCCGAGATGCCCAGGTGATCCATCAGGCCGAGTTGGTCGTCGGCGTACGCGTCCCAGGGCCGGTCGATCTCCAGCGGGCCGGAGGACTCGCCGCCATTGGCGTTACGCAAATCCGCCGCGATAACGCGGTACTCGCCCTTGAACTCCTCCATCGGGTTGAAGGGGTGGTTCGCGAGGCCCGCGACTGTTGAGTTCAGCCCGCCGCCGGGGATGACCAGCAGCGGGAAGCCGGAGCCGACCTCCTCGTAGTGGATGCGGACGTCGCCCTTGTCATAAAATGGCATGGTAGTCTCTCCTTGCACAACGTTGCGTTCTGCGTACGCTCGCACGGCGGCCAGCAGTGCGAGCACCTGGAGTCTTCGTCGCGCCACGGTGCGCAGCGCATCTCCTCTGAGAGGCATCTTGTACGCGTTCTGGAGCCGCTGGTCAAGGATGGCGTCAGCCAGGGGAGGAAACACGCAGCTTTTGAGCGCCTGTCCAGCAGCCGTGAGATACAAAGAGGCTCCACTGACTTCCATCCTCTACTTCGTTGAGGAGACGCCGGTTATATCTCCTTTATTGGTAGCTGGGGCACTTTCCGAAAGTCCGCTGTATTGGGGGTGTGAGTAGCAGCGGAACAAATATGTGCTGCAGCGCCTATCTGTGCCGCACTTGGGTCAGTATGGGACGCCCCAGACACAGTGCGGAGCCCTCCGCCTCCAACAGAGGATACCAGAGCAACAGATCTGCAACACCTTCGATAAGAGATCCTTAGCACATTCCCGCGATTTTTGGATTGGTGGAATTAGCCGCAGCGTGGAGGTACACGACCGTGCGGCGGTGGTGCTAGAGGAATTGCCTACGCCCGTGCGATGGCATAGAGAGAATGGTGTCCTCCCCACGCGGTGCACGGGCGCCTGGCGCTCCAGCTCCCCTCTCACAATGAGAAAGGGCGGCGGCGACTTGGCTCCGTCCGCGGCCCGGCCTGGTGCACTGGCCACCCAGCGCGGTGGGCACGTGCCCGCCCAGAGACGCCAGCGTGTCGCCCTACCTGGGACCACCTCTCTTTCGGGGGGCTGCGGACCGGTTCCCCTTGATCGGTGCCCCCCGTCATGGGGTGCGGCCCTGGAGCATCTCACGCGCGCGCACCATGGCTCAGAACGCAGGCCGAATCTGCGTCCCTAACCAGTCGCCGATATCTCCCTGCTCTGGGCCCACAAAGGGGCCCCCCCAGATCCCAGCACACTCGTGAAAATCGTGCTGCGCGGTCCCGACCCCAAAGAGGTACGTATCTTGCCGCACCACGAAGATCAGATTCATGGCTTGGCCATTGACGTGCCCCGTCGCCGGCAGGGTCACCCCATCCCGTAGGGTGAGGACCGCCGTGGCTTGCCCCGACGGCTCCACCCGCACCACCAGGTGCCCCACGAGCGAGAGGCCAGCACTCGGTCCCTGCCGCACCGTGGCCTCAAAGCGACCGCCACAGGCCATGGGCTCCCTCAGCGTGGGCGGAGCAGCACGCGGCTGGCAGGCACTCAGCATCAGCACGGCGGTCAGGCACAGGATGCGCGCAGCGCAGCGCGCGGGAGTAGGACGCATCATGTCTCCTCCGGGTAGTGTCTCAGTTTGAATTTTTCCTCCAAGGAAATTCAGGGGTTCACGGGCAAACTGAGACACTACCAAAGACTGTGATACATTGCGCGAACTGGGATAATCCTCCGCTTCAGGCCAGGCCGGTGTAACCCATGGACGTCCAGGCGGAGGGCGGAGGAGCGCGACGTGCGTCGTCCCTATGTGCCGTCGTCAATACTGACGGTGATGATGGCGTTGGCGATGAGCGTGCCGTCGCGGCCGTCCGCGTTGAGCCGTTCCAGACCGCCCACCACCACCTCCACGGTGGCGCGGCCGTGGGGGAGCGAGGAAGCAACTTCATCGACATGCACCTTTTCCGGGTGCGGCACGCCGATGGTCACGTGGACAATCATCTCGTCTGCAGTGGCGCCCACCAGCCGGGCGAACCCGAGACTGCTGTGATGAATGGCATCAAAGACGGCACGCTTGGCCGCCAAGGTGTAATCCAGGCCGTGGACATCCACCCCCATCCCCATTTCCGTAACGCAGCGAACGAGCGCCATTGCGCCACCTCCTGACTTGTCCGTTGCTCTTGGAGCTCCAACGTCCTTCTTGGACGCTCCTGCCTACAATCTGAGATCATTTAACGGCAGCTGCTCTGGTAAGTCAAGTCGCTCAATTTCTCACGCTTTGTAACGCATACATACGAGCCGAGGCATAGAGCATCCCCTCATCGTTTCAGCGTCTCTCTCGTGTACGGAGGCGGGTCTCTTTGTTGCCTCCTCCTTCCTATGTGCACCAAATTTGGCCCCTTACACACTGCGAGACATGGAGCGCAAAGGGGTGTCCCATGGATGCTGTACAGGGTTTGACACGCAAGGAACCCTACAGCGACACTTGAGTGCATTGCCAAAATTTGCCCCTGCAAAATGGCGGTTTTGCAGGGGCCAGTGATCAGCGTCATGAGTGTTGGAAGTGCCCACAACTCGTTGTGTTACAGAGTA
>Ga0157379_10002543_pt1 | contig 15302 bp, 15 predicted proteins | sample S25metaG_FD_121802 | JGI IMG/M metagenome (GOLD analysis project Ga0157379, IMG submission 121802) | Switchgrass rhizosphere microbial communities from Kellogg Biological Station, Michigan, USA - S2-5 metaG | ecosystem: Host-associated > Plants > Roots > Rhizosphere > Soil | place: USA... | reverse complement strand
GCCAAGAGCTTCACCTCGATCCCCGGACCCCCAAGCAACGGGGCCGGGCCACCAATGCCCGACGACGGGACGGCGCTGACCAGCACGCCATACGTGCTGGTGAAACCAGCCCGAAAGAAGCGGAACTGACGTTCAGAGCGCACCAGCGGCCTGAACCGAAGACGCCGAGGAGGGCGGTGCCAATCAACTCACCAGAGCTACTCGGCACGCTTTAAATGGTTACCAGCCGATACAGCCCGATGGCACCGACCATCACGATCGTCGCTCGCAGCGCGTTCGGCGACAGTCGCCGTCCATAGTGCGCACCGAGGAACCCGCCGATCAGCGAACCCACCGCAATCAATCCCGCCGCCTCCCAGCTGATCCGGTCGAATGCGACGACGGTGTACGCGACCGCAGCCACGATGTTCACCAGCAGCGACAGCAGGTTCTTCGCGGCGTTCATCCGCTGCATATCCTCGGGCAGCAAGGCACTCATTGCCGCGATCAGCATGATGCCCTGCGCTGCCGTGAAGTACCCGCCATAGATCCCGATCGCGAACGTGCCGAACACAAGGGCCGCCATCCGGCGTCCGCTCACATGTTCCGGGGACTGGCCGGATATTTCGGCCCGTCTTCGCGCCCACTCCTGGATCCGCGGACCGACGACCACCAGGCCCAATGCCAGGACCAGCAGGACCGGCACAACCTTTTCGAACACCTTCTCCGACAGGTGCAGCAGCAGCCACGACCCCACTCCTGCGCCGATCAATGACGCCGGGATCTGCCAGCGCAGCCGATCCCATTGCCCTCGTAGCTCGCGCCGATATCCCCATGTCCCCGATACGCCGCCGGCTACCAGGCCGACCGCATTCGACATGGTCGCGGTCACCGGCGGATAACCCAGCGCCACCAAGGTCGGAAACGTGATCAGGGTGCCTGAGCCGACAACTGCGTTGATCGCTCCCGCCCCGACGCCCGCCAGGGCGATCAATATCATGTGGGAGACGGGCATTTGGCTAACCCTATCGAGACTTCGCGCTGGGCCCCATAGTCACTCAGCGAGACTTCCCGCCGCGCTTCTCCCGAACCCTCACGTTGATCCGGATCGGGGTGCCGTCGAACCCAAATGCTTCGCGTAACCGCCGCTCAAGGAATCGCCGATAGCCGGCCTCGAGAAAACCAGTGGTGAACAACACAAATGTCGGCGGCCGCGCGGTCGCCTGTGTGGCGAACAGGATCCGCGGCTGCTTTCCCCCGCGCACCGGTGGCGGCGTCGCCGCCACCACCTCCTTGAAGAACGTGTTCAGCCGTCCAGTCGAGACCCTGGTGTCCCACGACTGCAGCGACGTCTCCAGCGCCGGCACCAGTTTCTGCACTGCCCGGCCGGTCATCGCCGAGATGTTGACTCGCGGCGCCCACTGCAACTGCGCCAGCTCGCGTTCGATCTCGCGGTCCAGCAGGTAGCGGCGGTCCTCGTCGACCAGGTCCCACTTGTTGAACGCGAGCACCAGCGCCCGGCCCGCCTCGATCACCATGGACAGCACCCGCTGGTCCTGCTCGGTCAGCGGCTGCGAAGCGTCGATCAGCACGATGGCTACCTCGGCCGCGTCGATAGCGCCGTGCGTGCGCACCGACGCGTAGAACTCATGCCCGCTGGCCTGGCCGACCTTGCGGCGCAGTCCCGCCGTATCGACGAAACGCCAGATCTTGCCGTCCATTTCGATCAGCGAGTCGACCGGATCGACCGTCGTGCCTGCCACATCGTGAACCACCGACCGCTCGTCGCCGGCAAGTCGATTCAGTAGCGAGCTCTTGCCCACATTCGGCTTGCCCACCAACGCAACTCGACGTGGACCTCCCCCGCCCAATGCCATCTCGGACACCGCGGGCAACGCGTCGATGACCTTGTCCAGCAGATCGGCGACCCCGCGGCCGTGCATCGCGCTGATCGGGTACGGCTCCCCCAGCCCCAACGACCACAACTCTGCCGCATCGGCCTCACCGCGTTCGTTGTCAACCTTGTTGGCCGCCAAGAACACTGGCTTCCCCGAGCGCTGCAGAAGCCGCGCCGCAGCCTCGTCGGCCGTCGTCGCCCCCACGGTCGCGTCGACGACGAAGACGACGGCGTCCGCGGTGCGCATCGCCACCGACGCCTGCTCAGCCACCAACTGCTGCAGACCCTTTGCGTCCGGCTCCCATCCGCCGGTGTCCTGCACGACAAACCGCCGCCCCGACCACAGCGCGTCATACGACACCCGGTCACGGGTCACCCCCGGCACGTCCTGCACAACTGCCTCACGGCGGCCGAGGATGCGGTTCACCAACGTCGACTTGCCGACGTTCGGGCGACCTACGACAGCCACCACCGGCGGCGGCGCCGCTTCCTCGATCGCCTCGGCGACCTCTTCCGCGCCGAGCTCCCAATCGCTTTCGTCGGCCCAGGTTGCCTCAGAGTCGTGTGAGCTCATCGCGGCGCCCCGGCATGTTGTGTGACGAGATCCAGAAGATGCGCGATCACCTCTGCCTCGGTCATGTCGCTGGTATCGACCACCAACGCATCGTCGGCCGCCCGCAACGGCGACACCTTCCGCGTCGAATCCAGGTGATCGCGGCGCTTGACGTCGGCCAGCACGGCTTCGTAGTCGTCGCCCAGCCCGGACGCGACGTTCTGGTCGTTGCGCCGCCGTGCGCGTTCCTCGGCCGACGCGGTGAGGAAGATCTTGACGTCGGCGTCGGGCAGCACCACGGAGCCGATGTCGCGGCCCTCGACGACGACGCTCCCCTGGCCCGCCGCCAGTTCGCGCTGCATCTGCACCAACCGCGTGCGCACCGCGGGAACGGCCGAGACCGCCGAGACCGCCTTGGTCACCTCGTCGCCGCGGATCTCGACCGAAACATCTTCGCCGGCAAGGTAAGAGCGATCCTCCTCGGGGTCATACCCGACTGCGAGGTCGACGTTCGCCGCGGTTGCCCCGATAGCGTCCACGTCGCCAAGATCGACCCCGGCACGTAGCACCGCGAGCGTCACGATCCGGTACATCGCGCCGGTATCCAGATAGCGTGCGTCCAATGAACGCGCCACACCCCGTGACACCGATGACTTTCCGGTGCCTGCGGGTCCGTCGACCGCGATGACCAGCTAGGAGCTCACAACCCCACCGCCTTGTACAACTCCCCGACCTCCTTGCGGCTCAACACCCGGATGCTGCCGGGCCGTTGGTCGCCCAACGACACTGAGCCGATGTCCGTGCGTACCAACTCCTGCACCGGATATCCGACCGCCGCCAACAGCCGCCGCACGATCCGCTTGCGGCCCTCGTGCAGCGTCACCCGCACCAGCGTCTTGCCGGGCACCTTGTCGACAAGCGCGAAATCGTCGACATGCGCAGGCCCGTCGTCCAGTTCTATCCCGGCGCGCAGCTTGCGGCCCAGCCCCCGCGGCACCGAGCCGTCGACGGTTGCCACGTATGTCTTCGGCACCTCGAACGACGGATGCATCAACCGGTGTGCGAGTTCACCGTCGTTGGTCAACAACATCAGCCCTTCGGTGTCGGCGTCAAGACGCCCTACGTGAAAAAGCTTCTTGTTGCCCCGCACTCGATGCTCGACAAGGTCGCCGATGCACGGCCGCCCGCGGTCGTCGGACATCGTCGAATGCATCCCCCGCGGCTTGTTGATCGCGAGATGCACCAGCGTGTCATCCACCGTGATGCGGGCGCCGTCGACGCGGATCACCGAAACGTCCGGGTCCACCCGGGTGCCCAGCTCGGTGACCACGCGGTCGTCGACCTCGACCCGGCCGTCGAGGATCATCTTCTCGGCGACGCGCCGCGACGCGATTCCGGCCTGCGACAACACCTTCTGCAGACGCACGCCCTCCGAGTCTGCCATGTCACTCCTGGTCCACGTCGAACGACATCGGCGCCTCGGCCGCCCGGGCACCGCTGAGCTTCATGAAACGTGGCTCCTCGCCAAGGGATTCGCTCAGGTCGTCGATGACGTCGACGTCGGGCAACAGCGGCGCGATGTCGGGCAGGTCGGTCAACGACGTCAGGCCCAGCCGTTCCAGGAACAGCTCGGTCGTCGCGAACGTTACCGCGCCGGTGTCGGGATCGGTGCCGGCCTCGGTGATCAGCCCGCGCGCCAGCAGCGTGCGCATCACCGCGTCCACGTTCACGCCGCGCACCGCGCTCACCCGGGCCCGCGTCACGGGCTGCCGGTACGCGACCACCGCCAGCGTCTCCAGCGCCGCGCGGGTCAGCTTCGACCTGGCGCCGTCGAGCAGCAGCCGCTCGACATACGGCGCGAATCGCGCCCGGGTGTACATCCGCCAGCCACCGCCGGCTTCCCGCAGATCGATACCGCTGTCGCGGGCCGTGAGCTCTTCGGCCATCAACTGCAACTTGGCCCCCACCCGGTAGGCCGGCTGCTCGGTAGCGACGGCGAGCTGCTCCACCGTCACCGGCGTGTCCACCACCAACAGCAGCGCCTCGAGGGCCGCACCGAGTTCGGAGTCCTCCAGCTCGGGTGCGGTCGCGACGTCGATGCCCAGGTCCAGGTCGGTGGGAAGATCCGTGTGGATATCCGTGGGGATTTCGTCATTCATGTTGGTCTACTTCCGCCGCGAGGTGGTCATTGGCCGGCCGCTCTCCGGTCCACGAAACCTGGAGCACACCAAGCGGTTCTGATTGATCGAATGCTACCGCCCGCGACCGATACAGCTCGAGCAGCGCCAGGAACCGGCCGACGATCTCGATCGGCGCCCCGCAGTCGGCCACCAGCTCGGAGAACGTCGCCCATTGCCCGATGCCCCGGCTCTCCAGCAGATTCATCAGATTGCTGACCTGCTCGGGCACCGACACGATGACCTGGTGCAGATGGTCGGTGGCCACCGTCGGCACCGGCCGCGGCGTGAACGCGGCCGCCGCGATCTGCGCGAAGCTCTCCGCGTCGACGCCCAGCATCACCTCGGGCAGCAGCTCCTCGTAGCGCTTCTCCAGCGACACCGACCGCGGATAGCTGCGCAGTGCCGCGGCCTCGAGTTCGGCGAACATCTCCGCGACGTGCTTGAACGCCCGGTACTGCAGCAGCCGTGCGAACAGCAGGTCGCGGACCTCCAGCAGCGCGAGGTCGTCCTCGTCGTGCACTTCGCCGGCGGGCAGCAGCCGGGCGGCCTTGAGGTCCAGCAGCGTGGCGGCGACGACGAGGAACGCGGTCGTCTCCTCGAGCTCCATCTGCGGGCCGATCGCCTTGGTGTACGCGATGAAGTCGTCCGTTACCTGATGCAGCGCCACCTCGGTGACGTCGAGGCGGTGCGCGAAGATCAACTGCAGCAGCAGGTCGAACGGCCCCTCGAAATTGCTCAGCCGGACCTGGAAGCCGCTCTGTTGGGTCTGCTCTTCCCGCTCGACTTCCGTGTTCACGCGCCGAACCGGGAGATGACCTCGCGCGCCAACGACCGATATGCTTCGGCCCCAGCAGATTTCGGTGCCCACGTGGTGATCGGTTCGCCTGCGACGCTCGTCTCGGGGAAGCGCACCGTGCGGGTGATGACGGTGTCGAACACCAGATCGCCGAACCTCTCCAGGACCCTGGCCATCACTTCGCGGGAGTTGACGGTGCGGGGATCGTATCGGGTGATCAGGATGCCGCTGATCGACAGCTTCGGGTTCAGCCGATCGTGCACCTTGTCGACGGTGTCCGTCAGCAGCGCGAGGCCGCGCAGCGAGAAGTACTCACACTCGGTCGGGATGATCACGCCATCACTGCACGCCAGCCCGTTCACGGTGAGCAGCCCCAGCGACGGCTGGCAGTCAATCAGCACATAGTCGTAGCGGTCGAGCACCGGATACAACGAGCGGGCCAGTGACTGCTCGCGGCCCACCTCATTCACCAACTGAATCTCGGCGGCGGACAGGTCGATGTTGCTCGGCGCCAGGTCCATGCCCGGAACGCGGGTGTGGATCAGTACGTCGTCGATCGACACCCGGGGCTCGACCAGCAGGTTGTGCACCGTGTGCTCGAGTTCGTAGTGCTGCACCCCGAGCCCCGCTGACAGCGCGCCCTGCGGATCGAGGTCCACCAGCAGCACCCGCCGACCGTACTCGGCCAGGCTGGCGCCCAGGTTGATGGTCGACGTCGTCTTTCCGACGCCGCCCTTCTGGTTGCACATCGCGATGACCTTGGCCGGGCCGTGCACAGTCTTCGGGGTGGGCTCGGGAACGGGCCGGGGCGGGCGGCCGGTCAAGCCGAATTCGGCGGTTGCCCCGTCGTCGGTCATGCCCGACCGTCGCTGGTCAGGCCGACCACACCCATTCCGGACATCCGGGCAAGTTTAACGGGAGGTGACTGCCTGGTCTGGCAGACCCGCGGGCAACGTAGAACCCAATCGATCCGGCCGTCCGCATACGCTGGCGATCATGACCCTGAAGCAGCGGGTGCCGTTTCTGCGCTGGTCGTTCTGGCGGCTGGCGATCGGGGCTCGCAACATCACCAAGACCGGCGAGATCGGCGACGGGCGCGAAGCCGCCGCTGCCGACTACGTCGTCGCCAACGCACGCCGGGGCGACATCGACGACGTGATCGCCAAGGTCGACCAGTTCGCATACGAGAAGTCGTTCTTGATCAACGTCGGCGACGAGAAGGGCGAGCTGCTCGACGCCGCGGTCCGCCGCGCCAACGCGGGCGTGGCGCTGGAACTGGGGACCTACTGCGGCTACGGCTCGCTGCGAATCGCCCGCGCCGCTCATCGGCCAAGGTGTTCTCGGTCGAGCTCTCGGCCGCCAACGCCGAAGTGGCGCGGCGTATTTGGGCGCACGCCGGCGTCGATGACCGGGTCACGTGTGTGGTCGGGTCGATCGGCGACGGCGGCCTGACCCTCGACACGCTGGCCCGCGAACACGGGTTCGGCGCCGGCACGATCGACCTGCTGTTCATCGATCACGACAAGGCCGCCTACCTGGCCGATCTGCAGAGCATTCGCGACCGCGGCTGGCTGCACCGCGGGTCGATCGTGGTTGCCGACAACATCCTGATTCCGGGCTCGCCGAAGTACCGCGGGTTCATGAAGGAGCAGCAGGGCAAGCTGTTCGACACCGTCGAGCACAAGACCCACGGCGAGTATCAGACGCTCGCTCCCGACATCGTGCTGGAGTCGGAGCTTCTAGTTAGCTGACAACTCACTGGCGATCCGCCTCGCCATGCGCTTGGACTGCTTGGCCATGTAACCGATAAGGGACGGCCGGACGTCGTAGCCGATGAACCGCAGCCCTTCCGCAGCGGGCCGCACTCTCCAACTGACGGGCTTACCCTTCGCGTCCAGCACGCCGAGGTGGCCGACCAGCGGTTCCAGACCACGTAAGTAGCCGGTGGCCAGAATGACGGCGTATGCCTCCAGCCGAGATCCGTCCACCAGAACAACCTTGCCGCCGTCAAACGACTCGACGGTCGACACCACCTCGATCGACCCATCCCTGATCGCGTCGATGACATCCATGTCGACCAGCGACGGCACCTGATCGAGACGTTTCACCCGCGAGAACACGCCCTCTTCCGGGATCGGCAATCCGAACTCTCTCAGGTCGCCGAGGTTCTTGCGGCGCGCCGCCCGGCTGATCGCGTCGGCGATACGGACGGGGGCGCGATATAGCGGGAGGGAGACCAGATCGCCCGGCAGGCCACCGGGAAGCGACCGCAGCATGATGTTCGGCGGGGTCCGCACCGCCAGCCAGACCTTGGCCGCGCCGCCCGTGGCGAGGTCGTGGGCGATCTCCATCCCGGACGACCCGCCCCCAACAACCAGCACGTTCTTGCCCTGATACGGACCGGGGTTGCGGTAGTCCGACGAGTGCAGCACTTCGCCCATGAACTCCCCGGGCCATTCGGGAATCCGCGGTGTGTGCTGGTTACCGTTGGCCACCACGACCTGTCGCGCATCGATGTCGCCTGTCGAGGTTTCCAGTCGCCAACGGGTCGCTTGCCGGTCGATGCGGGTGACTTCGGTACCCAGCTGCAGCTCGATCCCGCTTTCACGGGCGTGGCGTTCGAGGTGGGCGACGACGTCGTCGCGGGTCGGAAACATCGGGGTCCCCTTCGGGTACGGCCGGTTCGGCAGGTGCGAGAACGTCCTGCCGGTGTTCAGTTTCAGTCGGTCGTAGCGACCTCGCCACGACGAACCCACGTGGTCGCCCCGTTCGATCAACAGGGGCGACAGCCCGCGGTCACGCAGGCTCAACGCCACCGAGACACCCGCCGGACCTGCTCCTATTACGGCAATGTCCGTCATATCCGGTTCCAACGCGCGATGCCGCGAGAACGTTCACCTCGCCCGGGGATGCGCCCCGGCCCAGACCTCGCGCAGCGCGTGCACGGTAACCATGGTGTAGATCTGCGTGGTCGTCACCGACGCGTGGCCGAGCAACTCCTGTACGACACGGACGTCGGCGCCGCCGTCGAGCAGATGGGTGGCAAACGAGTGGCGCAACACGTGCGGCGACACCGCAGCATTGATGCCTGCGCGTTCGGCAGCGTCCTGCAGCACCTGCCACGCGCTCTGCCGCGACAGACGGCCGCCGCGGGCGTTGAGGAAGATCGCGGGCGTGCCCCGGCCGCGGCGGGCCAGCTCGGGACGACCACGCACCAGGTAAGCCTCTAGCGCGATGACTGCCGGCCTGCCGATCGGCACCAGCCGCTGCTTGCCGCCCTTACCGCGCAGGAGCACCGACCGTGCTTGGGTGTCGATGTCGTCGATGTCCAGCCCGACCCCCTCCGAGATCCGGGCGCCGGTCGAGTACAGCAGCTCCAGCAGTGCGCGGTTACGCAGGGTCAGGGGCCCGTCGGCCTCGGTGTCGCCGCCGGCGCCTTCGAGCAGGGCCAGCACCTCGTCGATGGTCAGGCTCTTGGGCAGCCGACGGCTCGGGGTGGGCGGCTTGACCGCCCGCGCGACGTCCACCTCCGTGAGCCCCTCGGAGGCCGCGAAGCGGTGCAGCCCCCGCACGGCGACCACCGCGCGGGCCGCCGATACCGCCGACAGCGGCGTGGTTTTCGTGTCGGGATCGCCACGGCGCAGCGATACCAGAAACTCGCTGACGTCCGCCTCGGTGACCTTGGCCAGATCGTCGATGCCCCGCTCGGTCAGGTGCTCGGCGTAACGGCGCAGATCGCGGCGATACGAACTCAGGGTGTTGGCCGCGACGCCGCGCTCGATCGTGAGGTGGTCGAGGTAGCCCTGAAGCTGGTCATCCAGGGCGGGCCGGAAGGTGGTCATGTGTCGGCCCGCCTGGCGGCGAAGGCTTTCGACCTGTCGATCCACGGGGCGTCGACAGGTCGAAGTGACGACGGGTCCTCGACGTCGTGGGCGGCCAGAATGCCGGCTACCGCAATGGAATTCACGATCTCGCCGGCCAGCACCATACGCCTGGCCTCGTCGAGGGGAAACCACTTCACCTGAAGATCGGCTTCCTCGTCGTGGGCGTCCGGCCGGCCGACGTCGGTGATCCCGGTAGCGAGGTACACCCGCACGCCTTCGTCGCTGAATCCGGGCGCCGACACCAGGTCGACCAGCACCCGCCACTCGGCGGCCTCGAGCCCGGCCTCTTCCTTGAGTTCGCGAGCGGCCGAGATGTGCGGTGCTTCACCGCCGAGGTCCAGCAGCCCCGCAGGCAGTTCCCACAGCCGACGGCCGACAGGATGACGGTACTGGTAGACCATGACGACGTTGTTGGCCTGGTCCAACGCCAGGACGGCCACCGCGCCGTAATGCTCGATCACTTCGCGGCGCGCGACGTTGCCGTGCGGCATCCGGACCTCGTCGGCGCGCAGCGCGAAAATGTTTCCGATGTAAAGCGTTTCGGATGAGACCGTCCCGAAGTCGTGTTCAGCCACGGGCCGCGGGTTCTTGCAGCAGTTGCGCCACGTTGTCCGCATGCTCGACACCGTTCGACCGCTGCTCTGGAATGTCCATGCCCGGCAATCGTTCTTCGGCCTTGTACTTCAGCGCAGCGCCGATGAACGCGACGAACAGCGGATGCGGCCTGGTGGGCCGGCTCTTGAGTTCCGGGTGCGCCTGGGTGCCGACGACGAACGGATGGACATCGGCGTCGTACTCGACGAATTCCACCAGATGCCTGTCCGGGGAGGTGCCGGAGAACCTCAGCCCGCTTTCGGCGATGCGGTCGCGGTACTCGTTGTTCACCTCGTAACGGTGGCGGTGCCGCTCCGATACTTCGGTGGCCTGATATGCCTGCGCCACAATCGAACCCGCCTCCAGCACGGCGGGATACGCACCGAGTCGCATGGTGCCGCCGAGGTCCGCCTCCCCGGCGACCGCGTCGCGCTGGTCGGCCATCGTGGAGATCACCGGGTCCGGCGTCTTCGGATCGAACTCCGCGGAGTTGGCCTCGGTGAGCCCGACCGAGCGCGCCGCCTCGATGACGATGCACTGCAACCCCAGGCACAGGCCGAGAACCGGCAGGCCCCGCTTGCGGGCGTACGAGATCGCGCCGATCTTGCCCTCGATGCCACGAATGCCGAAACCGCCTGGGATCAGCACACCGTGCACGTCGCTCAGCGCGGCGGCGGCGCCGCTCTCGGTTTCGCAGTCGTCGGAGGCCACCCAGCGCATCTCGACCTTGGCGCGGTGCTTGAACCCACCGGCCCGTAGTGCCTCTGCCACCGACAGATAGGCATCGGAGAGGTCAATGTACTTGCCCACCAAGGCGATCCGCACCGTCTCCTGCGGCTCGTGCACGCGCTGAAGGAGATCGTTCCACTGGGCCCAGTCGACGTCGCGGAACGGCAGATTCAGTCGGCGCACCACGTAGGCATCGAGTTCCTCACGGTGCAACACCTTGGGAATGTCGTAGATCGACGGCGCGTCGGGAGTGGAGATCACGCCGTCGATATCGACGTCGCACATCAGGGCGATCTTGTTCTTCAGCGGTTCGGGCACGTCCCGATCGCAGCGCAGGATGAGTGCGTCGGGGGTGATACCGATGCTGCGCAGCGCCGCCACCGAGTGCTGCGTGGGCTTGGTCTTGAGTTCGCCCGAGGGCGCCATGTAGGGCACCAGCGAGCAGTGCAGGAAGAAGCAGTTCTCCCTGCCGACCTCGTGCCGCACCTGCCGCGCGGCTTCCAGGAAGGGCAGGGACTCGATATCGCCGACGGTGCCGCCGATTTCGGTGATCACCACATCGGGCCGGTGCCCATCCGCGTCGGGTTGGGCCATTTCCAGGATCCGGCTCTTGATCTCGTCGGTGATGTGCGGGATGACCTGCACGGTGTCGCCGAGGTACTCGCCGCGACGCTCCTTGGCGATCACCGACGAATACACCTGTCCCGTCGTGACATTGGCCGAACCGGACAGGTTGCGGTCGAGGAAGCGCTCGTAGTGCCCGACGTCGAGGTCGGTCTCGGCGCCGTCCTCTGTGACGAACACCTCACCGTGCTGGAACGGGTTCATCGTGCCAGGGTCGACGTTGAGGTAAGGGTCGAGTTTCTGCATCGTCACCTGCAGACCCCGCGCCGTCAGCAACTGGCCGAGGCTGGACGCCGTCAGGCCCTTGCCGAGTGAGGAAACCACGCCGCCGGTTACGAAGAGGTGCTTGGTGGCGGATTGCGGGTGCTTGCGTAACGCTGGCAAGAGCAACCTCCGTGACGACGGGCAGGGCTTACTTTTCTAGGCTGAGTCCTAGCTTGGGGCCTGCCGACCCACGGAACCCCACCTTAACACCGACGCCGACATGCCGTCGCTGACACGCCACTGGGTGGGCCCCCGCGTGCCACGGTGGGCCCCGGCGTGCAACGGGACTATTGCGGCAGCGTTACCGATGACGCGCCCTGGCCGACGCCGTACTGACCGGGCCGTCCGCCGTTGATCAGGTCAGTCAGCGCCAGCACCGTGGTGATGCGGCCGGACTCGGCGTCGACGTCGTCGACCGTGCTCACCGCGCTGTTCAGGGCGGCGTCAGACCTGGTCACCGCCACCGCGGCGGTGCCGGATGCGGAGCCGTCACGTCCCGCGACGACGGTGCCCGAACCGTGCGGGGTCAGGCCTGCGGCGAACCGGGCGACGGTCGCACCCTGGTTGCCTGCGTTCTCGCTCAACCCCCCGCCGGTGACGATCAGCGCGGTGTTGGCGGGACCGATCCGCTGGGTGCCGTACGTCACAAAACCGGTGTCGCGTAGCGCCGCGAGCACGGTGTCGCGCTGCGCATCGTCGACCACCTGAACCTTGGGATCCTTGTTGATCAGCAGAGCGATTCCCAACAGGTCGCCCGCCTGCGATCCCTGGTCCACCGACGTGGTGCTCAGCTGCGCCCCGGCCGGCACGATCGGCGAGTTCACCACCGACAGCAACTTCTCCGCAGAGTTGGCGTCCACGAACTCCTGGGTCAACGCGATCGTCCCGGTGACCGCGCCACCGGCCTGCCCCACCATCCGAGTCAGGGCGTCCACGTCGTCGTCATTGGCGTCGGGGGTGCGGAACACCACGACGGACTTGCCCGCCAGCGCCTCGTGCAGGATTCGCGGCGACATCTGTGCATCAAATTCGCCTGCGGCGTTCAGCTTTTCGTTCAGCGCGTTCTTGTCGTCGGTGAGCGTGTTGATCTGATTCTGCAGTTGGTGCTTGTCGTCGCGCAGACCGGACAGCACCGTGTTCGACAGCAGGCCCGAACCTAGCGCTACCCCGATGGCCAGCGCGAGGAACACTGCCGCGAGCGAAATCGCGTGTGTGCGTAGGGAAATCATGAGGGCTCCCTAGGTGACCCAGCCCTGAACCCAGAGCGAGAACCGATTCCAGTAGTCGGCGATCCAGTCGAGCACCGCGACGTCGGCGCGTGACACCCACAAGGCGGCGATCACCGCGATCAGCATCGCCAGCACCAGCAGTGCGATGGCGCCGCCCGACACCCTGCTGCGGTACAGGGTGGCAACGGCTTTGGCGTCAACCAGCTTCTCGCCGACCTTGAGCCGGGTCAGGAACGTCGACGGGTTGGTGCGCTGCCGTGACCGGTCGAAGAACTCCTCGATGCTCGCGGTGTGGCCGGCGGTGACGATCAGCGATGCGCCATGGTGATCGCACAGCAGAAGCGCCAGGTCGGCGGCGGAGCCTGCGGCGGGAAACGTCATCGCCCCCACACCCAGATCCTGGATGCGCTCGAGACCGGCGGCATGGCCGTCGGCGTCTGCAGGCAGCACCACCTGGGCGCCGCATCGCAGCGTCTCGCCGCTGATCTTGTCGGGGTCGCCGACGATGAGCTGCGGCCGATAACCGGCCTTGCGCAGGACGTCGGCGCCGCTGCCGACGCCGACCAGGACCGGCTGGTACTCCTTGATGAACGGCTTGAGCGCCTTCAGGTCGGTGGCGGCGCTGAGCTCCTCGGCGACGACCACCACGTGCCTGCGGCTGATGTCGACGTCGATGTCGGGGATGCCGATGCCGTCGATCAGCAGCGGGCTCTCACTGCGGATGAACTCGATCGTGTTGCCGGCGAACGCCTCGAGGTGAGCCACCAAGCCGCTCTTCGCCTCGTGCATCAGTTCGTGGATCTCGTGGTCGGTGCGCTCGGTGCCGAGGATCAGCCTGCGGTCTCCGGAGTACACCCCACCTTCGTGGAGTCGCACGCGTGCGCCGTCCTTGACCTTCTTGAAGACCTCGGGCCCAGTCTCGTCGATCAGGATGACGCCGTTGGTCACGAGCACCTCCGGTCCGAGGTTGGGGTAGCGACCGGAGATGGACGGCGACGCGTTGACGACCGCGGCGACGTTTGCCTCGACGAGCGCGTCGGCGGTGATCCGGTCAAGGTCCAGAGCGTCGATGACGACGATGTCACCCGGGGTGACTCGCCTCAGTAGCCGATCGATGTCGCGATCAACCCGGGCGGTACCGGTGATGCCCGGCCGTGAGCTGGCAGAACGGGATAGCAGCGCTGACATCTTCATGGGGCCGATTCTGTCGAGGAACGGCAGCTAGAAGGTGGAGGCGCGCCGTAACACCAGCCTCAGAAGTACCTTTTGCCACATTTGCAACACGAGGCTTCGCCCCTGGTACGCCTCGAACAGTTCGATGAGGTTGCCGGCGGAAGTCGACGCCGGTCGACACGGCGCTTAGTCCGCGCGGTCGCTCTGCGCTGCGTCCAGAAGCTCACGGGCGTGCGCACGTCCGCTGTCCGACTCTCCCAACCCGGCCAGCATCCGCGCCAGTTCGGCGACGCGGTCGTCATCGTCGAGGCGGCGCACCCCGCTGGACTTGTTTCGTCCGCCGCTGTCGACCACGAGGTGGACGTCGGCGTAGGCGGCGACCTGTGGCAGGTGCGTGACGACGATAACCTGGTGCGTCCGTGCCAACCGGGCCAGCCGCCGCCCGATCTGCACAGCGGCACGACCACCCACGCCGGCGTCGACCTCGTCGAAGACCATCGTGGTGCCCTCCGCCGAGGCCGCCAGCACCACTTCGAGCGCCAACATGACGCGAGACAGCTCGCCGCCCGACGCGCTCTTGCTCAGTGGCAACACGTCAATGCCACCGTGTGCGGCGAAGCCGAACTCGACGGCGTCGACACCGGCGTGCCCGGCGTGGACCGTCGCACCCGACGGCAGGGTCAGCGGTGCGGAGTCGTCCGCGCGCGCCGGGATGCTGGCGACGGAGGCGGTGAATTCCGCGTCGGCCATGGCCAGGCCCGCCAGCTCGGCCGTCACAGCCTTTGCGAGACCCTTGGCGGCCTTCGTCCGCGCCCTGGTGAGTTCGGTTGCGGCGCTGACGACCTTGGCCTCGAGCTCCTCGACGCGGTGCTCGAGTTCGGCGAGCGCCTCCTCGGAGACGTCGAGCTGCGCCAGACGCTCACGCGACTCGTGCGCCCACTGCAGCACACCGTCGATGTCGGCGGCGTACTTGCGGGTCAGCGTGCGCAGCTCGCCCTGCCGGGCCAGCTTGGTCTCTAAAGTGCTTGCATCGCTAGGCAATTCGGCCAAATAATCGCTGAGTTCGGTAGAGACGTCGGTGATGACGGCCAACGCACCGGCGAGCTGCTCGGCCAGCGTCCGCAACGCCGAGTCGTCCGTCGCATCCAACGCCGACTTCGCGTGCCCGACACCGTTGGCGGCCGACGCATCCGGCGACACATCGTCATCAAGGCCGGATAGGGTCGCCCGTGCCGCTTGCGCGGCCTCGCGCAGCGCGTCGAGTTCGGACAGCCGGCGGATGTCGCCGACAAGCGCGTCATCCTCGCCGGGTTCCGGTGCTAGGGTGTCGATTTCGTTGAGCCCGAACTTCAGCCTGTCGGCTTCCTGCGCCAGCTCGCGTGCCCGCTGCGTGCGGTCGG
>Ga0157379_10002541_pt1 | contig 15305 bp, 10 predicted proteins | sample S25metaG_FD_121802 | JGI IMG/M metagenome (GOLD analysis project Ga0157379, IMG submission 121802) | Switchgrass rhizosphere microbial communities from Kellogg Biological Station, Michigan, USA - S2-5 metaG | ecosystem: Host-associated > Plants > Roots > Rhizosphere > Soil | place: USA... | reverse complement strand
GTAGACGGAAGGGTTCGTGCCGGTCGTGAGTGCGAGCGCCGTCGTGCTCGTCGCGCCGACGACCGAGAAAGTGAAGTTCTGATTGGCCGGACCGCCCACGCCATTGGTTGCCGCAAAGGTAATCGGATAGGTGCCGCCCGTCCCCGTTGCCGGCGTTCCGGCCAACGTGCCCGTGCCGTTGCCGTTGTCGGTAAAAGTCACATTGCTCGGCAGTGCCACACCGCCGCGCGTGATCGACGGCTTCGGGAACCCCGTCGTCGTGACACTGAACGTCCCTGCCGCCCCGATCGCAAAGCTGGTCGCGTTCGCGCTCGTGATCGACGGGGCTTCATTCACCGTCAGCGTGAAGTTCTGCGTCGGTGAAGAGCCGCTGATGTTGTTCGCCGTGAACGTAATGGCGTAGGTACCACCGGTGCCCGCGACCGGTGTTCCGCTCAGCGTGCCGGTGCCGTTGCCATTGTCGGTGAATGCGAGATTGCCCGGCAGCGCCACGCCGCCGCGCGTGATCGACGGAGCCGGCGTTCCGGTCGTCGTCACCGTGAAGCTTCCGAGCGTGCCGACCGTAAACGTGGTCGCGTTCGCGCTCGTGATCGTCGGCAGCGAACCGGTGGAGAACGTGAACGGGTAATCGGCCGCCGGGTGCAAGTTCGGGCTGGCCGTTGCCGTCACATGCTGCGCGACTACCGTGCCGGTGCAAGTCACGTTGACCGGCAGATTGGTATTCGGCGTCAAAGTGAACGTGCTGGCATCGGCCGGCAGCGCCGGGCTTACGGTATATGCGATCGGCGTACCGCTCGGACATTGCAGCGTGAAAGCCGTCGCCGTCGCGTGCACGGATTCGGTGAAGTCGATCTTGATATTCGACGTCGCCGGCACACCGCCCGCACCGTTCGCCGGCACCGTATCCAGCACCTTCGGCCGCACATCCAGTTGGTACGAGCGACCGCCGGTGCAGCCATTCTGGTCTCTGGCCGTGATCGTCAGGTGGAACTGGCCATCCTGCGTCGGCGTACCCGACAGCACACCGGTCGAGGGATTGATGCTCAGGCCCAGGCCGGATGGCAAACCGCTCGTGATCTGAAATCCGTACGGCGTCGCGCTGCTGCCGCTTGCCGTGAAGGTCGCGCTGTACGGAATCTGTTGCGCGCCACTGGGCAATGGACCGACCGGAAAAACCGAGATCGTCGGACACGGTCCAGCTGCAAATGCCTGACCAGCGACCAGCCCCAGCGCTACCAACCCACGACGCAAGTATCGAAGCACGGCTCTTCCCCTTGTTCAGTCGACTTCGAATGCCTGCAAGCGAACCGGAGTCGTGTTGTTCAACACCAGGCGCGCCCCGTCAAAATCCACTTTGTAGTCCGTCGTCGACGGCCCGACGCCGTTGACTTCACGTAGATACGCCCGGAATTGCGCGCTCGCTGCGATCACGGGCGCACCCGGCGGCGTGAATCCGGTATCGCCGATCGCGTACCACGTCGTGTTCGAGGCAACGCCGATCAGCAAATCGCGGCCTTGGCTGCCGCCGCCGATGAATCCCGTGCAGTCGGTGCCGGAAAACAGCTGCACTTCCACCGTCGCGTTGATGCTGCCGTCCGTGCTCGTCGTGGTCGGCACGCGCACACTGATCCCGTAGTTGACCAGGCTGACCGATGTTGCCGACACGAAATTCACGCACTGCGCGATGCCCGATGCGGCGTCCCCCACCGGCTGGGTCGTGTTGATATCCACCTGCGCGGAACCCGAACTCGAGCTGCTGGTGTAGTCGATCGCCGAAAGCCAGGTCGGAGCAGCACCGGCACCGCTCGGATCCGGCGCTGTGGACAGAAATTGCGTCCAGGGGGCCAACCCCGCATCGAAATTCTGGTTCGGCGCTACGTTCTGTGCATGGCTACTCACAGCGGCGCTCAGCAGCAACCCCGAAATCACAAGCCACGACACGCGATGCTGGTGCATCTTCTCTCCCCCGAGAATCGCGACGCACCGTTTGGCGCATGCGTAGCGAATGGAAATGTTCGGTTCGACCCTTGCCCGTCGTTGTACTCTAGTTCGGCCGAACAGATTTGTCACTCGGGATTTTGTAAACGACTACACCCGACTCGACACCTGAATACATTGACAGGTGACTACGAAATCCACAGCTGGTAAGGGTTGCGCGATCTGTCTCCAAGAAAAGAGCGCACCTTTTCAGCCCGAAACCGAGCACGCAAAAAAAAAGCGGACCGAAGTCCGCTTTTTTTCCTGAATGAACGGAAGCCTCAGGCCGCCTCACCCTCGTTCACGGCTTTCATCGACAGGCGGATGCGGCCCTGCTTGTCGACTTCAAGCACCTTGACCTTGACGATGTCGCCTTCCTTGAGCTTGTCGGAAACCTTCTCGACGCGCTCGTTGGAAATCTGCGAGACGTGCACGAGACCATCTTTGCCCGGCAGAATCGTGACGAACGCACCGAAGTCCATGAGCTTGGCGACCTTGCCTTCATAGATGCGGCCCGGCTCGACATCGGAAACGATCTGCTCGATGCGCGCCTTTGCCGCTTCGGCAGCTTCGCGGTTGACCGAGGCGATGACGATGGTGCCGTCGTCGCTGATGTCGATGGTCGCGCCGGTTTCCTCGGTGATCGCGCGGATCGTCGTGCCGCCCTTGCCGATGACTTCGCGGATCTTGTCCGGATGGATCTTCATCGTCATCAGGCGCGGGGCAAACTCGCTCATCTCGGCGCGCGCCGTGGTGATGACCTTGTTCATTTCACCGAGGATGTGCAGGCGGCCCTGCTTGGCCTGGGCCAGCGCCACCTTCATGATCTCTTCGGTGATGCCGTCGATCTTGATGTCCATCTGCAGCGCGCTGATGCCGTCGGCGGAGCCGGCGACCTTGAAATCCATGTCGCCCAGATGATCTTCGTCGCCGAGGATGTCGGACAGCACCACGAACTTGTCGGCTTCCTTGACCAAACCCATCGCGATGCCGGCCACCGGCGACTTCAACGGTACGCCGGCATCCATCATTGCGAGTGAGGAACCGCACACCGAGGCCATCGACGAGGAGCCGTTCGATTCGGTGATCTCGGAGACGACGCGAACCACGTACGGGAACGATTCCATCGACGGCTTCACCGCCTGCACGCCACGCTTCGCGAGGCGGCCGTGACCGATCTCGCGGCGCTTCGGCGCGCCGAAGCGGCCGGCTTCGCCGACCGAGAACGGCGGGAAGTTGTAATGGAACAGGAACGGATCCTTCGACTCGCCTTCCGGCGCGTCGATGATCTGCGCATCGCGCGCGGTGCCGAGTGTGACCACGACCAACGCCTGCGTCTCACCACGCGTGAACAGCGCCGAGCCGTGGGTGCGCGGGAGCACACCGACGCGCACGGTGATCGGGCGGATATCGTCGAGCTTGCGGCCATCAATGCGCACTTTCGTATCGAGCACGCTGTCGCGCAGCGTGCGGTATTCGATTTCGCCGAGGACGGCGCCAATGTCGGCATCGCTCCAGCCGGCGGTTTCGGCCTGCGCGGCAATCGCCATCTTCGCGTCAGTCTTGGCCGCGGCGAGCGCGTCGCGGCGCTCGAGTTTGTCGCGGATCTGGAACGCCTTCGCGGCGCGGTCGCCCAACGCTGCGTTCAGCGCGGAGAACAACGCTTCGTTGCGCGCGGGCGCTTCCCACTTGAAGGTTTTGCGTCCGGCTTCGGCGACGAACTCGTTGATCGCCGTAATCGCTTTCTGCATCTCGCGATGACCGAACGTCACGGCGCCGAGCATCACGTCTTCCGACAACAGTTTGGCTTCCGACTCGACCATCAGCACGGCGTTCGCGGTACCGGCGACGACGAGATCCAGATCCGAAGTCTGCAGTTCGGTCGCGGTCGGGTTGAGCAGGTACTGGCCGTTCGCGTAACCGACGCGTGCGGCGGCGATCGGACCCTTGAACGGAATGCCCGCAAGCATCAGTGCGGCGGAGGCGCCGAGCATCGCCGGAACGTCGCCGTCCACTTCGGGGTTGAGCGAAACGACCTGCGCGATGATCTGCACTTCATTCTTGAACTCTTCCGGAAACAGCGGACGCACCGGTCGGTCGATCAGGCGGCTCGTGAGCGTTTCCTTTTCGGTCGGGCGGCCTTCGCGCTTGAAGAAGCCGCCGGGAATGCGGCCGGCCGAATAGAACTTCTCGACATAGTCGACGGTGAGCGGGAAGAAATCCTGGCCTTCCTTCGCCTTCGTCGCGGCGACCGCGGTGACGAGGACGACGGTGCCTTCCACCGACACCATGACTGCGCCGGATGCCTGGCGCGCGATTTCGCCCGTCTCGAGCGTGACCTGATATTTGCCGTACTGGAATGACTTGCTGACTTTCGCCACGGGGTGGCTCCTGGTTATTGCGGCGGGCACCCTTGCGCCGGCCGCTGGTGAAAAATGCGGCCAGACGCGGCCGCCTGGAATTCGTGAGCGATGCTCAGCGGCGGATGCCGAGGCGTTCGATCAGTGTTTTGTAACGATCGGCGTCCGTGGTCTTGAGATAGTTCAGGAGACGGCGGCGCTGATTGACCATCTTGAGCAGGCCACGACGCGAGTGGTGGTCCTTCTCATGGCTGGCGAAATGCTGCGACAGATGCTCGATGCGCGCGGACAGCAGCGCAACCTGCACCTCCGGCGAGCCGGTGTCGTTGGCGGCGCGGCGGTAATCCGCGATGACCTTGCTGGTTTGTTCGACTGAAAGAGACATGGTGTTTACCTCGATGTTGCGTACAGCGCGGTTCGGCCTGTCCAAGCACAATCCGCGTTAGGGACCCTGAATCAGGGGCTGGTGAAAAAGCCGCTTATTATAACCTTTTTCGAGCCGCGAGGGTGGATCGGCTCAAACGGCGGCGTTGAATCCGCGACGTACACGCACTTCGCCGCACGCGTCGATTTCCACCAGGGCGACCAAGCGTCCATCCGAATCCAAAGCCCGACACAACGACTGGTCGAGCAGCGCCATTTGCGTCAGCCGTTTGCCCTGTTTCAATAGCACGGCCTGCTCGGTGGATACCGTGAGCGCAGGCATCCCAGCCAGGCCGGTTTCCAGCGGCAACAGCAGGCGGTCCAACGCACCGAGTCCGCCTTCGGCCTTGATCCGCTCCAGATTTTCCAACGTGTGCATCTGCGGTGACGTGAACGGCTCGACCCAGACCCGCCGTAAAGCCGTCAGATGCGCACCGCAACCCAGGCGTTCACCGAGATCGCGCGCGAGGCTGCGCACGTAGGTGCCGGAGCCGCACTCGACGTGGAGATGCAACGTGTCGCGATCGCGACCCATCAAATCAAGTCGAGCGACTTCCACTTCGCGCGACGGCACCTGCACGTCTTCGCCGCGTCGCGCGCGCTTGTACAGCGCCACGCCGCCCTGCTTGATCGCCGAATAGACCGGCGGCGTTTGTACGATGCGGCCGCGCAAAGCGGCGAGCGCGGCGTCGATGTCCGCGTCGCTAAGCGTCGGCACGGCGCGCGTCGACAGTGTCTCGCCTTCCGCATCGTCCGTCGTCGTCGTGACACCGAGCCGGCATTGCGCCGCGTATGCCTTGCGAGACCCGAGCAGATAACCCGCGATCTTGGTCGCTTCGCCGAAGCAGATCGGCAGCAGGCCGGTCGCGAGCGGATCAAGACTGCCGGTGTGTCCGGCTTTCTTCGCTTCGAACAGATGCCGCACTTTCTGCAAAGCCTGGTTCGAACTCAAGCCTTGCGGCTTGTCGAGCAGCAGGATGCCGTCGACGTCGCGATAGACGCGCTTCACTTGTCGCCGCGCAGCAATGCCTCAATGCGCTCACCGCGGTCCACCGAATCGTCGTACTTGAAGCGCAGCTCCGGCACACGGCGCACACGCATCATCTTCGACAATTCCATACGGAATTCCTTCGCCAGCTCATTGAGCGCGGTGACGGCTTCCTTGGATTTTTCCGGCAGCAATGCGGTAACCCACACGGTTGCGACGTCGAAGTCTTTCGTGACTTCGACGTCGGAAACGCTGACCGACGGCAACGCATTCTCGCGCACCGCGTCGTGCACCAGCGTGCCGACCAGGCGGCGCAGCTCGGCGGAGATGCGATCGGAGCGGGTGAAAGAACGTGACGGCATGATTTACAGCGTGCGCTGCACCTCGATGCGTTCGTAGCATTCGATCTGGTCGCCCGGCTTGACGTCGTTGTACTGCTTGACGCCGATGCCGCACTCCGTGCCGTTGCGCACTTCGTCGACGTTCTCCTTGAAACGGCGCAGCGATTCGAGCTCGCCCTGGAAGATCACGGTGTTGTCGCGCAATACGCGGATCGGCTTGTGGCGCTTGACCACACCTTCGATAACCATGCATCCGGCGATCGCGCCGAACTTCGACGAGCGGAACACGTCCCGTACTTGCGCGGTACCGATGATTTCCTCGCGGATTTCCATGCCGAGCAAACCGGTCGCAACTTGCTTCACCTGATCGATCACGTCGTAAATGATCGAGAAGTAGCGCAAATCCAGGCCGTTGGTTTCGATGATCCTGCGCGCCGAAGCGTCGGCACGCACATTGAAGCCGATGATGACGGCCTTGGATGCCGCGGCCAGCGTCGCGTCGGATTCCGTGATGCCGCCGACACCCGAAGCGATCACATTGATCTTGATGCGCTCGTTGCCGATCTGCGTCAACGCATCGCGCAGCGCCTCGGCCGAACCCTGCACGTCGGCCTTGACCACGATGTTGAGCGTCTGCTGGCCTTCGCCCTGGCCCATCTGCGCCATGACTTCTTCCATGCGATTGCCGGCCTGCTTGAGCAGGCGCGCATCGCGGCGCTTATGTTGGCGTTCGCTCGCCACATCCTTGGCCAGGCGCTCGTCCTGCACGACGATGAAGTCGTCGCCGGCATCCGGCACACCGGAAAGCCCGAGCAATTGCACCGGAATCGACGGGCCGGCCACCTCGACTTGCTGCCCCGCTTCATTGAACAGCGCACGCACGCGGCCATATTCGACGCCGCAAACGATGAAGTCGCCTTTCCTGAGCGTGCCTTGCTGCACGAGCACCGTGGCGACCGGGCCACGGCCCTTGTCCAGGCTCGACTCGACCACGACACCCGTGGCCAAGCCATCCTTGACTGCAGTCAACTCCATGACTTCGGCCTGCAGCAGGATCGAATCGAGCAGATTGTCGACGCCGTCGCCGGTCTTCGCCGACACCGGTACGATCTGCACATCGCCGCCCCATTCTTCAGGTACGACTTCGTGCTGCACGAGTCCCTGCTTGACCTGGTCGGGATTCGCCTCGGGCTTGTCCATCTTGTTCATCGCCACGATCAGCGGCACCTTCGCCGCGCGTGCGTGATTGATCGCCTCGATCGTCTGCGGCATCACGCCGTCATCCGCGGCGACGACCAGCACGACGATGTCGGTCAGCTTCGCGCCGCGCGCGCGCATCGCACTGAACGCGGCGTGGCCCGGGGTGTCGAGGAAGCTGATCACGCCCTTGTCGGTCTTCACGTGGTACGCGCCGATGTGCTGCGTGATGCCGCCGGCCTCGCCCGCCGCGACTTTCGTGCGGCGGATGTAGTCGAGCAGCGAAGTCTTGCCGTGATCGACGTGGCCCATGATCGTGACCACCGGCGGACGCGGCTCCCGGTTGCCTTGCACTTCGACCTTGGCCAGAGTGGTTTCAGCGTTCACTTCTTCCGCCTTTACCGCTTTGTGGCCGAGTTCCTCGATCACAAGCACGGCAGTATCGTGATCGATGACCTGGTTGATCGTCGCCATCACGCCCATCTTGAACAGCGTCTTGACGACGTCGGCGCCCTTGACGGCCATCTTCTGCGCGAGGTCCGACACCATGATCGTGTCGCCGACGGGCACGTCGCGCACCATCGGCGCAACCGGCTTGGAGAACGCGTGCGAACCGGATGCGGCACGCGCGGGCTCGATCTGTTTGCGCGGCTTTTTCTTGACCGCGCCGCGGCGCGCGTGGCCGGCATCTGACAGATGCAGCTCGGCGCCGAAATACGGCACAGCGCCTTCCACGTCCTCGCCGGCGACCGGCATGCGATGCGAGCCATGCTTGGCCTTGGCATGACGATGCGGTGCCTCGTCCTTTTCGCCTTGCCGCGCCGGACGCGCCTCGTGTGCCTTGCGCGGCGCGACTGGCGCGCGTTCTTCCTTCGCCGCGGGTTTGTCCGCACGCGCGGGTTCGGCAGCAGGCTTGGCTTCGGCTTCAGCGCGCTTGCGCGCCTCTTCCTCGGCGGCGCGACGCGCTTCTTCGGCAGCGCGCAGCTTGGATTCTTCGTCGTGGCGACGCTTGTCTTGTGCTGAGAGCGCAGCTTGCTCGGCCGCGTTCTTGAGCTGCGATTCCTGCAGCTTCTTCAGCGCATCTTCGCGCTCGGCGTCGACTTCCTGGACTTCGTTGATCGTGCTGCGCTTGACGTAAGTGCGTTTCTGGCGCACCTCGACATTGACGGTCTTGCCGCGCGCGGCGCCCTGGTTGACGGTCAGTTCGCTGACGGTCTTGCGCTTGAGCGTGATCTGGCGCGGCGATGAGTCTTCCTCGACGGCCTTGTCGCGCTTACCGTGCGTGCGGCGCAGGAAGCCGAGCAGCTTGACCTTCTCCGTGCTCGACACGACCTGGTCGGGATTGGAAAATTTCATGCCTGCCTCGGCGAGCTGGACAATAAGTTTGTCCACACCCATGCCGAGCACACCGGCCAATTGTTTGATGGTTACGTCCGACATCCGTCGCTTCTCCTGACGCGATACGCGGGGTACCGCGCATCGCTTGCTTCTCTTAGGTGTTCATACGCACACCGAAATGTTCTCGAAAACCGCTGCTCTTACGCCGCGTCTGCATGCGCGCGCGCAGCCATGATCAATCCCGCCGCGCGCTTCTCGTCCATGCCGTCGAGCGCGAATTCCATCAGCTCGTCGGTGGCAAGATCCGCGAGGTTCTCGCGCGTGATCACGCCGTGCTGCGCGAGTTCGAAAGCCGTCGTTTCATCCATACCCGCGACTTCGAGCAAATCCTCGGCCGGCTTGTTGTCTTCAATGTCTTCCTCGACCGCAAGCGCTTCGGTGAGCAACGCGTCGCGCGCACGCGCGCGCAGCTCCTCGACGATGTTCTCGTCGAAGCCTTCGATCGCGAGCAACTCGCCGGTCGGCACGTAGGCGATTTCCTCGACCGTGGTGAAGCCTTCCTGCACGAGAATGCCGGCGATTTCCGCGTCGACTTCGAGCTTTTCCTGGAACAGCAGGCGCGCGGCCTCCTGTTCGGCCTCGGATTTCTGCGCGACCTGATCCTGCGTCATTACATTGAGCTGCCAGCCCGACAGCTTGCTGGCCAGGCGCACGTTCTGGCCGCCGCGGCCGATCGCCTGCGACAACTTGTCCTCGGCGACAGCGATATCCATCGAATGCTTGTCTTCGTCGACGATGATCGACTGCACTTCGGCCGGCGCCATCGCGTTGATCACGAACTGCGCCGCATTGTCGTTCCACAGCACGATGTCGATGCGCTCGCCGTTGAGCTCGTTCGACACTGCCTGCACGCGTGAACCGCGCATGCCGATGCAGGCACCGATCGGATCGGTGCGATGGTCGTGCGCGAGCACGGCGATCTTGGCGCGGTCGCCCGGATCGCGCGCGGCGCCCTTGATCTCGACGAGGCCCTGGCCGACTTCCGGCACTTCGAGCTTGAACAATTCGATCATGAATTCCGGTGCGGTGCGCGAGACGAACAGCTGCGGGCCGCGCGGCTCCGGCCGCACTTCGTACAGATAACCGCGGATGCGGTCGCCGGCGCGCACCGCTTCGCGCGGAATCGCCTTGTCGCGCGGTATATAGGCTTCGGCGTTGCCGCCCAGGTCCAGATACACGCTGCCGCGCTCGACGCGCTTGACCACGCCGGTGAGCAATTCGCCGACGCGATCTTTGTACGCTTCGACCACCTGCGCGCGCTCGGCTTCGCGCACGCGCTGTACGATCACCTGCTTGGCCGCTTGCGCGGCGATGCGCCCGAATTCGGGATTCTCGATCGGTTCCTCGATGAATTCGCCGATCTGGATGTCCGGATTGGTTTCCGTTGCATCCATCATCCGGATCTGCCGGTCCGGCGATTCCATGACGACGTCATCGGCCACGACTTCCCAGCGGCGGAACGTCTCGTAGTCGCCGCTGTGCGTATCGATGCTGACCCGCGCCGCGACGTCCTCGTTTGGGTAGCGCTTCTTCGCCGCGGAAGCGAGCGCCGCTTCCATCGCTTCGAAGATCACGGCTTTGTCGACGCCTTTTTCATTGGCGACGGCATCCACAACCAGCAATAATTCTTTGCTCATCGTTGCACTCTCACTTCACATTCTTTGGTTTCTTGCTCTTGCCCGGCTTGCCTGCCGGCGCGCCGAAATCCGGCACCAGCTTGGCCTTGTGTATGTTCTCGTGCGCGATGCGCACTTGTTCTCCATCCTGATCCAGCACGATCGTCGAGCCTTCCACTGCGCGGATCGGCCCCTGGAAACGACGCCGCCCGTCGATCGGCAGGTTCACTTCCAGCTTCGCGCTTTGACCGACGAAACGCGCAAATTGTTCGGCGGTGAACAGCGGCCGGTCCAGACCCGGCGACGACACTTCCAGCGTGTAGCGCCCTTGCACCGGATCGTGCACGTCGAGCGTTGCCGACACCTGACGACTGACCGCTTCGCAATCATCAACCGTCACGGCACGATCCGGCGCGTCGATGTAAACGCGCACGAGCGAGTTGCCCTGCGACGGGCTGTACTCGACGCCGAGGCATTCGAGCCCCATGTCCGCCACGATGGGTGTCAGCAGCTCTGTAAGTTCCGCACTTCGCATGATTGCAGACGCCAAAAACGCAAAATGGGCCCAAGGCCCATTCCATAGTCCGCCGTTGTCTCGCATCCAAACATCGGCAACGCGCTCAATCCTTGAGCTAATAAAAAGGCCTCGCGAAGAGGCCCCTGAACGCACGTATTGTACTCGACCTAGCGCGGCGCAGCAAGGGATGTCTATGCCTTGTCGGCTATCCGCCGCGCAGCTTTGCTTCGATCCGGCCCTGGCACAAGTCCAGGATGGCCAGGCTGCCTTCGCGCTCGTCGAATCTGTTCATCGGCACGACGCGGGCTTCGGAGAAGCCGGGCCGGCCCTGCAATTCCTGTGCGCGATCGGTCAGCACGATATCGCAGCCTGTTGCGTGCAATTCGTCTGGAATCGGCTGCGTCAGTTCTTCGACCTGATCGAGGTAGTACTGATTCCATTCGCGAAAATACATGTTCCAGCCGGCAACGCTCCGGGTCGGCGGCGTGTCGAAATTTTCGCTGTAGAAATGTACCTCGGGGATGCTGCGCATCGCACGCACCAGCGCCTGCATCTGGATCTCGCGCGGCGCGCTCTGGGTCGAGCGCCAGCCCGCGACCGCGTGGTCTGCGGCGATCACAGCGAGCACCGCCGTGGCAAGTGCAACCCAGGCTTTCCGGCTCGCCAATGCGACGATGACGGCGCGAGCACCCGCGGCCACCAGCACGGCCAGGGCCGGCAGTGCCGGATCCAGATACCATTTGAGTTTGGAAGCCGAGCACTGGATCAGAGCAACTATCACAACCGCCCACAACGCAGTCAGCCTCAGGCCCCGATCGCGCGCATCCGTCCCTGAGCGGAACGCAGCGAACAGGCCAAGCGCCATCAAGAGCAGACCGAAGTAGCCAAAACCTTCTATCAATGCCTTGACGTAGTACCCGGCGCCGGGAACATGCGCGGGCTCGAGCCCACGGGCTGTGCGCACGACGATGTCCCGGTACACCTGCGGCAGAAACTCCGGCGTGCGTAACGCGTTGTCCACCAGCCAGGGCAGGTAAAGCGAAATGCCGCTGAACAGCAATAACGTCGGCACGCGCAGGGTGCTCCAAACCGTGCGGGAAGCGAATCGCTCGGAGACGTGCGTATCTTGCTGAGCGCGGCCCGCGTACCATGCGTCGCTGGCGGTCGCGAGAAAAATACAGGCGGGACCGAACAGCCCCTTGCACAACGCGCTCAGAGCGGTGGCGGCGCACGCCGCGAATAGCCATGCCCGCGAATCCACGTCGCGATAGCGCTGATAGGACGCAAGCGCGATCATCAGCAGCAGGCAACTCAGCGGGTCGGCAACTCCCTGGCGCGGGCCATGCCAGTCAATCCACACGGGGCAGGTCGCAAAAACGATGGCCGCAAAAAATCCGTACCATGGCCCGAGCATCCAGGTCGCGCATACGAATAGCAGACCGGCCGCAAGCACGCCCGCCAATGCGCTCGGAACACGATCGGCAAACTCGTTTTCGCCGAAGATCAAGAACGAGGCTGCAACGGGCCACACCACCAGGGGTGGCTTCCACGCGTAAGGCGCATGCTGATAGACCGGCGGATACCACTGCCCCTGCGCAACAGCATGATGTGCCGGTACCGCGTAGATCGCCTCGTCGCTAAACAGGCTCGACTCGCCCAAACGGCTGAAATTGAGCGCGCCACTCAGAGCTATCACCAGCAGAAATAGTCCGATGCCGATCGCGGATCGGTACGCTCGCCTCATATGCACTTGTCCCCATTGCGCGTCGAACTCGCGCTCCTCAATAAACACAATTCATTGCGCTCTAAGGCGTCGCAGAGCCCGCAGATTTCACAATTGCAATGTCGTTCGCCAGAACGGCCATACGTTCGGCATTCACAACCTGATGTCTCTGCCGGCACTTTCAATGCGCTGTCCATGTGCGTACACCGAGTGGCCGCCTGGCCGTGCAAAACCAATCAGCGTCAGATTCGTCTCCTGCGCCAATGCAATTCCCAGCGCAGTCGGCGCCGAGATCGCCGCGAGGATGCCGATTCCCACCGTCGCCGCTTTCATGATCATTTCGTAACTGGCTCGGCTCGTGACAAGCAGAAATCCGGCACGTACATCGAAGTTCGCCTGCAACATCGCGCCGACGAGTTTGTCGAGCGCGTTGTGCCGGCCCACGTCCTCGCGCACGAGCACGATTTCGCCATTCGGCAGCGCCCATGCCGCCGCGTGAGTCGCGCCCGTGGCGATATTGATGGTCTGCCGTCCTTGCAGATCGGACAGTGCTCGATGCAGGGCCTGCGTATCGATCGGCGCCGGTTCCGCTACGGCTGGCGGATGCCGAACCGCCGCATCGAGCGTCTGCGCTCCGCACAAGCCGCATCCCGTGCGACCGGTCAACTCGCGCACGCGATCTTCGAGCTTGCCGGCACGTGCCGCCGGAATGGCGATATGCAGCTCGATGCCAGCAAGTGCCTGGACAACTTCCACCTTTGCGCATTCTTCTGCCTTCGCGATGATCGCCTCGGTCAGCGAAAACCCCAGCGCGAAGTCCTGCAGATCCGCTGGCGTGGCCATCATGACGGCATGCGGGCGATCGTTGTAAATGAAGGCGACCGGGATTTCCTCGGCAACGGCGTCGGCGACGCGCACAACCGTGCCGCCGCGACGGCGCTCGACTTCGCGCATTACCGCGCCAATCGGCGTCGAGTTCATCTTGCCGGATCGCATGCCCGAGCAATTCCGGTTGTCAGCCCCCGCGGCACGTCTGCCACACCGGCGGCGGTATCACGCGCGTCACCTGACTGCCCATCCGCGGTCTTCTCCGGCAGGGATTCCTGCAGCGGCAACATTTCCAAGGTTTGGCGCATGCCCTGACCGACATCGCGAAACCTTATGTATAGCACAAGATTTCGCGCGTTGCGGCGCGATAACACAGGCGCTGCCCGGAGTTGGTCCGGGAGTTGCACGTACTCTTGATGATAGCGTTACACTCAGGGTGCGCACGGCAATGATTCGTGCCGACGCAAGCGACAGGAGGGGTTGAACCACAGCGTGTAGCAATGGCTAAGCGCAGGCAGCCGCGGGGATACGGACGGTTTGACGCCACTGGGGGTGCCGAGCCACTGACGGATTTTGCGTCGGCATTGGTGTATGCAGACACGCCGGAGCAGGTCGCGCAGGCGGTTCTGCAGCATGCGGCCGACACGTTCGGTTGCACGGGTTTGCGCCTGGCGTGGAGTTCGAGTGGCGCCGTCGACAGCGCGCCGCTGCGCGGCAGCTACCCGGACACGCCCGCGACACCTGCCGAAGCCGCACTGATCGACAACGCGTTGGCCGCGACCGGCGAAATTCACACCGCCTTCGACGGCGGATGCTGGCACGTGGCAAGCACGTTCGTAATGCCGCGCGGCCAGCGCGCCGTTCTGCTGACCGAGTGGGCCGGCAAGAATGCGCCCACGGCAACCGCGGGCGAAACGTGGCGCCGATTCATCGACCTCGCCGCTGTGCGTTTGAGCAGTACCCTGCAGCTCGCACGCCAGCAGGCCTCAGTCGAGGGCCTTGAAAATTCCGCGCGATTGCAGCGCGCGCTGTATACGATCGCCGATCTCGCCAGCAGCAACGAACTGGCCACGCCGGACATGCTGCGACACCTGCATGAGGTGGTCGGCGAATTGATGTACGCCGAGAATTTCCTTATCGCGCTGTACAACAGCGAGCGCGACAGCGTGCGCTTCATTTATTTTGCCGACACGCAGGACCATCGCACTGTCGATCCGGAAGAGGAATATCCCGCGGCAAACATCCGCAACAGCCTTACGCTCGCGGTGATTCGGCACAAGCGCTCGGCCATGGGACCATCCATGAGCTTGCGCGAGGAATTCGGCCTGCGCAGCGGCGAGGCACAATACGGCCCGGAAAGCGCGGATTGGCTGGGCGTGCCGATGCTGGCCGACGGCGAGGCGCGCGGCGCAGTCGCCGTGCAGAGTTACGATCCAGCGACGCACTACACCGAGCAGGACCGCGCCCTGCTCGGCTTCGTCGCCCAGCACATCCTGACCGCCGTCGTGCGCCGCCAGGCGCATGAAGAACTGGAACGGCGCGTGGAACAACGCACCCGCGAATTGACGGCCGAGGTTCACGAACGCAAACGCGGCGAACGCGTGCAGGCTGCATTGTTCACGATTGCGGATCTTGCGAGCGGCGAACTGGACATGAGCGAGATGTTGCGCCGCGTGCATGCCGTGATCGGCGACCTGATGTATGCCAAGAACCTCTACATCGCACTCTACAGTTCCGAACGCGACACTCTGCGTTTCATCTACGATGCCGATGAAAAAGATCCGGGAACCACGGATCCCGGCGAAGAAATCCCGGCGGAGCGGATGCGCAACAGCTTGACGCTCGGCCTGATCCGCTACGGGCAGGCGGTGATGGGATCGTCGCACGAGGTGCACGAGTTGATGAAAGTACCCGGACACACGCCTATCGGCACGCCC
>Ga0157379_10002539_pt1 | contig 15305 bp, 17 predicted proteins | sample S25metaG_FD_121802 | JGI IMG/M metagenome (GOLD analysis project Ga0157379, IMG submission 121802) | Switchgrass rhizosphere microbial communities from Kellogg Biological Station, Michigan, USA - S2-5 metaG | ecosystem: Host-associated > Plants > Roots > Rhizosphere > Soil | place: USA... | reverse complement strand
TCCTAAACCCCGAAAATTCTCATGTGGGAGAAGGGGTTTCCGCGAAGTTAGAGCGCTAAAGCACGTGAAGACCCTTGTTAGCATTTGACTTAACAAGGTAACTATTAAGAGGGGTAAAGCTTCCTTTTAGCCACAATTAGAAAATAAGACTTGGGCTTTGGCCATTTGACTTGAAACTATTAGCGGCAAAGCTTCCTTTTAGCCTCAATTAGATAATAACACTTGGGGGCTTTGGCAGTGAAGACAAGAAATCAGAACTAAGTTATTGTTCAGCGGAGTTTGAATATCAGGGTCTTGTCCACTCCCTCAAGTCCTTCGCCGCTCTCAGTGAAACCACCACCTTCTTTCGACCTATTTAATATTCGAAATTGTAGAGGTTTCTCTATATTTCCTCAATCATGTTAGACTCCTCCCCCCTCTCTGCTCCGCCGCGTAAAAAGCTCAAGCGAACCGCGTCTCTTGCATCCCTCCCCAGCCCTCCACCGACCGTCCAGCAGGCCAAAAAGCGGCAGAATGTGGGGAAGTCGCGCAGTGATGGCGAGACAGCAAGTGAGAGTGATGACGACGACGATCTCGACGAGGGAGACGGTGGCGCGATAATTGGGCGGAAGCTGTTGTTCCCGGCAGCTCATTCGCAGTCCACTCTCATTACGGATGGTTCAGAAAACCCATTTATTGATAATGAGAAGCCAGCTGATATCGGGGAACAACTTGCTTTGGATGCAGATACATCACCCCTCAAGCGGCCGAAGCTGGCTTCACCTTCTAGGCGCAAGGCCTCCAGTTCCAAGTCCGCGCCCGTCGCTCCCCGTACGCCGTCTCCGAAGCGTAGTGTCAAATCCGTCGTAAATGAACTACCGGTTCTCGACGAAGATGACAATCCATTCCTAGTCACTACTCCTAAGCCAAAGAAGCGTCGTGCGCGGCCACCGCCTCTGGCTGAGCAGCCAACGTTGACTTATGTGTTGTAAGTAACGTCATGGTCACAAATCCACTCCTTTGCTAATTTCCTTCCAGTAAGGGCGTTAAAACAGTCGTTCCGAACCCCCACTATAACCTTTCCGAGTCTGCCTTCGAAAACTCTAAACTCCCCCTCTCCGATCCTCGTTATTCCCCTCCTCCTTACATTGCGCCGTGCAGACTGTTCTCTTTAGCTGGAAGGACTCCAGCAGGTGCGAAGGATGATGAGGACGAAGAAGATGAAGAAGAGGAAAGAGAGTCTAGTCCCGTCGGCCCTCGAACTCCCGAACCCAAAGCCCCTGTCATGTCCAAGGTCTTCGTTGATGTACACGGGAATCCGCTACCGGATAGTGGCCCACAAGGAGTACGAGGGAAGGTTATGGACGCAGAGGAAGTAGGGAGGATGGCCATTGGTCCCATACGCGGTCGCTGATTCACTTTGCAAACCATCGGCTCTTTCTTGCATGTGCGGATCCGTTCCTTAGCATCATCCTCCTAATTCGCATTTTATCCCATCGTGTGTCCGCATCCTTCAAGATTTACCGGTATATCTTTCGCGTTGCGAGTCCTGGTCTCCCTGGACCCTTCTCCTGTATCCATTGGTTTCCTTCGCCACCCCATGCAATCCTGCTCATATCCGATTGCTCCTTTCACCCTCTATCTTTAATGTCACCCCTATAACATTTCATCTTATTTGATTTGTGATCGACTTTTACATACATACCTGTGTTCGACCTTTTGTATATCGCAGAATTGGAATTTGTGAATAGACAAGAAGTTACTTTTATTCGTGACATGATCGGGGGGTCATACTAAGCAAACGTTTTACAACATTAGAAAGACGATTAGAATATAAGCTAAACAAGAACCATAGGCACAGTCTAAATACAGCTACGATAAAGATAAAGGCGGGGAGAGACATGGCATACATGATACAAAGAACATGGGAGATCATTAATTGGGGGTAGGAATGATATTCGGGACATCATGGAAGACGAATAAGACGAGACGCGAGAGAAATGATACTGATGGCACTATCACGGTTGTGTGCCCAAAGCCAAATTCACCAACTGTTCCACACGCTTGAGGATGTCCTTCCTCAGAGTCGCTTCCTGCTCCGGATGAGGCTTATGCGCACGCCTGTACAGTTCGAGGATACCGTGCATCCCGTATTCTACCAGCATCTTGCCATGCATCGTAACATTGTGTATTGAACTGATGAAAGATGTCGTGCTGCTGTTCGTGGTTAGGGACGAGAAAGAACCGTTTGGCGTGATATTTTCAGCACTTTGCTTCGCCAATGAGGAATGGCTGAGGACCATCTCGAAGATGGCAACAACCGTTTTGAGATGGACTTCGGAGGAGGTCGAGAAGAAGCTGTCCATTTTGGTCCTGACCCAGCTCTCCCTGTGGATAAGAGACGCTTGGTAAGGTTACACACGAAAAACGAGATGGGTTCGCATACCTTGCGATGGTGAGACCATGCCAAATCCCCTGGATAAAGATATCTCGGTGAGATTGAGACAACACCCACCACAAGAAATGAACATTCTCCTGCGGCTGAGTCTCTAAAATGGGATAGTCTTCAACCCCCCATAGGAAATTGATCGCCAAGAGTGCCGTCTTCGGAGTATTAATCCCAAGCATACTACACGTAATTGGATATGGGTCTTCAAACTTGGTCGACGTCTCAGTGCTTGATGCGGAATCATTTACAACATTGACGACGTTGCAGTTCCTGAGGATATCGCAGTAGCTGATCGGGTCGAAGCACGGTGCCAGTCCCAAGAAAAGAGGGGAACTGAGACTGTCCAGAGACTCCCGCTGTTCTCCTGCAGGGTTCGCGCTACGAAGTGAGATGTTCAGCAAGCTCTTTAGCGTCCGCCGTACGATGTCCAGATCTCCACGAGTCTTGACACCGTTCCACATAGTAGCGACCAAGGCGAAACCGAAGTCACACTCGAAGGATAATCCCGAGAGAGCGTCTATGTCGTCGGCTGCTGCACGAAGACTATCGCGAGTCGACATGAAAGTGTTGACGATGGAGGATGGAGATTGGAAGATGCCTGTCTCAGACATCGATTCGAAGATAACTTGGATCAAGACGAGGAGATCTTCGAATAGCGGTGTCGGCCCAGCCTGAAGGATGGAAACGGCTAACCAGAATGTGGTACCCATAAGGTCTGTCGAAGTAGCCAACGCAGGAACTGCGCGACGGATACATCTGATTAGGGGGAGGAAGGCAGCCATGTCGCGGTCCATTTCAGAAGCGACGGTCCCACAGATGGACAGCATCTTCCTGAATATTTCATCTTCCATTGAGGAATTCATTTGCATGAGTGTGCTGAGAGCGATGAATCCTCGAGCTTGTCCATGAGTAGAAGGTTCGAATACGACGGAGAATATGTGGCTGGTCCAACGGGCTTTCCAGACGTTGTTAAGCCCTACACATATGTTAGAATGGATTGCCTATCGAAACGAAACCAGTACTTACCCGTTGTCTGAGCACCTGTATCCAGAATCCGCACCAACAACTCCGTAATCTTCTGCACGCTCTCCATGCCTATCTCCTGAGAAGTATGGTCAAGAAGACACACTTCGGAACTAGGATATGGTCGGTCGAGTCCAAAGATGTTGAGTATAGGTCTCGTTTTCATTTCATCTGCAAGACGTCGAAGCGGTAGACTAGCATTCTCATCACCGGCTCTTGCAACAAGGAGTGTCTGAACCAAGTTAACGGCCATGCCATGCGTGGAATTACGGAACGTCAAGGTTCCCAATCCACCCAACATTGTGATAAGGAATGCGATGTCAGGAGCACATAGTTGATTGAGGCTCATGATACGTGGATGGTGTCCCGATGCCAAGGCAAGTCGAGTTAGAACAGTCAGACTTGACCATTCTTCGACCTCCATGAACGACTGGGTGCGCTTCTTGCAGGCAGAAGAAAGAATCTGTGACACTGTTAGTCTGGCGCGATAAGTTCATTCAATTCAAGACTTACGGATCGAAGCTCAGCAAGAACCTTAATTCGGCAATGCACCGAAGAGAGGAGAAGCAAAATATCCGCAGCTTGGTCGCATTTCAGAGAACCGAGGCCGTGATCCATTGCGACCTTCAGGACCTTCTCAATGACGAGATCGACAATCAGAGAAGATTGAAGGAGGCCAATTTCCGGCCAAATGATTCTTTGGATTTGAGTGTAGATCTGAAAAGCGTCAGTTAAGCGTCTGCGACAATGAGGGTTACGCTTACTTCATCGTCCATCATCGATATTTCAACAAAGATGAACAAGCACTGTTTCAACTTAGCACGATGTGATGGGTCTGTGAATCTGTCCAAATTCTTTATCCATGGCCGCATATAATCAATAGATGTGAGCTTCAGGGATTTTGGCGCGTTCATGAAACCATTGTGCCACTCGAGAATAAAGTCCAACGTCAATTGAGGAACAAACTGTGCCACTCGCGAACAGAAAGACAAAATATACGTGGCCAAGTTGCCCGGGATGAAACCGCCTGCGTTCTATGATGAGTCAACATAAAGAAAAAAAGGAATGAGGGGCGTACCGCGCCAAGGAATGTACTCGTCGAAGGGATAACTCAGATAGGCACAACTTGCAGCCAAGAGTTCATATGCTGCACCACGGACGAATTCAATCTCGTGGCAAGAATGCATTAATCCCAGTGTTAACAAAGTTGCTGTGGTGTCAGAGGTTTCGCTGGCAGGAAGAAGCGGAGACTTGTCAAGAGTTGTCGATCGGTCCTTCGCATCAGTAAGAGCCTGCAATATCATGTACGTTAGCAAGTTGAGTTTAGGGAATAATCTTTGCGTACCCTCCAAAGGGTCTCATAATCATTCAGCTCGAAGGTGATTGAGAAGCCACGATAGTAGCGAAGAATGACGCAACGGGATTCATGGGACTTGTGGATGTCTTCAACCTCCTGGAAATTAATGACTTCGACCGTGTGTGAAGTAGTAGTTGGAGACAGTTCTTCGGCTTTTGCCTAATCTAGGATGAGCCATGATTATTGCAACTCAGAAGTGAAAACTTACTGAGACGACCCTGGCATATTTAGATCCCACATGGACAGAGCCTAACTTCCACATCCGACCATCCGCCACGTAATGCACATAAGGGAAGCTTTCTTCATCGGATTCTTCGGATCCTGAAGTTACACATTTAACAAAAGAATACGCTTACGAAAGGAGGGTACTTACCGAGACGCAGGCGTTGAGGGAAAGCGGAGGCGATAGGGAAATGTGAACGCAATTCTGCAACCGATGAAGGTGCAAAGCATTGACGAGACAACATTAGCCCTGATAAGATTGGTGAGTAAATGTCGAGAGACGTAGATATGCTGTTTACCAGAAAAGACGCAGTAGATTTGGCGCAAATATGACTGAGCAGGGCCACTGGTATTTAGCAAATATGTCCCGCGCCATTTTGACTGAATATCAACGGGCAACAGCCCTAAAGCACGCTTGAGCCAAGGAATGGGAAGGCGGGATCGCGGAGTAAAACCAGTGAAGTCAAATATGACATCGAATTCCGACTCGTCAAAGGCATCGGACAGTTTCTGAAGTATGTTGAGTACCGTAGAAGACCCATACAGTTATTACTCACTTTGAACAATGTGTAGAGCAGCAGCTCGTAATCAACAACGTCTGCTTCAATCTTGCCAAAATACATTGCGAAAACCAGACCCTCGGATGTTCGGTCAACGGCGAAGATTTTCTCGTGAGTTTCTGTATTACGATGGTGGTTACGCAGAAGGAATGTTCCATGGGCTGCGTGGTCGCCTCTTCGTTGGGTTGGGAACTTGGGTCTTTCCATAGCCGTACGACTGTCCAGCAACATAGCAGTGACTGAATCCCAAGTTTCCTTCCATGACGAGGACTCGTTCTCTGGGATCGATTTCTTGACATCAAGGAAGTCTTGACCAATCTTAGCAGAATGAGCGTCCACGAATCTGCGAAGCATCAAGAAGTCCGCCTCGTCACATCCAGGATACAGTTCTTCGGTGCTCTCGTCCTTGAGAGCAATGGCATCCAATTCCTAAAAAAAATTCAGGGTGCGATTTAAGAAAGACTCCGGGTAAATATCTAACCGGAATGTGCGCCAGCAAATCTGCCACAAGCGGAGTACTACGCTGAATAAATGGTGCGAGATCGGCATGCAAGTGTTCTCTTGATGTTGTTTGGTTGGATATTATCTGAATGACTTTAGCTACTAGCACCAAAGCACGGCGTACGTTCTGCGCATCGTCGGGAATTACAATGTTGATACTGTCTGGCGTCACAATAGCTGGTCCAATGAAACGAAGGAAGAAGAAAACCCCAAGTGCTGGAAGTTTACTTTCTGGCCAATTCGCTGAACTGCGAGATTGTCAATAGAGAGATACAAGGTGCGAAAAGGAAGCCTACACTGCTGCTGAAATATGGCCGCATATTTCACGAATGATTCTGTGGAATATTTAGAAAAATCTGTAAGTTAGAAAAGAAACGAGTCACAAACGTTGGGATCTGGTTTGTCGCGTCTCTCAAGAATTGGATAAACTTCTGCGTGACGGTTGTGAGCCGCGCGATGTTCCGGGCTACATCCTCACCCGCCCGCAATTTAGATACTTCCACCTCGAACGAGCAATCCGGTGGGTATTCATGCAACAAATAGATCAACCTCTTTACGAACATGCGAAGGTAGAGATAGCCGTGATTATACGCAACGACGGATAGCATACGGGTCCGCAGATTTGTCGCTCGAAGTAACAGTTTTGGGGAATCTAAAGTATCGTTAGCTAAGTTACTTAAATCTATACGGCGACCGCGCACCAGTCTCGGAAATCTCCTTAGTAATCATGAGCTTTAGGAATCCAAGAAGGGAATCGTGCGTATTGAACACACGAATTAGAACTGGTAATAACGTCTCGACTTCACCCGGTGGGCATGCCTTCACCATCGACATGGAAAGCGTTTCGTTATCGCGGATTAACTAGAAAAGCAACCAATAAACGATAAGTTCGTACAGGAGATCAAGAAGTACGCACTTTACACAACGCATCATTATTATCCACTGCTGCCGCAATAACACAGGGTCGATCAAATTTAACACCGAGATTCAACACACGCGTGAAGATCTTCATAAATATAACCCGAATGTGGAGATTGTCGTCATAGCATCTGGCGATGCAAAGAGTTTTGGCCATCTCGCTGTTGTTATTAAGAATGTGAACGGTGCCAGATACGACCAGCTCATGGAGTAACGCCTCGTTTTCGTAGAATGAACCGCTCTGAAAGAGAAAGGTTAAAGGAATACCAAATACAACATGAATAAATGAACCCACCCGTCCTGATTCACGGTCAAAAGTTGAGACACTATCAGAACCTTTGAGAACACCAGGTGGAAGACATCCCAGGAGAGTTGTAATGTACAGATGGGCCCGTCGAGAGCTAGATTGCCTGGTAGCAGGACTCGCTGATTCACCAGTAGCTGGCAGGCGTAAATGTTCCAAAGAAAGGACCATTAACTTCACGCTAGCGATTCTTACGTCCCGAATGATCTTGCCAAGTTCGGTCTTCTGCTGCTCTTGTTTGGGCTGAGACGGTTATCCGAGTCAGCTAGAATACTATGCGATAGCGGCTGGTACTTACGTTTCTCTGATTAAGCCAATCCGCCAATATATCGCATAACCGTGCTCGGAAACCACTTTCGTCCCGTATCGCCATGCATTGACGTTTGGTCAAAAACGCACTTGCTGCATTGCAGTACCGCAACCGAAGGCGAAGTGAAGTCAGGTCGGAGGGAGGAAGCTTATTCAAGAAACGGCCGATTTCAATGAGGTGGATCGGTAGGTGATTTTCGACCATAGCCATGGAGCTATCAATCCTCTCGAAAAGTATCCCAAGGATGCCGAGGACCTGCTCTACGAACGTGACAAGTTGCCGATTGAGCACCGTTCCAGATGGTGACAACTTCTTTGCCGCCAATTGACTAGACAGAAGAGTCAGTAAATAAAGAAAAAGAAAAAAAATACTAAGAAACTCACTCATCAAGCGTCTCCAAAAGAATTGGCAATGCCCTCAAATTAAGCTCACTAGCCAAGGCCTCTCTCGCCGTCTCCCTCACAATAACATCATCTACCTCAAGGAATGAAAATATATCATGCAAGAATTTCTTGATAATCGCCAAGGCACTCGCCGTATTCAGCGGGATCGACTTGGGGAATATATCCTCCACATTCGCCAAGTATCCATCTGACTCCAGATCCACGTTCTGGCGGATCGCACAAGAGACGTAAAGTACGCCGTTTCTCCATTCTTGGAAGTAGCTACGAGACATGTCCGCTGAAGGTTGTGGATTCGCGTTAGAGAACTTGGATTTGATGTTTTCGGTTTGTTCGAGGACGCGTTGGAAGACCAGGCGGAATACAGCTGATCGAGCGGGCGAGGCGACGGAAAGCGACTGAGTATATTTCCTGATACGTTTCTGGAATGCAGCTTGGCCGACCACAGATGCACCCGGCGTGCTCATTGCTTCGTATTGAGCATAACGCTTGAGGTAATCCGCTTCTGAACAATATTCCGGGAGAGGTATAGCAGGGTTCCGTTTCAGAATGCAGAGGACACGCAAACACCGAAGGATCGCCTTTGTGATAGAAAGATCAGCGTAGGTTACCGCGTTGAGGAGCGCAATTTCGACGACGAGAAGTTCTTTGAGGACTGGCTCGGCGAAATGCCATTCCGCATGGGAAGTTGAGGCTGCGTATTCCAACTCTTCAAGAACGAGATGAAGACTCCTCAATCCAACAAGTGCCAAGTTCTTATCCTTAAACAGCGAAAGTAACATCGTTGCACCCGTCCGCAACGTCAAAGACCTAAACAGACCCAAAATCAGCGTCACATCAATCTTAAAACAAGTACACATACGTATTCAGCTCCAAATGTGGAACAACAGCCTTATGAAGCGGCGACTCGGGAGGAATCCTCGATGCTTGCTTGAAGGTCAGCGACATGCTCATCGCAGTTGCAGTCCTTTGTCTAGGATCGGCCCCATCCCGAACCATCCCCCTAACTTTCGACCCTGCACTACAAAGGGAGAAAACCCAATGTCAAAACCCAACTTTACAAAAGAAATGAAGAGATGCCAGCCCACTTCTTAACAATAGCAGCCTGAATCCCGTGCAAAAAGAACCTCGGCTCATAAGACGTCAACGTCACAAGGTGAACATACAGCTCGATCGATTCATTGAGATGTTTCAGGAAGAGCTCGTCGCTCTCCTGGGCTGCTTCAAGGCGCTTTGAAATTGGGAGAGCTGCGGCGTGTTGGACGGAACCGTCGACGATTTCGGGTTTGCGGTCCGCGAGGGCCTACAAGCTATGTAAGTAATGAGAGGATGAAGGGTAAGATGGAGTTTACCATGAGGATTCCGCGAAGCCGATGAGTGAGGACTGGGAAGACGAAATCGAGGGACGGTTGGTTCAGATATTTCAATTTCTGAATTCACTTCATCAATTCCGTCCTTGAAAAGATAATGAAATGTAAACTTACGTCTGTAACCAGAATAGTCAACGCCTTAATAGCACTCAATTTCACCGCGAAACTCCTCTGGGGTGCAAGAGCGGGCTACGCCACCATGAAGTCAAGTCAGCTCAACAAATAATAATTAGACAATATACGCGAAAACATACCTCTAACAACTCCTCCAAAGCAGCCTGCGGATGAAACCGGAAAATCCCCGCCATAGCGTATGCATAAAAATTCACATCAATCGGCTCCGGCGAAGCATAAAATGGCACTTTTACAACCGGCAACTTCAACACAAACCTCTTCAACTCCGACGCCATCGACGGCCCCAACATCTGCAACGCAAACTCCTCACCAGGCGATGTAGATTGTAACCCCCATGCGAAGTTGATGAGGTCGAGGAATGCCGATGCGGCTTGGGCGTGGCCCCGCATGACCAGTTTGCTGATGAGTTTGGAGTTACCAGCGGGCATATCCCAGCCTGAGGAGCTGGAGAGGGCATGTTCGAGGGCGCGGAGGAAGTTGTCCTGCGGGGAGAAGCAGGTTAAGAAATATTTTATTAAGGCGGGAGGGGGGGAAAGACTGACCTTACGAGTTGTGCGAGATATTCCATCCAGATGGTGGTTTGCGCTTTCGAATTTGTCAGGCGAGACGGCGAGGAGTGCTGATAATGTCGGATACATCATCGGACAATGTTTTCCACTCTGCACAAACCCCATCATTAGTCCCAAAATTCAAATGAAAGAAAGGAGAAACCACCTACATCCTTACTATACTCCCTCAACATATCAAACAACCTCTCCGCCTGTCCGTCAAGCACTCTCCTCCTCGCATCCGTCAATATCTTCGCATTCCTTACCGAAGGCGTTCTCGAATGATGTGTCGAAACAGGCTTCTCAGGGTTTCCAGTAGGATACGAATACGCATCCCAGAGATCATGGTATTGTTCCGGGAAGTTCTTGATCCAAGAGAGGATTGCTCCTCGTAAGGCTATGAGGATGTTTTCTTGTTTCGGGACCGGGATGTCGCGGAGAGAGTTGACGTATTCTGGAACGAGGAAATGGAATCACACGTCAGTTTAGTTGGAGAGGGAAGGGAAGGGATGTATGGGTTCAACGAACCTTTCAAAACTGCCGTCAACCTAACTTTATCCACCAAACAAAACCTCAGCAACTTCAAATCCAAATCCGGCTCCTTTACATTATTTGTAAACACAATCTCTCCCACCTTCGGATTGGTAAACGTCTCTCGTACCGGAGTCTGGTCTCGAATCGGCAACGTAAACATCAGCGCATTGTTCACTACCCTAATCCGTTTAGATTCGCCAGTTTGGGCTGAGGCGGGGATGGACCGAGTTGATTGAGTGGCTGTTTCGCGGATGGGAGAGATGGGGCCAGGGCCGTAGTTGTAAGGGTGGCGAGGGTCGGAGATGAGGGTTAAGGAGCGGATACGGGTTTTGAAGCGGTTGAAGACGACGTTCCAGTTTGCGGCGGAGAGGACGTAGAGGATTCGGTGGGCGTATCTACATCGGATCGTCAGTACAGTACAGGGGATATGTAAGTGTAGGAATGCGTACCGTCGAATGAGGATTGGAACCCCAGTAAAGAAACTCCCGTGGAGTTCCTCGTCAATAGTCTCCTCATGACAATAAACCGTATATTTGCTGAAAATCTTCATATCTACCACCGGATCGAAAAATCTCAGATTCCTATCCTCATCACACTCCTTCCCATCCCTCATCCCCTCTCCGTCCTTTCCAACCCCAACATCCTTCTTCTTCTTCTTCGCAATAACAGGCATCATCAACCCCATATCCCACTCCTGAACCTTCCATGGAAAAAGCGAATCATCCTCCTTCCCAAACTGTCCATGCTCCGTCAAATACATATGCAACACATCCAATGCGTATTCCACCGTCGTATCGTCCAATGGCGTCGGCTCGGTCCATGATACAGACGTCGCAGTGCTACGAAGGGATGAGCTTGAGGCTTTCGGGCTTGCGAATCTTGTTCTTTGATCCGCGACAGAGAATACGGTGGATTTGTCTGCGTCGGACTTTGCGTTGCCGTTCCCACTGACAAAGGTGGGTGGGATAGGGACACTGTTAGTTATGATATCAGCGGAGGCGTCTTCGTCGGGGAGGCATTCGGAGGGAGGGAATGGCCAGCGGGTGTCGAGTGCTTCGGAGAGGGTCTTGAGGATGTAAAGTTGGCTTTCCATTACTTGTTCTGAAAAGACATCGCCTGGTTCCACTCTCTGTTAATTGATTGATTAGATTTCTAAGTTATGTTAGAGCACATTGATCACGCGCCTTTTGGATCTTTTCGAGAAATTCGCAGAGCCGCAGGACGACCAAGTCCGCATGCTGACTCGCAAACTTGATCAACGCAATTCGACTACGCTCCGTCGGTATATCCGCCTCAATAACATTCAGTGAATTCCCAGAGTTACAAGGCAGCTATAAATACAATAAGCAACGAAGACGCTAGCAAACAAGTGATGTACGCACCGCTGCGTCAATCTTCTCCATCGCCCCGGCCAGCTGCTTTGAGAGGACATCATTGAACAATAGCGTCAGGGTATGCGGGCTAGGTGCGGAAGGGGCTGAGGGCTGAGGTGTGGCCTCTTGCGATGTGACCTTGGGTGGTGGCAATATAGCAAGATTTGGCACATCCTTCTCGGGCGGTGGTGGGACTCTTTCTCTTTGGGCACTAGACTTCTTGAGCAGGAATGTGCTACCCGACGTCGACGAGCGACGACCAGGAAACAGACGTGACATCGTGAGCGACGACGACGCCGCGGACGGAAACTGGGAGGGAAGAAGCAGAACAAGAACAGAATCGGGCTGTCCTGTCCTTTTGATTAGAAAATCAGATATCAACTGGGTAAGGTCGTCTAAGGACTAAGTTGTTCAAGGCCCTGTATCCAATCTTCTAACCGATAGAAAGCACACGTCAAACGACATACTTTTAAAGTTTGATGGCGGGGTTCGTTGTCTTGTTGGGGGGATAAATCTGGATATACCCATCCCATCAACCCTTATTCAAAGTCAAGCCAGCAAGTATAAGAGTCCGCGAAAGAGTTCCTTGTCTAGTCTGTAGTATTTGGAATAATTTCCGCTGTTCCTGCCTGTGAAAAGGGCTCTCCTGAGTTGCCACCATCTACAGGCATCTTGGCGAATGGATCTTAATATCGAATCGATTCCCGAAATAGCGCCTGGGACGTGGACGCCAGTGGTGGCGGGTGGCGGTTCACTTGGTGATCTCGGAAGCAAATATCTCCTATGAAGGAATGAGAGATGTTCTCGAGTGTGCTCTGCAGTAAATGCCGTAAAAGTCCATCCAATTTGATCGAAAAACGATTTCCATCGATTCCAGATCACAGTGCGGCGACCCTGTGGCGGAGTTCATTAAACATCCTCATGGGTCTTAGGGACACTAGAGTTCTAGTCCAGGAGTCTTGCTCTACGGAATAATTTCCGTTGGGCAATAAGCCCAATCGTGATGCATGATTCAATGCTGCTGTGCGGGTGAGCACGCCATTCCGCCGCTGACACCATGTCCAGAAGACATTCGGTCACGGAACATGACCGAACAATACATAAGGATGTCCTGAATCTGTGGCTTAGCGAAAGACATGATCCACGAGAAACAAATTCTTACTCATTATTGGAAATGAACATATTCCTCGGCAGCGCGGAAAGTGCCGCCTGCCGCTCAAACGACGGGATTGAATCATTTATCCGCCGCGAGCCTACTCTACGCGGCGCTCTCTACTTATAGAGATTTCGAGAGCCACAGAATCTTCGGATAATGATGATCCATTTGCCTGTAATAATTGGGCGTCAGCTGGGTTGCCCACCTGTCCCTTGGCGGCAGCTGAAACCACGATGATATCCGAAGGTTAAACGCCACGAAGACGACAGAGAAGTGTTCAGAAGATGCGAAGGTCGTGGCGACGGAAACGGGACGGAGGTGAACTGAGACACAGTGACAACGCGCCCTGTCACGTCACCGACAAAGTTTGCTCCAAACTAGATTGTGGTCTAGTGTTTTAACTTAAGCGGTGTATTTATTAAGTCTTTGCTTGGCTGAGTGTTCTGAGTAGCATCCCTTCGGTGGAAGCTTTTGTTTCAATTTATTTTCTCCGCAAACAGTGGCAGACGCCTCCTCAATATCACCAACAGATCTCCTTCAATCTCTACCTCACTGTTCGCTAAACCCGAACCTCCGCCGCGAATCTCCCTCCCTTTCTTCCACCAGAAACACAATCTCGCCTATGTACAGTAGCCCCCACTTCAACCGCACCACACGCAAAAAATTCCTCTTCGAGCTACTTGACTACCGGATTAGGGACAAACGACTTTGCAATGCCGCTTGCCACGAAAAGCGCCCATTACAACATACCGCTACACACCACCCCTGTAAGAATTTTACGGGCACCTCCTCTGCCGCTTGTTAGCATACCCCTGATGGAGCTGTAACTGGAGTGGAAGGGATCAATAGAAGCGTTGAAGAGAAGCCTAGGTAATGTAAGGTTACAGGGTTTACATCTATTACTTGCATACGGAGAAGGGTGTTTACTCACTTCATCACTTACTAATGACCCACTCAGTATGAGCTTCCTACGTACCCTGATCAGATTCCCTTGCTTCCTTTTGCTACCTTGACTCTCTTCACCAATCACCTCTCCACCCCGCAAACTTGCCCATTCTGCAAGGCAACCTTGATTATCAACGCCTATAATTACAACTATTTCCAATTCCATCCAAATCCCTGCACTTCTTCGCACACCCGCACACCAGCACCAGCGCTACAAGGTTCAGATTCGGATTCCAATTACATTCCAAGCCAATTCGTCGACGTCACCGGGCTCGGATCCCCCTTGAGTGGCCCGACCCTGCATACCGACACTGCAAATTTTGTCTCTGAATTCCGAAATATCGAGCGAGTTTCGATTTAGAAATCATGATCGGAGAGGATTTACCTTGTGCTTTGGGAGTCTAATTGCGTACGGGTTGTCTCTGTTTGGGAGTCAGAAAATCCCGTCCAGTATACCCCTCTTCTACTCGGAATTTTTGCCATACTTCGCTTCTTTATACCCTACTGGGAAAACTATGCTAAATTCGGAGACCATGGATGCAGCTATTTTTAAAATCTCACTACCGTGGAATTTTGGCTTTGCTCCGATATTGGCCACAACAACCTCCAGCACCGACGAATACCATGGGATGTATACCTCAAATTTCCGGATCAAAACATGGCCTTCTATCCACTAGTTTATGCCAGAATTAGTGTGGCTCTTTCTCCTTACAATCTAATCTTGGACTGGACCGTAACTATTTTAGAACTTGCTTTGCCTTTCGCCCTTACCGCCCTACCCACAATGTTGACGGTGATCCATCGCCATTCTTCATCGTTTGAAATGACACGGTGCTTACACGGCGCCCAAAAATCGAGTTGGCTTAAACGACCAATACTTCAACGCCCAGCGACTTCTTCAAGCTTCTGGAGTGCTATAAGACCTGCGAAGACGTCCACTGTGGTATATACTTCGATCTTGATGCCTCCAGTATGTACAGCTCAAACGTTCTCTGTGCTGGATACCGCACTTCCACGCAACGCTATGCTTTGTCTCCTTATATCCTTCCGGACTAAACCAAACCCGTACAGTATGATTTCTAAAATTTTCCTTGCCGTGGCTTATATATCTCGCCCATTCGCCTTCTCCATATTACGCAATGTTGGCCGTAACCTCCAGAACTGATTGCGGACGCACTTGCAACATAGCATCATCGTTGGAACGCACATGGGACTCGGGA
>Ga0157379_10002535_pt1 | contig 15316 bp, 11 predicted proteins | sample S25metaG_FD_121802 | JGI IMG/M metagenome (GOLD analysis project Ga0157379, IMG submission 121802) | Switchgrass rhizosphere microbial communities from Kellogg Biological Station, Michigan, USA - S2-5 metaG | ecosystem: Host-associated > Plants > Roots > Rhizosphere > Soil | place: USA... | reverse complement strand
TCAACCGGCTTCAGCCGCGCCGCCAACGCAGAGTTGTCCAAGAAATTTCTGGGGGTGAAAGGCGATATCGATGCTTTCAGCGAATTCATCCGACTGTATCTCACCCGCTACGAGCGCTGGAGTTCGCCGCTTTTCCTCTTTGGGGAGAGTTACGGAACCACGCGCGCCGCAGGCATTGCCGGCAATCTGGCCGACCAGGGCATTTCTTTTAATGGCATCACCCTGCTCTCGACTGCGCTCAGCTTCCAGACCCTCGAGGACACCAAGAGCAACGACCAACCTTACATTCTGCTGATCCCCAGTTTCACCATGATCGCGGGCTATCACAAGAAACTGCCACCGGACCTGATGCAGGACATGGACAAGGCGCGGCAGGAGTCAGTGCAGTGGGCCGCGACGGAATACACCCAGGCGCTGGCCAAGGGCGACACCATCACCGCCGGTGAGCGACAGAAAGTTATCGAGCAGATGGCGCGATACACCGGCTTGAGCCAGGAAGTTCTCGACCAGGCCAACCTGCGCGTTGACGTGCCGAAGTTTACCCACTATCTGTTGCTCGATCAAAAATTGCGCGTCGGTCGCCTGGACGGCCGCTTCACCGGCCCTGATCCGAACGGGGCGCTGGACACGCCGTTCTACGATCCTACCGAAGCAGCGGTGCTGCCGCCCTTTACTTCCGTCTTCAATAATTATGTACGGACTGAACTGGGCTACAAGACTGACATGCCCTACCAGGTGTTCCCCGCCGATCAAAATTTCTTTGAGAGCTCGTGGAATTGGGGCTCCGGCATCGGCGGCTTTCCCGATACGGCCACGGCATTGCGTGCGGCGATTGTGAAGAACCCCTACTTGAAGGTTCTGGTGATGGAGGGCCTCTACGACCTGGCGACTCCTTTTTACGCCGCCGACTACACCATCGATCACCTGAATCTGGGCCCGCAGTATCGCAAGAATATTTCCTTCGCTACTTATGGCGCAGGACACATGATCTATCTGCCCGCCGACGGCCTTAAGAAAATGAAGAACGACGAAGCCGGATTCATGGACAAGGCAGTGTCAGCAAATTAATTGGGAAAAGAGAACTAGAAACTAGAAACTTTTGTAAAAATTGAGGAAGATCGAAAAGGGTTCGAGGCGTTTATAGGGGCCCTTCGAATCCCTATTACGTCTCGCAAGCGAAACGCAATACTCCGATCAGGACGACAGCGGTTGGCGCTTGTGCCACGCAGTTGCCTGTTCGTAGGCGTGGGCCCACTGTAAGATCCTGGTTTCTCCCCAGTGCGGTCCGATGATCTGCAGGCCGATGGGCAGCCCTGCTTCAGTGAATCCGCAGGGGACGGAAATCGCCGGCAGCCCCCAAACATTGACCGGACGAGTGTTCCGCAGCAACAGAAGTTCCCGCGGGCGCAGAAGATCGGGATTCTGTTTGAGCTCCGCAACTGTGGGTGCTGCAATCGGCGTGGTGGGTGTGACCAGCATATCCACATCCGCAAAGGCAGAGACGATTTCGCGGCGCACCCGCTCCTGTTCGCGGCGGGCCCCGAACAGGCCATCGGGGCTGACATTCTGGCCGGTGCGAATCCGGCGGAGCGTTTCCGGCTGGTAGTGTTCAGGATTGCGAGCGACGAACTCCGCATGAAAAGCATAAGCCTCGGCACTTTGCAGGGTCCGATCAGTCGGCACCGGCAATTCAATATCGCGGATCTCCGCGCCCAGCGCGGCCAGACCCGAAATCGCGTGACCGATTGCGGAGGCCACTTCCGCATCCAGATCTTCAAAAAAGAATTTCTTCGGCAGGCCAATTCGAAAAGACTGAAGCTTTCCTCCAATTGCCCCCACATAGTCGGCGACCGGAGCATCCACACTGGCTTTGTCCGCGGGGTCATGACCGGCGATGGCCGCGAGGATCGCTGCCACGTCTGCCACCGTGCGCCCGATCGGCCCCACGTGGTCCAGAGAGACTGAAAGCGGAATCACGCCCCGGGCGCTGACCCGTCCATAGGTGGGTTTCAGGCCGACCACGCCGCACAGGGCGGCCGGCTCTCGAACCGACCCTGCAGTGTCAGTACCGATGGCGCTGTAGCCCAGTCCGGCAGCAACCGCGGTGGCTGAGCCTCCCGAAGAGCCGCCAGCGATGTGCTCCCGACTCCACGCGTTCCGCACCTCGCCGAAAGCGCTGACCACTGAACTGCCGCCATAGGCGAACTCGTGCAGGTTCTGTTTCCCCAGCAGCACCGCCCCCGCGGCCTTCAGACGGCGAACGACTTCAGCGTCTTCGGCGGGAACCCGATCTTTGAACTGCAAACTGGCGGCGGTAGTGCAAACGCCGGCAGTGTCGATCAAGTCTTTGAGAGCGAGCGGGATGCCATGCAGTGGTCCGCGCAAGTCGCCGCGCCGAATCTCGGCTTCGGCCTGGCGCGCCGCCGCCAACGCGGCGTCTGCCGTCACAGTAATGAACGCGTTCAGCTTCGGATTCAGCTTCTCAATGTGCGACAGGCAGTCGGTCGTCAGTTCGACGGGCGAGACCGAGCCCTGGCGCAGCAATTCGCTGGTTTCAAAAATCGATAGCAGCAAGCTTCTTCACTCCTGGCTGGGAAAGCCATTATCGTCCAATGCGCCACCACGAGCCATGTAGGGACAGCCGCCCCGGGGCTACCCGGTCGAGACAAACTCGACTTCAGTACCCCGAGATCGGGTCCGGATGCCCGTCGCCGCGAACAGGGTGTGAATTTCAAACTGACCGCTAGCGACAAATCAGCATGACAATTGGCCTCTTCCCAAAAGGCCTATAATTGCCCTTCCACTTCTGGTGGAGGTCTAAGATAACGCCATGGCCCAGATGACTGCGACTCCGGTCAGCACACAAGGTTTTTTTGTTGATGGCAAGTGGATCGAGGAAGGCGCCCCGGTCGAGATCCGAGCTCCGTATGACGGCACCGTGATCGCGTCTGTATTTCAGGGCCGGCGGGAACACGCCGAGGCCGCGATTGCGGCGGCGGTAAAAGCGTTCGGAACCACCCGGCGGCTTCCAGCCTTCGAGCGCCAGCGCGTGCTGCGCCGGGTTTCTGAGAACATCACGGAGCGCAAGCAGGAATTTGCCCGCACCATGGCGCAGGAAGCGGGAAAGCCGATCAAGGCTGCCCGGACCGAAGTCGAGCGCGCCATCTTCACCTTTAATGTTGCCGCCGAGGAAAGCACCCGAATTTACGGTGAGTACCTGCCCCTCGACTGGCAGGAATTTACCGCCGGGCGTTGGGGCATTGTACGGCGCTTCCCGCTGGGGCCGATTGCCGGAATCACTCCATTTAATTTCCCTCTGAACCTGGTGGCTCATAAGGTTGCGCCTGCGATTGCCGCCGGGTGTCCTCTAGTGCTCAAACCCGCGCCTCAGACTCCGCTGACCGCTCTGCTTTTGGCAGAGGCGGTGCAGCAGGCAGGCTGGCCGGACGGCGGTTTGAACGTGCTGCCCCTCGCGAACGAGGATGCCGGACTGCTGGTGACGGACGAGCGCATCAAGCTGATCAGTTTCACCGGAAGCGCGGCGGTGGGCTGGCAGATCAAGAAAAATTGCGGGAAAAAGAAGGTTGTCCTCGAACTGGGAGGCAATGCCGGCGTGATCGTTCACGGCGACGCCGACCTGGCTTATGCCGCCGACCGTTGTGTGGTGGGAGGCTTCTCCTACGCCGGCCAGACCTGCATTTCGGTGCAACGCATCCTGGTGGAACGCACGGCCTTTGCCAAGTTCACCGACCTGATGCTGGAAGGCGTGAAAAAACTTAAGACCGGGGATCCGCTCGACGATTCCACCGACCTGGGCCCGCTGATCCGTGAAAGCGACGCGGTACGCGCCAGCGACTGGATCCAGGAGGCGATACGCGGCGGGGCCCGGCTGTTGTGCGGCGGACAGCGCCGCGGCCCGGTGCTTGAGCCCACTGTTCTGAGCGGGACGCGCCCGGAGATGAAAGTGAACTGTCAGGAAGTATTTGCGCCGGTAGTCACGGTCGAGCCGTACGACGATTTCAACCAGGCCCTGAAGCAAATCAACAATTCGCCCTACGGATTGCAAGCGGGACTTTTCACCCGCGACGCCAAGCTGATCTTCAATGCCTACGAAGAACTGGAAGTAGGCGGGTTGATCGCGGGCGATGTTCCGGCGTTCCGCATCGATCACATGCCTTATGGCGGGGTCAAGGATTCTGGATTGGGCCGTGAAGGATTGCGCTACGCCATCGAAGAAATGACCGAACCCAAGCTGCTGGTGATGAACCTCAGGTAGGAACTCCGAAACTGTACTCTGGCGCAACCAGTTACGGATTTTTTAATCAGGCTGTAACATTTGCGACTCGCTGAAGCGGCGGCGATGTTTTCACAATCTCTTGCTGCTATAATTTCCGGTCTTATTGCCCCCTAGGTTTGCGGCTGATCGCCGCATAGCACAACGCTGCACGAACCGGTTGCCTTACACATGGCTGCCGCGCTACGGACCGTTCCACATTCGATGCAGATTTTTCATCGCAGCACGAACACTCTTTCGCGGGCCACCATCTACGGCGCCGTCTTTGTGGTGGCGGCATTGTTCTGGGCTGCGGCGGAGATCCAGCGGTCGCCCTATGTGACCTACGCCGGAGTACGACGGCCACAACCGGTGCCTTTCAGTCACCAGCACCATGTCTCAGGACTCGGCATCGATTGCCGTTATTGTCACACCTCGGTCGAAACTTCCAGTTTTGCGGGAATTCCGCCAACTAAAACTTGCATGAGCTGCCATTCGCAGATCTGGACGAACGCAGCCTTGCTGGAACCGGTCCGAGAGAGTTATAAGAGCGGGAAATCGCTGGTCTGGACCCGGGTCAATGATTTGCCCGACTTCGCCTATTTCAATCACAGCATTCACATCAACAAAGGTGTAGGCTGCAACACCTGCCACGGCCCGGTGGACCGCATGCCTTTGATGTATAACGAGGCGTCGTTGCAGATGGAGTGGTGCCTGGAGTGTCATCGAGCGCCGGAGAAGAATCTGCGGCCTCGCGATCAGGTTTTCAACATGCGCTACCAGCAGCCATCAAGCGGCAAGCCTGTCGAGTTCGATGGCAAGGAATATACCGATCAGATTTCGCTGGGCGTGGACCTGGTGAAGAAGTACAAGTTGCGCACGGTGACGGACATCACCAGCTGTTCGACGTGCCATCGGTAAGGTTGGATGGCGAACGGGCGTGTCGCCCATCCAGCCGGGGGGGACGCCCGGACTCCATAGGCAGAGTATGAAAATGGAAGAACAACCCGTTAAGCCGCAGCGCGAGGACGTCTGCCCCAGCAAGCAGGGCACACTCGATCTGGACGCGGCCCGCGCCCGCGTGGCCGAGACCAACGGCCCGGAATACTGGCGCAGCCTGGAAGAACTGGCGGGCAGTCCCGACTTCCAGGAGATGCTGCACCGGGAATTCCCCAAGGGCGCGTCGGAGTGGCTGGACGCAGTTTCGCGCCGCGGCTTCCTCAAGTTGATGGGCGCATCGCTGGCCATGGCGGGCATGACGGCCTGCACCAAACAGCCGGTCGAGCCGATTGTCCCGTACGTGAAGCAGCCGGAGGAACTGGTTCCGGGGCGGCCCTTGTTCTTCGCCACCGCCTTCACTCTGAGCGGATACGCCAGCCCCATCCTGGTGGAGAGCCAGATGTTTCGGCCCACCAAGATTGAGGGAAACGACAAACATCCGGCGAGCCTCGGCGGCACCGACATTTTCTCCCAGGCTTCGATCCTGGGGATGTACGATCCCGACCGTTCGCAGACCGTGACTTACTTGGGCGACATTCGCTCCTGGGGAGCGCTGGTCGAGGCCATGCGCGCCCCGCTGAGTATCCAGAAGAGTCTGCAGGGAGCGGGCATCCGTGTCTTGACGCCAACGGTGTCTTCGCCAACACTCGCAGACCAGTTGCAGTCGTTTCTCAAGGTTTATCCGCAGGCCAAGTGGCATGTGTACGAACCGGCGAACCGCGACCATGTGCTCGAAGGCGCAAAGCTGGCATTCGGGCTGCCCGTAGAAACGCAATACAAGCTGGAGAATGCGGATGTCATTCTCTCGCTCGACGCCGACTTCCTCTACCCGGGTTTCCCCGGCTTCACCCGCTACACTCGGGATTTCGCCAAGCGGCGCAATCCCGACGCGGGCCAGATGAACCGGCTGTACGTGGTCGAAAGCACACCGAGTTCGACTGGAGCACGGGCGGACCACCGCCTGCCGCTGCGGGCTTTGGAGATTGAGCACTTTGCAAAAAGCCTCGCTTCCGCGCTCGACGGTGGCGTGGGCCAAGACGCCTCAGGTGGAGCATCGGAGGAGGCTCAGAAGCTTGCCGGAGTCATCCTAAAAGATTTGCAGAACCATCGCGGATCGAGCCTGGTAATCGCAGGGGATCATCAGTCGCCGCCTGTTCACGCCCTGGCCCACGCCATGAATCAGACCCTGGGCAATGTCGGTAAGACGGTTGTCTACACAGATCCCGTAGATGCGAATCCGGTGAACCAGACCGAGTCGCTCAAGGATCTGGTCGCCGACATGCGAGCCGCCAAGGTGGACGTACTGATCATCCTGGGGGGCAATCCCGCCTATGATGCGCCCGCCGACGTTGGCTTTGCCGAGGCGCTCAAGAGTCCAAGCGTCCCGTTCCGCGTTCATCTGGGGCTTTACCAGGACGAAACCGCCGAACTCTGTCAGTGGCACGTGAACGAAGCTCACTATCTCGAAGCCTGGGGCGATGCCCGCGCCTACGACGGCACCGCCAGCATCGTGCAGCCGCTGATCGCGCCGCTCTACAACGGCAAGAGCGCGTGCGAATTGGTTTCAATGCTCTCCGGGCAATCCGATACCGGCGGACACGAAATCGTGCAGGCGTACTGGAAGAAACAGCACACCGGCGCCGACTTCGACACCTTCTGGCGGAAATCGCTGCACGATGGCTGGGTGGAAGGCACCACATTCGCGCCGAAAACACTTCAGCCAAAAGGGTCACCGGCCGAGCCGGCGGGCAAATCGAATCGGCCTACATCAGGCCGCGAGTTCGATACGTTGGTCCCGCTCGTTGACCCCAAGACCATCGAAATCAATTTCCGCCGCGACCCGACAGTTTACGACGGACAATTCTCTAACAACGGCTGGCTGCAGGAACTGCCCAAGCCGATGAACAAGCTCACCTGGGATAACCCGGCACTGATGGGCCCGGTCATGGCCGAGCGCATGGGGATAAGAACTGAAGACCTGGTCGAGCTCGAACTGAACGGCAAGAAAGTTACGGCTCCGGTCTGGATCCAGGTCGGCCATCCTGACAACTCTGTCACCGTCTTTTTGGGTTACGGAAGACGCCGAGCCGGGCGCGTGGGCACCGGCGCCGGCTTCGATATGTATCCCCTGCGAACCAGCGCCACACCCTGGTTCACGGGAGGAGTTGCGATTCGCAAGGCCGGAGGCACTTACAAGCTAGCCTCCACCCAGGGCTACCAGACTATGGAAACGCCCACCGGCACCCGCCCTCTGGTGCGTACTGCGAGTGTCGAGGAGTACCGCAAGGAGCCAGAGTTTGCACGCGAAGAAGAGCCGCCTAAGGAATTGACCTTGTATAAGCCGTATCCCTACGCGGCCGAGCCTTACGCCTGGGGCATGACCGTCGACATGAATGCCTGCGTGGGCTGCAACAACTGCGTTGTCGCTTGCCAGTCGGAGAACAATATCCCCGTCGTCGGCAAGGAGCAGACTGTGCTCGGGCGGCACATGCACTGGCTGCGCGTGGATACTTATTTCCAGGGTGACCGCGCCAATCCCCAGGCCTACTTCCAGCCGGTGCCCTGCCAGCAGTGCGAGAACGCTCCCTGCGAAGTGGTCTGCCCGGTTGGTGCGACCGTGCACAGCAGCGAAGGTTTGAATGACATGGTGTACAACCGCTGCGTGGGCACACGCTATTGCTCCGACAACTGTCCCTACAAGGTGCGGCGCTTCAATTTCCTCCTCTTCCAGGACTGGGAAACTTCGCAGTACAAGATGATGCGCAATCCCGACGTGACCGTGCGCAGCCGCGGGGTCATGGAAAAATGCACATACTGCGTGCAGCGCATCAACCAGCACCGGATTGATTCCGAGCGCGAAGATCGCAAGATTCAGGATGGCGAATTACAGACGGCGTGCCAGCAGTCGTGTCCGGCGGACGCCATTGTTTTCGGCAACATTAACGATCCCAACAGCCGGGTTTCAAAACTAAAAGCGCAGCCGCGGAACTACAGTTTGCTGGGCGACCTGAACACGCGTCCCCGCACCACGTACCTCGCCGACATTCGCAACCTGAATCCGATACTGGAACGGGAGCACAGCTAGACCATGCTCGAATAAATATGGACGAACCCATCCAAGACGAGCGCGCACCAGTCATCGAACCCGGCTACACCCTGGGCTCGGTCACGGACAAGATCAGCTCGATCGTGCTGACTCGTCCTACTTCCGACGGGTGGTTCATCGGTTTCGGGATTGCATTCATTCTACTGATGATGCTGTTGTTCGCCATCTCCTACTTGTTCGTTAAAGGAGTCGGCATCTGGGGCGTGACCATTCCAATCGGTTGGGGATTCGCCATCGTCAACTTCGTGTGGTGGATTGGAATCGGGCACGCCGGCACGCTGATTTCCGCCATCCTCCTTCTGTTGCGGCAGTCGTGGCGCAATTCCATCAACCGTTTTGCCGAGGCCATGACCCTGTTTGCCGTGGCCAGCGCCGGCATTTTCCCGCTGATTCACGTGGGACGCCCGTGGCTAGCCTATTGGCTCTTTCCTTATCCCAACACTATGCGCGTGTGGCCGCAATTTCGCAGCCCGCTGGTGTGGGACGTGTTCGCGGTTTCGACTTACGCCACCATCTCGGCGCTGTTCTGGTTCATCGGACTGGTTCCCGATCTCGCCACTTTGCGCGACCGCTCCGAAGAGCGATGGAAGAAGATCGTCTATGGCATGCTGGCCATGGGCTGGCGCGGTTCGGCGCGTCATTGGCATCGCTACGAGACCATGTACCTGCTTCTGGCCGGGCTGGCCACGCCGCTGGTACTGTCCGTCCACACCGTAGTCAGCTTTGATTTTGCCGTGGGCATCGTGCCCGGCTGGCATACCACCATCTTTCCGCCGTACTTTGTCGCCGGCGCGATCTACTCCGGCTTCGCCATGGTACTGATGCTGGCCATCCCCATTCGCAAGATTTACAACCTCGAGGATTTCATCACCGAACTTCACTTGCAGAACGCGGCCAAGGTGATGTTGGCCACAGGCCTGATCGTGGCTTATGGCTACGTCGTGGAAGCTTTCATGGGATGGTATGGCGGCAACCGCTACGACGCCTTCCTGCTCTGGAACCGACTGCACGGTCCGTATTCGTTCTTCTATTACATGCTGCTGGTCTGCAACATCGTGATTCCCCAGGTGCTCTGGATTTCCAAGCTGCGCAGCAGCCCGGTCTGGTTGTTCCTGATTTCGTTCGTCGTTCTGGTGGGCATGTGGCTGGAGCGCTTCATCATCGTGGTGGTCAGCCTGCACCGCGATTTCCTTACGTCGTCGTGGGGTATGTACTACCCGACGCGCTGGGACTGGATGACCTACATCGGGACCATCGGCCTGTTCCTGTCGGCGATGTTCCTGTTCGTTCGTCTGCTGCCCATGATTTCGATCTTTGAAATGCGCACTCTGCTACCCGAAGCGGAGGTCAAGGAATGAAGCGCACCGGGACCTACGGCATGATGGCGGAATTCGATTCCGTCCATACTCTGCTGGCTGCAGCCAACCGCACCCGCGAGGCCGGCTACAAGAAGATCGACGCCTACAGTCCGTTCCCCATTGAAGGCCTGGCCGAAGCGATCGGATTCCATCACGACGAAGTTCCTCTGGTGGTGCTGATCGGTGGGATTGTCGGCGCCCTGACCGGCTACCTCATGCAGTACTGGATTTCCGTGGTCAGCTACCCGGTCAACGTGGGCGGCAAACCGTATCACTCGTGGCCGTCGTTCGTCATTGTGACGTTTGAGATGACGATTCTGTTCGCCGGTATCTCGGCCGTGTTCGGCATGCTGGCCCTGAATGGCCTGCCCATGCCCTATCACCCGGTTTTCAATTCACCCCGTTTCGCATTCGCCAGCAAGGACAGATTTTTCCTGATGGTGTTCTCCTCCGATCCCAAATACCAGCCCACTGAAGTTCGAGGTTTCCTGCAGAGCCTGGCGCCCCGCTCTATTTCGGAGGTGCCCGATTAGCCTCGCTTCCCAAACGAGATTTGATGAAGCGACGGGCGTCCCCGACCGCCCCGCCACCGCCCCGATGTCGAATCTTGGGTTGTTGCTCCTGGCCTTGCTCATCCTGGCAGGATGCCGCCAGGATATGCATGACCAGCCGCGCTTCAAACCTTTCGCCCGCAGCGATTTCTACACCGACCTGCGCTCCGCGCGACCGCCCGTCGAAGGCGCCATCGCCCGCGGCCAGTTGCGCGAAGACACCTATCTCTACACCGGAAAGCTGGGCGAAAATCCCGGAGATTACATGCCCTTCCCGGTCACGGCAGAACTTCTGGCCCGCGGACAGCAACGCTACGACATTTACTGCGCTCCCTGCCACTCCCGTATAGGCGATGGCAATGGCGTGATTCCCGCGCGTGGTTTTCCGCGCAAGCCGCCCTCTTATCACATCGAGCGTCTGCGCAAAGCGCCCCTGGGATATTTCTTTGACGTGATCACCAACGGCTTCGGCTCCATGCCCGACTATGCATCGCAAACCACGCCCCAAGATCGCTGGGCGATTGTGGCATACATCCGCGCTCTGCAATTAAGCCAGGCAGCCACCGCTGCCGACGTTCCTGCGGGACAGAAAGTTCCGTCCGATCCGCCCCACTTTGGAGAACTCGGCTCGGGCGCCACATTGCCAGTAGTCGAGACCAAACCCGCACCCGGTTCGCCGGAAGAGGAGCCGAAATGAGCACGGTTCCCATGCGCGTCCAGGACCTGATGGCGCCGCCGGTGGTGAAAACCATCCAGCAGCGGTCGCTGATGGTGGGCTTGGTTTTCGGCGTGATCGCGGCCCTGGGCGCGTGGCTTCGCCCGGAAGAATTCTTTCGCGCTTACCTGCTCGCCTTCATGGCATGGCTAGGCGTCACTCTGGGATCGATGGCAATTCTCATGCTCCGCCATCTGACCAAGGGCGCCTGGGGCATGGTCATCCGCAGAATTCTGGGAGCGGCCATGCGGTGCGTGCCGCTGATGGCGGCGCTGTTCATCCCGCTGCTGTTTGGCGTACGCCGGCTATACATCTGGGCCCGCCCGCTGGACGCCATCGCGGACAAACATTTACGCCAGCACCTGGAAGAGATCACCAAGACTTACCTCACGGTGAACGGATTTATTACTCGCGCCGCAATCTACCTCGCCGTCTGGTCGGCGCTATCGTTCTTCCTGACGAAATGGTCGGCGGAGCAGGACCACCCCCCTATGCGGGACAACAGCGCCCGCTTCAAAGCGCTCAGCGGGCCGGGGCTGATCCTCTACGGCTTCACCATTACCTTTGCAGTGATCGACTGGATCATGTCCATCGACCCCAGCTGGATCTCCACCATCTTCGGCCTGTCGTTCCTGATCGGGCAGGTATTGTCGGCGCTGTGCTTTGCCATCGTGGTCGAGCGCATCCTGTTCAATTACAAGCCCATGTCGGAATTGCTGAAGCCGGAGCAGGTGCACGATCACGGAAAATTCATGCTGACCTTCATCATGGTGTGGGCCTACTTCTCGTTTTCGCAATGGCTGATCATCTGGGCCGGCAACCTGCCGGAAGAAATCACCTGGTACATGCGGCGCCTGAATGGCGGCTGGGGATACGTTGGCCTTTTCCTGGTGCTCTTCCATTTCGCGATACCGTTCGTGATGTTGATTTCGCGCCCGTTCAAGCGGGATATCACACGCTTGGTCTGGCTGGCAGCGTGGATGTTGTTGATGCGCTACGTGGACCTGTTCTGGGTCATCGAGCCTAACTTCTCCGTCACATTCAACATCACTTGGCTGGATGTGGTAGTTCCGATCGCGATGGGCGGCCTGTGGCTGGCGTACTTCTTCCGCAATCTGAGTGCGATGCCACTGGTTCCGGCCTATGACGTTTATGCCGTAGAGGTTCTCGAAGCGGCGCACGAGTAAAAGAGCGTGTGATAGAGCGAGTTACAGATATGACTGACGACCTTCACATCGACGGGCAGAACGAAGAAATGGATTTTGAGCGCGAAGATCTTGGCGCCAAGCCCATCCTCATCTTCCTGCTCGGGTTGGTGATCGGCTGCGTGCTGGTTGCGCTGGTGCTGAAGGGACTCTACAGCTATCTGGACAGTTCCGAGAACCGCCAGCAGCCGGTAGAAAATCCGCTGGTGCAGCCGACCACCGCGGACACTCGAATTGTGGAGAAGAGCGACCTCAATAAATTCCCCCAACCGCGGTTAGAAAGCGATGAAACGACGGAGATCAACGCCTTCCGTATGCAGGAAGTACAGAGGCTGAACAGTTACGGATGGGTAGACCAGCAGGCCGGGATAGCGCGAATTCCGATCGATCGGGCGATGGCCCTGCTGGCGCAGCGCGGACTTCCGACGCGGCCGCAAGCCGGCGTGGCCCCGCCCTCGGACGTGAACACAGCGAATGAGGCGGCACGACGCTCGGATACCTCTAGCCAGCCCGCGAAGAAGAAGTAGCCGGAAGGACGGGGAGAGGGGACGGAGGGGGCCGGAAAGAGCGGAAGGGCACACTTCAGTCGTGCCGAAACAGGCATTTTTTGGGCGGCTTTTAACCGCTGAGGTACTTCGGGGCTGAAGCCCGTCGGGGAGGTTTTAGGTGCAGGCCCAAATAAAGGCCTGCTCCACCCGGGATTGCAGGCGGGATCTGGAGAGCGTTTGCAGTGTCGTACATAACTAACAACTTGAAACGAATTCTCACTACCATCTTTGCCGCGCTGCTGATGTCCGCGTCAGCCTTCGGCCAAGGCATGACCAAGGGCATGATGTCGCCGCCGGCGAGCGTGCGTCCGCCCGGCCTGAAGAATGTCGGCATCGAGCAGCATTTGGACGAACAGATTCCTCCCGACCTCAGCTTCCGCGATGAGACCGGCAAACCGGTCCGCCTGGGAGATTACTTCGGCAAAAAGCCCATAATCCTCAACCTTGTCTATTACAACTGCCCAATGCTCTGCGGCGAAGTGCTCAGCGGCCTCGAGAGTTCGTTGCGGGTGCTGAAGTTCGATGTAGGAAAAGAATTCGACGTCCTCACCGTAAGCTTCGATCCCAACGAAACGCCGGACATGGCGACAAAAAAGAAGGCCGAGTTTCTGAAGCGCTACGCACGTCCCGGCGCCGGCGAAGGCTGGCACTTTCTCACCGGCCCGCAGGAATCGATTGACGCACTGACCAAGGCATCGGGCTTCCAGTACCAGTACGATTCCAAGACCGGCCAGTTCGCGCACGCCACCGCCATCATGGTGCTGACTCCCGAAGGAAAGATCGCGCAGTACTACTACGGTGTCGAGTTCGCGCCCAAAGATTTACGGTTGGGACTGATCCAGGCATCGGAAAACAAGATCGGCACGCTGGCGGACCAGGTGTTGCTGTACTGCTATCACTATGATCCGACGACCGGCAAGTACGGAGCCATTATTTCGCGGGTGCTGCAACTTTCAGCCCTGGCAACGATACTGGCTCTGGGAATTTTCATGACTGTCCTGATCCGTTTTGGATCCGGACACCACGAGCATGGCGCGAGATGAGTTGACTTGATTAAGTAGAAAACCAAGTCAAACGCGGCGGGCGAGGGCGCCCGCCCCACACAGACATGGGCTGACGACCGAGGACTGACGACCGACGACTGACTATGTACGATACTTTCCCACTTTGGCCAGCACGAGCCTCGACGACAGCCGGGAGCGTAGATACGCTCTTCATCTTTCTCGTCATTTTGTCCGCGATGGTAAGCGTGGCCATCTTCGCGGCGATGGTGCTGTTCGCCGTCCGCTATCGCCGGCGCCGGGGAGTCGTAGCGGAACAGATTGAAGGCTCTACCGCCCTCGAAATAACCTGGTCGATCATTCCGCTGGGTATCTTTATCGTGATCTTCCTGTGGGGCGCAGTGATCTACTTCAAGGAGCGCACGCCTCCGCGTGGCGCCACCGAAGTTTACGTTGTGGCCAAGCAGTGGATGTGGAAGCTGCAGCACGAGGAAGGCCAGCGCGAGATCAACGAACTGCACGTGCCCGTGGGCCGGGACGTGAAGATGATCCTGACCTCGCAGGACGTGATCCACAGCTTCTATGTTCCCGCGTTCCGCATCAAGCAAGACGTTCTGCCCGGCCGCTACACCACGGCCTGGTTTCATCCCACCAAGGCGGGCATCTATCATCTGTTCTGCGCCGAGTATTGCGGCTCGCAGCACTCCGGAATGATCGGGCAAGTGGTAGTGCTGGAACCGGCGCAGTACGAGGCCTGGCTCGGCGGCGGCGCCGCGTCGGGATCGATGGCCTCGAACGGCCAGAATATTTTCCAGCAGCTGGGCTGCTCCACCTGTCACCGCGCGGACACTCAGGGCCGCGGCCCCGACCTGGCCGGATTGTTTGGCAAGCCGGTACAACTGGAAGACGGGCGCGTGGTCACAGCCGATGAAAACTACATTCGGGAATCCATTTTGACCCCGGGGGCGAAAATCGTCAGCGGATTCAAACCCATCATGCCGGTGTTTCAGGGACTGGTCAGCGAAGAACAGCTCAACGCGCTGGTGGCATACGTAAAATCATTGAACCCGAGTCCATCGGGAGCGGCAGGCGGTCCGGCGGTAGTTCCGTCGGGCGCGAAGCCGCAGGAAACCAAGGTGCAATAGCGATGGCTACCGCAGCGATCACCGCGGAACGCGAGACTTATCTCAACCAGGAATATGGCATCAAGTCCTGGCTGCTTACGGTTGACCACAAGCGCATTGCGCTGCTCTACCTGCTGTCCATCACGTTCTTCTTTTTCATTGGAGGATTTTTCGCCCTGCTGATCCGCCTGGAACTGCTGACTCCGGCGGGCGACTTGGTCCAAGCCGACACCTACAACAAACTCTTCACCATGCACGGCCAGATCATGGTGTTCTTTTTTCTGATTCCGTCCATCCCTGCGGTGCTGGGCAATTTCCTCGTCCCGTTAATGATCGGCGCCAAGGACCTCGCCTTCCCGCGCATCAATCTTCTGAGCTGGTATCTGTACATCATCGCCGGCGTGCTCATGCTGCACTGCATGCTCACCGGCGGCGT
>Ga0157379_10002532_pt1 | contig 15322 bp, 17 predicted proteins | sample S25metaG_FD_121802 | JGI IMG/M metagenome (GOLD analysis project Ga0157379, IMG submission 121802) | Switchgrass rhizosphere microbial communities from Kellogg Biological Station, Michigan, USA - S2-5 metaG | ecosystem: Host-associated > Plants > Roots > Rhizosphere > Soil | place: USA... | reverse complement strand
CTGGTCATTGAAACCTTGAAACAAAAAGGTTATTTAGTTCCGAGACTGGAGTAGTCTTTAGGCGCCTACCATAACTGAAGGGATCGAGACCAGAGTTGCTGAAGTCATAGCTATGAATATTTCGATCAATTATTAGCTAAATGCAAGCACCTTTCCCATTTATCTTGCTTGACCACGCCATATGTTGTATATTCAGGAGTTGCAAAATCATCTAATGTTAGATTCAGTACGATTCCCCTGAAACAAAGAATAAGATACGTACACGCCCAAGTGGCACATCTATCGTCAATCGCCACATTCTTTCCCTCCCCGTATTTTCTGTTATACCATCTAACAGAGAACGAAAATTAGGGACCACTTCACACGAAGGTTAAATAACTTACCCTGGAACAATCTCAGTTATATTTGACCAGCCTCCGATATCACACCACATCACATTCGTCCCATATTTATCCATCAAAATTTCCATTTGCGGCTTCTGTATATCTTGAATAAAATCATTCACCGGAATATACCCGGTATACGGTTCGAGTTGGCTCCAATTATACGCGTTATGAGCGAGGCCTCCTGGCCAAGACGTGAAGCCATAGGGAGCCCAAGCAGGATTAAACCATTCAGGAGTGCTGAAGTATGTTCCCCCGACAAGATCTGGATGACGTGTTGAAGCGGATGTCAGGATTTCACCGATGAAGTCGCGTTTGGGACCAAGGGAAACTGTGGACCGGTTCGTAGTATTTCCAGCATTGAACAATGATATTCCTAAGCTTTCGTAAGATACAAAAGTCGGAGCACATTCATCGATGTACTGTACCGTCATGATGCTTTGTTACAAGAACAAAGTCTACAGGAGAGCTGGTGTTAGGGCAACTATTGACCAAGAAAAAAGAAGACAAACATTTTGCGCCGGAATCTGCAAAAAGGTCTGTAAATGTATCCGCAGACCAGTTAGCGGCTGTAGGATTGAACTCTGTGGTTCGGCGATTTAAGATGTTTTTGAGTGAAAAGATCGACGTCTTACTTACGTGGAATAAAGTCGTCGTATAAAAATTCTTCGCCATAAGTTTCCTTATGGTAGACCCATGTAGGGCTGTTAGTATTGTTCGGCTGTGAAATACATATATCAGCCTTTGGATTTTGGTGGTGATAAACGTATATGAACTGACGTTGTGTAACTGCCACCAATACCATTCTATGCAAAAAGGCAAATGGTTCATTCAAAAAACTCTGATCAGCGACCGACACTTGCCTGCGTATTGCTTGATATATGAGACATGAGTGAAAGAAGTTACCAACATAGAAAAGTGTCAACATACCACTCCGGACGGTGCGAATGCAGGAACCTGAGATCCGTTTAATATGTGAGAGAGAGGCGGATATTGAGTACTCACACTATATACACCCCAATGAACAAATATTCTATGGATGAACAATCAGTCTCCGGACGGAGAATTAACTTCGAAAGATTTATTCACCCAAACTGTCAGGAAATATATCAGAAATGCTTCAAAAAAAATTTTTTTGGGATAAACATGCCTTCGAATCCTCAAACCACTTCGGAGCCTCGTGGGTCGCTAGACTCTCCAAAGTGCTATTGTACTCCGGAATCCCAGCCGTCACGGTAAACTCTCCACTTTGGGCAATAATATTCCCTTTGCTATCTTTTAATACAGCACTAGCCATAGCAGTGGATCCTCTGACTGCGCCATTGTCATTGATAACGCCAACCTTCACGCGGGCTTGGTCTCCTGCGCGTAGTCGATTAAGACGTCCAGCGTAGACTGTCTTCAACGACGGACTATTAATTTCAAGGGTATGTTCTCCTGTGAGCCAAGTAGACGATGCAAATACCAATGGCAAATTGTTAATAGTAACCTCCATAACTTGAATGATGGCATTCTGAGTCGAAGGACGATCGATGACCTTCATAAAGCTGAGAGCTGTGGACTCGACGTCTGATATAGCAAGAGCACTGTCATTGTACCATTGATTGCGTGAACGGATGTGTTGAAATGTGATGGCAGGTCCAGAAGCAGATACATCTGCCAATCGCGACGAAGGATGCAACAGGGAGGAAGCGGTGAAAAGGGATATAGCAAAGACGTGGAAGCGGCTTGAACCAACGGTCCCAATGGGGAGTATGATGGATGTTAGATTCTTTGTGGCATTGAGAGGAACCTGGAAATAGTGCATATGAGACGAATTACCGTCGACGCCTGTGGACGTAAATGTGAACGCTCTACGTCACAGAAAAATCGTCCTTCAGAAGGAGAGCTTTCTAAACAAGATCTTAAATACCTACGTATTCACAAGTCCCTGGAGTCTGGGTCAAGACAAGAGTTAGGATTGATGTATCAGTCTGACGCACCCTGTTAGCCTTCCACCCAGGCACAAGGATTGCCTGCGTAGCGGTAGTCCCATCTGCATAGGAGACAGATATATTGTTGGTATAAATGCTTCCTCCATCGGCGGCTCCAAGTAAATGGAGAGACTGGAACCTTCCTGCAGCGACGCTGATGGTCTGTCCCTGAGAGAGAACATTATCCGAAGACGGGGAGGACCAATCGGGAAGTGTAAACTGAGAGTAAGAATGTTCAGGTACTGAAAACACCAGAATAAGTTCTGTTTACATTTATTCCCCGGTAAGGAAGGATTTTGCTTGGAACTTGGTTCAGGGGATAGCCGCCACCTTGTCCGTCGAAATCAGCACCACCCGGATGAGAGGATATCCCTTTGTTGTTAAACAGATGTTTAAGACCAATGGTAATCGAAACAGGTGAATTCTTCTGTAAAGCGGAAGATGCTGCGAGTACTGTGGAATATTGCACTGCGATATAAAAAGCCGACAACAGTTTCATGGCTACAAGAAGAGTCTGAACAGAATCTTTACAGTCTTTTGGGCGCAGCTGGATCTCTTTATGGTGTTAATTAAACGATTCATTCGACCCACGATATCCGTCGGTCCGTTAGAAAGCTTCTTATGTATATTTATCAAGCACATGAGGAGGGGTAATTACCTGGAAGAATGCGCGTTAGTATACGACAAGTAGATACATTGGTGTTGACACACAGGAAGGTCTGTACTGAAATAGATATGCCTATCAGTTGACCTTACAAGTGTGTTTGCGCTGGTGGTGCAAGGAAGAATTCGTCGACTTCTAGCTAGGAAGCACCTTGGGGGCGTGTCATCTGCTGAGATCGTCATCGCATCTGGAGCCTTCCATGCTAGGAATATTGGCAATATTTATCAAAAGCAAACCTTCGTTAGTTCAGGTGGTCATGTTGACGCACTGGTGATGGTAGACGCAGAACAAGAGGCCGGAGTTCTCCGGCCGAGTATTCGGCACTCACCCACCGACTATGTAGGGACAAAAAATCTTTCGAAAAGTCTTTCAGATATATTAGCAGAACACGGAATGATTATATTTGTCGCGTAAAGGTCGATACAAAAGCGAGATGGCGCCCCACCTTGTCATGCAGCATCTTGTAACAGAAATTGTTGTGTTCCAACCAAGGGTTTATCCTACCTGTTGGAGTTTCCTAGAAAGACTGATCGGTATTGAAATTGGTTATGTAAAATGTCTCGATAATTTCCTTCAGACCCAGTGGAGGAGGCTTCGGTAACTGCCCGAGTTGGGGAGAACATGTGACCCATCCTTCTTCTCTCATACCACCATGAAGGCAGCTCGATTTTACGGAGAAAAAGTTGGATTTAATTGAAATAAAATACGTATTAGAAGATTATTGATGTATCACAGGATATTCGAGTTGAAGAAGTTCCTGGTGAGCTAATCCAGCCTGGTCGTGCAGGAGTCGTCCTCAGTGGGAAATATTCAGAGCCGGAGCCTCGCCCAGGACAAGTAAAGATCAAGGTAAGTTACCTAAAGGAGATCACAGATAGACTAGCTAGCCGAAAATTCACAGATTGCGTGGTGTGGCATTTGTGGAACCGATATGTGAGTATCGTTTACCTCTGAGAGACCGGAGCGGTACGATGGCTTCATCGCAGTCATGAATATATCACTGGAGCCACTGTTTGTCCAACAAGTACTCACCCGACAACAGGGGAGAAGATTCCCATCACTTTAGGCCACGAGTGAGTCTGAAATACCTTGTTTATCGAATTGGGTCTCAAAGCGATTTGATAGAATGTCTGGTACTATAGTAGCACTTGGGCAGGGTGTTGATGGGAAAGAATACGCCACAGGACGTAACGTGGTTGTGTGAGCGAGTCATTGTGAACGATCCAATATCAATTCATGGTTCTTCGCAGGGAACCTATCCTGCACTGTCTTCGCAAAGATTGTCGATACTGTACAGTTGGACTTCCTACCCTATGTGATCAATTGGGTATAGTTGGACTCCATGGTATGTCTGGTCCGCCCTACGAACATATAAGCTGAAAGTTTGATAGGCTTCGGCGGTGGCTTGTCAAGCTATGTCGCACTGGATACTAGATACGTCCATGTCATACCAGAAAATATACCCTGTAAGTTTCCGTGGAATCAAATGGAAATTGGTTGACAATGATGACTCACAGTGGATATTGCTGCTTGCATCGAGGTATAACGGAATTGATTCATGGTGTGCATTCTGCTGACTCTCCGAAAGCCGCTCGCTGTGGCCTGGCATGCGGTGAAGCGTTCAAATTTCCGTCCGGAAGACAAGTGTCTTATCGTTGGAAGTGGACCAGTAAGTCTCACCTCAACACTGGATAATAAACGGACTTACTAAAAGGTCGAATAGATTGGACTTTTTGTACTTAAAGTCTTAAAGGGCCTTGGTTGTAGATTTCTAATTGTATCAGAACCCGCGAAGATTCGAAGGGAGAAAGCCCTCGAACTTGGTGCCGACGTCGCTCTTGATCCACGCTCCTGCGATGTCGTGAAGGAGGCCTTACAACAAACCAATGGCGCGGGTGTCGACATTTCCTATGAATGTGCTGGAAGTGAAGTTGGACTAGCCACTGCAGTAGCAGCTACCAAGGCCCGAGGGATGATCATGAACATTGCGCTTTGGGAGAAAAGGCCGGCGATGGACATGAGCAATTTCCTTCAAGGAGAGAAGGTTTTAACTGCGTCGTGCTGCTATGTGGACGTCCACAAGGATGTAATTGAAGCTCTATCTAGTGGAAAGATTCAAGGCTTGGAAACTCTCATTACTGGCAAAATACCAATTGAGAAAGTGGTCCCAGAGGGGTTCGAGGCTCTTGTGAACGATAGGGAAAATCAAAGTGAGTATTAAATTTAGATTAAATTGTGCTTTTGACTTACAAGCCGTAAATTCCCCGTGACTATAGTCAAGATACTCGTTCATCCTCATCATGAATAGGATGTCACGAGTTCGACACTGTCATGGACTGCAAAGGGCTGTATGATTCTAATTCGATGTAGGTCCTCTGGATCAATAACCGAGAACTATGGAATATTTCTACCTTTCTTTGTTGTAACATCTCGTAACATTTGTGTTTGAGTTGTCAACTTGTATCCGACCCCGGTGTCAAGAAGTACCTCAGAATCTCGGGTCGGGTAATGGCAGGTCGCTATTAGCATCAACACCCTGTTTTGCTCGGAGTCGACCATTGGAAGTAATATTTTCAGGTCAATATGTACCCCAAATAACGTGACATGGACCAGGTGGAAAATACTCTGAGTTAGACAGACCACGTGTTACTTCAAGCTCCTTGGAGTTTCAAGTAATATGGAGAAGACTGCTAACATATCTTATTTCGAAGATCGATGTCATATATTAGTGAATTTTCTGTAAACAGATAATGGAGGACATCCCACAGGAAGAAAATGGAAGCACTAACCGAATTTGGAGCCAGATGACCAAGCATGGAGCATGGAGCAGGCGGTGTCTGTGGGTCCGCGGCTAGACGGCGTCGACGGATACCACGGAAGTAAAAGCGGTCGACTCAACAACCGTAAACTCTTTACTCATCGCTTCAGACGACGAGTACCGACTATTGTGGAACACTCCTCTACTTTAAACAGACTTCTACACACCTTTTGACCTCTGGTGTACACCCACCATGTCTCAATCCTATTTCGCTGGTCTACCCGTAGTTGCGTCTCCATCCTCAATGCCAGAGACTCAAACGTCATTCGCGGATCTTCAAGGAGGGGATGTGAAGCCATTTGGAGATGAAGATGTTCAGGGAGCATACTTAGATCAGAAGAACCGGTGAGTCTACTTGATTCTTAGCAATTTTTTTGTAGCTGATAACTGCCTTGTTCGAAGTCTGTCAAACGCCATCGATTCGACAAAAGCCATATTGAACGACTTCCGCAAGTTCAATAAGGACTCTTGGATTATTCGTTACCCTCAACTGCAGCCTTCTTCGAATGGCTCACTGCGGCGATCTATGTCATTCGCCGATGATATGGGAGCAACCACTGACGTTGTTGTCAAGCCCGGTTTGCAGCGTTCTGCGACATTGGTCCCCGCTCCAACAGAGGCTGAAGAGCCCGAACAAGAAAAAACCCAAACTGAATTATCGCCCGACTTCCACGTTCTCCGCCTTGACCTTAAGCTTGGTCCTCATGGATCTTCGACCGGCCCCGCGTCGCTTGTCTCGCAACTCGAGAAGGCCTCCATCTCTAACCTGATCGATGAACGTATAATTGGCGCTATCAAGCATATCGAAAAGCTTCGCACCCGTATCGAAGACACTTCATCAAAGGTCCTCGTCACTGGTGACCTGAATGCCGGCAAATCTACTTTCGTCAACGCGCTCCTTCGTAAGCCAGTCATGCCGGTGGATCAGCAACCTTGCACAACTATGTTCTGCGAGGTTCATGATGCCGCGGAGAACGATGGCGTCGAGGAGGTTCATATCGTTAAGAATGGTGTCACATATGATGTCAAAGACACCAACACCTATACCTGCGCTACCCTGCAGGAACTCGAGGATATTGTTGGTGAGAACGAAGATGTTCAACAGATGGTTCGCTTATATGTCAAGGACGCCCGTCAACCCAGAGAATCCTTGCTCCATAACGGCGTCGTTGACATTGCCCTCATCGATGCTCCCGGATTGAACCGAGATAGCCTTAAAACCACCGCCCTCTTCGCTCGCCAGGAAGAGATTGATGTTGTCGTCTTTGTTGTTTCTGCCGAGAATCACTTTACCTTGTCTGCCAAGGAATTCCTGTGGAACGCGAGCAATGAGAAGGCCTACCTCTTCATCGTCGTGAATCGCTTCGATCAAATCAGAGACAAGGAGAAGTGCAAACGCTTAGTCTTGGAGCAAATCAAGCAACTCAGCCCTCGCACATACGACGATGCTGCCGATCTTGTGCACTTTGTCGACTCCTCTTCTTCCCAAATGCCCGATTCCGCCAACCCTACGTTCGAGAAACTTGAATCTTCGATGCGGTCCTTCGTATTGGTTAAACGTGCGAAGTCCAAATTGCATCCAGCTTCTACCTACCTTGGCAATTTGTTGGCCGATATCGATTTGCTTTCAAGTAGCAATGCCATTGTTGCCCAGTCGGAACTTGATCATGCACGCGGAGATCTTAACCGGGTTCGTCCTGTCCTCGAAAAGATGAAGCAGGGACGCGAGGGGTTGGAAGATGGGCTTGAATCTATTGAAGACGGTGGATCATCCAAGGCAGGAAAGCGAACCAAAGAAATCCTAACCGCTGCTATCGAAAAAGTCGGTAATGGCGAACCTGGTGTCGACAAGGTGATTAGGATGCCAACATACCCCGGTCTCCTCGGATTCTGGGAGTACACTCGCGAAGTGCGTCGCGCTCTTCTCGAGAGTCTAGATATGGCTATCAAACTATCGCAAGACGAAGCTCGTGTCATTACCACCGCTGGTATAGAACAGATCGCTAATCTCGGTGAGAAACACCTTCCCGCAGGTGTCGAACGCTCCAAGCGTATCTTCATGCCGGAACGCATGTTCTTACCTAAGAAGGGCGGCAAAAACAGCAGGAGCACGATCGTTGCTGGTGGAGTCCATGGACTGGGCATTGGCTTAGCTCAGCGCCCTGAGATGTTAGAATCCACCTTCTTCGATCTATTCGATGTTCAACATTACTTCTCCGTCCATTTCGGCGATCATTCCGAGAAGGGTAGTGAGGAGGACTCTCAAGCCACTACATTGAGCATCGTATCTGTCGGTCTTGGCGCTCTTACTATGGTGGGAGGCAAGACGTTGGGTATCCGTGGCATTATTGAAAGCGTCCTTCGTATCACGGACCTCTGGGAGAACGAGACTGTCCGCAAGTGGGCGGCACCTGTCGTTGGTGCTTTCACTGTTGGATTGACTGCCTATTTCATCCTCGAATTACCCAACATTATCCCGCGGACCGTTGGCCGTAGGATCAAGACCTCCTTGTTACGCCCCGTTGAAGGCGAAAGCGAGGAAATGATGTATATTAACGCGAACGCTACTCGCGTTACAAGAGAAACACGCAAGGTATTGAGGTTGGCTTCATGGGATTTGAAGGAACGCTTCAGGGTTGCCATGGACGAACACACGAAGGAGGTGAAGAATGCGGAGGATATGGAGAAGAAGGCGAGCCACGCATTGGCATGGTTTATTGAAGTCGGAAAGAGGACGGCCGAAGCGAGGACGACAGCCGGTTTGGCATAAAGATTTTGAACGAAAGACACACCAATAGTTTACCAGTCCCAGGAAAGTTATATTTCCACTCAATTCCTAGTTTCTTTTTATTCTTGATTCTCTATGTAACTATCGCGTATGCTTTATGACGCCCACGATCTTTGTTGACAGACCCTTATGCTTAACGCTCGTTCTTGAGTTTCCTTATCTGTTTTGTAGACACGACACTTTATGTAAGTACCCAGTATATAACTATGGATTATAGACCAAGGTGTAATGGAAGTGGTATTGTGCGTAAAGATAAGAAAGTGACGGTCGAGACTCCAAGTGCCATGGCATGAGTCAGTGTTTAGTTACAATCTATTTAAACTCACAATGTGAGATAAAATTCGGCGATAAATTGGAAAAGCAGTGCGCTATTGTCGGAGCACCCTCGGAATCCCAGCCGAACAGTCTGGAGGTCGATCATCGATGCAGGAAAAGACCGGATCAATCAAAGCTTGCGGGCGAATGGTTAGAGTCATTCCCTAGGTGGTGGAATGAATCCCTCCAGCTGGAAGGGACTGTCTGTCTTCATCCGTCCTAACATTCACCTGAGAGTCTATCAGATCTGCACTTATGCTACTCAGTTTCTACTTCTTCGACACTGTCTCAGCTTCCATCCCTCTATGAAATCCAATAAAGAGGGGAAGGGAGTGACATATGATTTACCTACATATCAGGGTGTATCGAAGGGATGAGGGAGAGTGATGACCCTCCGAAAATCCACCGTTTAACATAGAATGGTGGTAGATGCCCACTGCACACGGTATTTCCAACTTCCCTAGAATTTGCTCCGTTTTGTTTGGGATATTCAACCACCTTGTAGTAGCAAGCAATATCTTCCCCTCCGGTGAGCTTGAAGATAAATTTCAACACTGAAATGTGACATTGCACTAATTATAACTGGGGGGGGTAACGATATTCGCTACTGCTCTCTCCTCTCATCCTTGCCAGCGCCGTTCTCGCACAGGGACTGCAAGGCTGGCCTAAATTGTTATGGTAGCACTCTGACCTCAATTGGTATGTCATTACCAAAAACATTATGGATTGATAGAACCGAGAATGGCATTAGATTATCTGGGCCCTCGGTGACAATCCTAGTCTCAGTAACCGTCTGCTCTACTGCGATGGCAGACGGGTTGGGATCATCCATGTAGAGGACTGCGGACAAAGTGGAGGAACCCGCCATGATGGAGGCAGTAATCAGAATGGTTTCTGTGCATAACGGATTCCAAAATGATAACATTTATTGTCGCTTCCTGAAACTTCATTAGATATTATACTCTTCAGAGACCCGGGGACATTTAGTTCAATAGCTATGTAAATGTTTAACTGAAAAATAAAGAAACCGCAATACAAGGGAACGTAGACTCAGAGACGAGTTGGGATGGCAACTATACTTTAGTATCTATAGAGATACAAGTTGATTTGATCATCAATTTCAAATCTGCAACGAAATAAAAATACAAAGCATGGAACTCAATTTACTACCAGACACGAATGTAGCTGATGACTAAGGAGTCCAGCGAGAGAGTGTTTTAAAGAATGGGCTCAATATTGTCTACTCTGTTAAGCAAAACAAACAAACAAGGTACGCTTGCGGAAACAAAACATACGAACGACACATCTGCATATATTCTGTATTCAGACAGCAACTAGCTTCAAATATCTCTAATGATTTTCTTCGCCCATTATCAGAATAAATCCTGTTGCCGTGTGTTTGAGTTTCCAAACCACGGGGTTGGGCTTCTCAGGAGAATCAGGCAGTGGGGTAAACTTGTCATTGCCAAGATTATAATGAAGCGCGAACCCTTCGTTGCGGGATGCTGTAGGTATTGCGAAAGCGCAAATGAGAATAGAAGTGCCTGCTCTGAGCTGTGATACGCACTGTCCACAATGTCACCAGTAATATGAAGTTCGGTCTTGACGTATTTGCCGTTCATCTTGGTAGTATCATGCGGCTCTTTTCTGAAAGACATCAAACTCTCAGTCCATAGGCATACGAACAACTGACTTGCCTGATGACAATAGTGTCCATGCCATATTTTTGAGCAGCCTCTGTCATGAGCTTCTCGCAGAGCTGTACCACCGACTTGTCGTTGGGTTTAGTGCACTTCCGAATAATCTTTATAGCCTTTTAAACAGAGTTCATAATTATTCTGAATGGAGACTTGAGAGTTGTATTGTGGTACGTGGATTCTCTGGAGAGAAAGTGATGAGCTAGGAAATTGGAGGGAAATTGGGATGTTCGGACTAGAGAGAGAATATTGAAGTTTTATACAGATAAAGAAGTTTAAACGGGAGCATGAATATTTTTTTTAAAAGAAATAAGGGCATGCTGGCTGCGAAGACCCGACGGTAGGCTAGGTCCAGCGTCCAGGAGCAGAGTCTGTTCAGCCTTATTAAGCACATGGCGTCCGAGATTCCGGGAAGACACCAAAGCTAGAACCTCTTTCAGCTCCATATCAAGGTTCGGCCGACCTTTCTGACCAGAACCTCAATATTCGGGCCCTTTGAACCCCTTCGGTTAATTGGTTTTCTCCTCCGTGCCTTCAGAATTTGAGATTCCCGAGACATTACGGTTGGCGTTTGGGCGTTTTACCCCTTGTCGAGGAAAATCCGATGGTCAACGACCATCAGTGCTGAGTAATGGTCTGCGACTAGAAGGGGCGTGGGACTAGCCTTGGGGCGCACCATAAAGATCCACCAATTAGTCAGGATATACTTTAAACGGTTTCTGCAATGCTCATATGCCTGTCTGCCTTGCAGTCAGGCGGTACTCCCGCACGCTCGCGCTTCGTAGTTTCTTTGTAATGTCTCCTTCTCAAGCACGGTTTCGCCCTCCTCGACTTGACGAGATCGAGGATCGAGAGGGATACAGACCAGGCGGGTTTCATCCCATATCCATAGGAGATAGTTTCGCCGAAGGTCGCTACAAAGTCTTGCACAAACTGGCTTTTGGAGGATCATCTACTATCTGGTTGGCACGCGATCGGCGTCATGTGGAACTTGTCGCCTTGAAGGTTCTATGCGCAAATCTATCGTCTAAGCCTCAGGAGGAGATTGCGGAACTGGCCATTCCACAAAAGCTGGATGAGATACTTCGCGTTACTGGTGCACCTTTGCGCTCCAATATTCAATTAATAGAAGATCACTTCGTGGAGGAAGGACCCAACGGACCGGACGCCACCTATGTCTTGTCTCTCGATTCGCTGGACCCAGTGTCCTCGCCATGTCAGATTGCCCAGGAAGGGTAAGTGGGAGTAGGCGGCTCCGGGCCGATCTTGTCAGGAAGGTGGCAAAGCAGACAGCCGCCGTGCTTGAGCTCATGCATTCCGCCGCTATCGTCCATGGAGGTTCGTTTGGTCCTTATTTTTGTCCCCCTGCATATTCTAATATACTGATAAACTATCTAGATATCACCGCCTCAAATACACTACTCTGCATTTCTGACCATGTCACCAAATGGTCAGACGACCAAGTCTACGCGAACTTTGGGAAGCCTGAGACTGAACAGCTTGTCCCCGAAGATGGATCGCCGCCGGGATCCCATGCACCTACGGAAATCGTCGCTACCATTGACAACGCTCGCCTTGCACACCCATCTATTCTCCAAGAAGATATCATCGTCATAGACTTTGGTCAATCCTTTTTCATGGAGCATCCGCCAAAAGAGTACCAACCTGCTGCACCAATACACTATGCTTCTCCAGAAATCCGCTTTGAATCTAGGATCAGTTCCGCTTCCGACATATGGGCTTTGGGATGCACAATTTTCGAAATGAGAGCTGGATTTCCACTTTTTGAACCGTTTCTCGGCAGTGAGGTCAATATCATGAAGCAGATGGTGGAGACGCTGGGGAAGCCGCCAGAGCCATGGTGGAATTCCTTCAAGGAGCGTGGGGTATAGTTCGAGGATAATGGTGAACCAAAACCCGTGGAGGTCCAGGAACGTCAAGGAATTTTACTAACTGCCACAAAGAGCTCTATTCGACAGAAGCTGCGGGAGATTGGTCAGCAGGATGAACCTTCTGAGGTTTACGAAGGGCTGATGTTTGAAAAGACTGGAACACGGCTGGAGGAAGAGGAGGTGGATGTTTTGGGCGATCTACTGGGAAAGATGCTCAAATACCGTCCGGAGGATAGAATTACAATGAAAGAGGTTCTTGATCATCCATGGTTTACATAAAAATATGACCCTCTTTTATTTAATATTAAATTATATCTGTGCTTATGTATTTGCGATGACTTCCTCCGTAGATTTTTGACCCTGTTGTTGGATTTACGAGCGCTTAGCAAGGTCATGCTACGAGTTCCGTTCCGCGACGTGCTCTTTTGTATCCCTTTTTCGGTTGCATAGCATATATTCGATTTATAAGTAGTTTACAGTTTGTATGTACCGTATCCGTTTGCCTCACGAGCTCACCGAGGTCAAACGTAATTTTACTCTTTATTTGTGATTGCGACGTTTATTCCAACACCTGTTTCATTGATCTGTTGTATAGATTGCATCTGACGCTCCACATTGCACAGTTCCCAATCACATAAGGGCAAATAGGTCCGGCGTTGGCACCAGAGTTGTACCTCACAGACGCAAGCCAAGGTTCTGTTTTTCTTGGCCCGAATATTCGGAGAAAGGTCCGACAGTCTGGCTCGGTGACTTCTTGTAGATCAATGTGAGTTTTGGACCTTTCTCGGAGCGATAACATAATAAAAACTAAGACGGGTTTCAGATGACGAGGAGAAGGCTCAAAAATTGCTTTCGTAAGTTAATTCGAAGGCGTCTATGTAGGATCTTCGATGTGGAAGTACTCCGGCCAGAGATTGCACACCATTCAAGGTTTGGTTCGGCACGGCCGAAGCGACAAATCTGCTTGAATGAGTTAAAATAACGTCGACTGGAACTAACATGTAAAAACCGACTTCCAGAACTACTGGGGATTCTTCAGGGAGTATTCTGATATCAATACTGGAGCCGGATGAGAACGTGAACACCACTCCGCTTTCAGTCGCCCCACTCACTTGACCCAGTGGGATGAACGCCTACAGTATGTGCCATCCTATTACTGATGAATTACGTTGCTCATACCGCTCATCGGAAGGGACACACAGTTTGGGCCTGGCTTTGAGGAGCCCAGTGTTAGTGTGGCCTTTCGCGGCTCAGGGCGTTCGCCTGGCCTATCCACATGGGTCACTTCGTCCTCCCATTTCCTTTTACGTCCATAACCCGGACTCCAATGGGTTTTCAGAGATCTGGAAGAGATTCGATAATCATATAGTATTTACTAGGACTTAAAATTGACAGGGTTTACGCTGTCTTGTCGATCAACATAAAGATTCGCGTTAGATAGAACTCGAGAATCTTTTCTGGGCCGGTGCATGAATGAACCCAATAAACATTGTTTACTCACCAACGCCAGTCTAAGCTCATTCGACTCTATCGGGATTAATAATGGCTAACAAGGGCAGAGGAGATGGGGGAGAACTCAACAAATAAGTAAGTCAACATGAAACCCAAATCCACCACGCGTCCACCCCATATCGACAAAATATTAATAACCATTATCTGTATCGACGAAAAGGAATTCATACAAAGAGGGGCAACACTCACAAAAGAATAGGGAGGAAGATCGCGCAACATCCAACAACCACTAGCCCGAAAGATTGCCTAGCGTACATAAACTAGCGAAGACACCTCCACATCAACACCCATACCACGATATGGCAACACACAGCATCACCCACCGAGGGATATGATACACATGTCCATGTCAACCAATGCCATCGATATCAATTTCATTTTTTTTTTCAATCCACCAATATCTTTCCGCTGTCGAGACCTTCGCCGTATGCAACGCTTTCAAAGGTGATTTGTCTCCATACGGCGTTGACGAAGTCCTTTGCGTCTTCCATGAGCACCTGTGAGGAGAAGAGGGGTTGTTCAGTATCGCCAGTAGAAAGAAAATTATAGCGCGGTGGAATGGTCAGGGAGGAATGTACTGTAAAGATAGAATGACGAGAAAAATGAGAAAGGGAAGACGCACCGGCTCCAGCTCTTCGAAGAGTTTCTGTGGGCCCTTCTTATCTTTTAGATGTTCTACAACAAACATGACCAAATCCTCATCTTCGTCACCCAGATATTCTGTAATCTTGCGTCGGACAATTGGTTCGAACTTGCGATCAACCATTTGCTGTGCTATGACATTAGAACACGTTTCAAAATAGGGGCAAGGAAGAAAGCTTACCTCATTAACAGCATCCCATCTAACCTTGACCTTCCATAGCGTCTCTTTATCCCGTGGCACCGCCTCCTTAATCTTCTCCAACCGCTCCCTCGCTTTCTCCCCGCTCTCCGTCGCCGTAAAGTCAAGTTTCACCAGAGTCGCCTTCCGCTTCTGCAATCCCTCATCCTCCTCTTCCTGACCAAACACGGCAACCACAGGTGGTGGCGCAGCAGACTCTGCAGTAGGAGCCTTCGCACTCGGTGCTGGTGCGAGACTGACATTGAGTTTGACAGGCGCGCCATCATCGAGGAGTAAGCCGGCTTTACGTTGCTCTTCAGCGAGAGAGCGCATCTCTTCCATTTGTCGGGCCAGGAAGGCTTCGGATTCACGCCGGAGATGTTCTGCTTCTGTTGCTTCGAGTTCGCGGGAAGTGCGGTCGGCCGCTTCTTCTTGTGCTAAGTGGCGGCGACGAGCAGCT
>Ga0157379_10002530_pt1 | contig 15328 bp, 16 predicted proteins | sample S25metaG_FD_121802 | JGI IMG/M metagenome (GOLD analysis project Ga0157379, IMG submission 121802) | Switchgrass rhizosphere microbial communities from Kellogg Biological Station, Michigan, USA - S2-5 metaG | ecosystem: Host-associated > Plants > Roots > Rhizosphere > Soil | place: USA... | reverse complement strand
TATATTAGGATGCCATACTAGAAATCGTCGTCAGTCGTGGGACGATGGCGCCTCCGTATGGTGAAGAACTTGGTTGTCTTTCTCGCGGACCTATGGGCTGAGAGACCCTTCGATTGGCCTCCCCCACCTCAAAGTTAATTTACAAATGTATGAAAGTGTATAGACTTTTCTTTTTTAACTAGACCCACTTCACCCAACCCAAGGAGTCGGAGACTGGCGCTTGCCGCCGCTACTGGATGCAGTGTTACTTTCCCAAGGAAACACAATTGGTGGATATTCCCAGCACAGTTCTGAGTCGCTCCCTTCGGTGTATGTTCTTGGCCAAATTCCACTGAAGTTTTCATAACGTCCTAATTCCTGACCGGTACCAAAGATAGTAAGCCGCTTGGGCGACTAGTTCGCAAGTGTTGATAAAGAGTCAATGGCCAACCCCTCCGATCCCCATATAACAGCATCCAGCACTGGAAAGAACAAACCGTAACAAATCAAATGCTTTCTCACTTGGTACCTACTTCTGTAAAGCCTTCTCATATCACCTTATACGATATCCGTTCAAGATTGCAGCCACAGGCGTGATGAGTATTTCCTTCATTCTTAGCAGCTTAGAGTCATATGGATCTTCTCTAGGAGCCCCAATGTCTGGAAGGCCAGGTATGAATCATGCCTGAATTAATCAACGGCGTATTTATCGGGTTCTCCTTCAATCAGGCTTATTTTGAACTATAAAGAGATACCATACCAGACGACATGGCTATCTTACCCAGACATCGCTCCTATACTTCGCCAGCTGGGTGAGCCTACTGTGGCCCCAAAATCATTCGCAATTCTAGTTAAATTGCACAGCGAAATACTTGGCCGAACCTTTCCTCTGCCCGTCGCCTGGCATTGACCAAGGCAGCAAAGATTTCTCCTTGGGTTCAACTGGACCTCTTTGAGATTATCATTGTTGAAGTTTCTAGGGTCTTGCTACCTTAATATGTGGTATGTTTATTCTCCGTGGTATTGAACTTCGATATGCAATGATGCCCCTGGAACGTGATATGTAAACGAATCCCCCACTGGCAGAGTTTGAAGACTCCTGAAGCCTTGGTTGATTAGGTGATTACTCGGGAAGAACACCCCAAGAGGCATCCCCATAAACATAACAGAAATGTTATGGGGATCTTGGTATTGTTTTTATGACCGTGGTCCGTCTGCACCTACTGACGGGAGATGCACTCAGCCCCAGGATAAGGTAAGGAAGTAGGCCACCGTGATCGAATTTCTTTTAAATTCAACCAATTGATCGACAGAGACCGAGTCATCCTGAATCCACTAGGGCGGTATAAATACCATCATTCGTTCCCAGACTTCATTTCATCAACTTACAGTTTTGTCTTGAACTATGAGCAGATTCCTTACAAAACTGTCCGGATCTAATACCCCCGATGTCGAGTCCACTCTCATTAAACTCAGGGGGAAGGCGACCTCAACCAAACCCAATGACCCGTTGAAGCCGCATTATACTCTTCCGGCCATCCTCGATGAGAGTGGTGCAGAACCCGTCACTGTCGTTGATTCACTTCACATCGCTGAGTATCTCAACGAGAAATTTCCTGAAAGGTCAGTGATTCCGAAGAAGGGGAAGGCATTGGAATACATCTTCGAAGAAATTTTCAAGACTACTGTAGGAGCGCATTTTCCTCTTCTACCACCTACCTGTGGTGTCCAAAAAAAGAGAAACCCTACTTCCGTAGTACGAGGGAGCAATGGTTCGGGAAAAAGCTGTATGAGTTCAGTCCCGAAGGACCTGTTAGAGAAGACCACTGGAAAGACTTGCAAGGGGGCTTCGGTAAACTCGCTGCGCTATTGGACAAGAGTGGTCCTGACGCTGACTGGGTCGCGGGAGGGAGTGAACCTACTCGTGCGGATTTCATTATTGCATCGTATCTCTTTTGGATCAGGGCTATTATCCCTGACGAATGGAAGAGCAGGGGAATTGAGCAATGGAATAACGGGAGATGGGGGAAATTGCTGAGGGACACGGTGCCCTGGCAAAAGGTTGACTAGATCTGTATGGAGATGTTGGACTCATATCCGGAAGATGGGGAGAATGTGGTTCCTATCCCAAGCTGTCGGCGACTAGATCACGATTGTGATATACTAGACGAATGAGAAAGAGAATTAAAAATCTAATATCCTGGAAAATACGCTCATTGCGTTTGGAGGCAGAAATATTGGCACTGATGAACTAGTGAGATATGTAAGAAGTCCATTGGGATGGTCAAATCTTCACTCACAAGTATTGTCCTAAATTCTAATATCTTAATCCTTCTGATTAAATCAGATGAGAAAAGACGATTGACATAATAAGCCTATGTGATGGACCGAGGCAAAAGGCGTGAAAGTTTGTAACTCCGCCAAAATTTCACTAGAAAGCGCCCATGGCCATATAAGGAATCTAAAAACGATCGTTCCAAGTTTTGTTGGCACTCCATTCTTAGTACCTCACTCCTTCCCTTTTACCCTCTCCTTCATTCCTGCCACAATGTCGGCTGCCGGCCCTTCAACGTCGCAAAATAACAATACGGCGAATGGGTCGCAGATGGAGGTTGAGGCACCTACGGTCGATGGCATGACTTCAAGAGACTAGTCAGCACACAACCGAATTTTTACTTTATTTTCTCTCCCTCTGATAACGACTCTGTAAAGCTATGCAGATTCTTATGCGCACTTCGGTATGTGTCATTGTTCGTCACCATTCTTTGAGTTATTTATCTGAACAATGTGGCGTTTCAGGCATCCATGAAGAGATGTTGAAGGATAGTGTCCGCACGGGCTCATACCGAAACGCGATGATCAACAATCCACATCTATTTAAGGATAAGACTGTTTTGGACGTTGGATGTGGTACAGGCATTTTGAGTATGTTTGCTGCGAAGGCCGGAGCAAAACATGTCGTTGGTGTACGTCAAAGCGGTTCACTAGCCTGGTGAAGGTTGTTTACCTAGGGTGTACTTCAGATCGATATGTCAAACATCATCGACCAGGCACAAAAAATCATTGAGGCCAATGGCTTTGCTGACAGTGCGTAATCTCCAATTTCGGCCATAAGATGGCTTCAAAACAAAGGTAATTCTAACACGACTTCTCAATGAAGCTATTACCCTCGTCAAGGGAAAACTCGAAGAAGTGGATCTCCCAATCAAAGAGTTCGACATCATTGTCAGTGAATGGATGGGCTACTTCTTGCTTTATGAGTCTATGCTCGACACCGTCCTCGTCGCTCGTGACAAGTACTTGAAGCCCGGAGGAATGATATTCCCTGATTCTGCTACGATTTACCTTGCTGCCATTGAAGATGAAGAATATAAAGAGGAGAAGATTAATTGTAAGTTTTGCACTCAAGTATTCGTATTTATATTCACGGGGATCCAGTCTGGGACAATGTCTATGGTTTCGACTACTCGTGTATCAAAGAAATTGCCTTGCGTGAGCCTCTTGTCGACACCGTCGAATTAAAGGCTGTTGTAACAAATCCCTGTGCTATCAAGGTACGGGTGACTGCAGCCCTTCTTTCAAATCGTCACCACATCCTCACAAACGCCGCAGCACATCGACCTCCTAACTGTCAAGAAGGAAGACCTGACTTTCAAAGTCCCTTTCACCTTGACTGCCACCCGCAATGACTGTGAGGCTATTCTGATTCTGGCTTCTGAAGATGACACTGAATTCTTGCGCACAGACGTTCATGCGTTCCTCGCATGGTTCGATATTTCGTTTGAATGTACCCACAAAAAGGTTAAGTTCAGTACGGGTCCACATGCGAAGTACACCCATTGGAAGTACGTGGTAATCTCAATTTGCTTCACAGTATTGGCTCTTACCATAATCATTTTAGACAAACCGTGTTCTACACCCCAGAGACCTTGACTGTCAATGATGGCCAAAAGGTCAATGGTGTCCTATCTTGCGCACCCAACACAAAGAACAATCGTGATTTGGATATTGCCATCGAATACGAGGTTGAACCTGAGGCTAACTCTCCTGGAGATAAGCCCCAGAAGAATGTTTTCCATTATAAAATGTGCGTTTAGGTGTGAGACGTGAATTACAAGCTGACTCATCTTCAGGTCGTAATGCGCGCCTTTCGTTTGCATCTCTCTTACTTCCGGCGTATAGGTACTAAAATCTTGGCTTAATATTTGGCTGTGTAGGGATGACCTGTTAAAAGTATCTCTGATTTTACATGTCTGTGTTACTTGTTTTAGTTCTTTTGCTTTTTAGTCTATATAGATAGGATGACAATCTTGGTACTATTAACATACGAGTGAGAGAGGGAGAAATACACGCTGTTGCCTGATAGTTCAGTGACAAGCCATAGTCTTACTGCCGACACTGCCAGCAAGGATGGCTTCGGGATCCATTTGACCACCAAAGATGAAATGCCCTAACCCTGCGCCAAGTACAACCGCAAGGATCAAGTATGCCTACATCGAGTAAGTATTGCGTAAACAAAGAAACCAGCCTGGATCCAACTAACATTGTACGTCATGAAGACAAGCATCAGGAAGAATGACAAGAATATTGTAGCTCCATAGAGCGCGGCGCGATAAATCCTTGCAAATGGAGGTACCGCGACACTGAAAGAGGTCAGTTCCGTCAGAACAGTGGTTATCTCATCCCCCATAAATAAAGGGGCGCATAATAAATTCTGCGTACATCTTACGTCCCTTTATGCAGTCCGTCAACAAAGGTTCCTCCTCGCTCACGTTCGCGGTGCTATCACTCACCGAGGCACTTGAAGCAGGCGTTTGACGGAGTGACCGAGCAATCTTGATATCAGCGCGCTTTTGGAATTCGCGGAGATACTCGTAAAATACGCCCAGTGCAACGATAACGAAGAATGAGACGATGAAATCGAAGTTTGAGGAGATATGCCATTGAGGGAAGACGATACAGGTATCTGGAAAAAGTGGAATGTTAGGATGGCGTAAAGGAGATCACTGAAGAAGATAGAGAATTTGCCCATGTGGTAAAATCCCTAGACATACTAATGATATCGGTATTCCAGAGCATATTCATAGAGCATTTAGGAGCTCCGTGTCCTCCATGGTCGGGCATTCCAGGCATGTCATGGTCCATTCCTCCCATGACGTGCATCGAGTGATCGTGGTGATGCATATGGTCCATTCTCGACTTGTAGAGAGTCTCTTCTAAGTTCTCAAGGGTATGGCTATTGAGTAAAATGAGGAGAAATGGGTACGTCTTTCTATGCCGACGATGGACGTGAACAAAGGTGAATTGGCAATAGTTGTGGGTCCATGATGGTTCTCTCCTAAACCCAGTCCAGGAAAGGAAACAATCAGTGGCTGACACTTCACCGCGATGGACACACACTTTGACGTTCTTATCCTGGGAACTGGTCTTGTTAATTCGATAGTTGCCGCGTAAGCAACATTAATTACTTATCTTCATAATAATTTATCTGATTTTTAGCTTTTAGAGCACTCTCCAAAGCTGGTCTCAAAGTTGCACATATTGACACGAACTCGTATTATGGCGGCAATGAAGCTAGTTTGTCCCAAGAAGAAGTGATAGATTGGGCCAAGCATCAGACCCAAAAATTCTCTGTTTTCTCCGATATAACCATCTCAAGGTCAACCCCGATTCCTTTTGCTCGAAGCTTCTCTTTGTCGTTGTCGCCATCATTGATTCCTTCCACTGGCCCATTGATTCGAGCCTTGGTTAACTCTGGAGTATCGAGATATGGTCAATTCAAGCTGCTAGATGCAGTGTTGATATGCAAAGCGAAACCTGGGATAGATGTTGTTACTTTGACATCACTATCCAACGATTCTTCGTCTCTGCATACTCATCCCAAAGCATCTGAATCATCTGAAGCGGTCTCATCCTCAAATATGCACGAAACATTTTTCACTTCCTTCTCAGCCTCTCAATTTCTTCGTCGTGTCCCAGCGACCAAAGAAGACATATTTCGTACCCGTTCCATCCCCCTCATCTCCAAGAGGAAACTGATGCGCTTTTTACAATTCGCGGCTTCCGAATTTGAGATGAAACCTGAGTTACAAGGTCTATCTGAAGTGCAGTTATCCTTTGGCGAATTCTTAAAGACCAAGTTTGGGCTCGATGATGAGATGACGGATGCGATTTTGTTCGCATTAGCGTTTTGCGTCAAGCCCGATGGTGAATATTCTTACCCTAGTTATGTCATAATATTCAATCACACTCATAGACCCAACTGTTCCTGCCTTGATCCGCCTCAGAGAATACATTCGGTCTGCCGGACGCTATGGAAATTCACCGTTTCTGGTCGGTCATTATGGTGGGCTGGGAGAGTTGGCACAAGGCTTCTGTCGGTATGTTATTTTCTCATTCCATGCTCTGCGTGGTCATTTATTATGTGGTTAATAGGACATGTGCTGTAAGCGGCGGAATCTATATTCTCGGACGTCCTATCATCTCCCTCTCCCTACCCAATCTGAATTCCGAGACACCTAAACCAGCGAGTATTGAACTAGAGGACGTGCCAGACGTATTAACAGCGGATGTCGTCCTCATGGAAGAAGATTATCTCGCATATCTTCCTGAGCAGAAACCGGTCACGCAGGATGACCAAGGTCAGAAAACAGCATTCGCAATCCTTATCCTAAACGCTCCCGTCGATTTTCCAAAATCCGAAGCCGTCAAATCTGCAGAAGGTGGTTCTAATGAAGAATCCGAAGTTCATGGCCAAGTACACCAGGATGAGAAACCGAGGACGGCCGTGGTGGTATTCCCGCCTTTGAAGGAGGAATCTCATCCGTATGCAGTGCATATGATGGTGATGGGTGATGAAACTCTATCATGTCCGAGAGGGAAATGTAAGACTAGTGATTTCTTCTCCCGTTTATGACTCATGTTCTCGTCAGATATCCTTCACGCCTCGACTCCACTTCTATCTTCTTCTAGCTCATCACCTGAAGAGCTCCTACAACCCTTCATTTCAACTATCATACCCTCTTCACATATCGATTTCTCTTGTTTCTACGCTCGTTTATCACCATCATCACTCTCCCATCCTCCTCTCAATTCACGAATTTTTATCACCCCCTCATTACCACTCTCATTGCCCGAGATTGCAGACATATCCGCGAAGGAGGCTGAACGAATGTTTACGTTAATGTTGAAGGCTGCAGGTAAAGAGGGTGATGCGGGAGAAGGAATGTGGCCGGAAATGGAGCAGGATGGTGACGACGATGAGTGGTAAATGACGTTGGAGGAGCTAGGTTCTATTGTAAATTTTACTATGAAGTATTTTATTCGCTATTCTTCGATTGAATTTCGTTTATTCCGCTTGATCCCTGACAAAAGCATTTTTGGTAACGCAGTACAATGTGCTTGTTCTACTAAACGGCTAGGAACAATCTCGAAAACCAAGCGAGCTCTAGTAGGATTCCGGGCTACCTTTGATGAGTAGATTGCGACTGGCGGAACCCATTCGTTGGACTAACCTTGCATGGCAGGCGGAAGCATCCCTCCAATTCGAACGTCATCCAAATAATATTATTACCTTAGTTTTCCCGCTCGAAGTTCAAAAGCGATTCCTTCCTACCTCATCTCCATCCAACCTGAGGGACCATCTTCCAAATTTACGGTTCCCCATACCCAGAGCCTTCCTCTATCGATATCTGACCTAGATCCATACATCATATAAACTCGACAATTGCGAATATTCCTCCAAGTTCATACAACATAAACCCGGCTCTCGTATGCTTCGTGGGAAGTATGTTGCGCTATCTGGAGTGACTGAAACGTGGGGGCCACAATGCTGGATATTTTGATAAAGGCGGGCTGGGTTAAGATATACCTTTTGAATCGACGGAGTAAGGAAAACGCCTTGGCTGCTTTGGGGAAGATATTCCTGGCTAAAGGACTGGATCCTAAGGTTTTGGACAATCCTCTCATCGAATATTTACTGGTAGATTTTTCAAGAGAAGACCTAAGGTTGGAGAACGATGTGTATTGCGATGTGAGTTCCCTTTTTTGCTCCGTCCCTTTCACTTAGTATTTTATATAGCTCAGAGATAATGTTACACATAAAATCCATTCAGCATGGCTATTAAAATTTATGGCTGAGCTTGACGCATACAAAACAATGCATATCGCAGGTGTTCGTCGTCTCATCGACCTCGCCTTGGCCTCACCTCAATCTCAAACCCCGCTTCCCTATCCATCATTGCCTCGGCCATTCTCTACCAAGGACCTTCTAACGAGCTTGAAGTTGACATTCGTAACGGTCAGAATATAGTCACCGAAGCACCAATCGAGGACCCGAGCATGACACTTGCCATTGCGTATGGGGAAAGCAAATATGTTAGCGAAAGGGTTGTCGTTTAAGCCGTGGAAACTGCTGGGTTACGATCGACGGTAATACGAGTTTCTCAGTTGAGTGGGACGTCATGTAATGGAGAATGGCCGCCAAATGAATATGGGTCGATATTCCTAAAGTCGCTTGAGCTAGGACAGTTCCCCCTGAGGGCGTTCCTGTATGTTTTTACCATGTTTACCTATTGTTGTCTCATAAAACGTCCAGTCTTATCATTGGACACCATTCGGCATTGCCACCTCTGCTATTACCAAATTATCTTTCGCGGACGGCCCATCTCTTCAATACTTCACCCTTGAAAACCCGTTCCCTACGCACAACGATACCATACGGGATACTTTCCTGTTAGATTTACGAGCGCTCAGCAAGGCATAAGCTGTGAGTTCTGTGCCGTGCAGCGCCAACCTCAGGCTGCACCAACTCCTTTTGCCATTCCCCCTTTCGGTCACACAGCTTGTATTAGGTATATAAGTAGTTTACAAGTTGTAAATACCGTATCCGTTTGCCTCACGAGCTCACCGAGGTCAAACGTAATTTTACTCTTTATTTCAACATTTCCTGCAGTATTCCCGAACGCACATCCAGATTGTTCACTGGTCAGGATGGCTAGACAACATCGAATCGAACTCTCCAGATCCGCGTAAAGTACCAAAAGTTTTACTCATTGAATTTTTTAGGGAACGGTGGGGTAGGACGAGGAACATCGCTGCATTAGGATGGGATAATTCCATTAAGGTCGCTCCGGAACTTGCTTCTGGGGCTCTCGGGTCGGACTTAATTCAGAAGTATATTCAATACCTTTTGGAATGTTCTTCCAGTGAATTTCTATGTACGTGTACTCAGATAATATGCTGACGAGGATTCTCTCTTCCTAGGTTCTAAATCCCCAAGATCATATCGGTTGTGATAATGCCCATCGCTTCATTATCGATGAAAGCTTTGAATAGGGGACATGCATATCTGCCCTTTATGGTGTTGTTATATTCTCATATGTAATCCATACTTCGACGAGGAGCGCTTTTTCGACAGTATAACCCATAATTCATTTAATTATGGTTTTGATACGTTTTTTGAAGACTATTAGTCTTCTCTAACCATGTCCGCAAAACTGAATGAACCAGAGCCCGTCCTTTCTCATGTAACGGGGGATTAAAGAAACTCGGAAATCAATATTACAGCAAGAGGGTCTCTCCAAGAGCGTAAAGGTTCGTAACCAGCATCCCCGATTCAAACCTTGGACAATTTCGAATTTGGTTGCTGTCCCAGGTCTGAAATATACGGCACGGATGTTCAGCAACGCTCGAGTGCAGCAAATGCTGTTGATGGCATAGAGAAAATCGCTGGATTAAATATTTTGGTGAACATTTATGATCCCCCACAGCTCCCGTAGAACTTGCTACTGGATCTTGAGAGAAAGCTCAGTGTACATCGAGAATGAAGCAGACAAAGGAGGCTCAAAGGAAGGTAAAATAAAGTTGAACAGTTTTGTTGATTATAAAAATGAAATCACTGATCAAATACTTACTTCTACTCTACAATAGTGAACGAGTCATCAAGAAACCTGGCATGAGCTATGGAAGCTAGCCGGAGCTTGGTAGTACCGCGTAGCTTCGGCTAGCTTCCATAGCTTGTGTTAGATTTCCTGGTGACATCCACTCAAATCCTTCTAAAGAATAAGCCACTCCCGGTTCACTCTTCAACGGCAGATTGTTTTCAGTTTTCTGACGGAATTGTTCTTAAACATAGTCAAATTCTTCCTGAATCCTAGGTGACCTCAAACTCTCCGCCAGTAGAATGTCTTCTGCAAAAGGACGAATGAAGTTACCCAACCAGCTCCCTGTGAAACTTTGATAGTTTATCCCGACCTCGCATATCCGTGGGAATGCCTACCTTGTCATGTCATATTCGTATCGTCATGACTAAAACTTACCCAACATAATGCAGCGATCTTGCTCTGCACCGTTTTGGCACAATCTGGCCACATACCTATTTCTTTTATTTTCTGTCCCCTTGGCGTCCTTCATTAATCTCCAATCAACCGCCGTTATACAGCTGAGGATCACTCACTCGAAATTCCTTCCTGGATCCCCTGACTCAGGCGTAGCAACGGAATTATTCGCATTCTCTTATGATTTCGGCTCGCGTTTCCTTATGATGGTGGAACGACCCACCTTACGTACCCCAACACTCCCTTAATCGGTCTCTTTACCCAATCTTCGATATAATTTTCGAGTGGCCAGTCCAGAAGACCATACTCCTGTTCCGTGTGGATCCTTATTCCAGGTACGCCGTTTTCGTACCTCGTATTTCAAGGACATTGTAGAGCGGTTCTTGCAATCCCACGGATGCGTGTTCTGGCGTTTGAGGTGAGTAGCCTTGAATCCAAGGAGTATAGTGTAAGGAGAAAGTGATGAAGGATGGGTCCGAAAGTTGCCGAAGGAGCCCAGAGACGAAGCTGTCTTAATGGAGGATATAAGGGGATATCATTTTGGTTGGATAAAATAGTGTAATACTAGAACCAAAGATGAGGGTATACGGGAAAGAGTGGAGCGTACCTTGAAAGGGAGGGAGAGGAACCTTGAGGGGGGGAGGGGGGCTATATGAGTTATTTTGTATTTGGAGGAGTTATTGGAAGTCGGAGACCCATCATGGCAAGAAATTATTGATTATATGGGCCAGCTCCGCCAAAGACTACCTTTTTATGTCAAATCAAGCCGACGGAGAAGGTTCACTCAATTTATCGTATGCTGGATTTCTGACATACAAAAGGTCATTACCTCTCCTTCCTAGCCACAATCCTGCTGAGTTGAAGGACCATCTCGCTGCGCAACTAGTTGTTCATCTGTCTACAATAATTATAGAGAAAGTGCCAGATGCTGAAGCCATAACGGTTGTTTTACTTTACTCCTCGGTGACAACCAGCCCTCGTCGGAGTTAAGAGCCCAGTATCCGGGTATACCATTTCTCCACGCAGGAATTCCAACTCGCACCAATTGTAGAGTCCATATAACAGCCCAAGATGCCTGTAGAACAACTGTAGAAGGATATTTAAGGTATTAATATCTGTCTGGTGCTGAATAATGATGGCGATATACTAGTATGGACCTGTCAAATAAGGATTGGAAGGCCGAGATCCACGTAGCAAAGGGTTAATTTGATTTTGAAATACGTTCAGATGCATTACCAAAGATAAGACCTTTTACTTCCTTTAACATAATAGCTAATCTTTGAATTTGGATAGACATAATCGCTGCCTCAGAGGACCCGTATTTAAGGGTCAGAGTGTTCGGGTATACCGTTTGCCCACCCAGTAATTCGCCTCGAATAGATGCATGTACCAACGGCAAAATCCAGATAATAGGACGATCGTGTAGTTAAATACCTTGAGAGGAGAACAATATTCAGGCCATCTTGTACTATCTGGCTGTGAACAATGATGATGGTATGTCAAATTTGAGCCTGTCAGATTAGTAAAGGAATAGTTTAATTTCGAAATAAGAAAGCCTAGGAGGGTCTTTAGTAAGCCTTTCACAAGGGGGACATCCAATGAGTGAAAGCCACGAAGTTTAGAGAGAAGGGGTGGTGAACAGTGTCTAGAGAATAGCCGTTCGGAGATAAGTAGCACAAGGTGAAGGTTTAGAGCTTTAGAACATTGAAGGCCTTTGGCTGATGGTCTGCTCTAGGTCCGTTTCTGTGGGAGAGACCCTTTCATTGAAGTCTGCGATGGCCGATGTTCGGTGAAGCTATCAAAAATTCGCTGAAGGGTAAGGGCGAGCTAGAAGAAGGAAAGAGGTAAGCAAATGTCAGTTGCTAAAAGTATATTGAGGGGGGAGGTCATATGTGAGCCACTGGATTTGCCCTTGCGGGGTGGCTGATGGCGATAGCTTGCAAAACGTTCCTAATCTTGACACAGTCGCCATATATTCTAGTCATTCCTGGGTTATTCTTAAATTATCACTGGAGCATCTGCGGAAAAGTATGCATATGTCTCCCCTGCCCAGCATTCTAACTGCGGGGTGTCGAGTAGTGCGATCCGTCGGCCGGTTAAATGACAGGTGGCATTAGGGTAGATAAGAACAAGATAAAAAGGACAGAGAGATGCCCCAGACTTGTACAGATTCGGAAGAATCACTGCAATTTGGCAAACGTGGCAGTACGAGGTTTGTGACGTGACATCGTGACTCATGACTTCGGGACTGCCACGTCAACTCTTCCTTGTGCCACGACATCCTTGCGGGGGCCTTCAAGTATCCGTATCTTCCACTCCTTTCCCTACTACCTCCACGTCCTTCTACACGTCTCCCACCTCCTTCCACTCATCTTACGATACTATGAGGCAATCCACATCGACGAGCTCATCTTTCGTCGACCCCTCCTCGCTGTCATTACCGTCACCGCTCTCGGAAGCCTCCTCTCCCCAGTCGCCAGAGGTCGCCAGTCCATCGACCTCCACGACGCTAGCTCCTCCTCGCAAACGAGCCCGTACAGACGCTTCTCCTGAGGAGAAACGTGAAGCTCGTGCTCATCGCAACCGCATCGCCGCCCAGAACTCGCGCGATCGTCGGAAGGTCCAATTCACCCAGCTCGAAGAGAAAGTCCGTGCACTTACGCAAGAGAACGAACAACTCCGTGCAGAACTACAACGAGAGCGTGAACGCCGTGATGGTGCCGAGAAGGAGCGCGAGAATGCCGAGTTGAAGGAGAGGTAGGTCTATTTCAACAGTTCGTAAATGCTTACCTGATCGACCGACTACTAGGGTTAAATCCCTTGAACAGGGCTGGGAACAATTTATGACTGCTTTACGAACATCGTCAAGCGTCTCGCCTTCCGTCTTAGCCAGCGTCAACAAGACCGAAGAGCGCCCCACAACCTCATCATCGTTACCCTCTTCTTCATCTCCTTCCTCATCATCCTCAGCTAATGACTCGGAACCCAAAGGACCGTCAACGACCACTTTTCCCGTTTTCGTCAAATCCCCTATAATCCCCTTGTCCCCGATGTCACAAACTTCTACAGTACCAGTAATCGCTTCGAGTATGGACGGTCCCACTCGCCACCTAGCACGGGTGGCGAATTGCGTGCCGCCACACGCATCCCTGCAGCGGGTGGGTCCGTTCAGCCCTCGAGCGTTTCTGGTCTCGACATCAACCTCGGACTGCTCTCGTCTACTTCGGCCACGCACACTGCGCAAGCGTCCATTGACTCGTTCACGCTTCCGCAGGGCAACAATATTGAGGACTGGTTCAGCGAAGTCCTCAGTTCGACGGCAGACAACGTCTGTAACAGCGGCAACGACGCCGTTACAACGACGCCAAATCTTGGCTATGCTGTTGAAGGCCTATGTTCAGAGCAGGAAGCCTCCCCCTCGGATGTGAGCTTGTACGAGTTCACGCCGGGGTCCGCGAGAGGACAAGGGGATGACATGGAGATGGAGATGGACCGCCTATTGGACCTGTTACCTTCTACTGCAACTAGTGAAGACTTCCAGGGCTTGTTGGCATCCATGATCGATAACGAGAAAGTGTCGCAATCCAAAATTGGGGACGACTGGAATTGGGAGCTTACCGTGGCGGCGGTATAAAGTACAAACGCGCAATCAAACTATAACAACACTCGAGCCCGTTAAAAGCATTGTACAAACAAGTCTCTCTGTTCCTCTGTGTTTCATCTGTTTTCTGTTTCCGGATTGGTTTCGCTTTTCTCATTTTCTCCATCTATCTATTTGGTTCCTTCCCATCATCCCCTAATACTCAACTCTTCGAATCAACATCACCAATCGCTCTTTATCCTGTTTCCTTTCCCAGGTTATTCCTTTCCATCGCCCTCATCAGTCCTCTTCTCTCGACTTCCGGCAACCATACGGTCCGCACGTTTCATACACGGCGCATTACTTTTCTCTAGGCATGTCTCCTTCCTCATCAGGATGCGCAATGCTCTCCCTTCGGGTTGAGGGCTGCATGTTCGGGTGTTGGTGGTGAGCGCTTGGAATTGGGGTTTTTGCGTGTCTAGTGGTGGATTTTCGTGTTATGACTTTGTCGTTTTGGCGTCGAGATGGTCGTGTTGTTGGCGAGAACTTAGGTACTTTCTATGGTCATGTACATGATAGATAGTGGTGCGGTGAATGTTATTCGAGAGTGGGACCAAAAGTGTTTGTATGAAATCGTAAGAGATAAACTAGTGAGGGACGCGGTGCAATATGGTACGGGGTATAGTTGAGAACGAAATTTAGACAATGGTATTGTTGAGAACAGAAATTAGGCGAAGACATCAGTGGCAAGTCTGTCCTTCTGGACGCGCTGCCATGCAAGGCCGATACGTTCGTCGTCCCAGTCAGGTTGGCGATGCTTGATGAGATTAAGGATGGTCTCTTTGAGACCGTTGGCAACGGATGGCGAACCGCAAGTGTAGAACTGAATCAATTTCATTAACAAGATGGATGGGAGGTGATACGGGGAAACAACTGACCTTGGCACCAGCTTCCCAACACTCATGGATCAAGTCTTTTTCATACCAAACACGACTATTAAGGAGAGGTAAGTAATAGTTCCATAAGATCCGTAAAGAAACAAAACCACTCACTCTTGAACATACTTGTTCCCAAACGATTTCTCAGGCTCCCTACTAAACGCAGGCTTAATCTCCAAAAACTTCAACTCCTCCCACTCCTTCAAATCATCCTCCGCATAAAGGAAATCCTTATCCGAATACCGACACCCATAAAACAACAACGTCTTCCCCACGTCCCTCCCGCTCTTAGCCTGAATCGCCCGCTCCTGCAGGAACCCTCGCATGGGTGCGATCCCAGACCCAGCAGCGAACATCACGATGCCGACGGACGGATCCTCAGGGAGGTGGAATGTCGCGGCCGAGCTACGGATCCCGACGTGGATGGGGTCGCCGGGGCGCACCTTTGGGAGGTAGTTGGATGCGACACCGAGGAATTTACCTGGGCGACCACT
>Ga0157379_10002528_pt1 | contig 15328 bp, 9 predicted proteins | sample S25metaG_FD_121802 | JGI IMG/M metagenome (GOLD analysis project Ga0157379, IMG submission 121802) | Switchgrass rhizosphere microbial communities from Kellogg Biological Station, Michigan, USA - S2-5 metaG | ecosystem: Host-associated > Plants > Roots > Rhizosphere > Soil | place: USA: Michigan... | reverse complement strand
GCGGCAGCCTTGGCGCCTCCACCACCGAGATCACCTGGGTCATCGCGGGCTACATGCTCGCGAACGTCGTGATCATGCCCATCATCGCGCTCCTCTCCGAGCGATTCGGGCGGAAGAACTTCTACATCGCGAACATCGTCCTCTTCACCGGCGCGTCCATGCTCTGCGGCCTGGCGCGATCGCTTCCGTTGATGGTCGTGTTTCGCATCCTTCAGGGGATCGGAGGCGGCGTTCTCATGACGGTCTCGCAAGCCATTCTCCGGGAGACCTTCCCGCCCGAGGAGCAGGGCCTCGCCATGGGCATCTACGGCATGGGTGTCGTGGTCGCCCCGGCCATCGGGCCGACCCTGGGCGGATACCTCACCGACACCTATTCCTGGCCCTGGATCTTCTTCATCAACGTACCCATTGGAATCCTGTGCGTGCTCCTGGTCGGTCGATTCGTCCAAGACCCGCCCTATCTCGCGCGCGGTAAAGGCGCCATCGACTGGCCAGGGCTCGCGTTCATGACCGTAGGATTGGGCTCGCTCCAGCTCGTGCTCGAACAGGGGGCCGAAAAGGACTGGTTCGCGTCGACGTGGATCTCGGGACTCGCCTTCGCCGCGGCCATCGGACTCGTTCTCTTCGTGTGGCGGGAGCTTCGGACCGATCGTCCGGCCGTGGACCTCAGACTTCTCAAGAATGTGCCGTTCAGCTCGGCGACGTTCCTCGGCGGCATTCTCGGAATGGGACTCTACGGGAGTCTCTTCATCCTGCCGCTCTTCCTGCAGCGCCTCCTCGGCTACTCGGCCATGGAGTCCGGCCTCGCGCTCGCGCCGCGCAGCATCACGATGGCGGTAGTCATGCCGCTCAGCGGATTTCTGTACAACCGGCTTGGTCCACGCGTCCTCGTCGCCACGGGGCTCGCGGTCAGCGCCTATTCGTTCTACCAGTTCACCCATCTCTCCCTGGACACGAGCGCCGGCGCGATCCTCATTCCCCAGATCTGGCAGGGAGTCGGCTTCGGGCTCATTTTCGTCGCGCTGAGCACGGCCGCGCTCACGAATCTGCCTCGCGAGAGGGTCACGGCGGGAGCGGGGCTCTACAACGTGGTGCGCCAGGTGTTCGGAAGCGTGGGCATCGCGATGGCCGCGACCCAGATCTCGACCGGCACGTCGCGCTATCACGACATCCTCGCCGCCCAGGTCCATCCGTACAGCGAGGCGACGCGCGAGTGGCTCGCGGGCGCGACGGCGGGGTTCCGGTCCGCATCCGTGGATTCGCTCGAAGCCGCCCGCCGCGCTCTCGCCGTGCTCGACCAGACGGTGCTCGCCCAGGCCACCGTGATGGCCTACAACCACGTGTTCCTGCTGGTCGCGGTCTCCTTCGCCGTGGCCATCCCGCTCGCGTTCTTCCTGCGCGGGCACAGTGCCAGATCGCACCACGAGGCCGTTCCCGCCGAGGCGTAGGGTCGCGGCGCCTCACGCTGGCCATGCTGGTGAAGATTTGACGCAAATGTGATTGTCCCGGCACGTTCGCGACTTCTGCAGCTCCGTACGGCACACTTGCTGCTACTCTGGAAGCGGTGGGTCGAGTGCTCGAACCGGAGAGGCAGGTATGGCCAGGAACGATGACCGAAGTCTGAGCAAGGTCCCCGAAATCACCCTCGTCTTCTGGATCATCAAGATCGCGGCGACGACGCTGGGCGAGACGGGCGGCGACATGGTGTCCATGTCGATGAATCTGGGTTATCTCGCCGCGAGCGGCATCTTCGCCATTCTCTTTCTCGCGCTCGTCGGCACTCAGATCGCGGCAAAGCGATTTCACCCCGTGCTCTACTGGGCCACGATCGTCGCCACCACCACACTGGGCACGACCCTCGCCGACTTCGCCACACGGTCGATCGGGATCGGCTACGCGGGCGGCTCCGCGCTGCTCCTCGCGCTCCTGCTCGCCTCGCTCGCGCTCTGGCATCGGGTTCTGGGATCGATCAACGTCGACACGGTCGTCGCCCCAAAGACCGAGATGTTCTACTGGGTGACGATCATGTTCTCGCAGACGCTGGGTACGGCGTTGGGCGACTGGACCGCGGACACCGCGGGGCTCGGCTACAAATGGGCGGCGATCATTTTCGGGTCGCTCCTGCTCGTGATCGCGGCCGCGTACTATTGGACGAAGATCTCGCGCACGATGCTCTTCTGGGCCGCGTTCGTGATCACCCGTCCACTCGGGGCAGTCGTGGGAGATTTCCTCGACAAGCCGATCGAGCACGGCGGCCTGGCCCTTAGCCGCTACGCGGCTTCGGCCGTTCTATTCGGCTTCATGGCGCTGTGCATCGCCGTCTTTCGTCAGCGCCCCGCGGTACGCGCACACTAATTACAAATTACGTTTTGATACGTACTTAGCACACTAATCTCATGCGTCGCATCTGCCGATACTTCCAGGGTACCCCACCCTCGTCAGGGACTGGACTCGAACCCCGGCAAAGGATCGGCCCGTGCTTTGTCGACCGCTCTTCATCCTCCTCATTCTTGGGATCGCGACCGCCGGCTGTGACTTGAGCCGCGGCACCGAGCAGCTCCCCTCCGAACAGGTCATCCCCGGCCACATCGTCTTCGCGAGCGATCGCGACGAGGCGCACGGCGAGATCTACGTCATGCGGGACGACGGGGCGCACGTGGCGCGGCTCACGTTCAACAGCGTGGAGGACGGGGACCCGCTCCTCTCCCCCGACGGGACCAAGATCACGTTCCGGCGCGAGCTGAATCCCGCGTCGGTCTTCGTGATGAACGTGGACGGCACGTCCCAGATCGGGCTCGCGCCCGGGAAACGCGCCGCGTGGTCGCCGGACGGAACCAAGCTCGCGCTCATCGCCGACAGCCTCTCCGTGATGAACGCGGACGCGACCGGGAAGCACACGTTCGATGTGGGCGCGTCCTACGTGGCCTGGAGTCCCGACGGAACCAAGCTCGCCTACGTGTCGACGGGGATCCACGGGCAGGCCGAGAATGACATCTACACGATCCTGCCGAACGGGACCGGGGCGCTCCGCATCACGACGGACGGCGTCGCGAAGAACTCGCTCGCATGGTCGCCGGACGGAACGAAGCTCGTGTACGGGTCGACAAGCGGAGTCTGCATCATTCCTGCGGCGGGGGGCGTCGTCCAGAGCCCCAGCCTGGGCAAACAGCCCCGCTGGTCTCCCGACGGTCAGCGGATCGTGTTCGTGACCAACCAGTACGACGCGAACGACGAGATCTACACCATCCGCACGGACGGAAGCGATCCGAGGAACTTGAGCGGCAACGTGGCGGCGGAGTCCGATCCCGACTGGGGGCCCTGAGAACCCCCGGCGCGGATCAGCCGCGCTGGGAGGGCGGCTTGCGATCGAAGGGCGGTTGAGGAGGCGTTTCCTCGAACGCGAGATCGAGCCCTCCGCACGCGACCCACTCGTCCACCAGCCTGCCATCGATCCCGATGTCGCCGACGAGCGCCTCCAGCAGCTCCTCCCGCGTCAGATCCCGCACCTCCATACCCACCGCCGTCTTCGACACGCGTCGGTTCCCCACCAGGATCCGCTTCTCGCCGGGGTAGTTTCGCCGCGCATAGAGCCGACGATTGAACGCGCTCTTCTCGCGCGACCGCTCGTACCCTTCCAGGTGGAACGAGAGCGAGATCGGATGGGGCAGGAGCCGGAACGGAAGGGAGCCCTGCGGCGGAAAGTCGATCCACACGACATGGCTACCCGCCTCCGGCTCGACCTCAGCCGCGAACTCTCCGGAGCCGATGTGGATCTCATCGGTAAGCGGCAGCGGGTCGACGGTGAGAAAGGAGCTGTCCACCAGCCAGGTCCGCCCGTCGATCCATACGCGATTGGTCGCGTGATTGATGGGACCAAGGTCGCGCGCCGATCCCGCGCTGCGCCTCACGTCGAACCCGGCAGACCGGATCAGCGCGTAGAGCGCGTTGCTTCCCGGCCAGCACGTCCCGGCGGCGCCGCGCTCGACCCAGACCTCGAAAAAATCCTCGGCGGTTCTCCCGGGCAGCTCCCGCCCGGTCTGGAGCGCGATGACCTTGCGCACGTTGTCGAACGAGACATGCGTGCACCAAGCGCCGTAGAGCTCGCGAAGCCCGTCGTAATCGGGCGACGGCGTGCGGGAGAGCCCCAGCCGCTCCAGAATCCGCTCCCTCAGGGGTTCGGGGAGCGCCGGTTCCTCCAGACTGGTCGCGGAAATCTCGTTCATGCCGACACTGTACCATCTCGAGGCGTTGGTGTAGCTTCACCGCCATGGGCGATACACGCGTCGACAAGCTGGCCGACCTGCTCGTCAATTACTCCATCTCCGTCCAGCCCGGCCAGAAGATCGCGATCCAGGGGACCTCGCTCGCCGAGTCCCTGATCCGTTCGGTCTATGCCGAGGTCCTGAAAGCCGGCGGGCATCCCGTGGTTCTCGCCACCCTCCCCGGTCTGGACGAGCTCCTCTATCGGTACGGGTCCGACGAACAGCTCGAGCATGTGTCCCCTCCCCACAAGCTCGTCGTCGACACCTACGACGGACTCATCGCCATGATGGGATCCGCGAACACCCGGGCGCTCAGCAACGTCCCCCCCGCCAAGATGGCGCGAAACCAGCGCGCCATGAGCGAGGTCACGCAGACGTTCATGCGCCGCCACGCGGCCAAAGAGCTGCGATGGGTGGGAACGCTCTTTCCCACCAACGCGACGGCACAGGATGCCGAGATGGGTCTCGCCGAATTCGAGGACCTCGTCTACGGGGCCTGCCTCCCCGATCTCGCCGACCCGATCGGCTACTGGAAGAAGTTCTCCCAGTGGCAGCAAGGCCTGGTGGAGTGGCTCAAGGGGAAGAAGGAAGTTCACGTGATCGGTCCCGACACGGACTTGCGTTTGAGCATCGAGGGGCGCCCGTTCATCAACTGCGATGGTCGCGCCAACATGCCGGACGGCGAGGTTTTCACGAGCCCCATCGAAGGCTCCGTCGAGGGGCACGTGCGCTACACGTACCCCGCCATCTACCGCGGGCGCGAGGTGACGAACGTGCGGCTCAAGCTCGAGAAGGGGCGCGTCGTGGAAGCCAAGGCGGACAAGGGGCAGGATTTCCTGCTCCGCACGCTCGATGTGGACGAGGGAGCGCGCGTGCCTGGGGAATTCGCGATCGGCACGAACCGCGGCGTCACGCGCTTCATGCGTCAGACCCTGTTCGATGAGAAGATCGCTGGAACCTTCCACATGGCGCTCGGTGCCAGCATCCCCGAGTCCGGCGGCACCAATCACTCCGCAGTGCACTGGGACATGGTCTGCGACCTTCGACCCGGCGGCGAGATCCGGGTCGATGGCGAGCTCCTGCACAAGAACGGGGAGTTCGTCGTCAAGTTCTGAGGGCTTGATGAGCGAGCCCGCGTTCCGGTACGCCATCGTTCGACCACCGGCGCCGAACTTGGGCGACGGCCTCACCACCGCTGACCTCGGATCCCCCGACCCTGCGCTCGCGCTGGCCCAGCACGAGGCCTATTGCGCCGCCCTGGAGCACTGCGGACTCACGCTGACGCGACTCCCTGCCGACCCGCGCCATCCCGACTCCACGTTCGTCGAAGACACCGCGATTCTCGCGCGCGGCCGCGCGATCGTGACGCGGCCGGGCGCCGCGAGCCGTCAGGGTGAGGTCGCATCGATCCGCGAGACGCTGGCTGGGTTTTACGACGGCGTGGAGTCGATCGAGGCGCCGGGAACGCTGGACGGCGGCGACGTGTGCGAGGCCGAGGATCACGTGCTGATCGGCATCTCCGAGCGCACGAACGTGGAGGGAGCGCGGCAGCTCGCAGCGTTTGTCGCGAGCGTGGGGCTCACATCCGACACGATCGACATCCGTGGAATCCCGAAGATCCTGCACCTGAAAAGCGGCTTGGCCCACGTAGGCCACGGCCGCATGGTCGCCATCCGCGAGCTCGCCTCACACCCAGCCCTCGGGCGATACCAAGTGCTCACGGTCCACGATGACGAGGTGTATGCCGCCAATTGCATCGTCGTGAATGGCCGCATCCTCGTCCCGGCTCACCATCCGCGAACGCTCGCGGCGCTCGAGCATCTGGGCACGGAGATGATCCCGCTCGACATGACCGAATTTCGGAAAATGGACGGCGGGTTGAGCTGCTTGTCGCTGCGCTTCTGAGTCGTTGAGCCGATTACTGCTAGCGGCCGGGCTGCTCTTGACGGGGCGAAGCCGCGGGCATGTAGAGGTGCACTCCACCCGCGGAGGACGCGGCAAGGAGGCGGTTCGGCGCGGCGGGATCGATGGTCATGGCCCATACGCGGTCGGATCCAAGTCCGTCGGTGGGCATGCGCGTCCAGGACGCGCCGCCGTCGATGCTCCGGAAGATACCGCCCCACGTGAAGTCGCTCACGTAGAGGGTGGCGCCGTCCGGCTGGATGGCCAGGCCGGTCAGATCCGAATGCGGGACGCCTCCGTTCACGCGACGCCAGGTCGCGCCTCGATCGGCGGAGCGAAAGAGCCCGCCGGTGGTGGTGGCGAGAACCACGCGATCATCGGTGGGAAGGAAGGAGAGCGCGTGCATGCTGACGTCCATCGGCAGCGACACGCGCCGCCAGGACTGCCCTCCGTTCACACTCCGATAGACGCCCGTGGCTCCAGCGGCCACCACGAGGTTCGGATTCCGCGGCGACACCGCGAGCGCACCGACATCGGCCGTCGCCGTCTCGGGCCGAGTCCAGGTCTCCCCACGGTCGGGGCTCAGGATCACGCCGTCGCGTGTCGCGGCCAGGATGCCGCCCGACTTCAAGACTAGGAGCTCGGCCACGCGCGGCGTGACAAGCTTGCCGCCTAGGCGGATGGGCACGCGTTGCCAGCTTTTCGCCTCGGGCGACCGGAGGAAAAGCCCATCCTCCGTCCCCGCGAGGATCCCACCCTCGAGGAGCGCGACCGAAAGCACCTGATGCCCTTCGAGGCCTTCATAGAGATGCACCCAGGGGCGGCCGATGCCACCGGACATGTACACACCGCCGTAACGCGGCGCCCCCCAGGTGGCGACGACCAAGCGTCCCTCCGGGTCGAACAGGAGCTGGAGCGCGAAGCGCTCGGCGAATCCGGTGTTGCTCGCGACCCACGTGCTCCCGTGATCCGTGCTTCGCACGATGCCCGCTTCGTCCGTGCCGAGGAGGATCGAGCCATCACGCTGCACCAGTACGGCATTGATCACGAGGTCCCGGTCCGGAGACCTGGTCCAGGTCCGACCGCGATCGTCACTGATCCAGAGACCTTCGGTCGTCCCCGCCAGGAGCAAACTCTCATCGGAGCTGAGCGCGAATGCGCGCGTACGGCGGCTCGAGAACGGGATGCCTTTGAGCTTCGTCCAGCTATCGCCGCCATCCTCGGAGCGATAAATTCCGGAGCAAGCCGTGGCGTACAACACCTGTGGGTCGTCGCGGAGCACGGTCATCGTCATCACATCCGAGTCGTCGATCATGCCCTCGTGGATCGGCGCCCAGGTCGAGCCCGCGTCGCGCGTTCGCCACGCGAGGTGCCACGTTCCCGCGTAGAGGACGCGAGGGTCGTCGGGATCGAACGCGAGCGACTCGATGTTCTTCAGGTCGGGATGGTCCTTTGGCGTGATGCGGGCCCAGGTCTGCCCCGCATCGCGCGAAAGGAACACTCCGGTCATCGTGCCGGCCGCGATCACGCGGCGGCTCGAAGGTGAGAGCGCGAGCGCTCGCACCGACTCTCCCTGAATCCCGGGAAGCAGCGTGAAGGTGCGGCCGTTGTCGGTACTCCGCGCGATGCCGCCACCGTTCCCCGAGACCTCGCGATATCCGACGTAGACCGTGCTGCGAGTGTCCACGGCGATGTCGTCGAGGCTCATGCCGCGCGTCGGAAATCCGGGGTCGAGCCGGGCCCATTTCACGCCGCCGTCGTCGGAGCGATAGAGGATGCCGTCCGCGGTTCCGAGGTACACACGGTCCGGATTCCGGGGATCGTGCGCGAGGTCGCGAACCGTGCCGCCGGGAGGCCCCACCGGGGACCACGTCTGTGCCCGCGCGGTCGACACGGTGAGCAGGAGGACCGCGAGAGCGACGAACGAAGACCCGTGAAGGCCCGTTCGACGAAGAAGCTCACCATGTCCGCGTGAGCGCGGATTCCTGGCGGCTTCAGCTCTCTCTTCCGTAAGGACGCACATGATCGAGTCCCTGCTTCTGCATAGGCTGTGCCGCCGTGGCACCGAGACCGGCTAAGTCGAAGGAAGCGGGGCGGTTCCCGTGGGAACCGCCCCGCGCTCACTCGTATGGCTTGTACTTTCGACTACATCCCTGGCACCGATGCGCCCTCGGGAACGAACCACACCTCGACGCGCCGATTCGCGGTCTGCGCGGTCACATCCGCACCGGCTCCCGCCGTCGCGGAGCGAACCTCGATGCGCGCCGTGTCGATGCCACGCTCGCGCACGAGGTAGTCGCGCACGGCTTCAGCGCGCGTCTGCCCGATGTTCTTCGCGGTCTCCTTCGTGTCGGAGTGCCCGATCACGACGACCCGCGCGCGCGGATCGGCCTTGAGCCTCTGATCGACGTCATCGAGGCAGGCCTTGTCGACGTTGTTGAGCCGGGACGTGTTCTTCGGGAATCCCGTGGAGATGCATGACACGGCCTCCGGCGGCTTCGCCGGAGCCATGAGCGCCACCGTGCAATCGGACGTCGCGCTCTGCCCGTGATCGTCGGTCACCTTCACGCTGATCGCGGCGTTCGCGGGAGGGTTCGCGCCCGTGAAGTCGATCGTCGCCGAGGGGCCGGTCCCCGTGATGCGGCCACCACCCGTCGCGCTCCAATCGTACGTGAGCGGTCCGCCCTCGGGATCGGTCGCGGTGGCCGTGACGGTCGCCGTCTCGCCCGGGAGGATCTGCGCGCGATCGGCCGCGCAAGTCACCGTGGGAGGCTGGTTCGCCGGAGGCGGAATCACCTCGGCCGCGGCCTCCTCTTTGTGGCCGCCGAATAGGAATCCGAGACCGACCGTGGCCTCGCCGTTCCCCTCGTGACCGCTCCCCTCGACAACCTTCACGCTCGAGAATCGTCCATCGAAGCGGAGGTTGAAGTTCCGCGATAAGAAGAAGCGGAGCCCGCCGCCGGCGTTCCACTCGAACTTGTTCTCGTTCACGTAGGTCTTGATGTCGGTCTTCGAGGAGCCGGCGCCTCCGGTGAGGAAGAGACGGACCTTCGAGGACGAAGAGCCGAGGTTGTAGAGCAGGTTGAGCCGATACATCTGCAGGTCCACGTCCTGCTCCTGCACGCCGACCTGATTGATTTCCGTATCGGTCATGACTTTCTGGTACGAGCCTTCGAGCGTCCAGGTGTGGTTGAACCAGTAGCCCAGACGGCCGCCCCAGACGTTGTCCTGATCGGGATGGAGGATCCCGTAATCATCCGGGAAGAACCATCCACCAAATCCACCGATTTCGATCTGTCCTTTGTCGCCCCCCGCAAAGGCGGGACCCGCAGCCACCAGCGCCACGGCGGCGAATGCAGCAACGATCATGCTTCGCATGGGCCACCCTTTCTCTTCAGTTGACGCCGGGCCTTATCGCGCGGCGATCCGAGGCAACGCTCGGATCCATAAGGGGCAACCTAGTGTGGTCGCCGATTCAGCCCGACAACAAACTTGCCGCGCTCCAATGCCCCCCACAGTAGGGGCCGGGATGCCCCATCGCAGAAGTGATGCCACAGCCCCGATTTCCGGCGACCGAATCTATACGGAGTTGGGAGGCAGGTACTTACGTTGGGAACCTTACGGAGCCTGGGCGGAGCATTCGGAGAGCCCCCCGGAACGGTCAACGGAAAAGCATTCCAAAGGGGGGGGCGTGTTCTACCAAATCGGCGGGTCGACTGTTCCACACGCCAAGATCCATCTCGAACCACGATGACCGCCGCAGCGGTTCCCGCTACACTACGGGCTTCATGCCTTTGTCCATCGGAACCAAGCTCGGCACCTACCAGATCACCGGCTCGCTCGGAGCCGGAGGCATGGGTGAGGTCTATCGCGCGCGCGACACGCGCCTGGGGCGCGAAGTCGCGGTCAAGGTGCTGCCCGAAGGCGTCGCCTCCAGTCCCGACCGTCTCGCCCGCTTCGAGCGCGAGGCACGGGCCGTCGCCGGCCTCAATCATCCCAACATCGTCACGCTCCATTCCGTCGAGGAAGAGGAAGGCGTTCGCTTCCTCACCATGGAGCTGGTCGACGGACGGAGCCTCGATCAGGTGGTCACGTCGGGCGGTCTTCCCCTCTCGCGCGTGCTCGAGCTCGCGATACCCCTCGCCAACGCGCTCGTCGCGGCGCACGAGCGCGGCGTCGTGCATCGCGATCTCAAGCCTGGAAACGTCATGGTCACGCACGACGGCTGGATCAAGGTGCTCGACTTCGGACTCGCGAAGGTTGCGGCGGAAGAAGGGGCTGACCTCGGGGCGACCGTCGGCGCCACCGCGGGACCGATTTCTGGCGTGGGTCAGGTTCTCGGGACGGTGCCCTACATGGCGCCGGAGCAGATCCGCGGCGACGCGGTGGACGCCCGATCCGACCTCTTTGCGCTCGGCATCATCCTCTACGAGCTCGCCACGGGACGCCGTCCCTTCACGGGCGACACCTCCGCCGATATCAGCTCCGCGATCCTGCGCGACGCGCCCGCTCCGCTCTTGAGCGTGCGCGCGGATCTCCCACGCGATCTGAACCGAATCGTCGTGCGATGCCTCGAGAAGAATCCACGCGACCGCTTCCAGACCGCGCGCGACGTGTACAACGAGCTGAAGTATCTCGAGCGCGAGGGGAGCGTGGCAGCGTCGCCCGCCTCGGGCGGCTATGCGCCGTCACCCCCGTCCGCCGCTCCGACGCCCTTCCCGCACCGGCCGACGTCGACCCCCACGCTCCGAACGCCGACGCCATCCCCAGCCTCATCTCCGTCCGGCTACGGATCGGGCACGTCCCAGCTCGTTGCGTCGATCGCCGTACTGCCCTTCGTGAACCGCAGCCGGAACGAGGAGGACGAGTACTTCTCCGACGGTCTCGCGGACGAGCTCCTGAGCGTGCTCACCAAGGTGCGCGGGCTCCGCGTCGCCGCGCGCGCATCGTCGTTCCAGTTCCGCGGCACGAGCGAAGACCTCGCCGTGATCGGCGAGCGCCTGAACGTGGCGACGCTCCTCGACGGGAGCGTTCGGAAGTCGGGCAACCGCGTGCGGATCTCGGTCCAGCTCATCCAGGCCTCGGATCGGGTGCAGCTCTGGGCCGAGACCTACGACCGATCCCTCGACGACATCTTCGCGGTTCAAGACGACATCGCGCAGTCGGTGGTGCGCGAGCTCCGGACGGCGCTTTTCGGCGAGACGCCGGATTCCAAGGCGGGCGGCGCTGCTCGGGCCGCGATCGCCACAGCGAGCGTGGGGCACGGGGCCCAGAACCCCGAGGCTCATCGCCTTTACCTCCAGGGCAAGTACTTCGTCGATCGCATCACGAAGGAAGACTCGGTGAATGGACTCCGCTATCTCGATCAGGCAATCGCGATCGATCCGACGCTCGCGCGCGCGCATGTCGAGAAGGCGAGGGCCTACATCAACATGGGCGGCTACGGCTGGTTGCCGGTCGGGGTGGGCTACGAGAATGCCAGGAAGGAGATCCTGCGCGCTCTCGAGCTCGCACCCGATCTCCCCGAGGCACACACGCGACACTCGGCCATCCTGCGCATGTACGACTGGAACTGGAAAGAGGCGGAGGCGACCACGCGAAAGGCCATCGAGCTCGACCCGTCGAACGCCGAGGCGCTTCGCTCGGCCGGCGGCATCGCGCACTATGCGGGCCGGCCCGAGGAGGGGATCGCGCTCTTTCTTCGAGCGATCGAGCTGGATCCGCTTCAGGCGGGAGGGTACAGCGGTCTCGGGTACGTGTACCGGACCCTGGGCCGCCTACCCGAAGCCGAGCAGGCCATTCGCAAGTCGCTGGAGCTGGCTCCCCAACGGACGGGACACCACCTCGGCCTGGCGGTCGTCCTGGCGGAGCAGGGTCGAGACGCGGAGGCGATGCGTGAGGCGACCCAGGAGAGCGCCGACTGGGCTCGTCTGACGGCCCTGGCCTACGTTCATCTTCTCGCGGGACGAGTCCGGGAATCGGACGATGCGCTGAAGGAGCTTGAAACCCGATTCGCGGTCGAGGCCCCCTACCAGATCGCGGTCGTCCACGCCGCCCGCGGGGACGCCGACGCGGCATTTCAATGGCTCGACCGCGCGATCCTGGAGCGCGATTCGGGAGTGCCTCAGGTCTACACGGAACCCATCTTCCAGCCGTTGCGCTCGGATCCCCGCTGGAGTCAGCTGCTCCGGAAGCTCAATCTCGGGTAGGCCTCGCCACCATCCGGTCCAAGGTCTCGATATCGATCGGCTTCGTGACGTGCCGGTCGAAGCCCGCCTCGCGGGCGCGCCGCTTGTCCTCTTCCTGCCCCCACCCGGTGACCGCGACCAGCGTGACCTCGTCCCCCAGCATCTTCCGGATCTCGCGCGCGGCATCGTAACCGTTCAACCGCGGCATCCCGATGTCGAGCAGGGCGAGCTGCGGACGAAACTCCCTCGCCACCTGGACGGCGGCGATGCCGTCGGATGCCGTGCGCACCTCGTGGCCAGAGTGCTCGAGCGACCAGCTGAGCGTCGTGACGGAGTCCGCGTTGTCGTCCGCGATCAGGATGCGAAGGCCCGGTGAAGGGACGGTAGGTCCCCCTGCAGCGAGGGCGGTCGGGCTCTCGGGCTCGACTCGGATGGTGACCGGCAGCCGGACCACGAACTCACTCCCGCGCCCAACGCCGCCGCTCTTCACCTCGATCCGGCCCCGATGCAGCTCGACCAGCTTTCGGGAGAGCGCCAGTCCCACGCCGAGGCCCTGCTGGATTCCGTCGGTCAACCGGTTCGCCTGCGCGAACATCTGGAAGATGCGCGACATCTGGTCCACCGTGAGGCCGATCCCGCTGTCGCGAACGCGCACGAGCGCGTCACTCCCCTCGCGTTCGATGCTGATCGAGATCTTCCCGCCGGGGTCCGTGTACCTCACCGCGTTGTGGAGGAGGTTGGTGAAGACCTGCGCGAGGCGGGCCAGGTCCCCCTCGACGTAGACCGGCTCGGGCGGAAGCTCCACGGTCAGCTTGTGGCCTCGCGCACGAACGGCCGGGCGCACCGCTTCGACCGCGCTCGAGACGGCGAGACCCAGGCTGACCTGCTCCGGACGAAGCACGATCTTGCCCGAGACGATCCGGCTCACGTCCAAGAGGTCGTCGAGCAGCCGCGCGAGCTGGTTCGTCTGCCGCTCGATGATGTCCCAGAGCTCCCGAATCTCCGCATCGGCCGGCCCCTTCTTGCGCATGAGATCGATGGCCATCCCGATCGGCGCGATCGGATTCCGGAGCTCGTGGGACAGGATCGCGAGGAACTCGTCCTTGCGCCGGTCTTCCTCGCGAAGGATGGCATCGGCGCGCCGCCGCTCCGTGACGTCGCGGAACACGAGCACGACACCCGACAGCGCTCCATTCACCCGAATTGGAGCCGCGCTGTCGTCGATGGCGCGCTCCGATCCGTCCCGGGCGATCAGGATCGTGTGGTTCGCGAGCCCGACCACTGCGTTCCGGCGGAGCACCTCGTCCACCGGGTTCTTCACCGCCTCCCGTGTGGTCTCGCCGACGATTCGAAACACGTCGGGCAACGCCTCGCCGCGGGCGGCGTCCAGCGTCCATCCCGTCAGCCGCTCGGCCTCGGGATTGAGGAACGTCACGCAGCCTTGGGCATCGGTCACGATCACGCCATCACCGATGCTGGCCAGCGTGGTCGCGAGGAGCTCCTTCTCACGCGCCAGCTCCTCGCGCGCGGCGACCACGTCCGTGACGTCATGAACGATCTTCGACGCGCCCACGACTTCACCCTCGGCGTCCCGCAGCGGGGAGACACTCAGCGACACGATGATGCGCCGGCCACCCTTGGTCAGCCGCACGGTCTCGAGCCGCTCGTACGGCTGCCCGATCTTGAGCCGCTCGATGATCTCGGGCTCCTCGTGGAGGCGCTCGGGCGGGATGAGGGTCGTGATCGACCGGCCGATGATCTCGTCCGCCTTGTATCCGAAGAGTCGTTCCGCGCCCCGGTTCCAGGTACGGATGGTGCCGTCGAGCGTCTTCGTGAGGATCGCGTCGCCCGAAGATTCGACGATCGCCGCGAGCCGCACGCTCGCCTCGTGCGCCCGGCGCTCGACGGTCGCGTCCCGGAAGACGAGGACGGCTCCCTGGACAGGCCCCTCCCCTCTGCGGATCGGCGCGGCGCTGTCCTCGATGGGGATCTCTCGGCCGTTCCGGGACACGAGAAGCGTGTGGTTCGCTAGATTCGCAATCCGGCCCTCGCGGAGCGCCCGTGCCACCGGATTGTCGGCGGGTCTCCGATCATGCTCACGAAAGATCCGGAATACCTCCTCCAGGGGCCGCCCCACCGCCTCCGAGCTCGCCCACTCCGTGAGCCCCTCCGCTTCGCGATTCATCGACACGATGCGGCCCTCCGCGTCGGTGACGATGACTCCATCGCCGATGCTGGCCAGGGTCGTGTCCGACAGCTCGAGGGCCCGCACCATCTCGGCCTCCGCGCCGCGACGCTGCTCCACCTCCCTATGGAGACGCGCCCTCGCCCGGTGCATCGCCTCGATCGCGGCCAGGATGAAGGCCGCGGAGAAGGCGAAGGCAAGCGCCGCCGCGACGTCGAAGGTCGAGAGGGTCAGAGACCCGGCGGGACGCATGAACGACCAATTGGCCAGCACTGAGGAGAGGACGATGGCCAGTAGCCCAGGGCCGAACCCGCCCCACCAGCCGGCAACCGCCACCGCGGGAAAGAAGAAAATGAAGGGAAGCGCGGTCGGTCCAATGACATGGGACAGTGCCCGGCGGGCGAACCAGGCGACCAACACCGCCAGGAGCGCCGTCGCGTAGCGAGCCCATGCCGGGGGGCGGGCGGCGGAGACCTCGGTGGGGTCCTCCGGGGATGGGACGGCTTCGAACGCCATACGTTTTCTGGTCAGGCCTCAGGGGGGCTTCGTTTCGTCTGTAAAAACCTTAGCACGACGGAACGAAAGTAGATCTACTTTGCGGCGCTTCCCGTTTCGCGGGGGCGGGCGATCAAGGCGAGGGGTACTTTGCGGATGCCATGCCAGCATAGCGGTTCCTGGCCAGGGGCTTCGCGCAGGAGGAGCTGCGCCGAGATCCCGCCATCGAGCATGACCGCGTCGCGCGCGCCGAGCGATCCCATGATGGCGGCCATCTCGGGGGTCGTGGGCCCGAG
>Ga0157379_10002527_pt1 | contig 15330 bp, 14 predicted proteins | sample S25metaG_FD_121802 | JGI IMG/M metagenome (GOLD analysis project Ga0157379, IMG submission 121802) | Switchgrass rhizosphere microbial communities from Kellogg Biological Station, Michigan, USA - S2-5 metaG | ecosystem: Host-associated > Plants > Roots > Rhizosphere > Soil | place: USA... | reverse complement strand
TGGACCCGTTAAGGATCCATAACGGGTTCACGCCGAGGCCCTGGCCCAGGCCTCAGGTCAGCCGACCTGGTGGAGCCAGGTGACCGGGGCGCCGTCGCCCGCGAAGCGGCAGGACTCCAGCTCCGCGTCCCAGGCCTCGCCCATCGCGTGGCTCAGCCGCTCCGAGAGCGTCGCCGCGGGGCCCTGCGCCATCAGGGTCCGGATCTGGTCCTCGCCCAGCATGACGTCCCCGTTGGCGCTCATCCGGCCCGTCCAGAGGCCGAGGCCCGGGACGTGGCAGAAGCGCTGCCCGTCCACCCCGGAGCTCGCCTCCTCCGTGACCTCGAAGCGCAGCATCGGCCAGGCGCGCAGGGCACCCGCCAGCGCGCCGCCGCTGCCCACCGGGCCGGACCAGCTGAACTCCGCACGCATCTGCCCGGGCACGGCCGGCTGCGCGCTCCACTGGAGCGACACCCGTGTCCCGAGCACGCCGGACACCGCCCACTCGACGTGCGGGCAGACCGCAGTCGGCGACGAGTGGACGTGGACCACGCCGCGCGTACTCACCACTGCAGACCTCCGCTCTCGACAGACGTGGATCGCCTTCCCCAACGCCCACGTGTCGTCACGACGGTCTGTTCTTCGTACTGTGCGTGATCACTCTGCCCGATCCTGCGACGGTCTGCCAAGACGGAGGCTCCGTGCGGCGTGTCGCGCGCGCCCGGGAGTGTCGATCGACTCTCATCGCCGGACCTCTCCCCCGTCGACGAACAGGTTGTCGACGAGCGTGGCCGAGCCTCGGATGCGGACGGTCGCGGCCGCCGCGTCCCGATGGAACCGGTTCCCGGTGATGCGCACGTCCTCCCCGCCCTGCCCGACGTCCTGCAGGAGGGTGTACTGCCCGCCGCCCAGCTCGTTGCCCCGCACCAGGACGGGGCCCTTACGCGCCCGCTGCGGCTCGTCGCTCTCATGCCGGGCGGCGACCACGGGATCGACGAGCACCGCGCTGCCGAGCCCGGGACCGCGCCCGAGGTCGACCCGGTTGGCCTCGACGAGCACGTCGCCCGCGTCACCCGCGGCGAGGGTGACGGCGTCGATCTCGCGGTCGGGACGGGCCCGGAAGTCGTGCAGCCAGCTGTTGCGCAGGGTGGCGCTGGGGCCGAGCCGCGCGCCGTCGGCCTCGACCCCCGTCAGCTCGACGCGCTCGGCGACCCAGGCGGGTCCGTCCACCGCGGCGTCGGTGAAGGCCCCGGTGAAGGTGCTGTCCTCGATGCGCACCGAACCGGCGCCGACGGTGCGCACGCCCGCGGGCACGGTGCCGTCCCCGGTGATCCGGCTGCGGCGGACCACGACGTCCGGTGCCGCGACGACGATCCCCCCGACGAGGTCCAGGCCGTCGAGCACGGCGCCCGGAGTGTGGATCTCCAGCGCGGCGCGGAGGGGGCAGAGCGCGAGGCCCGCGGGGGTGCCGACGCTGTCCGGCGGCGGGGGGACGTACGGTCCGGCGGCGGCACAGGTCGGGACGGGCGCGGACGGCGCGCTCGGCGCGGCCCCGCGGCTCCCGACGACCGCACCGGCGGCGAGCGTCGCCGCGACGACGACACCCAACGCGGCCCGGACCGGGATCATGTACGGAGAGTACTGACCTTGCTACTCCATGCAGAGTAACGGGCTCGGCGTGTCGGCGGAGTCACTGTGAGCGAGATAGAGGTGACCGACGGTGGTCGAGGTGTCCCATTCCACCCATTCGAGGAGCAGCGATCGCCCGGACGGTGACGCTCGGTCGTCTACCCTTCCGTCACAGCGACACCACAGGTGACACGAGGCGGAGGACGCGAGGAATGGCTGAAGGGGACCGGGATCGACCGGACGTGATCGGCGGGCCGTTCCTGACCGTGGCCGAGGTCGCCGAACGGATGCGCGTGTCGAAGATGACGGTGTACCGGCTGGTGCACAGCGGAGAGCTCCCGGCGGTCCGCTTCGGGCGGTCGTTTCGCGTGCAGAAGGCGGCCGTCGAGGCGCTGATCTCCGCGGCCCGGTACGAGGCGGGCTGACTCGGCGGGCGCCGTGCGGTGGCGGCGTCGCATCCTTGGGACGATCGCGGCATGCGTCGTGACGTCTCCGCCCGGCTCGCCCTGACCGTCTCCGAACCCGCGCTGCTGGCGTTGCAGGTCGCGGTGGCCGAGCGGGCGACGAGTGAACGGCTGGTCCTCACCCTGGACGAGCGTCCGCTCGACCCCCCGCGCGTGCTCGACGGCGGGCACGGCGGGCGGACCCACGTGCTCGAGTGCGAGCCCGGCGCGCTGGTGGTGGAGTACGTCGCGCAGGTCGACGGCGTGCTGTCCGTGCCGGGGGCCGACGAGATGGACCGGCTGGTCGCGTCGCGGCCCAGCCGGTACTGCCCGTCGGACCGGCTGCTGGCCACCGCGACCCGCGAGTTCGGGGACCTCGACGGGGCGGCGGCGCGGATCGCCGCGGTGGTCGCGTGGGTGCGGGGGCGGCTCTGCTACGTCGGCGGCTCGTCGAGGCCGACCGACGACGCCGTGGACACGCTGCTGCTCGGCGAGGGCGTCTGCCGGGACTACGCCCACCTGGTGATCACGCTGCTGCGCGCGCTGGACGTGCCCGCTCGGCTGGCCGCGGTGTACGCGCCGGGGCTGTTCCCGATGGACTTCCACGCCGTCGTCGAGGCGTGGGACGGGGAGGCCTGGCGGCTGGTCGACGCGACGGGCCTGGCCCCGCGGGCGTCGATGCTGCGGATCAGCACCGGGCGGGACGCGGCCGACACGGCGTTCCTCACGACCCACCACGGGGTGGTCGACCTGACCTCGATGCAGGTGATGGCGATCGTGGACAGCCTTCCCGGCGAGGACCCGGAGGCCGAGGTCGCGCTGACCTGACCGGCGCGCGGTCCCGGCCCGAACCTGCGAGGCCACCTGCGAGCGCGCCCGAGTGCGCCACGGAGCCGCGCCGGTCAGAAGCCGAAGGTCGTGATCGGGGGCAACCCCTCGACCAGCCGCTCGAACACGAACCGCTCGTGGGGCACCACGGGTTCGGGCAGCGCCGCGAGCCCGAACCAGCCGAGCGCCGCCGACTTCTCCTCCTCCACCCGCCGGGGGGTACCCGACCAGCGCGTGCACGTGTAGAAGAAGTCGACGCGCTCGTCGACCGGCTCGCCGGTGTTGTTCGTGCGGTGCATCGCGGTGAGCGGGGCCACGTCGGTCGGGTCGATCCGCACGCCGAGCTCCTCGCGCGCCTCGCGCACGGCCGCGTCCACCACGGCCTCGCCACGCTCGACGTGCCCGGCCGCCGCCGTCGCCCAGAACCCATCCCGGAAGCCGGTGTTGCGGCGCTGCTGGAGGAGGATCTCGTCGTTGCGACGAAGGATCACGTAGGCCGCCGGCACGACGGCGAAGCGGGAGCTCACCCGGATCACCGTAGGAGAAGGACACAGCAGAGCAACACGACGGTGACGCGGCGGCCCTAGCGTCGCTCGGTGATGTCCCGCCCACCCCGCATCCGCTCCACCGGCGGGCGGCTCGGAGCCGTCCCGCCGCGGGACGCCGACCTGCGCTTCCGCACCGTCCACGGCTACCGGCGCGCGTTCCGCGTGGCCGGTTCCGGGCCCGCCCTCGTGCTCGTCCACGGCATCGGGGACAGCTCGGCGACCTGGGAGTCGATCATCCCCGCGCTCGCGCGGCACCATCTGGTGATCGCGCCGGACCTGCTCGGGCACGGGCACTCGGACAAGCCGCGCGCGGACTACTCGGTCGCCGCGTACGCCAACGGCGTCCGGGACCTGCTGGGCGTGCTCGGGATCAACCGGGCGACACTCGTGGGGCACTCACTGGGCGGCGGCGTCGCGATGCAGTTCGCCTACCAGTTCCCCGACCGCACCGAGCGGCTCGTGCTGATCGGCAGCGGCGGCGCGGGGCCCGAGGTCAACCCGGTGCTGCGCGCCATGACGCTGCCGGGCGCCACCGCGCTGCTGCACACCCTGCGGCTGCCGACGATGCGCCGGCAGGTGGGCGCGGCCGTCGAGCTGATGCGGGTGCTGGGCACCGACCTGGGGCGGGACGCGCCGGACATGCTCCGGGTCGTGGACGCCCTGCCGGACGCGACCGCGCGGGCCGCGTTCATCCGCACGCTGCGCGCGGTCGTCGACTGGCGCGGTCAGGTCGTGACGATGCTGGACCGCTGCTACCTCACCCGGGGCATGCCGACGCTGCTGATCTGGGGGGCGAAGGACGCCATCGTGCCGGTCGCGCACGGGCGCCGGGCGCACGAGGCGATGCCGGGCAGCCGGTTCGAGATCTTCCCCGACGCCGGGCACTTCCCCTTCCACACCGACCCGGCCCGCTTCGTCGCGCTGCTCGAGGAGTTCCTGGACACGACGACCCCGGCCCGCTGGAGCCCCGAACAGTGGCGCCAGCTCCTGCGCACCACCCCGGACGACCCGGGCCTCCCCGAGGACGTCGCCCAGCGCTCCGCGACCTGACCGACTCCCGGGTGGGAACCACTTCGGGTCGGTTCCCCGGTAGGCCCACCCACCCGGTGGACGGGCCTACCGGCTCGGGTCAGCTGCAGCCGCTGGTGGAGCCGCACCCCTCGCAGAGGTAGCACGAACCGGCGGGGCGCATCTTCGTGCCGCACGTGAGGCAGAGCGGTGCGTCCGCCGCCTTGCCCAGCCGCAGCTCGAGCAGCTCGGTGGAGCTGCCGACCTCGACCGGGGCCGGGTCGACGCCCGCGGCCCGGGCCGACGGCGGCGTGACGTCCACCGTGGAGCGGACCGCCTCGAGGTCCAGGTCGGACTCGGTGCCGTAGTCCTGCTCCACCTGCGCCGACCGCTCCGCCGCGGAGAAGATGCCCAGCTGGGCGCGCTTCTCGTAGGGCAGGTGGTCCAGCGCGAGGCGGCGGAACAGGTAGTCCAGCACCGACGTGGCGATCCGGACGTCCGGGTCGTCCGTCATGCCCGCGGGCTCGAAGCGCAGGTTGGAGAACTTCGAGACGTAGAACTCCAGCGGGATGCCGTACTGCAGGCCGACGGAGATCGACATGGAGAAGGCGTCCATGACGCCGGCCAGGGTCGAGCCCTGCTTGCCGAGCTTGACGAAGATCTCGCCCAGCCCGTCGTCCGGGTACGAGCCCGCGGTCAGGTAGCCCTCGGCGCCGGCGACGGTGAACGAGATGGTCTCGCTCGGGCGCTTCTTCGGCAGCCGCTTGCGCACCGGCCGCTGCTCGACGACGACCTGCGGCTCGGCCTTCTCCGCCTCCTTCGCCTTCTTCCCGGCGGAGAGCGGTTGGCCGACCTTGCAGTTGTCGCGGTAGATGGCGAGCGCCTTGATGCCGAGGCGCCAGCCCTCGAGGTAGATCCTCTCGACGTCGTCCACCGAGGCGGCCTCGGGCATGTTGACGGTCTTCGAGATGGCGCCGGAGAGGAACGGCTGCACCGCGGCCATCATCCGGACGTGCCCCATCGGCGCGATGGAGCGCTCGCCCATGGCGCAGTCGAACACCTCGTAGTGTTCGGGCCGCATGCCCGGCGCGTCCACGACGTGGCCGTGCTCGGCCACGTACTCGACGATCGCCTCGGCCTGCTCGGCCTGGTAGCCGAGCTGGTCCAGGGCCCGGCGGACCGTCTGGTTGACGATCTGCATGGAGCCGCCGCCGACGAGCTTCTTGAACTTGACCAGCGCCAGGTCCGGCTCGATGCCGGTCGTGTCGCAGTCCATCATCAGGCCGATGGTGCCGGTCGGGGCCAGCACGGAGGCCTGCGCGTTGCGCCAGCCGTACTTCTCGCCGGTGGCCAGCGCGTCCTTCCAGGTGATGGTGGCCAGCTTCTGGATCGCGGTGCTGGCCGGGAAGGTGTGGTAGCCGTCGTTCGCGGCGGCGTGCTTGCGCATGACCCGCTGGTGCGACTCGGCGTTGCGGGCGTAGCCCTCGTACGGGCCGACGACGCCGGCGAGCTCGGCGGAGCGCTTGTACGCCGCACCGGTCATCAGCGAGGTGATCGACGCGGCGAGCGAGCGGCCACCCTCGGAGTCGTAGGCGTGGCCCGTCGCCATCAGGAGCGCACCGAGGTTGGCGTAGCCGATGCCCAGCTGACGGAACCTGCGGGTGGTGTCCGCGATCGGCTCCGTGGGGAAGTCCGCGAAGCAGATCGAGATGTCCATGGCCGTGATGATCAGCTCGACGGCCTTGGCGAAGCGCGGCGCGTCGAACCGACCGCCCTCGCCGAGGAACTTGAGCAGGTTCAGCGACGCCAGGTTGCAGCTGGAGTTGTCCAGGTGCATGTACTCGGAGCAGGGGTTCGACGCGGTGATCCGGCCGGACTCCGGGGTGGTGTGCCAGTCGTTGATCGTGTCGTCGTACTGGATGCCGGGGTCGGCACACTCCCACGCGGCCTGCGCGATGCCGCGGAACAGGGTCCGGGCGTCCGTGCGCTCGATGATCTCGCCCGTGGTGCGCGAGCGGAGGCCGAAGTCGGTCCCGCCCTCGACCGCGTGCATGAACTCGTCCGTGACCCGGACGGAGTTGTTCGCGTTCTGGTACTGGACCGACGTGATGTCGGAGCCGCCCAGGTCCATGTCGAAGCCGGCGTCCCGCAGGACGCGGATCTTCGCCTCCTCCTTGGCCTTGGTCTGGACGAACTCCTCGATGTCCGGGTGGTCGACGTCCAGCACGACCATCTTCGCCGCGCGCCGGGTGGCCCCGCCGGACTTGATGGTGCCCGCGGAGGCGTCCGCGCCGCGCATGAAGGAGACGGGGCCCGAGGCGGTGCCGCCGGAGGAGAGCAGCTCCTTGGAGGAGCGGATGCGGGAGAGGTTGAGGCCGGCGCCGGAGCCGCCCTTGAAGATCAGGCCCTCCTCGCGGTACCAGTTCAGGATCGAGTCCATCTCGTCGTCCACCGACAGGATGAAGCAGGCGCTGACCTGCTGCGGGGACGCCGTCCCGACGTTGAACCACACCGGCGAGTTGAAGCTGAACACCTGGTGCAGCAGCATCCAGGTGAGCTCCTGGGCGAAGATCTCCGCGTCCTCCTCGGTCGCGAAGTAGCCGTGCTCGACACCGGCCCGGTGGTAGCTGCCGACGACGCGGTCGATGAGGGTGCGCAGGCTCGCCTCGCGCTGCGCCGAGCCCACGGCGCCGCGGAAGTACTTGCTGGTCACGATGTTGGTGGCGTTGATCGACCAGAAGTCGGGGAACTCCACCCCGCGCTGCTCGAAGTTGATGGTGCCGTCCCGCCAGTTCGTCATGACGACGTCCCGGCGCTCCCAGGTCACCTCGTCGTACGGGTGCACCCCGGGCGTGGTGTAGAGCCGCTCGACGGTCAGGCCGCGCCTGGCCTTCGCCGACCCGGCCGCCTTCCGGCCCCGTCCCGTGCCCCCCGCAGAGCCCTTGTTCTCGGTGGGCTCCGCCCCGACGGTCTCCGTCATGCTCTCCCTCATTCGCGTCCGAACGTCGCCGTTCCACCGCTGGGGCGGTGGACGGTCATCGCGCGGGGTCGGCTCGCCCGTGTTCCTGCGTGCGGAACGGGTCGGCCCCCTCACTCACCCGGGCGGCGGGTTCCCGACCGCCCGGACCGACCCGACGCCACGGCTGCTTCCCCGGCAGCCGCCCGCAGGTCGGCGATCTCCTTCTCGAAGTCCTCGATGGACGAGAACGACCGGTACACGCTCGCGAAGCGCAGGTACGCCACCTCGTCGAGCTCCTTCAACGGACCGAGGATCGCGAGCCCCACCTCGTGGCTCGGGATCTCCGCGGTCCCGCCCGCCCGCACGGCCTCCTCGACGCGGTGCGCGAGCTGCTGCAGCGCGTCCTCGTCGACCGGCCTGCCCTGGCAGGCCCGGCGGACCCCACTGACGACCTTGTCCCGGCTGAACGGCTCGGTGACCCCGCTGCGCTTCAGCACCGCGAGGACGGCCTCCTCGACGGTCGTGAAGCGCTTCCCGCACGCCGCGCAGGAGCGCCGACGACGGGTCGCCGCGCCCTCCTCGACCTCGCGGGAGTCGATCACCTTGCAGTCCGAGTGACGGCAGAACGGGCACCGCATACCGGTCCCTCCCTCTCCACCGTGCCTCCGGCTCGGCCGGAGCCGAAACCCAACCTGTGGGCGAACGACACGGATGTAACCACAACATCTAGGGGCAACGCCAATGCTACGCCGAACCACCGGCCCGACTTCGCCCGATCGGGAGAGAACCTGTCACGATCGCCGGGCGGAGCCGCCGCCGGGTGTCCCCGTACCCGGGCGGCGACGCCCCGTGACGCCCCGCAGGTCATGACCGGTGCCGGCAGCGGGCGGACCCGCCCGGGGAGACGGTGCCGGGCGCCGGGGCCGCTCGTCGCTGCGACGACACGCCGCGCCCGAGCGGGGAACGAGACGGTGTCCCGCGGGCGGCGTGTCGCGGTCCGTGGCGTGTCGACCAGACCTCGCCGCATGCGCACGCACGGTGCCCGGACGAGCACTCCGACCACCCACACGGCCATTCGCGTGCCCCATCCGTCCCACCGCGGTGGCGGCGATCCTCACGGGCAGGCTCACCGGGTTCCCGCCAGGTCCGCGAGCAGCCCCAGCAGGACGACGACGGTCGCGGACCCCAGCCCCACCGCGAGGGCCGCGAGCACCCGGTCGACCGCCCCGGCCCTGACCTCGCCCGCCAGCCTGCGGGCCCCGCCGGGGCGGCCGCGGTGACCCAACCGGACCCGGCGGGCGGGCATGCACGGGCCGCCCACCGTCGACGACGCCCGGGGCGCCGGCCGCACGGCCACCCGCGCCGGGGCCCGCGTCGCGCCACACGATGGCAGCACCACCGGCCCGTCCGCGGACCGGCGGGCACGGGATCCGGAGACGAAGGCCTCGACGACCCGGTCCGCCTCCCCTCGACGCGGCTCGCGCCGCCGGGCGCCCACCGGGACCCGCCGCCCGGCACCCCCGGCCGCACAGGCCCGCGCCGGGACCCGACGCTCCCCCGGCGGGACGTGGCCGGGCCGGCGGGGCCCGCCCCGCCCCGCCTCCGAACCGCCCTCCGCGCGCGCCTGCGGCCGACCGGTCGCCTCGACCTGCCGCACCGCACTCCCGAGCTCCATGACAGCCTCCCCACCAGGCTCGATCCCGCCCGCGCCGAGTGCGCGACGCCTCCGATCGAACGCCTGTGCGATGTCTACCAACCACCACCGACAAAACCGGGGCCCGCCGATGCACCGGAGCGACGCAGCGCCCGCGGACCCCGCGATCCAGCCTTCGACGAGCCGGGCAGGGGATCCGCCGAACCCGGGCCCGTCGCCTGCGCCCCGGGCCTCCGCCCAGCCCAGCGCCGGGCGGACCGCGCCTCCCGCCCCGCACCGAGGCGCGCAGGCCGCGACTACCGCGGCACCCGCACCGTCAGGCCGCCCGGGAGCACGCCCCCGTCCGGACCGGCGAGCCCGTTGTCGGCGACGATCCGCTCGACCACGGCCGCGGCATCCGCCCCGGGCACCTCGCGGCGCGCGAGGACCCAGGCGGTGTCCCCCGGCTGCGTCCGTACGACGGCGGTGCCCGCGGGAACGGTCGAGCGGGCGTTCGCGGAGCCCGCCGCGTCCGCGAGGAGCCCGAGCATCACCACCACCAGCAGCGACACCGCCCCGACCAGCGTCGCCGCCGCAGCGCGGCGCACCGCGTCACGACGGACCGCCACCGGACGCCTCCCGGCCGACGGCCGCACGACCGCACCGGACCCGACGCGCACCACGCGCCGACCGCCGGACCGGGGTGCCCCGACGCCGACGTCCGCCGACCGCACCGGTGGCACCGGCGACGCCGCGACCAGGCAGGAGCGGACCTCCCGGGCGTCCTCGGGCCGGTCGAGAACCCGCCGCCCGGCCGCCTGCGGCGCGGTCTCGACCACGGCGCCGCGGCGCAGTACCGGGGGGCGCTCCGGCGCCCCCCGGTACTGCGCCGCGCTGCCCGGGCGCACGGGCCGCGGTCCCGTCGGCGCCAGGCGCCCCGGTGTGACCGGGACCCCGACCTCGCCCACCGCCCGTCGCGCCGTCCCCGAGAGCCCGGCGGTCCCGACAACGCGCAGCCCCCCGGGTCGGGCGATCCCGAACACACCCTCGACCCCCGCGGCGCGGCGCTCCCGCGCCCCGTCCTGTCCACGTCCCGCCGACCGGACCATCGCCGACCTCCCACCGCCCACGCCACCGCGGGGATCTCGCACACATGTTCGATTCGAACGTCCGTGCGAGTTTGTACCATCGCTGCCGACGTACGTCATCCCTCGCGCGCCGACACGATCGGCGTGTCGTTCGAACATGTGTTTGGCGATCGACCGGATCCGGGCTACCGTCCATCCCCGACGGATCGTCGCGCCCGGGTCGGGCCGCCCGGATCGGACCGCTCGGACCGGGCGTCGGACGCGGACCCCCCGATCGGGGCACGGCCGGGCCCAGCGACAGCGGTACGAGAAGGAGGCGGCAGGCAGATGGCACGGGACGAGTCCGGTGGCGGAGGCGAGCCCGGGCAGGTGCGCGCCTTCCCGGACCCACCGGCGGACGCCGCCACCCTGACCCCCCGCCAACGCAAGGTGCTGGCGGTGATCCGGGACTGGGTGGAGCGCTACGGCTACCCGCCGAGTGTGCGCGAGATCGGGGACGCGGTCGGGCTGACCTCCACCTCGTCCGTGCACCACCAGCTGCGGACCCTCGAGCGCAAGGGCTATCTGCGGCGGGACCCGAACCGCACGCGCGCGGTGGACGTGCGCAGCCCGGAGGAGGAGACCGCGAGCGAGGACCCGGCCGCCGTCGCGGAGCGGCCCGCGCCCGCCTTCGTGCCGCTGCTCGGCAGCATCGCGGCCGGCGGCCCGATCCTGGCCGAGCAGGCCGTGGAGAGCGTGTTCCCGCTGCCCCGCGAGATCGTCGGCGAGGGCGAGCTGTTCCTGCTGCACGTCAAGGGCGACTCGATGATCGAGGCGGCCATCACGGACGGGGACTGGGTCGTCGTCCGGCAGCAGCCGGTGGCCGAGCAGGGCGAGATCGTCGCGGCGATGATCGACGGCGAGGCGACCGTCAAGACGTTCAAGCGCACGTCGGGACAGGTGTGGCTGATGCCCGCCAACCCCGCCTACGAGCCGATCGACGGCAACGAGGCGACCATCCTCGGCCGCGTGGTCGCAGTGCTGCGCAGGCTCTAGCCTAGGGCACCACGATCACGGGATAGCGGGCCGTGCGCACCAGTACGCCCGCGACCCCGCCGAGCAGCAGCCGCCGCATCATCGGGTAGCCGCGCGAGCCCACGACCAGCACGTCCGTGCGTTCGGGCAGGTCGGCGAGGGTCGCGGCGACCGAGCGGCCCACCACGACGTCGGTGAGCGCGTCGATCTCCACGGGGGCCTGCGCGATCCCCTTGTGCGCGGTCTCGGTCGCGGCGGGCACCGCCGCCTCGTCCTCCGCGACCACCACGAACCGCAGCGCCGCGCCGGTCCGGCTCGCGAGGTGCACAGCCAGGACGGTCGCGCGGTCCGCCTCGGGGGTCCCGTCGTAGGCCACGCTGACCACGCTGATCCCGCCGGCCGCCGTGTGCCGGTAGCCGCGCGGGGCGATCGCGACCGGGCAGCGGGCGGCGGGCAGCAGCCGGTGCACCGTCCCACCGGGCGAGAGCCGACCGAGCAGGCCGTGCCCGGTCGAGCCCACGACCAGCACGATCGCGCCGACCTCCTCGGCGTGGTCCGCGAGCGCCGTCGCCGCGGGACCCGGCCCCAGCGGCGCGAACTCGGGTTCGGACTCCCCCCAGTCCCCGCCGATCAGTGCCCGCGCCCGGCCGAACCGGGCCCGCGCGACCTCCTCGATCTTCTCCCGCCAGCGGGGGTCCCGGGCGACCGCGGAGTAGCCCATCCCGTCCGTGGGGTACACCGTCGCGACGACGGCGGTCAGCCCGGTGAGGCGGGCCAGCTGTGCCCCGAGGACCAGGGCGTCGTGGCCGCCGGGGGTGTCCTCGTAGGCGGTCACGATCGGCACCGGGTCAGCGTAGGTGCCGCGGTGGCGGGAACGGCGCCGTGTAACCAGCACGTCACAGAGAGAACCAGCACGTCACAGAGCCCTCATGATCGCCGCCCGCGACCGGTGACCCGCCGGAACCGTCGGATCCCGGTCCCGCGTGGTGATCATGACGAGCGGCGGCGGGCGTGGAGGGCCAGCGCACCCGCCAGCGCCGCCAGCACCACGACCACCGCTCCCCCGCCGATCACGGCCGGACGCCACGGCGGCGCGGGCTCCGGTGGCGCGGCGGCGGGCGGCGGCGGGGTGGGTTCCGGCGGCGCCGCGGCCAGGGCGGCCTCGACCGCCCCCCGCACGGCCCGCAGCCGCCCGCTGCGGCCGCGGTACTCCGACCCGGACAGCAGGGTGCCGTCCGCGAGGAAGGCGACCGCCTCGCCCTGCGGCTCGTCCGGCAGCGGGACCTGCAGCGGGGTGCCCTGCAGCGCCGCGACGACGTCCCCGGAGGGCGGCACCCGGTAGAGCCAGGCGTCGGTGTAGGTCCGCAGCGCCACCACCCGGCCGTCTCGACTGGTCGCGCCGCCGGTTACGGTGAAGGAACCCAGCGCGCCGACGGGCCCGCCGACGGTCTGCGAGCGGGCGAACCCGACCGAGCCCGCCCGCATCAGCGCGGTCGGCCCGGGTCCGGCGAGGGGGCCGACGGGCCGGTACACGCCCGCGATCCCGGTGATCTCCTTGGTGACGACGACGGGGACGCCGTCGGCGCCGATCAGCAGGGCCTCGGCGTCGTGCGGCCCGTCCGGGTAGGTCAGCCGGTACAGCCGCGGCGAACCCCGTGCGGGCAGGGTCAGCAACGCCACGGTCTCGCGATTGTGGTCGTTGTCCCCGGTGTCGGAGAACCAGAGCGTGCCGTCCGGGCCCACGGCGAGGTCCTCGGCGTCGAACGGGTCGAGGGCACCGGTGCGGACGTCCCGGACCGCGCAGTCCTGCGGGTCCAGTCGATAGGCCGCCAGCCGGTCCCCGCCGTCGGACATGGCCCAGATCTGGTCCGCGCCGGTCACCACCAGCCCGGACAGCTCCGCGAGCCGCCGGTCGGTGACGGTGCAGAGGTCCTCCGGCGCGGCGGGGGCCGCGGCGGCCGGGACGCCGACGAGCAGGGTCGCGAGGACCGCGACCGCGATCCCGCTCCTCCGCAGCGCCGTCACCCGCCCATGATCGCCGATCCCGCTCAGCCGGTGGCGGCCTGCAGCTTCTCGGCGCCGGCCACGACGTACGGGAGCACCGCCGTGGCGAGCTCCGGGCCGACCCGGACGTGCAGCTTCGTGCCGTCCGCGACGTGCTCGGACGAGAGCACCTCGCCCTCGGAGTGCATCCGCGCGACCAGCCCGCCCTCGGTGTAGGGCAGCAGCAGCTCCAGGTCCACCTCGGGCCGCGGCAGCCGCTCGGCGAGCACCGTCCGGAGCCGGTCGACACCGGAGCCGTTGTGCGCGGAGACGAACACGGCCTCGGGCAGCAGGTGACGCAGCCGGGCCAGCGCGAGGTCCCCCGCCGCGTCGGTCTTGTTCACGACGAGCAGCTCCGGCGGCATCGTGCCGCCCTGCTCCGCGCCGATCTCGACGAGCACCTTGCGGACCGCGGCGATCTGGTCCTCCGGCAGCGGGTCGGAGGCGTCCACCACGTGCAGCAGCAGGTCCGCCTGACCGGCCTCCTCGAGGGTGGACCGGAAGGCCTCGACGAGCTGGTGCGGCAGGTGCCGCACGAACCCGACGGTGTCGGTGAGGGTGTAGACCCGCCCGTCCGGGGTCTCCGCCTTGCGGGTGGTCGGGTCCAGGGTGGCGAACAACGCGTCGTGCACCATGACGCCCGCCCCGGTCAGCGCGTTGAGCAGCGAGGACTTGCCGGCGTTGGTGTACCCGACGATCGCGACGGACGGCACCTCGTGCCGGCGGCGGTTGCCGCGCTGGGTGTCCCGCACCGTGCTCATCGCGGTGATCTCGCGGCGCAGCTTGGACATCCGGTGCCGGATCCGGCGCCGGTCCAGCTCGATCTTCGTCTCACCGGGGCCGCGGCCACCGATACCGACACCGCCCGCGGCGCGGCCACCGACCTGCCGGGACAGCGCCTCACCCCAGCCGCGCAGCCGCGGCAGGAGGTAGGAGAGCTGGGCCAGCTCGACCTGCGCCTTGCCGTCTCGCGAGCGAGCGTGCTGGGCGAAGATGTCCAGGATCAGGGCGGTCCGGTCGATCACCTTGACCTTGAGCTTGTCCTCCAGCCGGCGGAGCTGGCCGGGCGAGAGCTCGCCGTCGCAGATCACGGTGTCCGCACCGGCGGCCTCGACGGCGTGGTGTAGCTCGTCGACCTTGCCGGAGCCGATGAAGGTGGCCGGGTCCGGCTTCTGACGCCGCTGCACCAGGCCGTCCATCACCTGGGAGCCCGCGGTCTCGGCGAGCCGGGCGAGCTCGACCATCGACTGGTTGGCCTGCTCGGACGTGCCCTCGGTCCATACCCCGACCAGCACGACCCGCTCGAGGCGCAGCTGCCGGTACTCGACCTCGGTGACGTCCGCGAGCTCGGTGGAGAGTCCGACGACCCTGCGGAGCGAGGACCGCTCCTCCAGCTCCATCTCACCGGTGGAGGGATCACGAGGGTCGAACGTCGGTGTCGACGCGGAGAGGGGGGATTCAGTCATCGTGAGGTCGAGTGTCCCACGTTCTCGACGCGCTGTCCGCCCGTTTGCGGATCGGCGGCGCGCCACCAGTCCGCGGCCAGCTCGCCGTGGGCGACGAGCACCGCAGGCCCGTGCAACGCCGTCGACCCACCTCCGTCGCGGACCGTCACCTCCAACCTGCCCCCCGGGGTGTCGACGGCGAGCCGCCCCTCCGACCGCCCGGCCGCCCGCAGCGAGGCCAGCGCCGCCGCGACCGTCCCCGTGCCGCAGGACCGGGTCTCCCCCACCCCGCGCTCGTGCACGCGCATGGCGACCGGACCGTACCGATGGTCGACTCCGCGGGGTCCGTCTGCGTGTCGAGCTCCATCTCCGGGAACCTGCTCGACGAACTCCACGTTCGCCCCGTTCGGGAACAGCTCCACGTCCCGCCACGGCGCGACCGTGAGGTCCAGACCCCCGATGTCCGCGCCGGTCACGCAGGCGAGGTGGGGGTTCCCGACGTCCACCGCGATCCCCGCGAACTCCTGCCCGCCGACCCGCGCGACGGACTCCCCGAACACCAGCGCCGGGCCCATCTCGACGGACACCTGGTCGCCCTCGAACGCCACGCTCCTGACACCCGCGCGGGTGCCGACCTCACCGCCCGCCCGGCCCCGTCCCTGCAGGTAGCGGGCGAACACCCGCACCCCGTTGCCGCACATCTCGGCGATGGA
>Ga0157379_10002526_pt1 | contig 15330 bp, 17 predicted proteins | sample S25metaG_FD_121802 | JGI IMG/M metagenome (GOLD analysis project Ga0157379, IMG submission 121802) | Switchgrass rhizosphere microbial communities from Kellogg Biological Station, Michigan, USA - S2-5 metaG | ecosystem: Host-associated > Plants > Roots > Rhizosphere > Soil | place: USA... | reverse complement strand
TGTCGAGCCTTTAATAGGTGCGCGCCGGTCCACTATCACGACGCACTCGAACTGTGCCGCCAAGGCGTGGGCCATAAAGGCACCGCTGATGCCGGCTCCCACGACAACGACATCTGCGTAGATTGACTGGGTGAGCGCGTCGAACTTTAGCGAAGTTCCCCTCGATCCGCGCCAAACCGAGTTGCCGGCGAGCAGACGTTTTTCGGGCGTCAGCGCGCTCTTCATGAAGCCTGATATGTTCGCCTCATCGCAACGGCAAATAGGCCCGGCAACCGATGTCCGGGCCTATCGCCAATGCGCCTAGAAGTCGCGCGGAACTTTGTAGTAGTCGTACGACTTCGCACGAATCTGACTGAATTCGCCGTCATTCTTCGTGAGGTCTTCGAGACGATACGTTGGGGCTCTTTCCAGTACGTCCTTGGACAGGGGAACAACGTAGCCGCCCTTGTCCGGGTTGTAGTCGAGCATGGACCAGGGGACGGGGAAAAATTTCTCACCCATTCCTAAAACTCCACCAAAGCCCAGTGCGGCAAACATGATGCTATCGGACTGCTTGTCGAGAACGACGTCTTCGACGTGCCCGATTTTGTCGCCTGCCAAGTTGTAGATGTTGGTTCCCTTGACCTTGGAGGCCAGAATCGCACTCGTGTGACCCGAACCTGTTGTCATTTTTTTTCCTTCCGAATTGGGCTTCGTCAAGAATACGAAATGGCGCTCATTTCGTTCCGATATGAAATTGAAATTGGTGAGAGCTGCACCAGCAGTTGGCGAGGCACGCAAACACAACCCGCCGTGTCGTATCTTCGGCTCTGCGTCGCAGGTAGCGGAACTCTAATTGGGCGAACTGGTCTCTCGCCGCAGCGCTGTCGGAGAACTAGCAGTCGGGCTTGAATAGACCCACACCGTCGCAGGCGGCAGGTTTCGAATGGCGACGCCAGCGCTTCGCACGCGCCATTTCTTCCCTCTGGGCACGGGTGGACGCCACCCGAAGGATACCTGAATGAGCGGCGCGCCAGGCATAAGTCTCGATAGACAATCCTCGACCAAACGCTCGCGCACCGGCACGGGCAAGTTCCTTAGGGGCAGCCCAGACACAATGGCGCAGACCTGTTCTGACCGATCCGACAGATGATGTTCGATATCGAGCGCGTTTCCGAGCCGGACGCGGAGGCCAGGAAATCGCTTGCGCAAAAGTCGTACGAAATCCGGATCCCGCTCGACCAAGATCAGCCTGTCGGCATCGACGCCCCGCTCGAGAAGTGCTGCGGTAACCGCGCCTGTTCCAGGTCCCAGCTCGAGGACGGTGCCGGCCACGCTTGGGTCCACCTGCGCAGCAATTCTTCTCGCCAGTGCCATGCTGGAGGGAAAGAGAGATGCAACGTAGCGAGGGTTCGCGCCCATTCCTCGCAGAAATTGCAGGTTGTGGCTGAATGACCCAAATTTTTGAGATGCAAGAGGTCCCGTCATAGTAGCCAATCTAGCGGGTGCCGCCGATTGGCACCACTGACACGCTCACAAAAGACGTATTGTGTACCCGTCACGAATACGATCTCGCGGCGGGGCTCGACTCACGGTCATCCTCGTTCCGCGCGGCCACTGCGGCGATCATCGAAATTATGGCGCCGAACAAGAGTGAGAACGCGACCCAGAGGCTGGTGTAACTAGCTGCCTTCCGCGCTGTGTCGGCGGCTGCTTTGGTCTTGGCCTGGATATCGGCTTGCATGCCATCAACCCGGGCCGTTGCGACATCTTTTGAAACCTCTGCGTTCGTTTCGACGAGGTCCACGAGCCTGTCGCGGTCACCGTCGCTCAGTTGCTGACCATGGATCAGATCGGCGTCGAGGATGCGCCCAGCCTCGGCGCGCGCGCTTGCATCGGCAGCGCCGCCTGCGCGTGCTCTCCCCCCGCCGTTGGGGCGAAAGAGAATGTCGACTAGGTACGCGGTCGGACCAGCGGCCGAAACCCTCGACGGCGCCGCCCCATACAAGGCAGCCGTCGTCGCGCCGGTGCTTGTGACGGTCAGTCCCGCCAGAGTGACTACGGTCAGCGTCGCCAAAACGGCGACCGCCCACGCGATGAGACCGTGGGCCGCCGCTCTAAAATCTTCCTGGATATGGCTCTCGACAAGCGGACCCAATAGCCGGCCGGCGAGATGTCCGCCGACCGCGAAGCCAAATGCCTGCGCGCTCAGGAAATAGATCGCGCCACCGGTCAGGAAAGCGGGCATGGACGGACCCGAGTGCGTGAGGGGGTGAACCAACAAGAGTCCGAAGCCGGCGCCCAGACTGAGAAGGAAGAACGTCACGGCAGTGGCAGCAACTCCGCCGGCGATCGCCAATCCCCAAGAAAACCGGTATCCGGTTGTATTTTCGCCTTCGTCGGCGATTACGATTGCATCGGCCATGGCGAATCTTTCTCAAAGTCGAACATTGACGAGTATTTGCTAGGCGTGACCGGTCAATAGCCACAAAATGATGATGATCGGGATTGGTATCCCAATAAGCCAGAGCAGCATCGAGCGCATAGTTTTCTCCGCGAAATCCCTTGGTTAGAACTCGGAAATGAAGAGTTCGTTCCCGCTTCTCGCCAATCCGAGACAGCAGATACTTAGAGCGCTATGAATCCGCGCCCCGGCTGAGCTGGGAACTTAGTGTGTCGGCGCGGGCGCCGGCGCCGATAGTGAGACGCTGACGGCCGGCGCAGTCGGTGCGGACCTATGACCGAGGTAGAGGAAGCCGCCGATCGCGATCACCCCGATGAGAAGTGTACCGAGAATGACACCGAGGAAGGTGTCCGAATTTCCGTCCGCCATGGAACTATTGCCTCACTCAGTCCAGTGGAAAACTCGCAATCGCGAAATTCGTTGCCAAAGGCCGCCCGCTTTCGCTGCGCGATCGGATTGGAGCGTCGCTTGAGCGTCGACGGTGCCGGCAAGCCGCAAAATAGTGGGTGTACTGAGGAACTACTTTGCCGACAGTCCATTTCCAGAGAGCCAGCGGGTTCTGAGATGGTCCGGCCACCCCCATTCCCCTCCGGGTTGTTCTGCCCGCTGGCACCAAGCCGATGTGTCCGCCACCGCACGCCGTGGCGAAATTCGACGCGGGGTGGTTCCGTCGATGTGTGAATTTGATGAGTAAAGCCCGGTCCACTACGAGATGATCGAACCGATTACATGTCGCAATTAGAAAGCTATCCCACGCGTAGTTGGAACAGGAATTCAGATCGCGGCAAGGCGCTGGTAATCGCGTCCTTTCTTGCATCGGCACTTCTCGCGGCTGGGGCTCTCATCCTCACGAGCGGCGACGGGGCTCAGGCAGCGCGGGAACTCGTGACGCGATTTTCGTCTCTGCTGTTTGTCTGCTCTTTGCTGGCGCCCCCTCTTGCACTCCTGGTTCGGGCAAGGCCGCTTTCAGCGCTAGCGCTCATGAGCGGAAACCTACGGCTCTCCTTCGTCGCAACATTTGTGTTTTCGCTCGCTTGCACCCTGATGCCTGCTGCTGTCGGCGGAGAGACGCTTTCACTTTCTGCCGTTCTTTATGTCGGACTGAATGGTCTGATGCTTCTTGTCATGCTGTTTCCGGCCAATCGGGTCGCGACGCGGCGTATGGGCGCAGCCAGTTGGCGCGCGATTCAGCATTTGGCAACCGCCTATTTTTGGTTGGCGTTCCTGGTGTCTTCGCTGGTTCATGTTGCGCGGCAGGACGACTCTCTGGTTTGGTATGCCTTCATGTTGACGCTCCTCGTCGCCGCACTTGGCGCGATCGTCGCGGCCAAATTCAGCCGCGAAGCAGTCGAGGGCTGAACCCCGGTCGCAGCGATTGGAACCCACTTCGCCCGGGATTGTTCCCAGAGAGACATCAGGGCGACAAAGACCATGACAGGGCTTCAAAGCTACCGCGCCAAGCGCGACTTCAAGATTACCGCGGAACCGAAAGGCCGCGTCGAGCGCTCGGGGAAACGCCGTTTTGTCATCCAAAGGCATGACGCGACCAGGTTGCACTACGACTTTCGCCTGGAACTGGGAGGCGTCTACAAATCCTGGGCGGTCACGAAGACGCCATCGCTGGATCCGGCGGTGAAACGCCTGGCGGTCGAAGTGGAAGATCATCCGCTGGAATACGGCAAGTTCGAAGGCACAATACCAAAAGGCCAATATGGCGGCGGCACGGTGCAGCTCTGGGATCGCGGTACTTGGACGCCTCAAGGCGATAATCCAAAACGTGAACTCGCCGAAGGGCACCTGAAAATCACTTTGAGTGGCGAGCGCATGCGGGGCAATTGGGCTCTCATCCGCATGCGCGACGACGCCGAACGGAGGGGGCGAAAAGTTCGGCACAACTGGCTTCTCATCAAGGAAAGCGATTCCGAAGCCAAGCGCGGCAAGGCCGGCGACGCACTCACAAAGGACGTGACGTCCGTGGCGACTGGACGAACACTGGAAGAGATCGCCGCAAAATCGACCAAAGTCTGGAACTCCAACCGTTCGCTCAGCGAGAATGTGACAGCGCTCAGCAAAACGAAAAAAAAAAGAAACGCGGTGAACTCTGAAGAGATAGACAGCGCCGCGCCAGTACGATCAAAAATGCCTGAGTTCGTAGCGCCGCAACTCTGCAAGTTGCGAGAAAAACCTCCGTCGGGCACGGGTTGGGTTCACGAAGTGAAGTTCGATGGCTATCGCACGCAGGCGCGCGTCGAAAACGGCCGCGTACGCCTGCCTACCCGCAACGGTTTGGATTGGACGACGCGATTTCCGGAAATCGCAAGCGACCTGGCGGAACTGCCGGACTGCATGATCGATGGCGAAGTTTGTGCCCTCGACCAGAAGGGCGGTTCGGATTTTGGGTTGCTGCAACTTGCACTTTCCGAGAAGGCGACGAAGGATCTTGTATTCTTCGCGTTCGACGCGCTGTTCGTCGACAATGTCGACGTTCGCAGTCAACCCCTCGCCAGCCGGAAAAAGCTCCTGGAAGAGCTTCTTCGTCATGCGCGCGGCAGCAAGCGGTTGCGCTTCGTCCCCCACTTCAAGGCGACTGGCGATGCCATTCTGAGCGCGGCCTGCAAGGCGGACCTGGAGGGCGTGATTTCGAAGCGGCTGGATTCCCCCTACAGATCCGGGCGTGGCGATTCCTGGACGAAATCGAAATGCCGCGCCGGTCAAGAAGTCGTCATCGGAGGTTGGCGCGGCACGCAATCCACCCTTCGCTCGCTGCTTGTCGGGACGCACAAGGATGGCAAGTTCGTCTATATGGGCCGCGTCGGTACAGGATTCAGCGCGTCGGTCGCGAGCGATCTGCTAAGAAGACTAAAACCATTGGTCCGAAAGACACCGGCATTCGCCGATGCGCCGCAAGCGCGGGACTTGAACTGGGTAGAGCCGAGGCTCGTCGCCGAGATCGAATTCGAGAACGTGACGAAGGACGGGCTTTTCCGGCAGGCGGCGTTCAAGGGGCTACGGCTCGACAAGCCGGCGGCGGCCGTTGTTCCTGAGGTCCCCGTCGACAAGCCAAAGGTGCGAAAGACGATTATGGCGGCGAAAAGTTCGGTTGCGGTTTCGAAACGCTCCGGTGCAGCCGAAGTAATGGATGTTGCCATCAGCCATCCCGACAAGGAACTGTGGCCGAAATCGAAACTCGGCACGGCGATCACGAAACTTGATCTCGCCAGTTACATGGCCGCCGCTGCCCCGCGCATGCTTCCGCACATTGAAGAGCGCCCGATCTCGGTCGTACGCGCACCCGATGGCGTCAACGGCGAACTGTTCTTCCAGCGTCATAAACTGCTTGGCACAGCTGTTCCCATGTTGGCCATTAAGGTGAAAGGTCAGGCACAACCCTATCTCGGCATCGACAGCGCGCAGGCCCTGGTCGCGTTGGCGCAGCAAGCGGTGCTGGAAATCCATCCCTGGGGATCCGCAAAGGGTGATCCGGACTCTCCGGAGCGAATTATCCTGGATCTCGATCCCGCGCCCGACGTGCCGTTTTCGAGGGTGATCGAAGGCGCGCAGGACCTGCGCGCAAGGCTCACGAAGCTTGGTCTGACGCCGTTCGTAAAGACGACTGGCGGCAAGGGTCTGCATGTCGTCGTCGCGATCCGGCGCGGTGCCAGTTGGGACGAAGCGAAAAGTTTCGCCAAGGCCTTGGCCGTGGCTATGGAGAAGGACGCACCCGACCGCTACACGACAACCATTTCCAAGCACGCCCGTACGGGAAAGATATTCGTCGACTATTTGCGTAACGACCGCACATCGACCGGCGTTGCACCTTGGAGTCCGCGCGCCCGTCCGGGTGCGCCCATCGCCGTCCCGCTGCCCTGGAGCGCGGTAAAGCCGGGGCTGAAGCCAACCGAATACACGATTGCGAACTCCGGGCCATTGCTCAAAAAGGCCGATCCTTGGGCTTCACTGGCGAAGTCGGCAAGGCAATTGGCGCCCGCCGTCAAGAAGCTCAACGCCTAGCGCGCGCGCTTCTTGGCGGATTTGTGATTGACGTTCGCCGGCATGCTCGCTGAGCGCTTGTGCTTTAGGCTCTTCTTCAACGCCTCCATCAGATCGATGACGTTGGTGTCTTCGACGGGCTCGGCTCTGACCGGCTTCTCGCCTTTTTGTTTGCGCCGAATAAGTTCGCGCAGAGCTTTTTCATACCGGTCCTCGAACATGGCCGGATCGAATGCGCCTTCCTGCTGCGCAATGATCTTTTCCGCGATCTCGACCATCTGCTTGTCCGATCGCGTGGCAGGGATGTCTTCGAAGGCCACTTTGGGATCGATGACTTCGTCCGGCGAACGCAATGTGAAGGCCACGATCCCGTTGTCGCGAGGCTCCAATGCGACGACTCGTTCGCGCGTGTGCATAACGACACGGCCAATGGCGATGCGGCCAGTCTGTGCGAGCGCGTCACGGATGACGGTATAAGCCTCGGTTCCGGACTTGCCGTCCGGCACCAGAAAATAGGGATCATTCCAATAGATGCGATCGATCTCGGCTTCATCGACAAAACGCTCGATGTCGATCGTCTTTGTCGTCTCGAGCCGCACGGATTCCAGTTCGTCGTTGGTGACGATGACGTATTTGTTTTTTTCGATCTCGTAACCTTTGACGAGATCGGCGCGCTCGACCGGTCCGGTATCAGGATCGGTCGGGATCATTCTTATGCGGTTGTTGGTCTCCGGATTGAGCATGTGGAAGGAAATGTCGCTGCTGCGCGACGTCGCGCCGTACAACGCCACCGGGCAACTGACCAGCGACAGTCGCAGATGGCCTTGCCAGACGGGTCGGCCGCTGAGCTTTCCGAGGGCAGCCTGAACCGATGAGGTTTGCTTTGCCGCGTGCCGTTTTGCCGTTGGCATAATTTCCCACTCCTGAAGGTTCATCCGTCTAGACAATAACGCGCGAAAGTGTTTTTGGGCTTCGAATTCTTCCCGAACCCGGCCGGCAACTTTCATTGGTGGAATGGAACGCTCGCAACCATTCGAGATTCGTACGCTCCTGTCACCTAGGAGCTTCGGATTACAGTAGATTTTGCCAGAGGAACGAGGTCAGTTCGAAAAGCTCGAGGAATCGTTCGTTCAAGGGCCGGTGGCGCCAGGTCTGCGTATCGATTTGTCTTGCTTTGCTCATGTCACTCTCGAACATTTTCTGAAAGTCCTGCGCCGTGGCGCTGCCGAGCACGAGCGCATCGACCTCGTCATTGTAGACGACACTTCGGGGGTCGAAGTTCGATGAGCCAATCGACGTCCAGACACCATCGATGGAAGCGGACTTAGAGTGCAGCACTTCGTTCTGAATTTCAAAAATCTTGACACCGGCCTCGAGCAAATACCCGTAGTGCGATCGTCCGATGGCCAACGCCATTTTAGAATCGCTATCGCTGGGCAACAGCAGACGAACATCGACGCCCCGCCGCGCGGCATCGATGAGGTCTTCTTCCTCCTGGTCGGTCGGCACAAAATAAGCGGTGCTCAACCAGACATTTTTTTCGGCGTTGCGAATCGCAGACAACAACGTGACGTAATACCGAGGAATGTCCTTGCCGGGCGCGCTGCCGACGATGCGTACGACTTCTGTCCCCTTAGCCGCGACGGTCGGAAAATATTTTGCGCTATCAAGCGGTGGTCCGTTTTGCTGGGACCAATGCGCCAGGAAGAGCGTCTGCAGTTGGGCCACGACAGGACCATCAATCTGCATGTCCGTGTCGCGCCAATGCTGATCGGAGCCGCTGGCCTTGCTACCGGACAGGCTCGGTCCGGAACTTTGGTAGGTGGTACTGAGATTGATACCACCGACGATTGCGCTCTCACCATCGACCACCAGCATTTTGCGATGATCGCGATTGTTGAGTTTGACCGGATTGAGCGGATTGACGGGGTTGAAATCGACGACGTTGATGCCTGCGGTCTTCAGACGATCGAAGAAGTCGTGCGGAGTGGCAGAAGAGCCGAAGCCGTCGTAGATGACGTTGACATCCACGCCTTGTTGACGCTTGGCGATGAGTAGGTCACTCAAATGTTCGCCGCCGGATTCAATGTCCTCGAAGACATAGTATTCAAGATTGATCGTCGTCTTGGCGCGCTTCATCGCAGCGAACATCGCGGCAAACGTCTCCGTGCCGTCGACCAGAAGCCGGGTGGTGTTGCCGGCGACGAGTGGCGTCTCGGCGATTGCCGTTTCAATGGCGACATGCCGGTTCAGCAATCCCGCGTCGCCTGGTTCGGTCGCAAGCTTGTCGAGCAGCGCCTTGCTTTGTGCGACAGTCAAAGGCCCACGGGCCGTCACGATCTGCGGGGCAGCCTTGGGCGGCGTTTCATCCACCTTCGGTACGGCTGCGCAGCTTGCAAGAAGACCGCAAACTGCGATGGCGATCAGCGTGCGCATTTCCTGCCTTTGGTTCAGTCCGCCCGATTGGACTGCCGGCAAAAATGCCGGTCAGCCGCGTCCATGAACAACTGGCAGGACGGGAGGAAGTTCCCTCGCCCCCGACGGTGAGACCTTAGCCGTCCAGATCCTTCCGAATCCGGCGCGCATAAAAAATGCGGCGGTGAACCGAGTATATGATTCACCGCCGTACGATATTGAAATCACTGGTGATCCGGCACCTGTTCCCAATGGGGATGCCACTCATGTCCGGTATAGACATAATGGCAGGAGTCGCCATCGCTATCGCAAACCCACTGACCAGGGAATTTGTAGTAAGTCTGCGTGTAGTATTCGGACTTTTGCCAGCATTCATCGCCATCGGAATCACACTGGATTCTTACACAGTGATTTCCGTCTTGGTCGCAGCGCTCAAACGTTTTGGCGTTGGCCGCACCCGTCGAAAATGTCAAGCCGGCCACGGTGATAGCGGCTGCACCTGCCAAGAGTTTCCAGCTGTTCGCTATGCGCATGTCTTGTCCTTCCTATTTGCATTTTGCAATCAACGCACATTCGGAAGTTCAGTTCCTCGAGTTCCGTCGTCTGGGACGCATGATGGCGCTCCTGCAAATTGAGCTTTGAAGGCTGGGGATTCTGTCGCGGCGACTGCGAATCGCGGCGTGCCCCAATGGAACCGAAACAGGGGGCAATGAGTTGAATGGCGATAGTTGGGGAGAGTCCTATGCTCGGCCTAATCATTATTGTGGTTTTAGTACTTATAGTCATCGGCGCGTTGCCGTCTTGGCCATACAGCGCCGGTTGGGGCTATTACCCAAGCGGTGGCCTCGGCTTGATATTGATCATCGTGCTCGTTCTTGTTTTGCTGGGTCGCATCTGACGCAACGCGCCCGCAGAGCGCTGAGCACCTTATGCACGCGGTATGTGCTCTTGGACAATCTCTCGACATCGGGATGATCCGTACACTGAGCGTATTGGCGACCAGCGAGCGGTGACAGCGGCACGGCACCACTTCCGCGCACATGATGGCAGTTCGTTTCTGGCGGCTCATGCTGACGAGCGTTGCCAGGCCCTCTTCAAATGCCTCGGTCTGCATGTAAACGGCCGGCCTTTCCATATCCAATGGAAAAGTCTGAGGACTATGGGGCCGCGATAAACGCCGCCTATGCGCAATTCACTCAGGATAATCCCAAGTTCAGTTTGTTCGACGGCGTGCATGTCATGTTCGAACGTGTCCAAGTGGCGCCACCGGAAGGGCTCAAGCTTCAAAAGTTGAGCAGAGGTGAGCTATCGGGGCCGAACGTAAGAGCGCGGTCAAAATGTTTTTTCAACTCGAACTCAAATGCTCCAAATATCATTGTGACATGCAAGTCGTCGTCGCTCAGCGGCATCAGGACCGCTTCGAAGGTCTTGGCATCTTGATGGTAGTATTCGCCGGGACCTTTGATCAGGATGGGCTCGCGCTCCCTGACAATGCTCCGATACACGGAAATCGTTCCGGCTACAGTCGCCGCGCCAAATGGCGCTAAAGCGTCTGTGAATGTTCTGCCCGTTGCGCTCTCGGGAAAGTAGCGTGTCAATCTTGTTCCGAGAACCCGGTAGCGAAAGTCCCTGCCGTCTTCTAGAACATCGGCCAGCAGTATGTGGGGTAGTTGAGCTTTCAACTCGGCCGGAACGATGTCCGCGCGCGAGGGCATCCGCCGTCCCCGAAGCTTCGACTCCCAGTAGCTGTGAATTGCGGCAAGTTCAAAGCGCGTGAAGCTGCGCGGACCGAACTCGACTGTCACGTCCTTGGGTATCGGAGAGTGCCCGCCGACATCGAGCATTCGAGACTTCCCTCTTACAGCAACTCCACCAAGAACTCCCTTTAAAGATTTCGGTTCCCGAACTCAAAGGATCAATGTCGAGTCGCCGCTCGCCAAGAAAAGCTTAGTTAAGTTGGAATTTAGGAAGGTATTTGATCAATTGTTTTAGCGCGCTTTAACACGCCATTCCTATCGTGCCGAACTCTCAGTGTTGGCTAAATGCCGATGCGGAGAGTGCGACTGGGAGACGTTGATGACGTTGGACATGTCAGCGCGCGAGAAGCTGCGGCTTGTAGCCACAAATTCTGAGTTAGACATTCCTCGGCTAAGGAAGATGGCATGCGAGTTGCGCGAGTGGGCCAACCAAAGCAAATGGCCCGACTTGGCGGAAAGGCTCATCCACGCCGCCGAGTCACTCGAAGTGCAAGCAGTCGAACTAGACGTGGGTTTCTAACCTCGTCAATTCGCTGACATACGGCTCGCTTGTCTGTGCAAGCTTGTCGGACATCCATTGGACAATAGGTTTTCGGGTAACACTAACTCATTGATTTAATTGGCGCCCCCAAGGGGAATCGAACCCCTGTTTCAGCCTTGAGAGGGCCGCGTCCTAACCGCTAGACGATGGGGGCAGCGGCAGTCGGCGCTTATAGCGTTCCCGGACGCAACCGATCAAGCAGCCGCGTCGCTCAAACCGCTCCCACCTGCTCGATCGCGACCGGCTCGAATGCGTTCGAGCGCCAGACGAACGCACTCAACTTCGCCGGACCAGCAACGGTCAGCGATGCGATCAGCCAGACAAATCCCTCTTCGCTTGCGCCTGCGCGATCGCGCGCTGACGGATTTGCGTCACCGTTGGGATGCGAGTGATAGCAGCCGACAATCTTTACTTCATTTCCTCGTGCGGCACGCAGTACGCGAAAGTGCTCCGCGGGATCGATTTCAAACCGGTCCGGCGCCACGGCAACATTTCGCGTCTGGCGCAGCGCAATCACCCGGAGCGAGTCCGCTTCGCACACGCCTTCAAGCAGGCCGCAACACTCTCGCGGAAAAGCGGCGCGGGCTTCGCGTTCGAGTTGCGAGCGCAATCTCCAATCGAGAATGAGCGTCGTCACTGCCGCGCCGGTGGTGAGGGCGGTGCGGCCACCACTCGCCCGACCAGCTTTCCATCATCCGTATTGACGATGTCGATTTCATCCCCCGTCGGTGAGCGGACATGGAGGATGAGCCGCCCCGGCTGTGACTCGCTGGACAGGATTCTCGCGCCTTGAGGCAAGGCAAGAGTTTGGCTGGCGCCGCCTCCTATAAGCTTGGTTGAGCGACCCGACAGCTTCATGACGCTGCCCACGACTAGCCCAATCAATGCCAGAATGATAAGCGCCGTGAGTACGATGACCGCAACTTTCGCGGCGCGATAGGCGAGCGTGCCCTGAGGACCGACCGGCGACTGAATGTCTGACACGAAAGCCTCCGCCGAAGTGATGCGCCGTGCGGTCGTCGCAAGCGAGCAGGCGGGCTGGCGCCTCGACCGTTTTCTGGCTGTCGCTTTAGGCGATATCAGCCGTTCGCGACTCCAGCAACTGCTTCAGAGCGGCGCCGTCACGCATACACGCAAAACGATACGAGACGGCAATTTCCGGGTCAAACCAGGCGAGGCCTACACTGTTCACCTGCCCCCGCCGTCGCCTCCCTTGCCGCAGGGACAGAACATTCCCCTTCAAGTGGTCTACGAAGACAAGGATCTCATCGTCATCGAAAAGCCAGCGGGCCTCGTCGTCCATCCTGCCGCGGGAAACCCGGATGGTACATTGGTGAACGCGCTGATCGCACATTGCGGCACTTCACTATCAGGCGTGGGCGGCGTGGCGCGCCCTGGAATCGTGCATCGGCTCGACAAGGATACGAGTGGCCTCCTCGTCGCCGCCAAGAACGAGCGCGCAATGGGTAGCCTCGCCAAGCAGTTCGCCAATCACACAATTGAGCGCGCGTATCACGCCGTCGTATGGGGCGCGCCGCGCGCCGGCGACGGCATCGTCGAAGGTCAGATCGGACGCAATCCCTTCGACCGCAAGCGCATGGCGGTGTTGCGTGGCGGCGGCAAGCAAGCCCGCACGCGTTATCGTCTCGTCGAGAAATTTGGCGATCCCGACAAGCCGTTCGCCAGCCTCATCGAATGTCGTTTGGAGACTGGTCGGACGCATCAGATTCGCGTGCATCTGACGCATATCGGCCATCCACTGATCGGCGACCCCGCCTATGGAAAGTCGCGACAGGCGCCACGCCCCAAAACCACAGCCCAGGAGGTGGCATTCGCCGCAGCGTCCAATTTTCCTCGCCAAGCGCTCCACGCCTATATTCTTGGCTTCCAGCACCCAACACTTCATAAGTCGATGCGCTTTGAGTCGCGCTGGCCCACGGACCTCGCGGAACTGATTTCTGCCCTGCGTTCCTTGAAAAATGGCTAGCGGTCACTAGCTGATAATTGGTGCGCGGGGGATTCGTCACATTCAAGTTATCCAATAGCGTGCTGGCGCGTTGTAGACTATGCGCCGGAGTCAAATGGTCCGTCACGGCACGGACGAAATGGGGTGAGTGATGAGCAGCCGCGGATTGCCGACCCTTCAAGGCGAAGGCGGCCTATCGCGCTATCTGTCCGAGATCCGGAAGTTTCCGCTTCTGGAACCGGAGGAGGAGTACATGCTCGCCAAGCGCTGGAAGGAGCATGAGGATCCCGGTGCGGCGCGCAAACTGATTACCAGCCACCTTCGCCTCGTCGCCAAGATCGCGATGGGTTATCGCGGCTACGGCCTGCCGGTTTCCGAAATCGTCGCCGAGGGCAACGTCGGCTTGATGCAGGCCGTCAAGCGATTCGAACCCGACAAGGGTTTCCGACTGGCAACGTATGCGATGTGGTGGATTCGCGCCGCCATCCAGGAATACATCTTAAGGTCCTGGAGCTTGGTGAAGCTCGGCACGACGGCCAACCAGAAGAAGCTCTTTTTCAACCTGCGCAAAGCCAAGAACAAGATCAACGCCATTGAAGAAGGCGATCTCACGCCGGAGCATGTGGCGACCCTGTCCGATCAGCTTGGCGTTACTCCGCAGGAAGTCACCGATATGAATCGGCGGCTCTCGGGACCGGATTCATCGCTCAATGCACCGCTGCGCTCCGACTCGGAAAGCGAGTGGCAGGATTGGCTGGCCGACGACACGCTCGACCAGGAAACGCGCATGGCGGATCGCGAAGAACTCGGCGAGCGTCACACGCTTCTCGAATCCGCGCTCGGCGAACTGACGGAGCGTGAACGCGATATCATCAAGGCACGGCGTCTGCAGGACGAACCCGCGACCTTGGAAGAGCTTTCGCAGAAGTACGGCATCAGTCGCGAGCGTGTCCGCCAAATCGAAGTCCGCGCCTTCGAAAAGCTACAGACACAAATGAAACGGGCGCAACAGGATCGCCGACCGGTGTCGATCGAAGCGTCTTGATTGCTATGACGTCACAGTCTGACCGTCATGCCGCTCTGTGCGTTCCGCTTTTTTGCTGCCGGTAATATCGTCGCGCGCGCATCTAGGAAGCCTCAGCGATGAAACTGAAACTTTGGCAGGTCGATGCCTTCGCAACGAAACCACTCGAGGGCAATCCGGCCGCGATCGTACCGCTTGAATCCTGGCTCGACGCAGGTCTGATGCAGAAGATAGCCAACGAGAACAATCTCGCGGAAACGGCTTTTTTTGTTCGCGAAGGCAAAGGCCGCTACGGCTTACGCTGGTTTACGCCAGTCGGAGAAGTTGAGCTGTGCGGGCATGCGATGCTCGCGACGGCCTGGACGGTATTCGAATTCCTTGATCGCGATCTGGAACAGGTCGCATTCGAGACGAAGTCAGGAACATTGACGGTCGAACGCGCGGTGGACGGACACGACCTCATGTCGCTCCCGTCCGAAGTACTCGAGGAACGCGTTGATCCGGATCTGGCCGCGCAGATTGGCAATGCACTCGATACCGCACCGCCCGCGCGCACCCTGAAGGGCCGCTATATCGTTGGCGTCTGGAACAACGCGGACGAAGTGCGGAAGCTGCGTGGCCCGGGCGACATCGAACGCGTGTTGCGGCCCCGCAATGTGTGGGGATTCATTGCAACCGCACCGGGCGATGAGGGCTACGATTTCGTCTCGCGCTTCTTTGCGCCCGACAAAGGCGTGCCGGAAGATCCCGTGACGGGTTCGGCGCATTGTGCGCTCACGCCCTATTGGGCCAAACGCCTCGGCAAGAAGACGCTGAAGGCGCGACAAGTCAGCCCGCGCGGCGGCGATCTCGTTTGCACCGACGCCGGGGAGCGAACGATTCTCGCCGGACCATGCGCACATTATATGACGGCCGAGATAACGGTGTGAGGTCATGCTGAGAATCGACGTGATTGACGATCTGCAAACGAAGCACTACATAGACCTCGGGCCACGCCTCCCCAACGAGGTGCACTCATTCTGAAAGGAATGAACATGACCGGAAGTATGCCGGCCGTGCGTCCCGCACGGCCTTTTTTTTCGTCTGGACCCTGCGCCAAGCGGCCGGGTTGGACGGCCGAAGCGTTGAACGGTGCTCTGCTCGGGCGCTCGCACCGCTCCAAGCCTGGCAAAGCCAAGCTGAAAGACGCCATCG
>Ga0157379_10002525_pt1 | contig 15330 bp, 15 predicted proteins | sample S25metaG_FD_121802 | JGI IMG/M metagenome (GOLD analysis project Ga0157379, IMG submission 121802) | Switchgrass rhizosphere microbial communities from Kellogg Biological Station, Michigan, USA - S2-5 metaG | ecosystem: Host-associated > Plants > Roots > Rhizosphere > Soil | place: USA... | reverse complement strand
TTCGCTCACCGTCCTCTTCCCCGATGCAACCACCACTGGTATCCCTCTCACTGGATCTGCTCTTCCTTTCATCCCCGAGAGTAGTGGTGTTTCCACCGCCTTATCTCCGGTTTCGTCTGACGGCGCTGAGGCTACACCCGGCGTCATCGTTCCAGGCGCGTCGTCAGCCAGTGCCCCTGTCACCGTCGTCTTCCCAGGTGCTTCGTCCAGTGCTGCGGCAGAAGGTGCCCTCCCTACTGGTCTTTCGTCAGCCATTAGCGGTGCGGCCACCTTATCCCCGTCTCCCAGCATCGTCGTCCCAGGTGCTGAGCCCACTAATGCCAGTTCGGCTCCTGTCCCCAAATCGATCACTCCTGCTGTACCTGAGTCCAGTGAGGCGTCCACTGCCTCCTCTAGTGCCTCTATCACCGTCGTCATTCCAGGCGCTCTCCCGACTGGCGTCTCTTCGCCTGTCCCATCGCCTACTGGGGTACCTCTCAACGCTTCGTCGACCGACGTACTCCCAGGTTCTGCACCCTCTGGTGTTTCGGTTCCTATTCCCAAGTCCGTCACACCTGCCGTCCCGGAGTCGAGCGAAGTCCCCACTGCCTCTTCCAGTGAATCTATCACTATTGTAGTTCCAGGTGCTCTTCCTACCGGTGTTTCGTCTTCCGTCCCAGCCGCATCTCCCTCGGCGGTCAATGTCTCCTCCAGCGACGTTGCTTCACCTACTGGCGTTTCGGCAGCCCCCGTCCCCAAGTCCATCACACCTGCTTCCCCAGGGTCGAGCGACGCATTATCAGCTAGTGCATCTGTTACGGTCGTCATCCCAGGTGCCAGTGCTCTTCCCACTAGTGTCTCTTCGTCTATCCCAGCATCCCCCTCGGTGGTCAACGCCTCCTCCAGTGCAGACGTAGACGATTCCGCCACTGCCACGTCCGACGCCACCAGTATCTCCTTCCCCCTTGCTTCTTCTCCCGTTCCTATCTTAACTCCTGGACCTCTCTCTACGGCATCAGCTTCCGACGCTTCACCTAGCGTCGTGGCATCCGGTTCTCTCACCCCATCTGTCCCAAAACCCACCCTCGCACCGAACGCAACATTAACCTCTTCTCCTGAGGCCACTGGATCTCTTAACGGGACTGAGCCTGCAAACTCGACGTTCACCGCGCCCTCATCGATCTTCCCGACCCCGATACCGTTGCCTAAGTCCGAGGTGCCTGGGATGAGTGAGGGACCTGTTACTGTTACAGTTACGGAACCATGTCCGGAGAGTGAGAGGATGGGTAATGGGTCTAATGGGACGTCTAATGGGAGCAACTCATCTTCGTCGTCGACTACTGGTTCTTCCTCTTCGTCCAATACAAATGGCACCTCGGCCTCATCTTCGTCCAGCAGTGGCACTCCCTCCAATTCCAACTCCTCCTCGACCACTCCCATTCCCATTCCCGCTCCTGCCACCAGTTCTAGCTCCCCCGGCTCAGGAGCCCTCCCCATTCCCCGCGCACTCGACCTCTGCTGTGCATACAAGGGACAAGCTAATAATGTCGTGATTGAGTACTTGGCATCGTCCGCTGGGTTGGATATGAGTGAGATGGAGGGACTTGTTGGTTAGTTTCGTTCTCTTTTCTTCTTTCTGGTGTATTGGGATGTGCTGCTGATTTGGTTGCGATTTTTTAGGATTGATTTGTGTGGAAGTTGGAGAGGGGAAGAGTGTCAGGGATGTTAAGAAGTGGTTAGTCCCTCCCAACCTTCCTCCACATCCTTCTCTTGCTCTCTTACTGATTTCTTGTCTTTTCTTGTAGTCGCGGCGACATCATGTCCTGCACTGGCCTTACTCGCGACGGCGGAGTCGGTTACAATTGTATCGCGTGAACGTGAACATGGACATCTCCATCTTTCAATTCGCTCCCCCGTCGTAATTGAAGACTTCACCTGGGGAGCAACTTAAATCAAGTACCAAGGTTTCCTTCTTTTCTCTCTTCTTTTCTGATCTCCTTTCTTTTCGTGTCGTTCCGTTTGCGCTGGTGTCTGATCGCCCCTATTCCCTCGAATCAAGTCGAATCCCCCTCTCATCCTTTTCTGAAACTTATTCTCCTATTTAGTTTTCTTGAGCATTTCTTTTTCTCTTTTTCAATGCTTTAATGTGCCAATAGGTACATACCGTTTAGTTCTCATTCTCGTTTATATCTCCAGCTCGGACGTTTTTGAGCTTTATGGACGTTGCAGAAGCAGAGGCAGAGTAATTTGGACGCTCGCAATTAGTTAGTAGTAGAAAGTAGACAGAAATTTTCTTGATGAAATTAGCTAGATACGTAGAAGCAGAATAAAATGAAACACTTTTCAATGTTTTTCCTGCGGAAGCGAGTGTCTGTCTCACCCTGACGGGAAAACGTTCTCACGACACGCTTTATTGTGTGAGCCACACTCCTGGATCTGCTGGTAACTTCCATTGATCATCGATCATATCTCTCTCTCTGGTCTTTCTCCTCGCCACAACATACTCACTTGCAAAACCGCTGAAAAACCAACTTCCAAAGCTGCTTCGCGACTGTTTCCCAACCGCCTTGTTAGACAATCCAATCCTTCGACCAGTCGTAGGCGTAATCCAAAGCTTTCCGTGCCACTGTATATTTTTGAGGTGAGGAGTCGCTAATCCACGGCATTTGTATTCTAATCGCGTATTATTCGCTGATAGATCATCTTCAAATAATGGGTACTCGTGGAGCCATCACCCTCGTCGCCAAAAAGAAAGAAAAGACCGTTTACAACCATTTTGACTCCTATCCCTCTGGCCTCGGCGATATTCTCCTCAAATGGCTTAAAGCCAATCTTCACAGAATCGACGAAGTTATTCAACAGGTTGAAGGGTTGAAAGCGATTGACAAAAGCACTAAACCCACCAAAGACGATATCGCCCTTCTCGACGAACGCGCCAAAAAAGCGGGTGCGGACACGTTCGGCGACCCGCGTGTCAGCGATGGTGATGATTGGTATGCCGTTTTGCGCAAATGTCAAGGAAACTTGGATCTTATGCTCGCGTCTGGGTTTTACACCGATTCGTCTGATTTTGTGATGGATTCGCTTTTTTGTGAATGGGCATATGTGATTGATTTTGATGACGGTGTTTTTGAGGTTTATAAGGGTTTCCAGACGCAGAAGCATGATGTTGGCAGATTTGCGGCAAGGGGAGGGGGCGGACCGTATTATCCCGTTAAGCTTGTGGGGTCGTATGGGTTTGATTCGTTGCCTGAGAAGCTTGAGGCTGGGTATGAAGAGGAGGAAGAAGACGAATAAGTTTTTGCTGTATTTTATGAAATGATTGTTTCTCGTGAGCGGTCAGCTTCACGGACTTCTTTACGCAGAGTAAATTTGAGTACTCGAAATTGTAGAAATAAAAAGTGTACAAACGAATTCGAAATACCGCTGATGTCCCTACTTAGTTAGAAAATTATTATTACTTCTTCCTCTTTTGCATTGAGCGCGGCAGCAAGCGTTAATTCCCAACCGAGAAACCATTCTCATGACAAGCTTATTGTGAGAACCAAACTCCCGGATCATTGTATGATCTTCGATTTCTCCAGTCTCTCTCCTCGCCACATCACACTCGCCAGTAAAACCTGAAAAATCTACCTTTGAGCTTCTCTTTTGAAGCTCTAAAGATACTCAAGCGAAGCATCAAACCCATACGAAGCCACAGACTCGACGGGATAGCAGCACCCGGCTCCCTATTGAACAAAACGCTCGTCGTTGTAAACCTCGAAAACCTTATCATCCAAGTCGATCACGAATGCCCATTCACAACCTGCTATAAACTCAGAGGCTTCACGATACGAGCAAAAGATCCATGTTTCTTTGACATTTGCCCAATGAAGAAATACTAGTAGGCACCATAATACCCGAGATACATTGGATCGCCTAGGATATTGAATGTTTCCACTCAGGCCCTATTTGCACGTGGCTCATCGAGAAGGGAGATCTCATCTTTGGTGGGTTTTGTGGAGCGTCAATAGCCTTCAAAGCTTCCACTCGTTGGATAATTACATCGAGTCTGCGGAGGTTGGCTTTGAGCCATTTAATGAGCTTTTTGCCCAGTCCAGACGGGTAGAAGTCGTAGTGGTTATAGACTGTCCTTTCTATCTTCTTGCCGACGATAGATGGCTCCGCGAGTGCCATGTCGCTTGTCTAATACCAAATGGTACGTTACCTTGGTGGTTTGGAGTTTGGGGCTTCCTTATCTTATACAGAGTTTTCGGCCGAAGATTTTCCCAGATTACAACGGTCGGAGACCCGAACGTAGATCTTTTATATATTTAAAGGGAAAGTAGAAAACGAACAATAAAGGGTCCATTTCTATTCTACATCTAGCTAAGTGCATCAAAAATATTTCGCTTCTAATTTCTCCTCCTTCTACTTCTGCTAGTACTAATTACCAGTGTTCGAAGTTTTACTTCTACTCAAGCCAGAGCCCAAAAAGCAAACACCAGCCCGAGCTAGTTGCGCGTTCGACGTTCCTCTTGGAGTGTGCATCCGGACTTGAGGGTCCATGAACTTTTTGAGACTCATCTTTTGGGCGTTTTATGAGATTGATGAAAACCTTGTGTAGAAGGATGCGGATCGAAACAGCTGGAAAATTTGGGAATCAGACACATTGCTCGAAGATAAGTATACGCGGGTGTTAATAGAAGTTGTTCATTTTGGAATTCCAACGCTTGTAAATCTGATCCTTTCGTTACTTTGACAATCTATAGAACTTACTCGAAAAAATAATTTGAACGCTTTCCTGTTTGGTTTGTCGCGTGATGTGACAAACACGTTCCAACCAAGCCTTTCCTTTTTGGGAAATTTGCCTTTACATTTCCCTCCATGCCAGTTGGCCAACGACGCGAACGCTATAATGCAAAGGCAAGAGGGTCTGTTCCAGGTGGGAAACAACGAAAGAAATTGAAAACAAATGATGAAGAACGGCGGGATTTGGGCGGGAGAGGAAGCGGTGTGAAGGAGGTTGTGGATACGAATGTGCAGGTGATTATTCCGAAGAGTGAGAGAGAGAAGGAGGAGGAAAGAAAGGGGAGGATTAGGAAGGAGGTATGTTTCTTGATGATTGAATGCGTATTGGAGCAATACTGATACAGTTTGGCTTGGGTTTGTTTTAGCTAGAGTTGGATCCAGGGATGAAGATGTCAAGTAAGAAGAAAAAGAGGCTTGAGAAGTATGTTGTGAGTTTAGGTCTTTATAATTATATGTAATGAGTAGCTAAGATGTGTTTCGTTTATTTTTGTAGGATAAGAAATTAATGCAAGAGGAACGAGTACACTTGTTCGAAAAGCTCGCGTGCGTCCATTTCGCCTCTTTCTTAACACACATTTTCATTCCTATACCTTCATGATGTAAAGCCAAACTCAAACGCAAGCCAATTCTCTAACGCTTCAGTCCTCCTCCATACTCGGCTCCAGAATAGCTGTCACGAATGCGGAGAAGATTGCGAAGATGGAGGATAAGGAGACGAGGAGGATGTTTGATGGGGTTAGTGGTGGTGGTTCTGTGGCTGGTTCTGTGGCTGGTGGAGGAAGTGGAAAAAGGAAGAGGAAGCGGGGACAGGAGAGTGCGTGGGTTGTGGATGTTAATGAGAGCGAGGAGAGCGACGAGGAGGAGGAGGAGGAGAAGAAACTGCAAGAGGTGGTCAAGGAGGAGGTGAATGTTGCGGGAGAGGACGAAGAAGTGCAGGTTCAACAAGAGGAAAATGAAGAAGAGGAATACCCTGAATGGACTGGATTTTCACATGAGGAAGATGTGGAGATGGAGAATGCGTCGGGAGATGAGGAGAGCTCTTCGGAAGCCAGCGATGATGAAGGAGGCGAAAACGAATTCAACAACCCAAACGGAACAGAAAATTTCGCTTCTAATCAAGAAAGCGAAGACGAATCTGATCACCCGAAACGCAAACGGCAACGAAAGGTCGCTGGATTCAAGGAATGGGCTGTGAAGCAGCTTATGGCGGCGAAGAATCCTGGAACTGAAGTCGAACCTGTCATGTCGAATATGGAACAAATGCAAACTATGCCCCCTCCTACAACGGTAACGAACTCCAAACAAAAAATACACGGCCCAATTAGTGGTCCCCTCGGCGAAGTCCTCTCACTCCCTTCCACATCCTTCGTTGAACATATACGAATGCAAAAGATTAAAGAGGATGCATCCTCTTCAAAAGAGCCGTTAAAACGCCATGTATTAGTTAATCGGACGGAAGAGATCCAAGAAGCGAGGTTACAGCTGCCCGTGGTTGCAGAGGAACAGCCAATTATGGAGGCGGTGCTTTTGAATCCTGTGGTGGTTATTTGTGGTGAAACGGGCAGCGGAAAGACGACCCAGATACCGCAATTTTTGTATGAGGCTGGGTTTGGGAGTGGGGAGAGTGGTCAGTTCTATTTATTTGTTTTGCTATTTTGTAAATTGACGTTTCTGTAGAGAATCCTGGGATGATAGGAATCACACAACCTCGTCGTGTTGCAGCCATGTCGATGGCTTCACGCGTTGCGACGGAACTGAACCTCTCGCCCGCTGAGGTATCGTATCAGATTCGGTACGATGCGACCGTGTCTCCGACGACAGTGATTAAATTCATGACGGATGGTGTGTTGCTGAGGGAGTTGGCGATGGACTTTTTGTTGAGTCGGTATTCAGTGGTCATTGTGGATGAGGCACACGAGAGGAGTATGAATACTGATATTTTGATTGGGGTGTTGAGTCGGGTTGTGAGGCTTAGGGAGCAGATGTGGAAGGAGAAGAAGGATGGGGTTAAGGTGATAACTGGTTCTATACGATTGAATTATTTGATGCTGATTTTCTTTGTAGCCACTTCGCCTCGTCATTATGTCTGCAACGCTTCGCGTCTCTGATTTTACAGCCAACACAACACTATTCAAGACTCCTCCACCAATTATCAACATCACCGCACGGCAACATCCAGTCACAATTCATTTCAGCAGACGTACTCTCCCTGACTATGTTTCCGAAGCCGTTAAGAAAACTATCAAGATCCATACGCGGTTACCACCAGGCGGTATCCTTGTTTTCTTGACTGGACAAACCGAGATTGCGGGAATGTGTAGGAAACTAGAAGCGAGGTTTAGTAGGGAGGCGATTAAGCAGAGGGATTCGAAGAGACAGAGGATGAATGAATCGGCTGCGAGGAGGATGAAGAACCTGGAAGAGAAACACGAGAAAACGGCGGCGGCTGTTCCTACGCAAGGTAAGTATTGCAAAGAAGATCATGGGTTCTATTGATTTGGCGTTTTAAACAGTGGATATTGAGGCTGAAGATATGGATTTGGGTGGAGATGCCGACCTTGCATTGGATGTTGACAGCGATGTTTACCATGAAGTTCATCCGGATGGGTTGGACAGTGATGATGATGAGACGGGAGATGAGCTATTGAAGGACAATGAAGATACAGACAGTGAGTTCAACATCGTTATTTATATTGTCTTCAGCTGATTTAACTTGCAGTGCCTATGCATATCGTGCCTCTATATTCGCTGCTTTCAAGCGAGAAGCAGATGAAGGTATTCCAAGAACCACCGGCCGATGCTCGTCTAGTTGTGATAGCCACCAATGTTGCTGAAACGTCCTTAACGATTCCTGGCATTCGCTACGTTGTGGATTGCGGACGGGCGAAAGAGGTTAGTCGTTCATGCTTGAAGTGTTCAGTACGAGTTAACGTAAAATGGTTTTAGCGAAAATACGATACCCAAAATGGTATTCAAACATTCCAAGTTTCGTGGATCTCCAAGGCCTCCGCTGCTCAACGTGCCGGTCGTGCCGGTCGAACAGGTCCTGGCCACTGTTATCGTCTATACTCCTCGGCCTTGTTCGAAAACTATTTCGAACAATTTGCGGAACCGGAGATATTACGTGTACCCATTGAAGGCATCGTTTTGCAGATGAAGAGCATGAATATCGACGTTGTTGTCAACTTCCCTTTCCCTACGCCGCCGGATCGGGAGAGAATGCGGGCTGCGGAAGCGATTCTGGAACATTTGGGAGCCCTTGAAGGTATCGCTGGAAGCAGTCATATTACAAGCTTAGGAAAAACGATGTCGTTGTTCCCGTTATCGCCACGTTTCTCCAAGATGTTGGTGGCTGGTAAACAGTACGGATGCTTACCGTATGTGATCACTATTGTGTCCGCATTATCTGTTGGGGATCCATTCTTACGGGAGGAGGCTTTGGGTTCTTCGGGTGAAGACAAGAGAGAACTAAATGACGAAGATTTGACGGGCGAGATAGCACATATACGAAGTGAAGACCTTCGCGAAAAGGAAATTGCCAAAGCTCGTCGCCGCGCTTTCATTAACTCTCAACAAGTAAGCTTCTTCTTTGTTTTAAGCTCAAGAAATATTGCTGACCGTTTCTCTAGACCCATGCAGCTTTGGACAGCGGTACGAGCGACATCTTTCGTCTGTTGTCAGTCATTGGTGCATATGAATTTGCTGGCGGAGGATCAGAGTTTTGCGCAGAGCATTTTCTCAGACCCAAGGTACGCGTTCTGTACTGGTTATTTATGATATTCTAAATCAACCTTTTAAAGGCAATGGAAGAGATTCATAAGCTTCGAAGCCAAATAACCAATATCGTCAATGCTAATTTCCCAGACATGACTGTCGAGTTTACGCCGCAGACACCTCCAAGTGAGATACAGGTCGGTCTTTATTTGATTTTCTTCTTTCGTGCAGTTAATTCATTTCACAGCTGAGAATATTACGGCAATTAATTACTACAGGCTTCGTCGATCAGGTCGCTGTCCGAAAGGACCTAATAGACAAGACGATACCTAATCCCGAGAAGCAAGGTTCTTCGCGAAATGTCCCATACGGGGCTTTGGGTGTCTCCGAAGATGTATACATACATCCTTCCTCCCTGTTATTTTACTCTAAGCCTCCAGAATATCTCGTTTTCCATGAGATAGTTCGAACGAATAGGCCATGGATGAAAAGTAAGGTACCGATATCGAATGACCCTAGTTCACGACTGATATCTTTCTAAAGCACTTACCGTTATAAACCCGGCGTGGCTACCGGTACTCGCTCCTGGTCTTTGCACGATGTCCAAGCCAATGAAATTATCTGCAGATGTAACCGTCGTAATACCCAAGTATGGGCCTGAAAATTGGGAGCTGCCGCCTATTAAACAATGACCGATTTCATGTTCGTTGTGTACTGGAGAAGTTATAATCACAATATAATCGTATTAGACCGACATCCATGCATTTATCAATCTATTATACATGCTGTAATTTTATGCTTAGAAGAAAATCTTGTGATCATGAATGAGGGATTATACATTGTAGACAAAATGCAAAGCAACGACAGATAGCAAGAAAATATAGTGAACAAATAATAAAGTATGCTAAAGTTTCCAAAAAATTAAACGATTACTGGTAGAATTTTTCTTTCAATCTACGTTTCGTATCCCCTTGTTGCGCAGCGTCCTCTGGAGGTGCGGGCCGCTAGCGAACTGTAAGTATTGGGTATCACATTATTGACGAAGTAACACACCTTGAGATCGCTAGGTTTTTTCTTTGGTATAAACAATGAAACTTCCTTTGGCTTCTTCTTGATTGGCATTGGTTTGGGAGGAGGCTTCTCCGAAGCCGCAGGGCTTTCAGCCACTGCAGCTGATGACGAAGGTCCTGCTGGTAGCCCTGCTTTCGGTGGTACCAGAACCTCAGACGTTCTGGGCTTCTTGCTTGATTCAGAAGCCCCCTCAAGTTCCCCGGACCCTCGCTTAATACCGATCTTCATGTCCTCGTCAGCCTGGGACTGTAAAGGCTTTTCGATAGTCATAGAGCTCTTTGCTTTGCTTTCACCTATCTTTTTTACAGGTACAAGATTGTCTGGGATTGGGAGAGCTTTCGTGGGGGACTTGGTGGGTGTGCGAACTACATTAGAACTGGCTACAGGACGACGGAAAGTCATATGATCGGTCTGGAAATAGTTCAGATAATTTTCTCTCTAAGCAATAGAAAAAATCACAATACTCACAGTCATAAGACGGGATGTGGAGCGAGCATCTTGAACAATATTCTTCCACAATAAATCACTTCTTGACAAAGTCGCGGCACTCCCAATGATAAATAACGATGACCTCGCTCGAGTAATGGCCACATTAAGACGGCGTTGGTCGGATAAGAATCCAATCTTATCCAAGGCGGGCCCAGCACGAACACAGGAAAGAATAATGATGTCCTTTTCTTGACCTTGAAACCCATCAACAGTATTAAAATCGATGTTCCGTACAATCTCGGTACCGAATTCCGCCTGGAATTTCTTCCTTAGTTCGAGCAACTGAGCACGATACATAGTGATAATGCCAATGCGGAAGTTAAAGTCGACATCAGAATACTCCTTCTTAAGCCGATTATAAAGTGCGACAGCGACCTCACACTCTGCCCTATTGACAAAGGAGTGGCCACTTAGAGCTGATTGTTCCCGCCCTCCGGCTATGTCGAAGAATTTGTAACTGCCAAATAGTGCGTTCTTATGCCATGGTTGAACTGTCTTCTCCAACATGCCAGGGCCATCCTTCAACTCGGCATTATAGAACAGTTTACTGGGCAGGCGACTAATATCGGGATGCATCCGATATTGGATGCTGAAGACGAACGGGTATCAGAAAGAACTGCGATTAGGCTCAGATGTTTTACCTTAGTAAATGGACAGCTTTTGGCTGACGTTTTTGCAGTCGGAGAAAGAGAGACTGCCCATAACCATGCTTTGTAGCTAAAGGAGATAAAACCGTCGGAGGAAGTTGCTGGGGATCTGCACGAATGTAATGAGCTCTATTCCGTATCTCAATCATGATATAAATGGACAGACCTCCAACCATGATGCATCTCTTCGCTCGGAATTTCAGGGGGATAAGAGAACTCAATTCTACTGACTGAGCCGCTTCGTCTATGATGACCATTTCGAAATCCAAATTCTCGATGGCTTCGTGCCCCGACCCAGACAATGTTGAACATATAATGTCAGCTTCCGTCAGAATCTCTGCGCGACATTTTCGCCTTGCGGCATCTAAAGCTCTGGAGTTTGATGTTTGCTGGTCTTTAAGACGGTTGAATTTCTGGGAAAGCATCATACGCTTCGAGTTCAAAGCCTTCAGTTCTTGTTCGAGGGCTTGAAGTCGGGATACATTGTCATGAATATTCGTCATTTCTTGTAATTTCGACTCCCTTGTAGCTCTCAAAGCGTCCATTTCTGACCGCAATGAAGCCAAGGTCGTGGCCGAATTTGAGGATTGAGATTCCTTGCTACCAGCTTCTAAACGATCGTCCACAAGCCGATCGAGTGAGATATCCTTCGCACTGATGTTGATAGCATCCTCGGCACCAACACGAACGATCTTAGGAATAATAATACGCCCACCCATGGCGCGTATACCAGCTAGTAGACGCTTTGCGACCTCATCGATGGCGGCATTACTTGGAGCACAGACTAAGACCTTAAGAGGTGGAGTTCTCTCTGCAGGCGCAGCTGTGCGGGTCGCTTGGATGACGGTGGATGATTGCGAACGCGATGAAAGAAATGCGCCAACAATACCACATATTGTCGATGTTTTTCCGGTACCAGGAGGACTGTGTTTATGGAAAGTTAGCATGCTTATTATGATATGAAGTATTCTCTCCCCACCCTTGGATAAGCGAAAAACCCTCTGTTAGCATGGATCCCATTATCGCAGCAGCCTGGGGTTCGTTAACTTGAAACGTTTTCATTGCCTCTTCTATTTGATCAGGCGAGAGTCTGGGTTTGGGATTGACTCGAGCATTCAGAATATGAGGGAAGAAATCGTAATAGGGGAAGGCCTTGAGAGCGGCAAATTCGCGACTAACTGTGCTCAGACTATATTGTTGCGATATGAACAAAGCTGATGTGTAAGGTAAATAGTATGACGTACCTGAACACCTTAGAGAGCTGCCACTGTGTTCCAATGTTGATGCCTGCATCGCTTGTTATACCTTTTGGAAGATATCGCACTGTGGCCTCGATCTCGGTTCCTATCCGTCTGAACGCCTGAACTTTACCAAGCACACTTGAACGATCGACAATACTACGCAGAAGAACGATATCCATTTCGCTCAATCTCCATTTATCTGGAATTCTGTCAGAGACAGAGATATCGACATCCACCCATTCATCGATGTATTGGCGTGAATTAATCTTGCCGACGAGGATTTCAGAGGTGGCTTCTTCTTTGCTCTTGACAAGTTGGCTCCAACATTCTAATGCCAGAAGTGGTTCAAATATTCGGTAATATTCTTCTTCTGAATTGAAAACATCTGGAATTGATCTGTAGGATGACTGGTTTCCAGGAGGCTCAACTTGGTTATGATCATAATCCCAAGAAAGAATGATGCGATGGAGAGGTCGCAAGTCCGGTTTCAAGCGGAATGCAGCTCTCTGCGCTTCCTCACGTTTGCGAATGCGTTCCAACGCAGGGTTGAGTTTAGTGTACTCGGGTTCCATGAGTTTGATTCCTCTCTTCTCCACACGCTTCTTGATCTTGACAGGCGTTTTCTGCAGCTTTCCTAATGCAGCCAGACCGCTTGGTTCGTCGTCGTCGTCGTCGTCGTCAGAATCAGAGGAGGAGGACGAAGACGATTCGTCGTCTTGTGGGGGTGGCCCCCTTTCGTCCTTGATGGAACTGGAAGCCATCTTACTAGAGGAAGCTTTGACAGATGCTTCAGGCTTTTTCATAATACGAGGAAGTGCTGGCCGGAATTGAGCTTGAGACCGAACTTGGGCCATTAAAGAATTACCAGTCGAGAGAGCTTTCGGAAGTTTCGCAGAGGATGTGGAAGTAAGCCTAAGTTTGGAACTGACATTGGCCTTGGGATATGACGTTGCAAGAGATGCTGCAACCTTGTGTTTGGGCTGCTGTTTGGTAACAAAGGGACCCAGAGCCTTCTGCGCAACTTTGACAGTGGCAGTCTGCTCAACGGTAGAAGTGGATACAGGGGTTGATGATCTCGATGGCTCGTCCTGGCCATCGTCTTGTCTGAAATATGAGACGGCCTCCGCAATTTCGGCCAGCTGGCTCTCAGATAACTTGGTCTTCTGAGTTGCAGGTGTAGTAGGTTTCTTTGCATTCTCCAACAACCTTTCAAGTTTATCCAATCCTTCTTCGGAAGGGGGGACATCGCCCAAGCGAAATGTCTCGATTAAGGACACTATAAGAACCGAGGTTTGGTGTAGGAGTTCCAGATCCGTTAATCGTAGCCACCGCGTAGCTTCCGGAAGAGCAGGTCGTAAGCTCTCCAACATCGCCCGTCCAATACCAATAGTTTTCTTGTCAGAGTCAACCGCCTTCTTTTTCTCCCCGGTCGCAGCATTTTCAAACGATGCTCTTTGAGCTAGCAAGTCTCTGAAAAATATGAGAGCATCTCGCATCCAATCAGTCATATTATCCGCTTCATTCACTTTCGACCATCCCGGGGCATGTTTAAAGATGAGTGAGCTGGCTCTACACATCATATCCCACAGATGCGGCAATTGGGTTTGTAGTTGGACCTCATTCGTGACAGCTCCGCTCCAGAAAAGACCGTTACGCCCATTTGTGAGGACCTGGATAATATCGGCCATGCATCTCACCAATGATTTGGACATGCCAGAGCCGTCAGGAAGCAGTCGCACAAACTCTTCGAACGTGGCAAGGACATTGACTAGAGCATTCAAGGACACCGTGGGGCATGCTTTCAGGATTTCTCTGAAGCATTCAGCGCGATCAAAAACGTCGTAGGCTTGTGTTAGCAGACTCTGGGCGGCAAATTGAAGCTCTTCGATCGGTGAAAATGCCAGAGCCATGATGTATTTTACTAGGTCTTTGCGGCGAAGAAGAGACTGAGCCATCCCGGCATCCGTTGCTGCAGTAAATTGCCCGACTGCGTCGGAAAAGCCTCTGCGCATCGTTTGTAATGCAGAATTGAAATGCACCACAAGTTCAGGAATGTCTTCGGAATTCTCAGCTGAGAGCTTTGTGTTTTTATATGCCTGTGGGTTGAGAATGTCCAAATGTGACCATCGAGCAACAAGGGATACGAGTAGTACAAGTCCATCCATGTCAGCCCCGTTCATAGTACTGTATAATCGACTCCAAAGGTGAGGGTGAAAAGGTGGTTTGATAGGCTGGTATTTCTGTTGTGACGCTTCATGTATTACACGGGCGAGAATCGTAATCCCGGCCTCTATCCCAGCAGCTTCCGAACGAAGCGTCCGGTAAATGATACGCTGTGCAGCAGATCGAGCGTTCTTCCACAAAGGGATAGCTCGTTCCTTGGAAAAAGCCACACCAAAAACAGTATCAGCATGGATGGAGAGAACGTCCAAAATTGCGTTCTGGTGTTGTTCATCGTTTGCCTTCGACTGGAAGCTGACGTCAAGGGTCTGTCCAATTTAACAGTTAGCTTTAGGAACAAGGTAAGGTTCTCTAAACCTACATGCAGGACTTGAGTCATGACAATGGGACATTTGTCCGCGAATCGTTCATGCTGCAGCTCTTCACAAGCGAAGGATACAATCTTTTTCAAAACTTCGCCAAAAATGTGCTTGTCGCGTACAGAGCTAAGATAAGGCTGGAACCAGTCGAAGAACCAAAGCTGGTTAGATTGGGAAGCATCCGCACTCTGGATTAGAGAGAGATATGCAACGTTATCTTTGATTGAGTCGAATACAATCAACGGGTAATCATGGTCCTCCCCATCCCAAAGAAGTTTGCCACAGGCTTTCAAGAAATACGCGAACATACGCAAGACGTCGGGAAAATCTGTGATGATTGTTATTATTATGAAGATGGGGGAAGGGAAGTCACACATACGAGAGCCTGTATCATGAAGATGTCCTATTACTGAACGGACAAGTGTCCTAAAAGACTTATCGCCATCGTTCATTAAATTTTGAGGCAGGACTCGTATAAATGTTTGAAGGCCCGACCATAGGACAGAGGGAGAGATTGAGAAGTATTGACTTAGAGCGCCGTTGCTTGCTGTAGATGTTTCTACTGCATCGGAAGCCAGCTTTGCTGCTATGGCCTGAAGAACGGTTTGGTGACGAGAAGAAAAACGATCTTCCTCAATAGGTTGATGAGTCTTTAGCATCTTCTGAGCCCATGTTCGAATACCATCTCTTCCATGGAAAAGAAGGAGTAAGAGTCCCGGTGGGATGTGGTTTGACCACCCAGAAATTGGAGATTGAGGTGGGTATTCTTCGAGGATGTTAAGGAAGTCTGAGCTCTTAAAAAAAGCGGTGGTATATAGGGCATGATAAACCACCGGTGCGGGTGCATTGGTGATACTT
>Ga0157379_10002524_pt1 | contig 15331 bp, 12 predicted proteins | sample S25metaG_FD_121802 | JGI IMG/M metagenome (GOLD analysis project Ga0157379, IMG submission 121802) | Switchgrass rhizosphere microbial communities from Kellogg Biological Station, Michigan, USA - S2-5 metaG | ecosystem: Host-associated > Plants > Roots > Rhizosphere > Soil | place: USA... | reverse complement strand
GCACGATCATCATGAAGTTCTTCCACATCGGCGTCGCCGTGGCCGACATCGACAAGTCGATGGGCGAGCTGGGCACGGCGCTCGGCTGCACCTGGGGCGAGCGGCTCGGCCCGCGCGAGGTCGGCCCCTGGACGCTCACGTCGGTCTTCTCGGTCGAGGAGCCGCGGCTCGAGCTGCTGCAAGGCTCGCCGGGCAGCCCGTGGGAGGTCCTCGAAGGCAGCCGCCTGCACCACATCGGCTTCTGGTCCGACGACCCGGAGTCCGAGAGCGAGCGGCTCGCCGAGGCGGGGATCCCCGTCGTCTTCGACGGCAAGGCCGAGCTGGGCCTGTCGAGCTTCTACAACCTCGCGCCGACCGCCGGCGTGAAGATCGAGCTGCTCAACAGCCAGTACCGGCAGGGCATGGCCGACGCGAACGGCATCGACTTCCCGGCTCCGGCCGACGCGGTCGGGCAGTGACCCGGCCCGAACCGGCCACGACCTGAGGAGAGCCATGTCCGATCCGACGACCGCTGCTGCGACGGCCATCCCCTTCCTGGCGGAGATGGTGCATCTGGACACCTACGCCGACTGCCAGCAGGTGCTCGCCTCGCCGAAGGTGTGCGAGGTCGACCCGCTCGAGACGTACTCGGCGGAGCTCTGGCACGGCACGCTGCCCATCATCAACAACGAGCCGCACCTCGCCCGCCGGCGCTACCTGGCGCCGATCTTCTCGCGCGGGACAGCGCGTCGCTACGACGAGGAGCTGCTCGACCGGGCCATCGTCGAGGTGCTCGAGTCCACGCAGGCCGCCGACGACGGCATCTGCGAGGTCGAGCTCATCGGCCTGGTCAAGTTGATGCTCATCCGCATCGCCGCGGCCTACATCGGCATCGACGGCATCATGGGCGACGCGCAGCGCGCCCAGGAGCTCATCGACTGCGTCGGTGTGTGGACCGTCGGGACGCAGGCGCGCTACACCACCCGGCCCAAGGACGAGGTCGTGCGCGAGGGCCTCGAGGCGCTCGAGCATTTCCAGCGCGCCTTCTTCGCGCCCTCGCAGGAGCGGCGCGCCGCCCTCGTCGAGCGTCATCTCGCCGGCGAGCTCGACGCCGACGACCTGCCCCTGGACGTCATCACGTTCCAGCTGCTGCCGCGCGGCGCCGGCCTGTGGGACGACGCGACCGCGGTGCGCGACACGCTGCCGATGCTGGCGGGCGGGCTGCACACGACTGCCAGCTCGATCGCCCGCTGCGTCGAGCAGTACCTGGACTGGCGCGAGCGCGACGGCGAGCCCGGCCTCGAGGACGACCCGGACCTCACCCGCGGGCTGGTCAACGAGACGCTGCGGCTGTTCCCGCCCGTCGCCTACATCGTGCGCAAGGCCGTCGACGACCTCGAGCTGCGCAGCGGGCGGGTCCTGCACGCCGGCGACGAGATCGCGCTGCTCATCGCCGATGCCAACCGCGACCCGGCGGTCTACGGCGAGGACGCCGACGCGTTCCGGCCGCGGCGCTACACCGAGCTGCCGCCCCAGTACCCGCAGTACGGGCTGTCCTTCGGCGCCGGGCCGCACCTGTGCATCGGCCGCCCGCTCGTGACCGCCGGCGGGGTCGACTCGCGCGAGACCCGCATGCCGCGGGTGATGAACCGGATCATCGCCGCGCTGCTGGTCGAGGGGGTCGATCGGCCCGTCCACGGCCGGCCGACCAAGGAGCCGAGCTACCGCGACATCCTGAAGACCTACCCCGTGGTCCTGTCGCACCGCGGGCTGAGGAGCCTCCCATGACCGAGTCCGCCGCGATGCCGTTGCTGTCCAACAAGGTCGTCATCGACGACTACGCGTCCTGTCAGGAGATCCTGGTCGCGCAGAAGGCCTTCGAGGTCGGCGCCTTCGAGCCCTACAGCGCGCCGATCTGGGGCAGGAGCCTGCCGATCTCCAACGACCCGACGCACCTGCGCCGCCGCCGCTACATGGCGTCCCTGCTCTCTCGCAGCGCCATGGCCCGCTATGACCGTGAGTTCCTCACGGCGGCCATCGAGGACTTCATCGCCCAGGGGCGGGCTAGCCCGGACGGCGAGGTCGACCTCATCGCGCTCGTGCGCCTCATGCTCGTGCGCGTGACGGCCACGATCATCGGCATCGACGGCGTGCAGGACGACGAGGCCCGGGCCCGCCGCCTCATGGCGTGCGTCGACGGCTTCATCTCGGCCACCCAGGTGCGCTATTCGACCCGCGATCCCGAGGAGGTGATCCCGGAGGCCCTCGAGGCGGTGCGGATCTACCGCGAGGAGCTGTTCGACCCGTCGGTCGCGCGGCGGCAGGCGCTGATCGACGCCGGGGACGAGGTGCCCGATGACCTCATCGCCCGCCAGCTGCAGCCCGACGCACAGGACCTGTGGGACGAGGACACCGCCTGGCGCGACACGCTGACGATCTTCGCCGGCGGCCTGCAGACCACGGCCGTGGCCGTCGCGCAGTCCGTCGACGAGTTCTTCGCCTGGCCCGAGCACGACCTCCAGATGCTCGAGGACCCGGACATGGTCCGCGCCGTCGTCAACGAGACGCTGCGCCTCAAGCCGCCCGTGCCCTACATCCTGCGCCGCGCCAAGGCGGACATCACGCTGCGCAGCGGGCGGCAGATCGCGGCGGGCCAGGAGCTCGCGCTCGACGTCACCGCCGCCAACCGCGAGACGGCGGTCTTCGGCGCGGACGCCGACGTCTTCCGGCCCGGCCGCTTCCGCGAGCTGCCCCCGCGCTACCCGCAGTACGGGCTGGCCTTCGGCGCCGGCTCGCACGTCTGCTACGGCAAGCCGCTGGCGACCGTCGGCGGGGTGGACCGCCGCGAGTCCGACGTCCCCCGTGTCGTCACGAAGGTCTTCGACGCGCTCGTATCTGCGGGCGTGCGGCCCGCGCCGGACCACGCGCCCGACAAGGAGGCCAGCTACCGCGACATCTTCCGGACCTACCCGGTGGTGTTCCCGGTCGCGTCCCGGGCCTGACCGGCCGCTACGCGTTGCCGGCAGCCGCGAAGGCCTGCCTCAGCTCGGCGCCGATCGCGGCGAGCTGCGGGTCGGCGGCCGCCCGCTCCTGCAGCCAGACGACCAGCGTGTAGCGCCGCAGGCCGAGATCGTCGATCGGGCGGATCGCGATCTCGGGCTCCACGAGCGCGCGGCTGAAGGCGGTGCCCAGCGGCAGCGGCACGAACGTGAACGTCGGCTGGGTGGCCAGGACGTTGACGAGCTCGGTGACGTCGCGGACGAGCAGCGGGTCGCCGCGCGATCCCGCGTCGCGCACGCGCCCGATCAGGCGCCGCTGGTTCGGCGTGGTCGGGTTGTAGAAGATCGAGGCGTAGGTCAGCTCGGCGATGGCGCTCAGCGTCACGCGCTCGGCCGAAGCCGCGGGGTGGTCGGCGCGCAGCGCCACGCCGTACTCCTCGACGCGCACGACGACGCCGTCATGGGGCACGTGCTCGCCCTGCGTGTTGACCACGGCGAGGTGCCGTGCCCCGGAGCGCAGCGCGGCCTCGAGGTCGCCCGGGTGCATCGTCTCCAGCGACGTGCGGCAGCTGCCCAGCGCCCGGCGGGCCGCCTCCACGACGGCCGCGCGGTCCGGCGGGTGCATGCCCCCGGGCGGGAGCCCGACCCGGATCTCGGGGCTGCCGATCGCCGGCACGTCGCGCACCGCCCAGCGGAGCCCATCGAAGCGACGCAGCAGGTCCTGGGCCATCGGCAGCAGTCTCTGGCCCGCCGCGGTGAGATGTACGGAGCGGGTGGTGCGCTCCACCAGGCGGGCGCCCACGGCGGCCTCGAGCTCCTTGATGCGCTTGCTGAACGGCGACGGCGAGATGTACACCGCCGCAGCGGCGCGCCCGAAGTGGCCCTCCTTCGCCACCGCGACGAAGGAGCGCAGATGCTCGACGGTGACCGGCCGCGGCGGCGGACCGCCTCGGTGGCGGGCCTCTCTCTCCATCGTTGCACCGTACAGCGCAATCGCCTGGCGGGGCCGATCGCAATGCGCATTCGGCGACGGTCCGCGGCGTCAGCCGATCGCGGCGGCGAGCCGCTCGAGCTGGCCCTCGTCCAGGCGCTTGGCCGTGGCCGCGACGTTCGCGGAGAGCTGCTCGGGGCTCGTGGCCCCGGCGATGACCGACGTGATCCCCGGCTCGGAGGCCAGGCCGCCCAGCGCCAGCTCGTGCAGGGTCCAGCCCAGCTCCTGGGCGAACGCGTCGGCCCGCTCGGCCGCGTCCCACTGCTCGTCGCTGACCTCGGTGCCCCACGTCTCGAAGCGCGAGCCGGCCGGGGGCTTGGCGCCGCGTGTGTACTTGCCCGTGAGCAGCCCGCTGGCCAGCGGGAACCACGGCACGAACCCGATGCCGTACTCGCGGCAGAGCGGCAGCACGTCGCGCCCGCCGCCGCGCTCGATGATGTTGTACTTGTTCTGGACCGCGGAGAAATGCGGCTTTCCGGCGCTGCGCGCCACCTGCTCGGCCTCCTCGAGCTGGACGGCCGAGAAGTTCGAGCAGGCGATGGCGCGGACCTTGCCCTCGTCGATCAGGGTCCACAGCGCCTCGAGCGTGACCTCGATCGGCGTGTCGGGGTCGGGCGAGTGCAGGTACTGCAGGTCGATGTAGTCGGTGGCGAGCCGCTCCAGCGACTCCTCGGTCGCGCGCCGGACGTGCTCCGCGGAGCCCTTGGGCACCCCGAAGTCCGGCCCGCGCGGGTGCCCGAACTTCGTCGCGATGACGACGTCGGCGCGGCGGTCGCCCAGCGCCGCGCCGAGCACGCGCTCGCTCGCCCCGCCGCCGTACATGTCGGCGGTGTCGAAGAACGTGATGCCCTGCTCGAGCGCCGCGTCGACGACGCGCTGGGTCTGGTCGGCGTCGATGCGCCGGCCGAGGTTGTTGCACCCCAGCGCGGCCACGGAGACCTCGAGGCCCGAGTCGCCGAGCGGACGCCGCTCGGCCGAGATGACCGGTTCGCTGCTCATGCGTGTCCTTTCTTGCGGTTGCGCAAGCAGCCTCTCAGCACCGACCGCGGTTGGCAACCGACGGTGCCCGCTCAGCTGCCCGGGCTTGCCCGTCGCTCGCGGCCCGTCACCCACGCCGCGGGCCAGCGCGGGGGCTCGGCCCCCTCCGGGCGCAGCGACCAGGCCTCGATGCTCATGATGTCGTCGTAGGGGTGGCCGAGCGGTGTGGCCGACAGCGCGTCGAGGCGCGCCACGGCGTCGTCGGGCAGCTCGAGGTCCAGCGCCGCCATGTTCTCGTCCATCTGGGCGGCGAGGCGCGCGCCGCTGATCGCCGCCGTGATCCCAGGACGGTCCATGGTCCAGGCCAGCGCGACCTGGGCCGCCGTCGCGCCGATCTCGCCGGCGATCTCGCGCACCTGCGCGGCGAGCTCCACCGGGCGGCCGGAGAGCAGCGGCGCGTAGTACGACCACTTGGCCAGCCGCGAGTCCGGCGGCGGGCCCTCCGGCCCCACCTTCCCGCTCAGCACGCCGCTGGACAGTGGGTTGAACGCGGTCACCGCCAGCCCGTCGAGCTCGCACAACGGGAGGTGCTCGCGCTCGATCTCGCGGGCGAGCAGGTTGTAGCGCAACTGGACGCAGGAGAACGGGGTCCAGCCGTGCGCCCGGCTCGTGTCCAGCGCGCGGGCCAGGCGCCACGCCTCGATGTTCGAGCAGCCCAGCGCGCGGACCTTGCCGGCGCGCACGCACGCGTCGAGCGCCTCGAGTGTCTCGTCCATCGGCGCCCGCGGGTCGACGGCGTGCATGAGGTAGAGGTCGATGTGGTCGGTGCCCAGGCGGCGCAGGCTGGCGTCGACCGCGCTCAGGATCCGGTCGCGCGACAGGCCGACGGTGCCCTCGCCGCTGCGCTGTCCGACCTTGGTGGCCAGGACGACCTCGTCGCGGCAGCCGCGCAGCAGGCGCCCCACGATCTCCTCGGAGGCGCCGGTGCCGTAGCTGTCGGCCGTGTCGACGAAGTTCCCGCCGCGGGCGCGGTAGGCGTCGAAGATGCCCTGGGCCTCCTGGGCATCGCAACCGATCTCCGGCATCCCGAACATCGCGGTCCCGAGGCAGATCGGCGACACCTCGAGGCCGGTCGACCCGAGCATCCGCATCCCGCGCATCGGGGGAGAACCTATCCGCGGCCGCGCGCCGGTGCAACGGCGCGAGCGCGGCGTCGGCGGCTACTCGGGCCCGGCGCCCGGGATCCCCGTGGTGTCCCAGAGGTCGCGCAGGTTGACGACGATCTCCTCGGGCGTGCTGCGGGCGAGCACGACCACGGCGTCCTCGTCGCCCGACGGGTTCTCCTCGCGGTGCGGCACGTAGGCGGGCACGTAGATGAAGTCCCCGGGGCCGGCGTCGATCGAGGTCTCGACGCCGTCGGCCAGGAACGTGAACCGCGGGTGCCCCGACACGACGTAGATGCCGGAGTCGGCCTCGCCGTGGTGATGGTCGTCGGACGCCTCGCCCGGGCGCACCGTGTTGCCGCCCATCCACAGGCGGCGCGAGCCGGTCAGCCCGCCGGAGATCGCCGCGTACCGGCGCATGCCCGCGGTCTGCGGCGTGTCGTCGCTGCGCGCGCCGACCGGCGACTTGACGAGCGGGCGGCGCCAGAAGACGCCCGTCGGCGGCGAGTCCTCGACCGAGGCCATGGGTGCAGGGTACGCGGACGACGATCCGTGGAAGCCCGCAGATCTTCGCGGCTCCGGCCCGATGGCCGGGCGGCGCGCGCCCTCGAGCATGCCGGCACCGGCGCCCGCCCCGGGCGCCCTCGACCCCGGAGGATGAAGAGCATCATGTCTCGCAGGATCTTCGACGTGCTGGCCAGCACCGGCGGCGCGCTCCTCGTCGTCGTGCTGCTCGTGGCCGGCGGGCTGCTGACCTGGGGGCACGGCTTCGTGACCTCCAATGTGCACGACCAGCTGGCCCAGCAGCAGATCACGTTCCCGCCCAAGGCCGCCTTCGCCCATCCCAAGGCCGGCGGGGAGATCACGCCGGCGATGATCCCGTCGGTCTCGAAATACGCCGGCCAGCCGCTGACCACCGGGCCGCAGGCCGAGGCCTACGCCAACCACTTCATCGCGCAGCACCTGGCGGAGATGCCCTACGGCGGCGTCTACGCGAAGATCAGCGCCGCCGCGATGGCGGCGCCCAAGGACGCGCAGCTGCAGCAGCTCAAGGAGGCGTCGTTCACCGGCACGACCCTGCGCGGCCTGCTGCTCGAGGCCTACGCGTTCTCGAAGATCGGGCAGATCATGCTCTACGGCGCGATCGCGTCGTTCGTCCTGGCCGGCGTCCTCGGCCTGCTCGTCGCGCTCGGGTTCCGCCACGCGCGGCGCACCTCGCCGTCCGCTGACCTCCTGCCCCGGCTGCGCTCAACGGATGAGGTCGTCCTGCCGACACGGTAGGCATGCGCCGACTCCTCGCCGGACTGCTCACCACCCTGACCACCGTGACGGCCGCGGCCCTGCCAGCCGCGGCCAACACGAGCCACGAGGGCTGGCCGGCCATCGACGGCGTCCTGCTCATGAACAAGGACGACGCGGCCCGGCCACTGGACGCCCAGCCCGGGCACGACCCGTTCGGCGGCACGGACCACCGGTACTCGTGCGACGGGGTGCACCGGCGGGGCGCCTGCCAGCGCGTCTTCGTCAGGGACCACCGGGGCGGGCGGGTCATGCCGGCCGCCCCCCGGCACAACGAGCTGCTCGGCGGTCACGGCAGCGACACGATCCACGCCGGCCCGGCCGGCGACGTGCTGTGGGGCGACTACAAGCCCTCGGGCCAGCCCGCGACCCAGCACGACCGGCTCTTCGGCGGCGCCGGGCGGGACTTCATCTACGCGAGCCACGGCTACAACCTGATCCAGGCCGGCGGAGGCGACGACTGGATCAAGGCCCACTACGGCCGCGGGATCATCGACTGCGGGCCGGGGCGCGACGTGCTCTACGTCAGCCGCCGCGCGCAGCCGGGCTACACGATCCGCGGCTGCGAGACGATCTCGCACAAGACGCTCGGCTACTGAGCGACCGACGACGAACGCCCCCGAGGCTTTCCCATGCTGCGGGGGCGGTCGTCCTCGGGCGGCGCGGTTGGGCGCCTATGTGATCGGGGTGCGTCAGGGACCCTGCGGACCGCCGAGGCCGTTCCAGGCCAGGGCCTGCGTCGTGGTCGTCAGGTCGGGGACGCGGAAGGGGAAGACGTCGCCGCTCGTGCCGTCCCACGCCTGCTGGCTGCCGTCGAACGGCGGCCAGGCGTTCGAGAAGGGGGTGTAGCGGCTGCACGTGCGCGCCGTCGGGTCGGGCAGGCACGGGTTGTAGGGCTCGACGCGGTAGCCCGAGCGCGCCCGCGACAGCTGCATCTCCTGGATGTTGCTCCAGCCGTCGTGGTCCTGGTCGTCGGCCCCGTCGGGGATGCCGTCGCCGTCGGTGTCGGGGTCCGTGGGGTCGAGCTCCGAGAAGCGCGAGATGGTGTAGGGCTTCTCGGCCGGGTAGGCGCCCGTCCACCAGGCGATCTTCCCGGTGGTCGTGAGCTCGACGACGTTCGAGAGGCCGTCACCGTCGGCGTCGCGCTCGTCGTCGGTCAGGTTGCCGTCGCCGTCGAGGTCGAGCTGGGCCATGGCCGGGCTCGTGACCGGCATCGTCCCGCCGGAGTTCTGGGTGCCGTCGCTGTAGGCCGTGAGCGGGAAGTGCGCACCCGAGTACTTCCACAACGTGAACTCCTGGGCGAGGGTCAGCCCGTCGCCGTCGAAGTCGTAGTTGGCGTCCGTGGGGTCGAGCGGGTTGGGCCACGGCCGCTTGCCGGGGTAGGGCAGGGCGTTGCCGTTGAGGTCGATCGCCGAGAAGTACTCATAGCCGTCGGTCAGGCCGTCGCCGTCGCTGTCGGCGTTGCACGGGTCGGTGCCCGTGTTGTGCTCCAGCGCGTTGCTCAGGCCATCGCCGTCGTTGTCGCCGGCGGGCGCGGCGGCCGCGGACGCCTGGCACTGCTCGTAGGCCGTGAGGGCCGGTGCGGCAGGGGCGGCCGGCGAGGCGGCCGCCGCCGGGGCGACGCGGGGCGAGATCGTCGGGGACAGATCGGCCGGGGTCCAGCTCTTGGCGAAGTGGTCGGTGAGGATGCGCAGGCGGAACCGCGTCGCCACCGGGCTGCCGGCCTTCTGCTCCAACAACGCGCCGACGGTGTCCGGAACGGTGAGCACGAGCCTGGTCGTCGTCGCCGTGTCGGCCTTGACGAAGAGCGCGGGCTTGCCGGTGCGCTCGAAGACGACGGTCGTCCGGCGCCTCCCGGCCAGGAAGTCCTTGCCCACGATCGTGAGCCGCTCGCCGACCGTGAGCTTCCGTGGTGCGACGGCGCTGATGCTCGGGTAGGTCGCCGCATCGGCGTCGGCGGCCGCGGGAGCGAGGAGCGCCGCGGCGGCAAGTGCTAGGGGAAGGGCGTGGGCTGGTCGCAACATGATGGTCTCGGTCAGCCTTGTCGGCGCACACAGACGACGGTCGACCCCTCAGAGCCGATCCGTGGACGTCTGTGCGACATCCTTAAGAACACTTTGATCGGGGCGCGACCCGATCCCAACGCAACGCTTAGCTGCGCTTCAGGAACGCGTCACCGAAGCCGCCCGCTCAGGTTCACGGGACCAGCACGATCTTGCCGCGCGTGTGCCGGCGCTCGAGGTCCTCGAACGCGGCGCGGACCTCGGCGAGCGGGTAGCTCGCGGCGATCGGGACCTCCAGCTCGCCGGCGTCGACGAGCGCGGCGAGCTCGGCGAGCACCTCCCTGCTGGCCGCCGCGGCGTTGCCCTCGGTCTTCGCGCCACGCTCCTGCGCGGCCGCCCAGTCGATGATGGTGTCGACGCGCTCGGGCGCGACGCCGAGCTCGTCGATGGCCAGCGCGACGTACCCCGAGCCGTACGTGTCGACGAGCGCGGCGACCGGCCGGCCGCCGGCGGCCTCGGCGATCCGCGCCGCGACGCCGTCGCCGTAGGCCACCGGCACGATGTCGTGCTCGCGCAGCCAGTCGTGGTTGGCCGCGCCGGCCAGGCCGATCACCGTCGCGCCCGTCCGGCGCACGAGCTGCGCCGCCAGCGAGCCGACGCCGCCCGCTGCGCCGGACACGACGACCACCTCGCCGGCCTGTGGCGCGACGGCCCGCACCGCCGCGTAGGCGGTGGTCCCGGCCACGAACAGGGCACCCGCGGCCTCCCACGAGACACCTGCCGGCTTGGGCGTCAGGTCGGCGGCCTCGGTCACGACGAGCTCCGCGTGGCTGGCCCGGCGCTCGGTGAAGCCGAGGACCTCGTCGCCGACCGCCACGCCATCCACGCCGTCGCCGACCTCCTCGACGACGCCGGCGAGGTCGCTGCCCTGGCCGGACGGGAACGTCGCGGGCCAGCGGTCGTGCAGCAGGCCCTTGCGGATGGAGGCCTCGCCCGGGTTGATGCCGGCGGCCCGCACCGCCACCAGGACCTCGCCGGGCCCGGGCGCCGGACGCGGCACGTCCGCCACGTAGAGGACGTCGATGTCGCCGTAGCGGTCGAAGCGCACTGCCTTGGGCATGCCGGAGCTCCTCGTCGTCGGTTGCAGGTTGCACGAGACAGTTCAGCGCATCGGCTCCCTCGGCCCTTCCGGAGACCGACCTGCGACAGTGGCCGGGTGCGCGTAGGGCTCCTGGGACCGCTCGAGGTCGCCGACGACGAGCGCCCGGTCCAGGTCGGCGGGGCGCGCCTGCAGGCGCTGCTGATGCGCCTCGCGCTCGACGCCGGACGCACGGTCTCGCTCGGCGCCCTGGTGGACGCGGTCTGGGAGCAGGACATGCCGGCCGACGAGGTCCACGCGCTGCAGTCGCTGGTCTCCCGGCTGCGGCGGGCGCTCGGTGATCCCGGGCTCGTCGCCCAGACGCCCGGCGGCTACCGGCTCGCGCTCGAGCCGGTCGACGTCGACGTCCACCGCTTCGAGCGCCTCACCCGTGAGGGTGCGGCCGCGCTGCGCTCCGGGGAGCCCGGACGGGCCGCGCAGGTGCTGGGCGAGGCGCTCGCGCTCTGGCGCGGGCCCGCGCTGGCCGGCGTCGCGGGCACCCGCCTCTTCGCGACCGCCGCCGCGGCGCGGCTCGACGACCAGCGCCTCGCGGCGACCGTCGACCGCATCGAGGCCGACCTGGCCGCAACCGTGCCCGGCGAGCTCGTGGCCGAGCTCGAGCGCCTCGCCGCCGACCATCCGCTTGACGAGCGCGTGGCGCGGCTGCAGGTGCGCGTGCTGCACGCCGCGGGCCGGCAGGCCGACGCGCTGGCCGCCTACGAGCGCATCCGCGTGGCTCTCGACGAGGCGCTGGGCGCGCTGCCGGGCCCCGAGCTGCAGGCCGCGCACCTCGCGGTGCTGCGCGGCGAGATCGCGCCGGCACCGGCCCCCGCCGCACCGTCCGGCCCGGCGCCCGCCCGCACGAACCTCCGCACGGCGCTGACCCGGTTCGTCGGCCGCACCGACGAGCTCGAGCGCGTCGCCGACGCGGTCCGCGACCATCGGCTCGTGACCCTGCTCGGCCCGGGCGGTGCCGGCAAGACGCGGTTGGCCGGCGAGGCGGGCGCGCGGGCGCTGCCCCAGGCGCCCGACGGGGTGTGGCTCGCCGAGCTGGCGCCGGTCGTCGACCCGACCGGGATCGGCCCGGCGATCCTCGCGGCCCTCGGCCTGCGCGAGACGACGCTGCTCGAGCGCACGGTCGCGCCCGGCGCGGCCACGCCGGACGCGCTGGAGCGCGTCCGCGAGGCGCTGGCCGATCGCGCCGCGCTGCTCATCCTCGACAACTGCGAGCACCTGATCGCCGACGTCGCCGCGGTCGCCGACGACCTGCTCGGCCGGTGCCCGCGGGTGCACGTCCTGGCGACGAGCCGCGAGCCGCTGGGCATCGTCGGCGAGCGCCTGATCGAGGTGCCGCCGCTGGCGTGGCCGGCGCCGGGCGCCGGCGTCGCGGAGGCGCTCGCCCATCCCGCGGTGGAGCTGTTCGCCGACCGCGGCGCCGGCGCCGCGCCGGGCTTCGCGATCACCGACGACAACGTCGCGGCGGTGGTCGAGATCTGCCGCCGTCTCGACGGCCAGCCGCTGGCGCTCGAGCTCGCCGCCGCCCGCCTGCGCACCCTCGCGCCCGACCAGCTCGCGCAGCGCCTCGACGACCGCTTCCGGGTCCTCACCGGGGGCAGCCGGACGGCCATGCCGCGCCACCGCACCCTGCGCGCCGTCGTCGACTGGAGCTGGGAGCTGCTGAGCGCCGACGAGCGCGCGCTCGCCGAGCGGCTGTCGGTCTTCCCCGGCGGCGTCACGCCCCAGAGCGCCGCGGCCGTCCACGACGGCCCGCCGCCGGAGGTGCTCGATCTCCTCGCCGCGCTCGTCGACCGCTCGCTGCTGCAGGTCGTCGACGCGGCCGCCCCGCGCTACCGGATGCTCGAGACCATCCGCGAGTACGGCGCCGAGCGCCTGGCCGAGCAGAGGCTGCTCGACGCGGTCCGCACCGCCCACGCCCACCACTTCGTCGCGCTCGTCGACGAGCACGCGCCGCGGCTGCGCGGCGCGCACCAGATCGGTGCGCTGCACCTGCTCGCCGCCGAGCGCGAGAACGTCCTCGCCGCGCTGCGCCATCTCGCCGACAGCGGCGACGCGCGCCGCGCCGTGCACCTCGCCTGCGAGCTCGTGTGGTTCGCGCTGCTGTCGGGCAACGGGGCCGACGCCCTCGACTGGATCCGGACGGCGCTGGCCGCCGAGGGCGACGCCGATCCCGTCGAGCACACCTTCACCCGCAGCATCGTCGCGGTGTCCGAGGCCCAGCAGCGCGACATCGGCGACCTCGAGGCCGCGACCGGCCCGCTGCTCGCCGATCTCGAGGCGGTCGATCACGGCGGTGCGTGGCCGCCGGTCGGGCTCTTCCGGGCGGTGCTGTCCTGGTTCGGCGGCGATCCGGGCGGCGCGCAGGAGCGGATCCACGAGGCCGACCGGCACGACGATCCGTGGGTGCGCGCCGCTGCGCCGTTCATCGCCGCGCAGCTCGCGGAGAACGACGGCGACCTCGCCGCCATGCGCGCCGAGCACGAGCGGGCGCTGGAGCGCTTCCGCGAGGTGGGGGACCGCTGGGGGACGGCGATCGTGCTCGTGTCGCAGGCCGGCGTCTGCATGGTGGACGGCGAGCTCGACGCCGCCGCGGCCGCACTCGAGGAGGCCGGGGCGCTCACGCGCGAGCTCGGGGTCCTGTCCCAGGAGGTGTTCCTCGACGTGCGGCTGGCCGAGCTGTGGACGCGCCGCGGAGATCTGGTCCGCGCGCGTGAGCACCTCGAGCGCGTCGGCCGCGAGCGCGACCTCGACCGCGACGAGTCGATGCTCGTCGACGCCGTGCGGACGCGTCTGCTGTGGGAGCTCGGCGAGCGCGACGCCGCCCGGGCGCTGCGCGACGAGCTCGTCGTCGCCGTCGAGTCCGGCCTCGGCCTGCGCCGCGCCGGCGGCGACCACGAGCGGGCGATGGCCCTGACGACGATCGGGACGATCGCGCTGGAGGAGGGCGATCGCGACGCGGCGGCCGACGCGGTCATCGGGGCCTATGCCTCGGCGATCCAGTCGCGGGACATGCCGATCGTCGCGATGACCGGCGTGCTCTCCGCGCGCGTGGCGGTCGCCGCGGGGCGTCCGGCCGAGGCTGCCGAGCTGCTCGGGGCGGCGGCCGTCGTGCGCGGGGCGCCGGACGACGCGAACCCCGAGATCGTGCGCGTGCGCGACGAGCTCGCCGAGACCCTCGGCGCCGACGCCTTCCAGGCGGCGTACGCGCGCGGCCTGCAGGCCACGCGTGATGCCGCCCTGGCGCTGCTGGCGCCCGCCGGGTCAGACGCGCCGGCCGTACGCCCGTAGCGCGAGCGGCACGAACACGGCCAGCAGGCCGGCCATCCACACGAACGTCCACAGCAGGTGCTGGCCCATCGCCGCGCCGCCCAGCAGCGCGCGCTCTGCGCCGATCAGGTGGGTGAGCGGGTTGGCGTCGACGAAGGTCTGCAGCCAGCCCGGCATCGTCGAGGTCGGCACGAACGTGCTGCTGCCGAAGCTCAGCGGCAGGACCAACAACATCATGATGCCCTGCACCGCGCCCGGCGTCCGGGCGATCATGCCGACGTACACGGCGCACCAGCAGAAGCACAGGGCGAAGGCGACGGCCAGCAGACAGCCGGCGAGCACCTCGGGTGCGCTCGTCCGGGCCCGGTAGCCCAGGACGTAGCCGAAGCCCACGATCACCACGCAGACGAGGACGTAGCGCACGATGTCGGCCAGCACCGCGCCGACCAGCGGCGCGGAGCGGGCGATCGGCAGGCTGCGGAAGCGGTCGAAGACCCCCTTGTCGATGTCGGTGTTGAGGTTGACGCCGATCGCGATGCCGCCCATCGCGATGGTCTGGGCGAGGATGCCGGGCAACAGGAACTGCAGGTAGTCGTGCTGCGAGCCGCCGGAGATCGCGCCACCGAAGACGTAGGTGAACAGCAGCAGGAAGATGATGGGCTGGATCGTCACGTCGGCCAGCGCCTCGGGCGTGCGCAGGGTCGTGATGAGGCCGCGGCGGGCCAGCACGACGCTGTGGCGCAGCAGCGCGAAGCGCCGGCGCGGGCGGGCGGTCGGCGCGCCGTCGGCCGCGACGCCGGCGTCGGTCACGGCGAGGGCCGTCATGCCGCCACCGCCTGCGCGTCGTCGCGATGGGTCAGGGCGAAGAAGACCTCGTCGAGGCTCGGCAGCCGCAGCGACAGCTCGGTGACCGAGATGCCCGCGTCCTCGAGCCGGCGCACCGCGGCGCCGAGCGCCGCGTCGTCGGCGACGGGCGCGCTGACCACGCCGCGGGCCGGTGAGTCCGGCGTCGTGCGGGCGATGTCGCCGACGATCGCGCGGACCTCGTCGATGCGCTTCGGGTCGGCGGGGCGGACGGTGAGCGTCTGGCCGCCGACGACGCGCTTGAGGCCGTCGGGCGTGTCCTGGGCGATGACGCGGCCGTGGTCGATGACGGTGATCTCGTCGGCCAGCGCGTCGGCCTCCTCGAGGTACTGGGTGGTCAGTAGCACGGTCGAGCCGTCCTCGACCAGGGAGCGGACGACGCCCCACATGTCCTCGCGCTTGGCCGGGTCGAGGCCGGTCGTCGGCTCGTCGAGGAACACGACGGCCGGGCGGCCGACGAGGCTCGCGGCCAGGTCGAGGCGGCGCCGCATGCCGCCGGAGTAGGTGCGGGCCGGGCGGTCGGCCGCGTCGGTCAGGCCGAACCAGGTCAGCAGCTCCTGCGCGCGGGCGCGCGCCTCACGGCGGGGGAGATCGAGCAGCTGGCCGATCATCACGAGGTTCTGGGTGCCGCT
>Ga0157379_10002521_pt1 | contig 15334 bp, 17 predicted proteins | sample S25metaG_FD_121802 | JGI IMG/M metagenome (GOLD analysis project Ga0157379, IMG submission 121802) | Switchgrass rhizosphere microbial communities from Kellogg Biological Station, Michigan, USA - S2-5 metaG | ecosystem: Host-associated > Plants > Roots > Rhizosphere > Soil | place: USA... | reverse complement strand
TTGCGAGTGAAGGGGCCATAGGTCTATACTTTAGTTAGCGTGAGGGGATCACCAATATCGGTGCATTCACCTCTCTAAAGACAATTTAGGTCAGAAACGAAACCTGATAGGATTTTTTAAGCCCTTTCACTTACGTTAAACCATACACATGAATGGGGTGAATGCCTAATTTCTCGAGTTCGCCAATTAGATGTGCGGTAGGAGCCGAGCCAGCAATAATGGCCGAAACTGGGCGGGAAACCTGGTGAGCTTGAGGGGAGTTCACGATTCCGATCTAATGTGACAATTAGTTCGGAAGAGAGGTCGAGGAAAAGGAAAACGCGTACTTGAACGGTTGGGGCAGCACAGTAGTGGGTGATGCCGGAAATGTTGAGGTGATTCCAAATTAAATCGAAGGATACCGTTCGTAGTGTAACCTAGTGAGAAACCTATGAAGATCGTCACAACAGCGATTTATAAAAACATACCTGAGTTGCATATGCAAGAATGCATGCCCAAGGATATCTGGGTAATTTTAGGAAGGTGTCCCTCTACTTGTAAAAAGTGAATACGCTTACGTCCAGCCACATGCATGGAACATGGGAAGAATCCTAAATATATGCGTAAGATAACTGTGGATATCACGAAGAGAGAAATAAACACCATAAATAAACCGATTCTTCATTCATACTGGTGAAGGACTCCAGTTGAATCCAGTTACCCAAATTCGTTTTCGAAAGACATACCGGGATTCTAATACATTGGCAATGGCAGCAAGATACGATCCTGAAAGGATAAATTCATTATAAAGGAGGATAAACCCAAGAAAAAGGAACAAACCTCTAAATGTGCTCACAACACCTTTAGGCTAGTACAGGGTTGGTAGTGAAACGAAGTAAATCACAATAAAAACATACTCTACCGGTTGTTCCTGAGCTATGGGTATATTAGAACGATATAAAAATATAGGGAAAAGTAGTCAATAATTACGTGTAGCATAATGAGGCGTTTGCATTCTCCACTAGTTCAGGTTCCAACCCTTCCCAGCCTCTCTCCTGGCTGAACCGACGACCAGATGCAAGGAACTCTTCATATGGATCCTCTGCCCGTCCAGTATCGTTACTAATAATACATCTCAGCTTCGACCCTTTCACCAAGTGTGCAAATTCATGGTCAACAAGGACTAGCTTCGAGCCACTATGTTCGAGGATATAATCCACTTCTGGTTTGGTGAGGCGGATGCTGGGGATAATATTAACGAGTTGGTACTGGTGGATATATGCGTGAGTATCTTACTTTATCGGTGTGATGACGGCACGCGCTGCCAAAATGCCAGTATGTGCATCTGTGAAATTGATCTTATCACGCGCGCGTTTTGAAACAGGGGTCGATGGACTTGCCTGCGATGAGCGGACTGTGGAGAAAGGCTAGTTGAGAATCTATGTGCAAGCGCGATTGATGTATGAACTCACCAGTTTGGGGCAAGCACCGCAACGCGATCTCCGGGTTGGATACCAGCCTCTATGAGCGCATACGCCAGATTCTGAATACGCTGGGCCCTAGGAAACCTGTAAGAACTGGTTATGGTTAATCAGCGACTGTAACGTACCAAACTTCATAGGTATATGCCACTGGGTATTTGACGTCCTTGTGAAGGAGAGCGAGCTTGTGGGGGTATATTGATGCAGCTCGGAGGATAAAGCTAACAGGATTCTGAAACCTTTTGAATCAGCTCGGAAACCATCCAGAAGTGAGATTGGACTCACCAGAGGCGTGAGGTTCACTGGAATATTGCTCGGAAGAGGCCTGAGACGGTAAACGACATTGGGAGAGGGTATGCTCTCTGGGGTGGGCTTGAAGTTGAAGTTCATCGTGCTGGGGTTGTATGAGATGAGGAAACGTACTTTAGCAAGCTTATAAGGCGTACCAGCCTGGGAGATCACGCGCACACGAATGACAGAGGCTTCCAGGAATAGAATAGTCCAATCTCATGACTTCGGAGACCCAGCTATCCAAGTCTGCACTAATCCTAAACTAATTCCGCTTGGCATGAAGCATAAATTGAACTCTAAAGTGATATATGCTGAATACTTCAACTGTTTTGGTTACCACATTGTTTGATTATTGGCTGTATTAAATGAATCGTATCCCCAGAATTAACAATTCAGATATGGTTTACACATTGATACCTTGTTAAATCTTTTGAATTTCAAGCAGAAAGCAAAATGGCATGTCCACTTTCCTTCTCTTTCGTGAGTATTCGAAGATGAGTCCTAATGGTTATTGTGACGGGAGGCAGAGCACAGAGAAATTGCATCAATGATTGACAAAGAATAACAAATTCCAAACTATTTCCCGATGTTCCTTTGAGTCATTTGTCCGTGTTGTCTGTGTTCGACGAAGGAGTAGATATATCTCGACAACGCCCTCTGAAAATAGACAAAAGAATTAGACTTCAGGATAAACAAAATAGGATTCCGTATAAGGGGCACTGTACGGTACCAAATTCGAAGTCATGGTTTCTTCAATGAATGCATTCGATTCGGTGGAGGAGCGGTAGAGTAGGACCTAGTGGGACAGAGTATCAGGAAGAGGAACACAGAAATACTTTAGCAAGTCTAATTTATTTTTAAGGAGGATTTGAAGTCATTTTGGTTGCAGAAGCCCGAGAATTCGTTGTCGACTCGTCGGTCTCAAGTGTTTATAGGTATTCGAGCGAGTGGGATTAAAAAAACTCGATAAAACAATCAGGCCAGACTTTGAAAAACTGGTCACGATGGGATAAAGAACACACCTGAATCGATCAATTCCAAGCTCAACGACAGAGACGGAAGCAAACCGCTTATTACGTAATTGACCACCATCTCCTCAACCATGCTTCGAAGAGTGGTCCTCCGCACTCCTCTGGCCAAGATCCAAAGCCGGAGCTTATCGACACCACCCAGCGTTCCACCTCCATCCTATTCCCAACTGCAGGCAGGCAGTCCCATCGTCGCTCCCGATTCCGATAAACATCCAGTCCCTCAAGCACCAAACTACGCTGCAACATGGTCTACTTCGCAGAGGCCGCGTCCGGCTGAGAATTCGGATGTTCGTTTCGAGCAGACAATTATGGATTTGCAACCTAGGCCTTTAAGCGCGATGGAAATGATTGCGAATGAGCCGATTCGTCTGGTGGATGGAAGGAGGGCAGTTTGTGATGGTGGTATGTTATTCCGCTATTGAGGTCCTTAACGTATAATTCTGATTATTTTAATAGGAGGAGGTCCCTTAGGTCATCCTAAAATTTATATCAACCTAGTAAGCCTTTCTTGACCGCTGTTGCACTGGAAGATATGCCGAACGTCATATTAAAATAGGACAAGCCGGGTCCTAAGCCCTGCGGGTAAGTTGTTATGTTCCTTTCCTTTGGTTCATCGCTCACGCATTCTATTTCCTTCTCCAGATACTGGCAAGTTTTCTTTTGCATTATCTCGTTGGCGGTAGCACTCACACTACTCGTCCTATCAGCGGTATCCGCTTCGAACAGAACCCTCATCACCATTAATAAACTTAAATTATATCGTCCACACAGTGTGCATCGCACCACTACGTCGTATTACAACCCGAGAAGCAACTTTATACGAGATACACGTCTATGATACCTGCAAGCTTTGTGCAAGAACCGAAACACCCGTAGTAACGCTTCCCATATCTGGAGTACGCATCGGATTCCTTCTTAATGAGTCATGTTGAGAATCAGAGAAGGTTTGCACTATGGCAAAGCTATTAGTATGCATTGGATATATGTCTCCAGATCCATGAGAAATAGTGTGCCGTATGAGAGAAAGCAGGGGAATAAAACCCAAAAACAGCTAAAACGAAAGCGAACAAAATATAGTAGAGGAAAAAGGAAAGGGAAAGGGAAAAAATAAAAAAGGAGTGGTGGTGGTTCTAATGAGAGCCAGTGGAATCAAATGCAGATGGTGGCCGTTGCTGCTCCGATACAGATAATAATTGAGAAACAGGAGGTAAGGAACCGTGCTGAGAACTTGGATGATGTGTGGGTAATGGTGGGTGAGGCGGGAATGGCGGCTAAGAAGATACATTAATTATGAAAATAGGATGAGAATGTTGGTAACTTACAACTTGAAACATAGGATTTACAGTATGTGCGGGGTGGTAAGAGTCCTGAGGATGCGGCGAACTGTCCCGGTCGTATGACTGGGGTGGTTGCAACGAAGATATCGGTGGTAGCGATGAATATCTCGGATCCTGCATATGAGGATGTGGCGAATGTCCCCGATCTCCCGATGGCCATTGACTATGTGTCTGTGTGGGTGACAGACTTAAGTCATGTAATGGCGGTGGCGAACCAGTATCTGACAGTTGTCCGTCGAAATTCAATGTCGCCCGTTCGTGGAATTCACGAACAAATTGATGATCCATCGAATTCGATGACCTCGCAGATGGAGAGAATCCACGCCCTGATGAGGTCCGTAGTGAGGATATTGATATGGCGCGGGGTATATTGTAGACGTTGTGCGCTGGTCGAACTCGCATGGTCCGCGTTGGGCCTGGATCACTGTCGCCTGATGCAAATGATATCATAGACATGCGACTAATACTGTGAACTTCCGAAGAGGACATGGAATGATCATCGTCGAGGTCGCGTCGCCGCGCTTTACTTCGATGAGATAGCCAATCGTCTTGATCGTCTTCTCCTTCCAGTGCCGGGGGTAACCTGGGTTCAGCTCGTTGTTTGCCTTTCGCAGGTAGAGCATTGATGGGCTTTAAACTCGAATTAAGAGTTTGATGAGTCGTAAGCCAGTGGAATTCTTCTCCAGGTAGATTCCGTTGCATCATTTGGTTCTTGTACATGACTGCTCGGGCTCGCTCTCGCTGCTCCTTCAAAACTTCAGCACGACGTGCCTTTTCAGCATCGCGCGCTATTCGCTCTTGCTCCTTCTTCAATTTCTTGCGTTCAACAGCAGACATCTGAGTAGAAGTACCATTCCCGGTTGGCATATCTTGGACAGAACGACCATCCCCGGTGCTACCCGACTGCGAACGCTTCAGCGTGGGCATCGAACGAGAAGCAGAAGCAGAAACGTTCAGTTCGTCCACAGGCGGGAGGGTATTTGGTTGGTGGTTGTCGCGGCCATGACCGAATACAGATGAAAGACCCCATTTGTGTTGTCGTTTTCCGAAACCGAGTGAACCAAGCTTCCCGAGCTTATGATTCGAAACGGGCGTACTAATGTCTTCCATGGCACCAAGAGCATATTCTTCCGGGGGATCATCGTCTGGTGGCAATGAATGAACGATTGGAGATTGCGGGACGTCCATAGGAGAGTTCTGACTCTCCGGTGAGGTTTCACCTCGACTTTCGGGCGGCGCAGTGGCAACCTCCATCGTCCAATATTCTGGAGAACGGTTATGATGACGACCGCGATGACGATTAGTGACAGGGAAGGAGTTGAGGGAATTGGGAGAAGGCGGGGAACGGGCACCATAGCTCGCAAGATCGGGTAACTCTTCCTCGGCTCGCTGCAGCTCCTCCGCTCGGAGGTGCGCTGCAAGTTCATCAGCCAGAGGATAATGGTTATAACCCACATCTCCATTGGTGTAATTGGGACGAGAAGAGGGATCTTCCGTAATATGATGTCGAAGTGGTAGCTCCGCGTCAAAGGCGGGACGGATATGTTGCGGGGAATGAGAATGTGACGGGGGTAAGGCCCGGGGAGGGATATTCTCGGCATACACAGGTGCGGGTCGCTGAGTTCGGGTAGTGGTGATATGCAGGTGTGGCGGGTGTTGCGTGCGTCGGCTAGTTTCAATAAGGTAGGGATGGTTAAGGCAATCCCTGGAAGTGAGCCTAGCAGTCGGGTCGTATCGCAAAAGGTCTTCTATGCAATCGATTAGTGTTGGCGGAACCGTAGGCTCGAAATACGATCGGAAGTTTCGAGGCGCGATCTAGTGGGAGTCAATTTTAGATAGTGCATTAACGAAAGTTCACTGTTACACACCTTTGGGAAAATACAACCAACATTCCTTGCCAGATCCACCCCACGTTGCCATTGACCGCCGCCTAGTTTTCGGTTTCGAGCATCACGGCCATAATCATGGCTAGGATCACCAAGAACTTCGCAGATACGTGCAACTTGGTCGATCTCACCGGCTCCGGGGAAAAGAGGCTTAAGGTTGATTAGCTCCGCTAGGATCGTACCAAGGGCCCACATGTCAACTGGATTGGAATAATCACGACTGCGCAGTAAGACTTCGGGTGCGCGATACCATCGTGTCGAGACGTATTCGGTGTACGGAGGCTGTGAACGCGTTTCTCGCGCCAAACCAAAGTCGGCTAGTTTGATGATGACAACGACATCCTTTTCCGGAGGAGCGCCGGGCGCGGCAATGGGAGAAGTCGGAGGATAATCTGCAAGGCCAGTGGTGGTGACGAGGAGATTCTCTGGTTTCATGTCACGATGGAAGTAACCAGATTCGTGTATATGGTGGAGACCATGGACCACCTGGCTGTAGATAGAAGACACCAAGCCTCCAGCGAGAGGTCGACCCTTCCGGGATTTGATGAGTTGATAAAGGTTGCCTTCCATGCTCTCAAATACGAAATATAGCTCCTTCGTGGACGGCAGAAGAAACGAATCGTATAAGGGAATGATATTCGGATGAGACGAAATTGCCCGTAGAGACTGATGGAAGAAGTCGCGAGAAGTCAGCCCTGGGAATCATGCAAGCAGACGGCGGGGTGGAACATACCTCAAGCTCCTTGAGACGGCGACATTCATCCCATCCGCCTTCCCACCTCTTTTTCATCCGTTTGACAGCCACGAGTCTTTTCCCCGACCATTCTGGCCGGGCGCCTGCTCCGCACTGCATAGGCGAGAGTGGGGTATTGGGAGGGAGAGCACTGTGCCAATCACATAGCCATACAGTACCGAATGATCCATCTCCAACGACTTTGAGTGAGGTCCATGATCTTGTCGAAGCTAGATGCAAATATGACAAACAATGAGAAAATGAGTCGAAATAGGAATAATGGCGAAAATGCGACTGACTGGTATCCGCGTCGCCAATGACGAGCTGTGTGCCTGTTGCGATAACAGCGGGAATGCCGACGACAACTTGACGGTCCTTGTTAGGGTCTCTGTTTGGGTTTGAGGAAGGGGGAGGTTGGGGGGGAGGGGGAGGATGGTGTTGATGGGGATGAGGATCCATAGGGATTGGCGGTCTGTTGTGTAGGTCAGACGCGAGATTGAGGTGGGGATGATTGTGCTGGTGCTCATGTATCGCGACCGAGTACATTATACAGCATGAACTAATTGTTGCGGCGGCGATGTCGAGCGCGACTATGAAGCGGGGAATAAGAAGAAAAGAAGAAGGACTGTATGAAAGAGCTTCAGAAGGACATGGAATATAATAAGTTTAGAGGATATAGAGGCAGGAGGAGGAGAAGGAGTAGCGACGAGGAGGAGGCAGGAAGCTAACAGACAGACTTCGAAAACGCGCACGGGTGTGTTACACTTGATCACGCTAGCTGGGTCGGATCAGCGCTGAATGAATACAAGAGGCGACTAATGATCAACAGTCGAAAGGTGAATAGAAAAATAAGTAATTCCAAATGCAGGGTGCTTCTGATGAACGTGGACGACAGCAACGAATGTTCAGAGCTCGCTGTTGTCGCGCGTTCGCCGTCGTCGGTGGCGGCCACTGCTGTGCGATCTGCCATCTCTGACGTCCGAAACCCAAGTGGCAGACGTTAAGTCGCCTAATTATGGGTTCTCGACTTGGCGGATGATTGGGATCAACAGTTATCTCCTCTTATGGTCCCATCCGCCTATCTACGCCTATAAACCATCTGTATTGCTAAGTCTCATACCGTACAAAATTACAGTAAACTAGCGAACAAGCGAAACAAGTTAGAAAAACACGATCGGTGCAGAATAACAGAAAACAAAATCATATATCAATAGTCCTTCATCTCGTCACAGGCCCTCGCCCTTCATTCAATAGCGACAGTAATCGTGCGTTACCATTTCGCCGCATAGGCGTCGATAACGACGATGTCGAAGAGAAGCCTCTGTGACCCATATAATCTGTTGGAGATCAGCAACCAGTCTTATGTTTCATAATTCTATAATCTTACCCGCAGCAGCTGTCCTCGCCCCAGGAAGAGGTGAGCTTCCAGAGAGAAGTGCCAGCATTTGTCCCCGATGACCAGGATCGATCGCTGCGCCACCTAGGTGGGCAAGGTTCTTAGGCAAATTTGACGCCATAGACATTTGTGACGATAATACCGTTGACGGTCGTGGAATGGGTCCATTGGAGCCATTCATGGCAGGGTGGATGGGTCCAGGAGATCGAATAAATTGTTGTTGCGGTAATATAGGTCGTGATGGTGGTGGTGGTGGTGGTGGTAAAACATTGGGATTGGAATGATGTGAAATGAATGGAATATGTGGTGCTGCTGGCGGTGGTGGATGCGGGAGAAATGGTAGATTAGTGTATTGTGATGCTTGTACTGCCGGGTGGACCGACACAGAACGAACAGGATAAGGACTTGGATAAAGACTTGGATAAGGACTTGGCATCCCCCGAACAGAGGCTTCGGGATGAAAACTACCCATAACATGAGCGGATTGGGGCACTTGGGGCATTTGAGGTGCTTTGGCCGATTCTTCAGCCAGTACCGAGTCTAATAGCTGAAGCTGTCGAGTGCGTTTGACAATATCGTTTACTACTGGAACCGCTGGCTCGGCAACGGTTGTTGAACCTGGATGCAGCGTACCAGATGAAGGCGTCACCGAAGGAGCTTGACTACTACTTGAGGATCCATTCATCATCACCGGGTCACTATCCGACCCCGGATCTGAATTAACAGGCGTCGGGGTTACAGCCTGCGGTGTCCCCAGCGACAGGGACTCGGAATCTGTCAGTTTCGTCATTAACTTCATCCAATGAGCATCTGCGTTAACAGGAGACGGCCTGTCCAATGGGACTTCATCTTGCAAAGATATCCCATCTTCAACAGTGAAAATGGTCTTCACAAAGTTGTTGCCAAACGTATGTGGACTCAGATCACTGTTGACTGAGGGGGTGTGTGGATCCACTGAAGAAGACTGCGAGCTCGACAGTTCGGCTTCTCCAGAGCCTGTTTGGAATGATGGCCCCGTTATAATGAGGGATTCATTTGAGAGCTTCGCTTGGTCCAAATCACGGGCGTCTGGCACAGATGGATATGGGGATGTACCATTCACTTCGTGGGACTTGGGCGGTGATCGTTCTGCCTTTCGGGCCTTTCTAAGACTCTTTACCATGTTCTTAAGTTGGCTGTGGGGTACCATAAGTAAAGGATAAGATATGGGGGATGGAATGCTCATACGGAATGACAGGTTGTATTAAATAGAATTTGTGATTAGACACCGTTTGGGTTTTCTTCCATCCAGGAAGCTCCGACAGCTTGAACCAGTCAATTTTCTGTGTCAATAAATAGTCAGATAAGGCAGCTAACGGGATCGGCATATCGCGTACGCTGATTTCTTTCCGTGTCTGAGTTTGGAAGGCGAAACTCTCTGGGATTCCTGGGACAACAAAGAGCGTAACAGGCTGTTGCTTTACATTGAGTCTAACGCAATACTGCCGTTGGATTTGTCCGTTGAGATTGTAGCCGGTCTCTTCTAGAACCTAATGAAAATACTTCAATCACCGAAAGACCAAATAAACCAATGCACAAACCTCTCGCGCAGCACATAATGCCTCGTCCTCGTTCTCGTTGACCTTGCCTCTAGGAAAACTCCATCCCGCTGACGCTTTCCAACCCTTAACCAAGACACACTGTATGGATCATATTAGGCGGTGAGCTTATTTCACAATAACAACCACATACTTTGGTCAACGACTCGTTAAGCATTATTGCCCCACAAACGGGCACACGGGTCTTGTACTCCATAAAGTCGTTAAAGGCGGCCTCGTGATCGTGACTCCAGTGGTGGAGAAGGGGACAAGAGCGAAAAAGAATCTCGGAAAACTTCTTTAGACTGAATGATGGCAATGATGGGTTCTCCTCTCGGATGAAATCTTCGTAATACCAATGACTGAACCCAATTGGGTATTGAGCAACAGTGTCCGAGAGCCATGGGAGTCACTCACGCTTGCTCGACCTGGAAACAGACCCGTTCCACCTCCGCAAGCTCATCTTCCGGAAGATTTAGAATAAATCGACTGTGATAAACCCAAATGTCAGCATGAAACGGCGTGATGGCGAGGCCACTGCAAGATCGGACCTTGATAGCTCCTCGAGAACTTCGTCGAAGGTTGCTTTACGGAATGAAAATTGGTCTGGTGTATTTGTTGGGAGTGTTTCTGGAAATGTTGTAGAATCTGGGTCTGGTGCGGATATACCAGCCATGGCGGGAAATAGGAAATATTAGGGGATGCGAAACGAATGCAAGTTGTGGAGGTGGAGGTGGTTGCTTACATACGCGAGAACTATGTAAACAACACCAAGCGCCGGTCATTGTCCTAATAAATGACGTCTCTTGCCACAGCAATACCAAAACAGTACTCTAATTTTGAATGTCAATCTCTTGCTTTTCCTTCTCACCGACCCTTTTAAAGCTCTTGTTCATGTATGCCTTCCCCATTCTTATATTTAACTTCTTTTTAACAGGTCGCAACAATGGCTTACTACCCTTTGGCCAATTCTGACATCTATCTGGTTCTTTATAATTTCAGAATAGTTCGCTTGTAGTGTATCACCTATTTTGATGACCGTATCTCTCTCCTTGGAAATATCGGACGGCCGGACGCTCTTGCTCTGCTCACATCTCAGCTGTGCTGACCGCTCTGAGCCTTAAGTTCTGCTACCCCGAGTTCCGTTTTGCCGGATTGTTATTTTAATAGCACCCTGAAGGAATTCGCCTCGTATCGTCGTATGTTTCGATATCAAGAATCTGCCGACTATGTCGACTCTCTAGACTGCGAAGGCTGCTGGTCAGAGCGAGTGAAGACCCACAATTATCCCATACCATCTGCAAAAATTATCTACTTCTGCTTTATCCCGATATTTAGCAGACGATTTGTCATGGTGAGATGAATTGTTATATATTTCCATGGTATAAGCTGACGAAAGAGCTCTGAAGGACCAATACATGAATCCCGGACCTCAGCATGTATCAAATACGCCTCTCCTTCCTCCTTTGTGGTCTTACCGATTCGATGGACCTCAACATATGGATGGTGATTGTTAGGAATAAGATATATTTATGGGTCAACTGTTTATAGTTCACATTTTATATGTATGTGTAGGAATTTTAATGATACTGGAACATTAAACGTAACAACTTCTTGGGCCATCATTGGTACTGGTAATCCTCCCGAAGCACGTGGTGGAGGCCCATTTGTAGGTGATACTCCTCTCATTTCGTTATACGAAGGACGGACACTGCACTTTTCAACCAACGACCAACAACCTTACTGTGGGAGACTGGAGTTTTGTATATCTATTCAAGTACGCTGGTCAAGTACGAGTTGCTTCTATAATACTAATCATTCATTTCAGCGATACTGTGAGAGCAAGGACATTAAAGCACAATGCCATCAATTTAGACCCTGGCCTTCCTCGAGGAAACCTCACTCTTGAGATCTGTTGCGTTGTCTCAGGTACGTGAACAATGTAAGTGTCAGCTGAAATTAACATACTCTATCTCAGGGCTCCTTACTCCAGGTGTAGGATTTGCTGATGAGTATTGTATATCGCCCCACCGATTCGAAATATTCTTCAGACCGAACCCACGAGTTATCAGATTGCGGAAACGAGCTTGATAACAATCCCGTACCCATTCCTAACCAAGGAGGGTGCCCTGATGGGCCGGTTATACCACAGTCAGCTTTCACGAATTGCAAGGGGGATCCCAAGGAGAACTGTGGCGGATCAAATATCATTGGGATTTATATCCTACATTGACATACACAATTCCCTTTGATTCTCTGTTTGACAGTCTCTGGACTTTCTTTCTGTGGGTGTGATGAGTAATTTGTTTCCTTTCTTTTGCCGCGGTCTGCAGGATAGCCTATACATTGTCTATGTCATGCTTGCGATTCCCTAGCGGAAGAGCTCGTATCACTTTACTTATTCTTTTATTCTGGGTATCTTACCAAATGAGATGTCCCCTGGTCTGATACTCGGCTGGCTACCTGAATTCCCTTCTGGCTACCTGAACCTTCGCCTCTCAGAGCTTTTTCTGCCACCTCGAGTTCACGTTGGCCGGACTATAAATATTCTCGATGGTACCTAATGGAATCTAAACATAACATATGCGGGTTCATCTCTTCCTTGTCTCTGCCGCTTGCTTTGATATCAGTAATCTGCCAACAATGTCGAAAATCCAGACTGCGAAGAACTTTGTGAGGAACGCCGGGCAACCCTTATAACCACTCCAATTCTCGACCCATGGGCTTTGGTATCAGTACTGCTCCGAAAGGTCCTCCGCACAATGACTTCCTACCTCTTCGGCATTGCGCTATTTGGGAGACATTTTGTCATGGTGAGTTCAATTGTCTTCAGGCTCATTGAACAACACAAACTGATAGAGTCATCTGAAGGGTCAACCTGGAACTCCTGAGCCTCAGCCCGTGACGAATGCTTCACTTCTGCCTCCTTTGTGGTCGTACGGCATTGATGGACCTGTGCACACAGATGCTAATTGCTGGAAGTATGTCGATTTAGATTTTTTTTTAGCAGGAAGTATTAAGAATCTTTTTTTTTTTTTTTTTTCAATTTATAGGAATTTTAATTTCACTGGGCCGACTGAACGTTTCAACTTTTTCCCTGGACCGTCGCTCGTGAATCCAGACATGACCGTCGAGTTTTGTGTCGACACTTGTGATCAGCTTAGTTATCATCTGGCAGGGTTGATTAATGGGGATACATGTCGTATGTCCTGAAATAATTAAATCCATCCTGAAGTGGTGATAACTGAATCTCCCCACAGTCTGTGCCAATTCTTTTAACCCCAATGCAGGTTTTGAGGGCTTTGACGGAGCATGCACTGTACCTTGCGCCGGCAATCCTGCGGAAGCATGTGGTGGGGATCCCATTACACCTGACGATTTCCCCCTCCTTTCATTGTACGAAAAGCAGGATGGTCGTTGTGCCTTCTTTCCTCCAACCAATAATCTCACCGTTGGGGACTGGAGATTTGTGTATGTCTTCAAGTACGCTCATGCGATATATAATCCTGTGATAGTATTGATTATTGTATGCAGTGATACCGTCGGAGCAAGAGCACTAGAGCACAATGCAGTCGATCTACACCCGGGTCTTCCTCGAGGAAATCTCACGCTCGAGAGCTGTACGAATGCTTGTGCTGCGTCAGGTAGGCGAACAGACTCATAAATAATCTACTAGCTTAGCATGCAACTCAGGATTCCTCATCGCGGGAATGGAATTTGCCGACGAATGCTGTATGTTGCTTCACAAAGCCAAAATACTATGCCCAGTAACCTACCTCTTCGCAGATTGCGGGAATTCGCTTAATAATAATCCTTTACCCATTCCTGGAATGTCGAGTGGATGTCCTGTTGAGACCGATGGAATTAAGAATTTAATGGGGTGCAAGGGAAATTCCAGAGAGTTCTGTGGTGGCCCAAATATCATTGGAATTTATATTCTTCCTGGAACGACACTGACTCCTATTATCCCCTTTGGTTCTGTCTTTGACGGCCTATAGTCTGCCCATATTGGACGGTTTTTCGGGCTATTCTAATATCCAATATAAATAAATGGTATAAGTAAATATAATTGTTCCAGTGCTACATATTCACGTAGAAAAGTAGCAGAACGACAAAACCCTGCACCGCACCCTCATCTTCCTTCCACCATCTTTCTACCCATCCACCATCCTCTAATAACCACACATCCCACTTCAAGTCGTTTTATAACGGCTTCTAAATCCAACCGATGAAAGGAACCCAGAGTCATTACAATAAATGTTTAGAAAATGTTAGCAGATCCTAGTAGCAGCAGCTCAGAGAGGTTGTCCAAAAGCCATATAAGCAGCAGAAAAGAAAAGCCATTGATCCAAATAGAAAATACACAGAAGCAGAGGGTAAGACATAGTAAAATCAACACCAGATCGAAGGACGAGGAGGACAATGGTGTGGTCAGCGTTCCGTGTGACGGGCGCTTCTAACCAACAATCCTTTCGTCTACCATGCTCTCCTCCTTCATCCACAGAAATGAAGGTACATATATTGTTGAAGGGTATATTAATTTTGTTTTCGGAATTTATAACAACCGTTTGAATTCAAGTTCAAAGACTTCTTAACTTGAATCTTCAGTGGATGTCTCTTGCCCCTGGGTCTCCTAGATACTCTTTGCTTTTCTCTTTTCTCTTTTCTCGTTTTTTCTCCTGCTTCTCCTCAATTCTTTTCAGCATTTGCTCAATTGCGTTCACCTGAACCTTCCATACTATCTCCCCCAACTCCTTGAGCCTTCCCAAATATTCCGTTTCCAACCTTGTTTGCTCCACAATAAATTCAAGATCTGAGGGGTCTAACCAGATAGCTCTCTCCTCGCCGCAGCGGTGTGAGATCCCACCACAGCTTTTTCAGTTGGTTCAGATAATAAGGAAGTTCGGCACACTCCTTTCCCTTTCCCTTTCCCTTTCCAGCTCCAATTGCAATGGCGTAGAACACATTTTTGACTGCGTGACTGTTGCTGTCCTTGTACAGAATCATCCAGCTTGAGATACTATCGGCAAGAACACAATCTGGGCTGTTGTTACCAGCTCTATCTTGTGCAAGGATACGATGATGGTTTCACCTTCCGTAATCGTTTGAAGAGCAATTATCAGTTGGGAAATTTCCAGACGAATGAGATCCAGAGGCTGAGATGGGCCTTCTGCTTTGTGTTGCTGACGACGATGGAAGCCATTTAGAATGACCAGTTGAAAGTTCTCCATCATTTTTCCAATAACATTTCTGAGACCTGGAAATGGGGATAGATCCTTGTGACCCTCAGGAAGAGGGCAGTTGGGCAGACAACAAATGTCATAAAACGTCAGGTCTTGCCAATGAATACGGAGTCGTTTCTTTTCATCCACAGGCATGGAAGGGGTCCTTCCGACACCACTTACTTTCTGGGGAAGGGAAACCCCAACTCCATTTGTCTTCTGGTATCTTTCCAGAATGGCACTGGCGAAGCCTCCTGGACAGCAACTATCATAGTAATTTGGTAAAGGCGTGGGATCTGAGGAGGGATGTTAGGTCAAGGAAGTGCACTAGACGCAAATTGGGGAGAATATTAATCTCCCTCAGAATAGACTTCATCAGCGTTTTATTGCAGTTAAAATGA